>Ga0302319_10007766_pt1 | contig 21058 bp, 18 predicted proteins | sample Bog_T0_2_FD_203319 | JGI IMG/M metagenome (GOLD analysis project Ga0302319, IMG submission 203319) | Peat permafrost microbial communities from Stordalen Mire near Abisko, Sweden - Bog_T0_2 | ecosystem: Environmental > Terrestrial > Soil > Wetlands > Peat | place: Sweden: Abisko, Stordalen Mire... | reverse complement strand
TTCCATTTCGAAAACCCCAACCAAAAAAACCAAATGAAACCCACCCCCTACGTCCAATTCAACGGTAACTGCAAGCAGGCCCTCGACTACTACGCGAAGCACCTCGGCGGCAAAGTCGTCTTCTCGATGACCTACGCCCAGATGCCGCCGCAACCCAAGGGATCGCCGTCCGCGGAAGCCGGCTGCGCGCCCGACCCCAGCGTCGCCGACAAGATCATGCACGCCCGCATGCAACTCGGCGAAGGCGTCATCATGGCCAGCGATAGTCCAGTCGGGCGCTACGAGAAGCCGCAGGGCATTTCCCTTAGCCTCGACGCAAAGGACCCGGCCGAGGCCAAGCGCTACTACGACGCGCTCGTCGTGAAGGGCGAAGTCTTCATGCCGCTGGGCGAGACGTTCTGGGCCAAGGCGTTTGCCATGCTCAAGGACCAGTTTGGCATCCCGTGGATGATCAATTGCGAGAAGGAGCAGTTCTAATGGTCGCGCCGGCCGCCCCCGAATTGGTGATCGAGCGCGTGTTCGACGCGCCGCGCGAGCTCGTGTGGCGCGCGTGGACCGATCCGGAGCAGATGCTCAAGTGGGGCGGCCCACGCAGCCATCCGATCACGCATGGCGAGGGTGAATTTAAAGTCGGCGGCAAATGGCGCGCCTGCCTGCGCAGTGTCGAGACGGGCGGGGAGCTTTGGCAGGGCGGCGTCTATCACGAGATCGTCCCGCCCCAGAAGCTGGTCCACACGTTCCATTGGGAAGGCGACGACGGAAAGCCGGAGAACGAGATGCTGATCAAGCTCACGTTTGAGGAGCAGGGCGCGAAGAAAACGAAGCTCACCCTGCACCAGACCGAGTTCCGCGACGTCGAGCAACGCGACGGCCATCGCGGCGGCTGGAGCAGCGCGTTCGATCGGCTCGAGGAACTTCTCACCACGGGGAAAGTTACCCCGGCGGGAAAGGTGTAGATGGTCGCGCCGCTTCCGCCCGAGCTGGTCCTGGAGCGCGTCTTCGACGCGCCGCGCGCGCTGGTCTGGCGCGCGTGGACCAATCATGACCAGGCGGTCAAATGGATGGGGCCGCCCACCTGCCCCGCCAAGAAGATCGAGGGCGAGTTCAAGGTCGGCGGCAAATGGCGCACCATCATGGACGGCACTCTTCACGGTCAGGATCTCTGCCACGGCGGCGTGTACCGTGAGATCATCGAGCCCAAGCGCCTCGTCTATACCTTCGCGTGGACGGAGCATCCCAAAATGGCCGACAACGAGATGCTGATTGAGCTGACGTTCGAGGAGCTCGCGCCAAAGAAGACGAAGGTGACGCTTCGCCAAACCCAGTTCCTCAATGTCGAGCAACGCGACGGCCACACCATTGGATGGTCCGGCACCTTCGACCGGCTGGGCGAATTTCTCAAAAGACATAATTAGCGCGCGGGCTGACATACAAATCCGACAAGATGTCTTGCTTGCCCGGGCGCGGCGGCGCGGCAAACTCGGCGGTCTCATGCCCCATTCACCCGTTTCCGACGCGCTGCCGCTTCTCCAGAAGGGTCTCTTTTCCACGTGGGAAATGCCGGAGTTCACCTCCTTCAACAAGCTCGCGCCGCGCGCCACGTTTACCTCGTACCCGACCCGCAAGCTGGCGCTGAAGGCGGCGCGCGAGGAATCGCCGTGGCATCTCGGCCTCAACGGCGCGTGGGATTTCTCGTACCAAAAAAGCCCGCAGGCCGCGTCGCGCTTTCTCGCGCGCAAGACCAAGGCCGCGGACTGGGCGCAAATTCCGGTCCCGAGCACGTGGCAGATGCAGGGCTACGATCGCAACCACTACACGAACACGTGGATGCCGTTCCGCCTCGAGCCGCCGCGCGTGCCGGATGCGAACCCGACCGGCATTTACCGCCGCACGTTCGCCGCGCCGCGCGGGTGGAAGGGCAAGCGGATCGTCGTCCATTTCGGCGGCGCGAACAGCCTGCTCCACGTTTTCCTCAACGGCCGCTTCATCGGCCTGAGCAAGGACGCGCATCTGCCCGCGGAATTCGACCTGACCGATGCCGTCTCGTTCTCCAGGGAGAACGAACTGATCGCCGTGGTGGTGAAATGGAGCGACGGCAGCTACGTCGAGGACCAGGACCAATGGTGGATGTCGGGCCTGCAGCGCGAGGTTTTCCTGCGCGCAACGCCGCTCAAGTCCTACATCGGCGATTACTTCGTCCAGGCCGGGCTCGATGATGCTTACCGCGACGGCACGCTTAAGGTCGAAATCAATTCCGGCTTCGGTGCGGAGATTCCCGCCGTGAAGGTGCAGGCGGAGCTTTTCGACGCCGCAGGCAAGTCGGTCCTGAAACTTCCGCTGAAGGGCGCGCTGCCGGGCAAGGAATGGTGGATGGAACAGAAGATCGTGCTCACGGCCACCGTGCCGCGCGTCAACCAATGGAACGCGGAAACGCCCCATCTATATACGCTGGTCATCGGCCTGACCGGCCCGAGCGGCGAGGAATGGACGCGGCAGCGGGTCGGCTTCCGGCGCGTCGAGGTGAAGAACCGGCAGATGCTGGTGAACGGCCGGGCGGTGATGATCAACGGCGTGAACATCCACGATCACGACGACACGACGGGCAAGGCGATCAGCCGCGAGCGGATGTTGCAGGACATCCGGCTGATCAAGCAGTTCAACATGAACGCGGTCCGCACCTCGCACTACCCGAAGGACCCGCATTTCCTCGACCTGTGCGACGAGTACGGCCTCTACGTCGTCGGCGAGGCGAACGTTGAGGCGCACGATTTCTGCCAGCGGCTGTGCAAGGATCCGCGCTACGCCACGCCGGTGCTCGACCGCGTCATGCGCATGTCGGTGCGCGACAAGAATCATCCCTCGATCCTCATTTGGTCGCTCGGCAACGAGACCGGCTATGGCCCCGTGCACGACGCCGCCGCGGGCTGGCTGCGCGGTTACGACCCGACGCGCCTGCTCCATTATGAACCGGCCGGCTGGATCGAGCCGCGGAAGCCCGGTTTCCCGCCGCCGTGGAATAACGGTTCGCTCGTCACCGATCTCATCTGCCCGATGTACGCCTCGCTCGACAGCATGAAGCTCTACGTCGACTGCGAGACCGAGACGCGGCCGCTGATCCAGTGCGAATACTCACACGCGATGGGCAACAGCAACGGCTCGCTGTCGGACTACTTCGCGATGTTCGAGAAATATTTCCATCGCGGGCTGCAGGGCGGCTTCATCTGGGAATGGGTCGACCACGGGATCAAGCAGAAGACGAAGAGGGGGCAGGACTATTGGGCTTACGGCGGCGATTTCGGCGACGAGCCGAACGATCTCAACTTCGTATGCGACGGCATGGTCTGGCCCGACCGCACGCCGCATCCGGCGGTGAAGGAATACCGCTATCTTGCGCAGCCGGTGAAGGCGATCGCGTTCAACGCGAAGACGGGCATGCTGCAGATCAGGAACAAGCAGACCTTCGCCAGGGCGGCCTGGGTGCGCGGTTCCTGGGAGCTGAAGGTGAACGGCCGTGCCCTCGCCAGGGGCGCGCTGCCGCGCCTGCGCGCCGAGGCGGGAAAAACCGAATCGATCCGGCTCAAGCTGCCGAAGCTGGTGCTGAATCCGGGTGAGGAAGCGTTTCTCAATCTGCGCTTCGAGAGCGCGGCGAAGACGAAGTGGTGCGAAGCCGGTTATCTTGTCGGCTGGGAGCAGTTCCGCGTCGCGCACAAGGCCATTGTGCGGGTGAAATCGCAAACGAAGAACGCGCCGCTGCAGGTGAAGAAGACGGGCGGCTCGATCTCGATCGGGAACGATACGCTGCAAGTCACGGTCAAATCGGGCCGCATCGAAAAATTCAAATGGCGCGGACGCGACCTGCTTCTCGCCGGGCCGGAACTGCAAATCTTCCGTCCACCGATCGACAACGACGGCATCAAGGGCCGCAAGAACACGAACAGCTTCCTCGACATGTGGCGTGCGCAGGGGATCGACCATGCGGAGATTGTCGCCGCGCCGGCGAAGGTCCGCGCGAACCGCAACGGCTCGGTCACGCTCGAGCTCGTGCACACCGCGCGCTGCAAGGTGTCGCCGAAGGCGGTCGTGCTGCGTCACAGCTACACGATCGCGCCCGACGGCTCGCTGCGCGCGGAAAACGTTTTCACCGTGGATAAGGCGTTGCGCGACCTGCCGCGGCTCGGCGTCGTCATGACGCTGCCCGCCGGCTTCGAGAAGCTGAAGTATTTCGGCCGCGGTCCGGTTGAGAATTATCCCGACCGCAAGAGCGGGGCACTGGTCGACCTCTACACGAGCACCGTGACGGACGAGTACGTTCCCTACGTCATGCCGCAGGAGCACGGCCATCACACCGACGTGCGCTGGCTCACGCTGGCGGCCGGCAATGGCCCGGGCCTGCACGTGGAGGCGAACGGTCCGCTTGAATTTTCCGCGAGCCATTTCACCGCGCAGGATCTCTATGCCGCACACCACACCTACGACCTCAAGCCGCGCGCTGAGACCTTCCTCAATCTCGACCTGCGCCACCGCGGACTCGGCACCGCCTCGTGCGGACCGGACGCGTTGCCACAGTTCAAGATCACGCCCGGCCGCTACGAGTGGAGCTACACGCTTCGGCCGGTTTAGCGCAGGGGTAGCCGTCGACCTCCGGGCGACGGTGCTCGTTGATATTCACACCTAACCGGGAACGTCGGATACGCTGTAAGCACCGTCGCCCGGAGGCCGACGGCTACCTCACTTCGTCGCCTGCAGCATCACATGCGCGGCCGTGAAATCGGGCTGCTGGCGGATGATGGCGTGCAGTTCGTCGGCGGCCTTGGCTTTGCGACCGAGATCGAGGTAGGCGAGCGCGAGATTGAAGCGCGCGGTGATCATGCCGGGTTGCGCGGCCAGCGCGGCCTGGTATTCGGGTATCGCGTCCTCGGCGTGGCCCGTCCGCGCGAGTGCGTTGGCGAGATTGTTGTGCGCCTCCGCGAAACCCGGGCGCAGCCGGATTGCCGCGCGATATTCGACGATCGCGTCGGGAAGCGTGTCGGGATCCTGCGCGAGGGCAATGCCGAGGTTGTCATGGCTCCAGTCGAAATCGGGATGAAGCCCGATCGATTCGCGGTATTGCGCGATTGCGTCGTCGAGCCGCCCGTCGCGCCGGTAGGCATTGCCGAGATTATAATGCGGGAGCCAAATCGACGGCGCGTGATTGACCGTGTAGGTCCACAGCGTCTCGCCGTCGCGCCACTGTGCGGCGAAGGCGCGGCTTTGCCCCCCGAGCACGAAGACCACGAGCGCGGCCGCAAAACTGACGATCGCGTGCCTGAGAACTGAATCGCGGCGCAGGAATGCGTCCACGCTGGCGACGACCAGCCCGATCGGCCCGATCATCGCGATGTAGAGAAAGTGGTCCATGACCCAGGTGAAGTACATGTAGCTCTGCGTCGCGAACCCGCAGAACGGCGCGATCATGAGCAGGAAAAAACCGAGCCCAAGGAGCACGTGCCGACCAAAGGTCGCGCGGCGCGTCCAGAGCCACGCCAGCACCGCGAGCCACGCGATCCACGGCAGGATGTCGATCCACGACGGCGGGTTGACATTCCACGCCGCATACATCGGCAGGAGCGGCCATGGGCAGAAGATGTGCGCGAAATAGAACGAGGTTGTAAGTCCAGCCAGCGCGAGTCGCGCCAGTGGTCCGCCGATTTGCGGAACGAGCGGATGATCCGGGTGCAGCGCACCGAAACGGAGATAGGCGAAGACCGTCACCATCGAGAGAGTCACAGCCACGAGAAGAAACGGCGCGGCGATGCGCCCGTCGCGCGGCGTGATGCGCCCGTTCCTCCACCACGCATAAAGCAGGATCACAAACGGAAACGGCGCCATGCTGATCTTGACCAGCAGCGCGAGCGTGAAGGCGGCGAGCGCCAGCGCGTAATCACGCGAACGGTCCGCGTCGTAGAAACGCACGAGCGCCGTCATCGCCACGAGAAACGGCGGGAGCGAGAGCGTATTCTTCAGCTCGGAAATCCATGCGACCGATTCGACGTTGGCCGGATGAATGACGAAGAGCAGGCCGCCGAACCAACCGTGGCGCAAGCCGAGCTGCGTGAGAAAACGCCAAAGCAGCAACGCGCCCAGCACGTGCAGCAGCACGTTGACGAGGTGATAACCGAACGGCTCCGCGCCGAACGCGCGCCATTGCAGCCAAAGGACCGTTTCCTGCAGCGGATAAAACTCCATCACGCTGCCCGGCGCGAACCACGCCTTCGCCAGGCCGGCCGGGTCGCGCAAAAGCGGGTTGGCCGTGACGTATTGCGGATCGTCCCAAAGAAAATCGCCGTGCAGCGCGGGGAAATAGACGATCAGTCCGGCCGCGAGAATCAGTCCCGCCTTGAGCCAGTTGATCCACCGCACGCGACAAATCTAGCGCCGCCGGACCGCGAAGGCGAGGCACCGTTGACTTGCGGCGCCTCGCCCAAATCGGAATCAGTCAGTCCCTCATCAGCGGAAACCGCCCGAAACGAACCATGTCTCGCCGCTCACCCACGACGCGTCGTCGGAGGCCAGGAAGGTGACAACCGAGGCGATGTCCTGCGGCTGGCCGATGCGGCCCACCGGGGTCTTCGACTCGACGTCCTTGCGGAATTCGCCTTCCGTCATGCCGCCGGCCGCGGTGCCCTCCGTCTCAACCATGCCGGGCGCAACGCCGTTGACGCGGATTTTCTTCGGTCCCAGTTCCTTCGCCAGTACGAGTGTGAGGGAGTTAACCGCGCCCTTGGTGGCGCTGTAGACCGCCGCGCCGGGAATGCCGAGCGTCGAGACGACCGAGCTCAGGTTGATGATGCTGCCGCCCTTCTCGTCGAAGTATTTGACCGCCTCCTGGGCGGCGAGAATCGTGCCGAGCACGTTCAGGTCAAAATGACGATGGAAGTGCTCCTCGGTGATGTCCTCGAGGGGCGTGAAGGCGTAGATGCCCGCGTTGTTGACAAGGATGTCGAGCCGTCCGAAGACTTTCTTCGTCTCGGCGAAGAGCCGGACGATGTCGGCCTTCTTGCTGACGTCCGCCTGCACGGCGACGGCCTTGCCGCCGGCCTTGGCGATTTCGGCGACGGTCTTGTCCGCGCCCTCGCGGCTGGAGGCGTAATTGACGACCACGGCCGCGCCCTCGGCGGCCAGCGACTTGGCGATACCGGCCCCGATGCCCTTGGAGGCTCCGGTGACGACGGCGACTTTTCCTGTGAGCTTGCTCATATGATTGGGTTGTTGGATGGCCCGGGCGGCGATTTCGGCCACGAAAAGAGAGGCCGGGCTTTTTATGTATCGTTCGGTACACATGTACGCGTTCGACAAACCGGCGTCAAGCGGTTATTGTATCGCACGGTATGAAACGCACGGAAACCTCCCATCGCGGACGCCCCCGCAGCTTCGACGAGCGTGCAGCTCTCGAGGCCGCCCTAAGCGTCTTCTGGAAACATGGTTACGAGGGTGCCTCGCTGGCCGAGCTGACGGCCGCCATGCGCATCAACCGGCCCAGCCTCTACGCCGCCTTCGGCAATAAGGAGGAACTTTTCCGCCGGGCGCTCGATCATTACACGGCCGGTGCCGCCGCGCTGCACGACAGCGCCCTGCGCCAGCCCACCGCCCGCGCCGCGGTGGAGAAGCTGCTGCGCTCCGCGGCCGACGCGCTGGGCGACTGCAAAAACCCGCGCGGCTGCCTTCTGGTGCAAAGCGCGCTGGTCTGCGGAACGGCAGGCGAAAGCGTGAAACAGGAACTGATCGCCCGCCGCGCCGCCGTGCGCGCCGCGTGGCGCAAGCGTTTCCAGAAGGCCAAGGCGGACGGCGATCTGCCCGCCGACGCCGATCCCGCGGCGCTGGCCCGCTATCTTTCCGCCCTCAGCGCCGGCATGGCGGTCGAGGCGGTCAACGGCGCCGACCGGGCCGAATTGCGGCGCCTCGCCGATGTCGCCCTGCGCGCGTGGCCCGTCTAGACGGGCCAATGTCGCCAACGTTCCGACGATTCGCTTAGTTAGTTTAAGCTTGTCCGGCCAGCGGGTTCGTCTAACGAGTAAGGTTCTTCCATGAACCGTGCTCAATTTCTCATCGTGACCACCCTGAGCGGGATCGTCGCGCTCTGTATCTTCCTGCAGATCATTTTCGTCCGACTTTTGGGCGCCGACCAGTCGCGCCTGCGCGACACCGAGCAGGCGCTGCAGGCCGGCCAGAGCGACTTCACCCACCTGCAGCAGATCGCCACGCGGGTCGCGCAGCTGGCACAGCAACAGAATGACGAGGCGCTGAAGGATCTGCTCACCCGGCAGCAAATCCAGATCAAGGCCCCGGACGACGCCAACTCCACCGCGCCGGCGCCCGCTCCCGCGGCGCCTGCCCCTGCGCCTGCTCCGGCTGCGCCTTCCACCCACTAAATTTATGTCCGACGATCAAAACGAGCGTTCCTATTCGGCCTTCTGGCCAGTGCTGATTCTTCTGGCGGCGTTCGCGATCTCTTATTTCTACCAGCTGTATGAGGTGATCTCGCAGCGCGGGATGATCGACCGCCAGTACGAGCAACTGGCTCCCAGCCTTCCCAAGGCCCAGGCGGCGCAGGACCGGCTTGTAGCCCTGATGAAGGATGTTGTTGCAACCAGCGCCAGGGATCCCAACGCCGCACTCATCGTGCGCGAGGCGAAACAGGCGGGCATCATCCGCGAGCGTCCCGCCCCCGCCAGCACGAACGCCGCCCCGGCGAACCCGTAGGTCCCGGTCCTGCGGACGGCAGTATCCGCGCTGCGCTAAGCTTGCGTCCCGCCGGCCCAGAAGCGGCTGAACGCTTCCTCCCAGCCCCGCTCGCCCGAGGCTTGCGCGGATAACGCGAGCCGGTCCGCGTGCGTTGGAATTTGCGCCAGCATTTCGGCGAGACCATCGGTCCATGCCGCGGCATCGCGTGCGCGCAACACCCGGCCCATCGAGCGGCTCTTCACCAGCTCGCGCGGACCGCCAATGTCGGAAACCGCAGCCGGCAGGCCGGCCGCCATCGCCTCGACGACCACGTTGCCGTAGGTGTCGGTGGTGCTCGGGAAAACAAACAGGTCGGCCGAGGCGTAGGCGATGCCCAGTTCGCGGCCGGTCAGGATGCCGGTGAAGATTGCACCGGGCAATTTCGTCTCCAGCTCGGCGCGATACGGCCCCTCACCCACGATCGCGAGCGTGAACGGCTTGCCCACCCGCTTGCGCAAGGAGGGCAGCACGTCGATGAGCAGCTGCAGGTCCTTCTCGCGCGAGACGCGGCCGACGTAAAGCAGCACCGGGCCCTTCGCGCCGCGCTTGGTCCAATATTTCTCGTCGCGATGCTTCGGGTTGAAGAGTTCCGTGTCGAGCCCGCGCGGGAAGATGCGCAGCTTTTCCGGCGCGATGCCGCGGTCGACCCAGCGGCGGCGATAGAACTCGGAATTGACGTAGACCACGTCGACCTGGCCGTAGAACCACTGCATGTAATTCCAGACCAGCGTTTCCATGAACGCGTCGTCGCTGAGGAACCGCGCGTACTGCGGAAAATCGGTGTGATAAATCCCGGAGGTGCGCAGGCCGAGCAGCTTGGCGCAGCCGAGCGCGCAGAGGCCGATCGGTCCCGGCGTGCTGATGATGAGCTCGGTGAATCCCTCACGCTGGACGTAGTCGAGCATGTCGAGGAAGGGCGGGAAGCTGAGCTTCTGCAGTTCGTACTCGGGAATCTCGAACTCGCCGACCGGCGCGAAATTCTTGATCGGGATGTCGTCAATCAAAAGCTTGGAGCGCGAGGTGACGACGGTGAGGTCCGCGCCCGACTTGCCCGCGGCCTGCGCCATCGCGCGGATGGTGCGCGCGACGCCGTTGACATCCTCGAGCGTGTCGGTGAACCAGGCCCGCTTTTCGTTGCGCAGAGCGCGCGGCACCTCGCCGGTGAAATCGCGCGCGACCTGCGCGAGCATGGCGCGGTCGGGTGCCTGCTGGCCGAATGCAACGACGTACGGAAGAATGCCGAAGCCAACCGGCAGAAGTCCGGTCACCGTCTGGAACGCGTCGATGAGATTGCCCTTGCCAATCCGTTTCTGGAATTGCGTGATGAGGCGGTAGGTCAGCTCGTTGGCGATGTGCGACGCCATGCGGAACGAGCGCCGCTGCGCGTTCGGCTCCTCGGCGATGATCCTGTCGAGTGCCCGCTTGAGCTTCGCGTCGGAAAGAAACGCGCTGATCTCGCGCGTCAGCGTCACCTCGCCCGGCTTGACGAAATCGAGCGCCTGCCCGGTGCGCACCGCCTCGGCGACGTGGCCGAATCGCTCGGTGAACGAAAATGCGGTCGGGTTCTGCCCGGCGAGAAAGCGCTCCGCCATCTTGCCGATCAGGCCCGCGGAGACCGGCGCGTTCTTTTTGATCTTGTCGCGCGCGAAACTGAACACGGTCGTGTAGAGACTGCTGGAAAGCGTGAGCGGATCGCCCGGAGGACCATGCAGCGTTGCCTCGCCCGCGAGCAGGCCGGCGAAAAAATCGGCGGCGTTCGCGCCATTTGGCACTTCAGTGAACGTACGGCCCGGGTGCAGGCCGCTGTGATCGTCCGACGAGGCGAACAGAATTTTATGATGCGCGTCGGAGCAGGTGGGCTCGAGCTTGTGACGTTCGGCAAACTCGGCGATTTTTTGCGGCGTCAGCGCGGCGAGACAAAGACCGAGGACGTCCTGCGCCAGCGGCTCGCGATTGCCGTTGCGGCCCTCGAAAACGCGGAAGAGCAGCACGAGCTTCTCGACATGCGCGGCGGTAAGCACCTGGTTGATGTTCACCAGCGGATGCGCCACGCCGTGCGGCAAGTTTTCCTGCCGCAGATAAGCGGCGAGCTCGAAAATGTCCGGCCGCAGGCGCTGGATTTCCTCGTGCTGCGCCTCGGTCAGGTTCCAGACGAGCAGGTGAATCTTGCAGCCATCGGGGAAGTAGGTCGTTACTTCCTCGCTCAGGAAGACATCGGCGTGATGCGCGATCGCGAGGCAGCCGTCGAGCCGGTTGTGGTCGGTGATCGTCTTGAGCGACATGCCCGCCGCATCGAGCTTGCGATGAAGCGCCTCGGGCTCGCTGTAGCTTTGCGGCATGCCGAGCCGGCGCAGGATCCATTCGCTCGGCCGGTCGGAAAACCGGGAGTGAAGTTGAAGATCAACGCGCAACATAATCGGCGTAAGTGGACGGTTGGAATCCGCGCTTGAGCGCCGAGCGCAGGATTTGATCAATCTGGCGTCGCAACAGCGGAAACTCAAGATCGCGCGGATGGAGGCTGAGGCGAATCAAATTCGTTTCGCGCAATTTTCCGAATAGTTGCTTGTTCCAGATGGCCGAGGCAAAGCGCCGCCACGAGGCCCGCGTGCTGTAACAGAGCGACTGCGAGGGGATGAGATCATGCCGGACGCCGCGCTCGAGCGGGATGATGTCGCGCAGCCGGTTCGTGTAACCGAAACCGAGCTCCTCCAGCAGACCCGGCGTGTCGTCCGACATCAGCCAGGCCGGCGCAATGAAGCCGCGCGCGTTCCAGCCCTGCGCGGCGAACATCTCGCGGCCGCGGCGCAGGCGCACGCGCGCCTCATCCGCCGGCAAGTCGAGGAACTCGGCCTCGCGGCTGGTATAGAGGCGCGTCCAAAACAACGTGCCGAGTGTCTCGCGCGGCGAATTGAGCCGATCGTGAAAATAGCCGTGCAGCACGAGCTCGCAGCCCGCGGCCTGCCATGCGGACGCCGCCTCGCAAAATGCGGCGTCCTTCGACGCCGGACCGGCGTGATGAAAATCGGGCACGACCAGGATGCTCGTCGCGCGAATGCCGTAGGTCGCGAGAAAGGCCAGCTGGTCCGCGATCGCCGCGCGCGAGCCGGGATGGGCGTCGTGCAGCGAAACGATGAGCGTCTTGGCGGAAGCCGCGGGCATCCCCTATCCAATCGCCGAGCTACGCGCTTGTCGAGCGGGCGCATCGCCCCGACCGGGCTACTCGTCCTTCTCGAGGTCCGCGTCGGCCTGGTAGCCGAGGACGCCAAGCTTGGGTTCGTCGAGGCCGACGGTCTCGTCCGCCAGCTCGACCCGGATTCCGACGATCTTGTGCGTCAGGCTCACGCAGGCGTAGCCGAGCGCGAATACAATGCCGAATCCGACCACCGCGCCGATGATCTGCGCGAGAAGCTGCCGGCCGTCGTGCGCGGTGAGCAGGCCGCGGACGGGTCCGCTCACGCCGTTGATCGCGCCGCCCGTTGCGCCGTTGGCGAAAAGGCCCAGCGCCACGAGTCCCCACGCGCCGCCCGCGCCATGCACGGCCACCGCGCCAACCGGATCGTCGATCTGTCGCCGGTCGAGCAACTTGATGACTGACTGCACAATCGCACCCGCGATCGCTCCGGTCAGGACCGCGGCCCACGCCTCGACCAACGCCGCGCCGGCGGAGACGGCCACGGCGCCGCCGAGCATGCCGCGGCACAGTGCGACCGGATCAACCTGCTTGCTGCGATATAGCACGAGAACAAAGGAAGTCGCGAGGCCCCCCGCCGCGGCAAGCAGCGTGTTGGCCGCGGCAAGACCCGCAGGCGAATCGGAGTCGGTGGGACCGGAATAGGAGGTGGCATTAAGCGCCGTCAGGCCCACCAGGACTACAAGGCAGCCCAAAATCGCCAGCGGCAGATTATGACCGGGAATCGGTGCGGGTCGGCGTCCGAAGCGGCCAAAGCGCGGCCCGAGTTCCAGCGCCAGCACCAACGCCAGCGTTCCCGCCGCAAGATGTATGACCCCTGCGCCGCCGAGATCGACCACGCCGTGCCCGAGCCCGCCCTCCTGACCGAGCGCGGCCAGCCAGCCCCCGCCCCAGATCCAGTTGCCCAGCAACGGATAGATCAACGTGCCGAATAGGAACGAAATGATGGCCAGTGCCAGGATGCGCGCCCGTTCCAGCGCGCCGCCGAGGGCAATTGTCACCGCCAAGATCAAGAGCACCGCCTGACCGAGGAAAAGCGCGCCGATGGCCTTGCGCGAGTCGGCATCGGAACTGAGAAAGAATCCCGCGCTGCCCATCACGCCCCAAAAGTGGCCTCCCATGGGCAGGCCCAGTTCGTGATTGAGTCCGCTGACCGCGAGCGGATTGGCCGGCGACGGCAGCGCGGCGTGGACATCGCCCATCCCGCCCGTCTGCATGGCAAAGCCACCGACCCAAAATCCGAGCAGCCCGAAGACCCCGCCGGCCACCAGCAGCGTGCATGTGTGCCCGCAATGCCGGGCGCGCGTCAGGCCGCAGTACCACGCGACAAGACCAACCACGGCGCCCAGCACCAGCAAATCGCCAATGATCGTCCAGCCGGGCGTGCCGAGCGAGGTCGGCGCCTTCAGCGGCGCGGCGGAAAGCTCGAGGGCGGTTGCGGCCGGCGCGGAATTCGTGTCAGTGCCTGCCGAAGGGGTTGGCGGCGCGTTCGTGTCCGCCGCGGGCGCATTCGTCGTCTCCTCGGCCGTCGCGCCAGGCGTGGCCAGATTGGTGTCCACGGCCGGGGCCGCGTTCGTCAGCAGAACCAGGTCGGTCTGGGCCGCAAGGGGAAGCGCGCTTATCAGCAAAATGCTGAAAAGTACGTAAAGGGTCGCGGTTGGAGAGCGGTTCATGGACAAGGTCTGAAACCCTAAAAAGCTCACAAAGGTGTTGATGGCAAGCCGTTTCGCGGGACGACGCTCCTTGTATTGACGCGTTGCGGGAGATCGGCTTAGGTGAAACTTCCCCTCCACGCGGGGCAACGCCCGCGCTATAAGAGGGAGCAAACGCCATGTCCCCAGCCCGCTCGACACGCTTTTCCGACCACAAGGACGGCTTTCGCCAGGTCCTTTCAGATCCTCATTGGCTCGCCAAGGTTCTTCTTGGGGGATTTCTGCTCATCAATCCGTTCTTGATCGCCCTGGCACCCAGTTATTTCGCGCACACGGGGCCGGCGTGGGTCGCGCAGGTATTTCCGTGGGTCCTGGGCTTCAATGTGCTGAGCTTCTGGTTTCCGCTCGGCTTCACCTACGAGGTGTTGCGCCGTGCGCGCACGGGCCGCGGGTCGCAGCTGCCCGACTGGAGCTTCGGCTGCCTCGCCAAATTTGCGCACGAGGGCTCGGTCAAGCTCGTGCTGGCTATTTTCACGCTCCTGATCCCGACGGCGGCGTGGATGGGTACGTGTTACGCCGTCTTCATCGCCCTGCTGGGATTGCCGGCAAGCCTGCTTTCGATGTTCGTGCCGCCGATCATGCTCTTTGTCATCCCGTTTTGCGGCGTGGCATGTTGTCGCTGGCTCGACGGTGCGTCGGTGCCCGATTGCGCGCTGAACTACGCTGAAAACTGGAGGCTCTTCCGGCGCGGATGGAAGGATTACCTGCTGGCCTCGGCGTTCATTGTCGGCGTCAATTCCATCACGACCGCGTTTTTCTACACGATTCCGTTCGGCGCGGTATTCGGCCTTTGCCTCGTCGACACCTGGTTCGGGCCGATCTACGCCGAATCCGTCGCGACCGATGAGCGCGCGCCGGCCCGAATAGCCGAGCGCGAATCGGTGCTGGCGGAGCGGTAGCCGTGGACCGAGAGCCTAGCCTTCGACTTCGCTCGTTTTCTCCACGGCCTTTTTCGCCGCGGCCGCGTTGGCCAGCACCAGCGCACGGGGATCCTTGCGGATCCAGTGAAAGAGAAATTGCTGCGCGTAGCCGCCATTCGGACCGAAATGGGCGCGCGAAAAATCGGCCATGCGTGCGAGCTTCACCCGCTTGCTGCCCTTGAAATAAAGCTGCCGAAGCACCCGCTCGACCCAGACATCGATCGGGAACGCCTCGAGACGGCCATAGGCGAAAAGCAGCACGCAATTGGCCACCTTCTCGCCCACGCCCTGGAGCCGCAGGAGCGTTTCGCGCGCCTCCGCGGTCGGCATGCCCCCGATTTTTTCCAGCGACACCTCGCCCTGCACCACCTGCCGGGCCGCGACAAAGAGATGGCGTGCACGAAAACCGAGCCGGCACTCGCGCAGCTGCGCCTCGGTCGCGCGCGCGAGGCGCGACGCGGTGGGAAAAGCGTAAAGACTTGGCGGATCGACCGGCTCACCCAGCGCGCACCGCAACGACGCATTGATCTGCGCGATCTGCACGATCTGCTTCAGCGACGAGCAGATGAAATTGCAGACCGTTTCCCACGGGTCCTGCCGCAGCACACGCAGGCCCGGCGCAAATTCTCGCGCGCGTTCCAACCACGGATCGGCCGGAAACGAGGCGAAGATTTCGCGCAGGGGTTGGTCGAGCCCGAAGTAGCGCGTGACCGCCTCATGCGTCAGCTCCGGCCCGACCGCGCGCAGGATATCGCCGTGATGCCAGGCGAGGCAGGGACGGCCATCAATCCAGCCGCGCCAGCGCCCGTCCGCGTGGCGGTTCCAGCAAAAGGACTGCCCGCTGGCGAGCGTCGAGTCGAGATCGAGCCCGTGACGCGCGAGCGAGAGCGATACCTGCGGCAGATCGGCGCGGGTCATGGCGTCGAAGCCGGCGCCGGCGGTTGCGGCTTGAGGCTGCCAATGACCCTGTCGAGGACCGGAGCCAGCGCGAGAACCTGCGAGGCCGGACCGGTCACGCGCCAATAAATGTTGCCGCCCGGGTTCTCGACCACCGCGCCGAGCAACGCGTAGCCGGGCTTCGCCGTCGGCGGCAATCCGGGACGTGAACTGGCCTGCGCATACGTTCCGACGAACAAGGCTTCCGTGACCGCGTGGCCCGCAATCGTCCGCTTTTGCGGCGCGGACGGTGCGTTCGAGCCGTCGGACGACGCGATCGTTCCGGCCCAGGCGTCAATGTTGTCCTTCGCGTTTCCGCCCACGCCGGGACCGAAGAAAATCGCGACAATCTCCACGCCGTCGTCGCCCTGGTCCTCGGGAGGCGGCAGGGTCCATTGCCCGGCGCGATCCGAAGTCGAGGGTGGCCGGGCCTGCCAGGAATCCGGAATGACAAACTGCACGCCTCCAACCTTGAGGACCGATTCGTCGTCCGCGTAATGATGATGCCGCGCACGGGCGGTCAACATGGCCAACATCAGGAGCGAAATGACGCAGGCGACGCGAAACATGGCCGTTACTATCCCTGCAATTCGGCGTGAGACAAGATTACCGTTCGGAATGAAGTTGTCTCGCCCTTGATGCTGCCTATAGTGGCGAGAAACCAAATCCCGACTATGCCTGTATACAATAGCATCCTTGAAACAATCGGCCGCACTCCGCTCATCAAACTCAACCGCGTCACCGAAGGCGTCGACGCCACCATCCTGGTCAAGGGCGAGTTCTTCAATCCACTCGGCAGCGTTAAAGACCGTATCGGTCTGGCCATGATCGAGGCGGGCGAAAAGGCGGGCAAGATCAACAAGGAAACGGTCATCATCGAGCCGACCTCGGGCAACACCGGGATCGCACTGGCGTTCGTCGCGGCAGCCAAGGGCTACAAGCTGATTTTGACGATGCCGGAAAGCATGTCGCTGGAACGCCGCACGCTCCTCGCGCTGCTCGGCGCGAAGCTGGTCCTGACCCCGGCGGCCGAGGGCATGAAGGGCGCGATCGCCCGCGCCAAGGCGCTCGCCGAGGAGACGCCCAATTCCTACATCCCGCAACAGTTCGAGAATCCGGCCAATCCCGAAATCCATCGCAAGACCACGGCCGAGGAAATCTGGAAGGACACCGACGGCAAGGTCGACATCCTCGTCGCCGCGGTCGGCACGGGCGGAACGATCACCGGCGTATCCGAGGTGATCAAGCCGCGCAAGCCGGACTTCAAGGCCATCGCGGTCGAGCCGAAGGATTCGCCGGTCATCACGCAGACGCTCAAGGGCGAGCCGCTCAAGCCCGGTCCGCACAAGATCCAGGGCACGGGCGCCGGCTTCGTGCCGGGCAACCTTCATCTCAAGGTCATCGACGAGGTCGTCACCGTGACCAACGACGAGGCTCTGGTGATGGCGCGCCGTCTCGCAAAGGAGGAAGGCCTTCTCGTCGGCATTTCCACGGGCGCGAATGTGCACGCGGCGATCGCGATCGCCAAGCGGCCCGAGAACAAGGGCAAGGTGATCGTCACCATCGCGTGCAGCACGGGCGAGCGTTATCTCTCGACCGCGCTGGCCGAGGAAGCGCGCAAGGAAGTCGGCGCGTAGAACTCATCTCGAAAACAGGGCTCGTTCCCTTTTCACTTGCGTTGGCGCGGGACGCAAAATAGCCTCGCGTCAGCGCACGCCGCGGCAACACTGCACGCGCTCGCATATAAGAAGACGTGGTCTCGCCCGTGGATTCATCTATTCCTGCTCCGCCCGATGGCGCGGATGACGCCCCCGGCATCACTCCGGCGCCGGAACGCAGCGGGCCGGGCAACGCGCTGCTCTCCCAACGTCTCAGCCGACTTACCGTGCCGGGGCCCGACCCGGTTCACGCGCCCATCCCGACACAGCTCGAGGAATTGCAGACCCAGCTCCAGGAAGCGCGCCACAGCCTGATCCAGTGGGCGCGGGCCGAGACCGCGTGGAACGGCCAGCGCCGCCTGTTCAAGGCGGTTACCGAAAACGTGAGCAATACGCTGGCCGTGGCCGACAGCCAGGGCAAACGCATCTGGAACAATACGGCCTACACGCGCCTGTTGCGGCAGGGGACGGAACACGATGCGAATCTTTTCGGCGATCTTCATCCCGACGATGTCACCCGCAGCGCCGGCGCGCTCAACGAGGCGCTGCAAACCGGCCATTCGCGCGAGATCGAATTTCGCGCCCGCCGTCCCGATGGCGGCTGGGCCGTGCTGCACGCGCATTTGATTCCCATTGCCGACCCGAATGGCCGCGTGGAATCGGTCGTCTTCGTCGCCCGGGACCTGAGCGAAAAAAAACAGTTGAGCGAGGCTCTCGAGCTCGCCACCCGCCAATCCTCCGCGGTCAACGTGACCGAGAGCATGGTGAACGACCTTGATCAGGTGCTGACCACCGCGCTCGGCAACCTGACCATCGCGAAGAACCTCAACGGCTCGCAAAACCCGGTGTCCGTGCGCCTCAACGAAATCGACCGCGCCCTGCAGCGCGCGCGCTCCCTGCTCGAGCAGCTCGGCACGCTTTCGGGCCATTCGGAACGGCCGGCGACGCGCGTCGCGCTCGAGCCGCTGGTGCAGGAGGCGGTCAACGGCGTCCTGCGGGGCACGCTCGTCCGCGCCGAGTATCTTTTCCCGCGCCGCCTGCCGCAGCCGGAACTGGACGCCGAGGCGCTCACGCTGGCGCTGCGCAACATCGCGACCAACGCAATGCAATCGATGGACCGGGGCGTGGTGCGGGTCACCGCCGAGTTGCTTCCTCCCGATGTCGTCGCGCGCCAGGCGCCGCTAGTGCTCAAGGCCGGCCCCTACGTTCATCTTACCATTCAGGACCAGGGCCATGGCATGAATGAGCGCACGCTGGCCCGCGCCTTCGAGCCCTCGTTCACCACGCGACCCGGCGCAAAGGGACTCGGCCTCGCCACCGCCCTGTCCGCCATGCAGCGGATCGGCGGCACGATCACCGCCCACTCAACCCAGGGCGTCGGGACGATCGTCCACGTTTTTATTCCCGTGCCCGCCGACGCGGCCGCCGCGACGACCAGCCCGGGCGCGTCAGGCGCCTCCAAGCAGCGCCGCATCCTGCTCATGGACGACGAGCAGATGATCCTCGATATCGTCAGCCGCATGCTCAGCCATCTCGGCTACTCCGTCACCACGACCAGGGACGGAGCTGGGGCGATCGCCGCCTTCACCAAGGCGAAGACGCGCGGCGAACCGTTCGACGTGGTAATGATGGACCTCGTCATCCCCAACGGCGTCGGCGGCCAGGAAGCCGCGCCGACGATCAAGCAGATCGATCCGCAGGCCCGGATCATCGCCAGCAGCGGCCATCTCGACCATCCGGTGATGACGGACCATCGCAAGTACGGCTTCACCGCCGTGCTGGAAAAGCCCTACAAGCTCGAGCGCCTGCAGCAGGTGATCGACGGCGTGATCGCGAACGCGGCGTAAATCATCCCCGCATCGAATCGGGATCAATCCCCGTCGCGCGGCACCAGTCGGCGTAGGCGGCAGGCGCGATCTCCGAGGGCTTGATCTCGCTGCGGCCCCCCCAGAAAACGTTCGTGTAGCTGAACGGCATGCCGATCGCGTTCAGGTGCGCATCGATTGCCGCCTTGTGCGCACGGACGCGGTCGCGGTCGGTGCCGTGCGCCACGGCCATGATGTTGACGTCCTTGAATTCCGGGCCGCCCTCGCGCCAGTAACAGTGGGTGAGAATGTGATGCCGGCCAATCTCGCGTCCCGCCTCGAGCTCGCGCCCCTTCGGCACGGCCCAGTGGAAGAGCGCGTTGAAGCGCGTGACCCGCTCGCCGGTCGCCGTCGGCTTGACGTGCTCGAGGAAGGTTGAGAATCGACCGATGACCTCGCGCTGGTTGAGGCTCTCTGCGATTTCATAAAAGGTCGGCAGCGGCAGATCGGCCTCGCGCGCGCGCGCATCCCAGATCGCCTCGACAATTTCCTCCGGTTCGAACTCGCGCTTAAGCGACGTCAGCACGCGCCACTCGAGTTCGCTCAACTTCACCTGACGCACCGTGTGCATCTCGGCGGGCACGTCGGCTTTCGCGCCGAGCTCCATGGAGCTCCGCCGCGTGTGGCCCACGCCGAGCGCGAAGATGCCCTTCGCCGGCATGAGCCGGTAGCTGCGCGCGCCGACATGGTCGCGCAGGAAATCGGCGTGCTTCGCCATGGAAAATCCGTGCGGCACCTTGAGTGTGGTCCACAACCGGTACTGCGAGCCGCTCGACGGCGTGTCGGTCGAGCGGACGACGACATGGCCGGAAAAGGGATCGCGCTGGAACATCATCTCGAACGCCGCGTCGAGCTTGTCCGCATCGACTTCCCACGCGACAAGCGCGCCGGGCGCGAGGTCGGTGGCCATGAGCGTCTGGCGCACGCGCCGGATCGTGCCGCCGCGCAGCATCGCGCGGATGCGCTCGATCACGGTCTCGACCGGCAGCTCGCAGCGCCGCGCGATCTCGCCCATCGGGTTGCGCACGAACCCCGCGATGCGGTCCTCCGACACCGCCAGGATGCGCGCGTTGATCTCGTCCGTGTGGCTGGTGGAGGCGGCGACGGGCATGGACGTTGGCCCTATTTTTTTCCAAACCCCAGCACGTCCTGCATCGAGTAAAGCCCGGGCTTTTGCGTGCGTATCCACGAGGCCGCGCGCAGCGCGCCGCCCGCGAACGTGTCGCGGCTGGAGGCCTTGTGCATGAGCTCGACCCGCTCGCCCGGCGCGGCGAAGACGACGGTGTGGTCGCCGACCACGTCGCCGCCGCGCAGCGCGTGCATGCCGATCTCCTTCTTCGTGCGCGCGCCGACATCGCCGGCGCGGCCGTTGCGCACCATCTCCTCGTAGGTGCCCCCCCCAGCCTGCGCGAGAATCTCGCCCAGCCGCCGCGCGGTGCCGCTGGGCGCATCGAGCTTGTGGTGGTGATGCATCTCGATCACTTCCTGGTCGAACGCGCCACCTAGCGTTTCGGCCGCGAGCTTCGTCAGGTAGAAAAGCAAATTCACGCCGACTGAATAATTCGGCGCGAAGACAATGGGCAGCTTGGACGCAGCGGCTGAAATCTTCGCCTTTTCCTCCGCCGTGTGGCCGGTCGTGCCGATGACAAGCGACTTGTTGCGCGCGAGCGCGAGTTCCAGCAGATCCGCCGTCGTTGAATGATGCGCGAACTCGATGAGCACGTCGCAGCGATCGACGATGGCCTGCAGATCGTCGTCGCGGTCCACGCCGCCGACAATCTCCAGCGCGGGGTCGGCCGCGCCAAGACGCAGCAGCGCCTCGCCCATGCGGCCCTTCGAGCCGACGATGATCACGCGGGTCTTGCTGCTCATAGCCCGAGCGCCTTCAGCGTTCCCTCGAGCTTCGCGCGGCTCGTCTCCTGCAGCGCGACGAGCGGCAGGCGCACGTCGGCGGTCATCCAGCCGGCGCGCGCCATCGCGGTCTTCACCGGGACGGGATTGGCCTCGATGAAGAGAT
>Ga0302319_10007765_pt1 | contig 21058 bp, 16 predicted proteins | sample Bog_T0_2_FD_203319 | JGI IMG/M metagenome (GOLD analysis project Ga0302319, IMG submission 203319) | Peat permafrost microbial communities from Stordalen Mire near Abisko, Sweden - Bog_T0_2 | ecosystem: Environmental > Terrestrial > Soil > Wetlands > Peat | place: Sweden: Abisko, Stordalen Mire... | reverse complement strand
GGTTGAACGGCTGCTGTTCAACTGGCGCCCCGTCATTCTCGCCATTTGCTTTGTCATCACAGCACTTCTCGGCTGGCAGGCCGTGCAGATACGCATCAACGCCAATTTTTTCGACGGCATTCCGACCAAGAATCCCTACATGGTCAATTTAATTGCGCATTATGATGACCTGTCGCAGCAAGGCAACACAGTCAGGATCATCGTCGAAGCCAATAGCGGCACGGTTCTGAACCCTCGCTATCTGCAAACGCTGCAGAACATCAACACGGAAGTTTCGCTGCTGCCGGGCGTTGATCGCGGCAACATGCTCTCGCTCTGGGCGCCGACTGTGCGATGGACGGCGGTAACGCAAGACGGGTTTGACGGCGGCACGGTGATACCGGATGATTACAACGGTTCAGCCGCCTCGATCCAGGCAGTTCAGAACAATCTCTTTCATTCCGGCCAGATCGGCAAGCTTGTCGCACCGGATTTCCGCTCGAGCGTGATTGTCGTGCCACTACGCGATGTGGTCGATGCGCGGGGTACGCCGATCAGCTATGGCGCGTTCTCGCGGCAGCTCGAAGACCTCCGCAAGAAATATGCGGCACAGGGTGTGACCATTCACATCACCGGGTTTGCGAAAGTCGTCGGCGACATCATCAACGCGACGCCGGAGATTGCGCTGTTCTTCCTTGTGTCGATCATCATCACCGCGGGGTTCCTGTTTTCCTACACGCATTGCCTGCGCAGTACCTCGCTTGTCGTATTCTGCTCGCTGATTGCCGTCGTCTGGCAGCTCGGCCTGGTGGTGCTGCTCGGCTTCGAGCTTGACCCTTATACCGAGCTTGTGCCGTTCCTGATCTTTGCGATCGGCATGAGCCATGGCGCGCAGAAAATGAACGGCATCATGCAGGATATCGGCCGCGGGACACCCCGGCTAATCGCGGCACGCATGACCTTCCGCCGGCTTTTCATGGCGGGGTTTTCAGCACTGATCTGCGATGCCGTTGGCTTTGCGGTGTTGAGCATCATTCCCATCGTCTCGATCCAGCACCTCGCGATCATCGCGAGCCTTGGGGTGTCGATCCTGATTTTCACCAATCTGATCCTGCTGCCAATCTTTCTCAGCTACACAGGTGTAAAAGCCTCGGCTGCGCAGCGGGCATTGCATGCGGAGGAGCGCGCCTCTATCGGCACGCATTTTCTCTGGGACATTCTCGGCAAGCTTACGGCAAGGCGCTGGGCCATCGCGGCAATCGCCGTGGCCGTCCTGCTTGCGGGCATCGGCTATAAGGTGAGCGAGAACTTGCAGGTTGGCGACCTCGGCCGGGGCGCGCCCGAACTGCGCGCGAATTCGCCCTATAACCAGGATAATGCCTACGCCACCACGCATTACGGCGCGAGCACGGATGTGTTCGTGGTAATGTTCACCTCACCCCCTGGCCAGTGCACTGCGTACGCCATGCTGCGCACGATGGACCAGGTGGAATGGGCGGCATCGCAGGTGCCTGGCGTCGTCTCCACCGAATCACTGGCAGCGGCCGCGCGCTATCTGATGATTGAGATCAACGAGCAGAATTTCAAATGGTTCGATTTGCCCAGGAACCAGTATTCGCTCGATTCCGTAACGGCGACCGGAACAATGGGGTTGTCCAATGACAGTTGCACGCTCAACCCCCTGCTGATCTACCTAAGCGACCACAAGGCCGGCACGCTGCTGCGCCTTACATCGCGGCTGAAAACCACGATGGCAATGATCTCACCGCCGGCCGGAACGCAAATTTTATTGGCCGGCGGCAGTGCGGGCATCGCGGCGGCGACGAACGACACGGTCAAATCCGCGCTCAATCAAATGTTATTCTGGGTATATGGGGCGGTAACACTGCTGTGCCTCATCGCGTTCCGGTCCTGGCGCGCGGTGCTTTGCGCAATTTTGCCCCTTATCCTGACATCCATTCTCGCCGAGGCGCTGATGGTCGCACTTGGGATCGGCGTGAAAGTGGCGACCTTGCCGGTGGTTGCCCTCGGTGTCGGCATCGGCGTCGATTACGCCCTGTATGTGCTCTCCATCGTTCTGGCGCGGCTGCGCGCTGGCGAATCGCTTTACAGCGCCTACCGGCAATCTTTGATGTTTACCGGCCGCGTTGTGCTGCTCACGGGCTTCACGCTTGCCACAAGTGTCGCGATGTGGGTGTTCTCGCCGATCAAATTCCAGGCGGATATGGGGCTGTTGCTGTCGTTCATGTTCATCTGGAACATGATCGGCGCGCTGGTTCTGCTGCCGGCGCTCGCTCATTTTCTGCTGAAGCCAGCGGCAGCAAGACGTTACGGATGACTTCCAGTCATGGCGTCCGGTCCAAATTTCCATTTGCGTAAATAGCAAATCAACCCGTAGAAAAAGGCTCACGATTCACAAATAAGAATTCGGTTTTTGGGGACGATAAAAGCAATGAAACAAAATCACCAGTCTTTTGCAGCGAAGCTTTCGTATCGCGCCCGCCGCGCCCGGTTTTTGAAGCGCTCTCTGCTCGCCAGCGCCACGGGGCTTGCATTCACGGCATTCGGCGGGCAGCGGGCTTCAGCGTTTCCGATTTCCACGCCCGTTCCGGGCCTTACCATCACCCTGGACAATACGGTGGAGGTCAACATCCTCGGCCGCACCGAGCAGAGCAGCCCGGATTCGTTCGACAATCCCAACGGGGATGATGTCGCGCAGAATTTCCGGCATTTCCTCTCGGCGGAGCGTATCGATCTGGATAGCGGCCTAGACGTGAAATACGATAATTTCGGCTTGCGCATTTCCGGCGCGGCCTGGGAAGATTTTAGCTACGACCAGAACAACAGCAACGCGTCGCCCGGCACGATCAACTACAATAGCAGCAAATCAGACTCTTTCTCGCGCGCGGCCGACGGTCTGGCGGGCCACCGCGTCGAGCTTGATGATGCGTTCACCTTCGGGTCATTTGGCATTGGCGATTCCACCTTGTCCTACCGTGCCGGCCAGTTCGTGCAAATCTATGGGCAGAGCCTGCTGCTGGCGGCGGAGGGCATTGGCGGCGTGATGAACCCGATCGACGGCATCCGCGCGCAGATTTTGCTGAACCCGCAATCGCGCGACATTTTCATGCCGACCCCGCAAATTTCGGTAGTGGAACAGCTCTCCAACGGCCTCGCCTTCAGCGGCTATTACAAGCTCGGCTGGCGGGCGACAAGAATTCCGCCCTCTGGCTCGTATTTCAGCCCCTCCGATCTGTATGGCCCTGGTGCGACGAAACTTTTCCTCGGCGGCGGCGCGTTTTTCGGCCGCCAGAACGATATCCGGCCCAATGGCGGCGACAAGCAGTTTGGTGTCCAGATCCAGGACAGTTTTTTCAACGACGATTTCGCCCTGCACTTCGTTAATTTCGATGCTTATGCACCCGAGGTCTATATCCACCCCGGCGCCGGCTTCAATCCATTGACGGGACAGGTCGGCACTTATCAGTTCGTCTATCCGCGGGATGCGCAGTTGTTCGGCGCGAGCTTCTCCGCGAGCCCGACCTTCGGATCCTACCCGGTAAACTTCGGCGTCGAAATCTCCGAGCGGCATCACGAAGGCCTCGTCACGAGTGGCAGCGTGGCGCCATCGGCCGCCAGCAACCAGAGCAATGTGTTTTATCCGGTTGGCGATGTGGCCCACGGCCTGGTTTCTTTCATCTATGCCTCGCCGCCGCTGCCAATGATCCGCTCCGACCAAGCCTCGGTGACCGCCGAATTCGGCGCCAGCAAGCTGCTTTCGGTATTCGAGAACAAGGCCAATCTCTACGCCAAGACCGAGGGTCTGGCGGTGGATGGGACGATTGACCTTGGCCTCAGCTACTTTGACATCTATCCGGCGGTCGACATGGCGCCGGCACTCGGCATTTCCTATGCCCCGCTCGGCAACTCCCCAGAAGGCTATTTCGTGCATGGCGGTGGATCATTGTCGCTGGCCGATACGTTCACTTTGAACAAGGTCTATAATCTCACCATCCAGTACCGGCACTATGTCGGCACCTTGAAGAGCACGCTGGGTGGCGCCTCCGATCCAAGCCAGACATTATACGGCAAGGACTTCATCGGGCTAGAAGCCGATACCTCATTCTAACGGTCTGAATAGTGAAATCAGGTCATCTTGATATTCTAAAATATTGGGTCCTGGTTCGGGGAAAAATTGGATAGAAACGGCGTTGAGTCGCGAAAACGAAGATGGGAAAGCGTCAATGAAACTTAAACTCACTCTCTTGGCCGCCACCGCCAGTATGCTGGCATATCAGCCGTCACCGGCGCGCGCACAGGTCACGGCGGCGCAGGCCGCACAGCTTGGCACTACGCTCACGCCGCTCGGCGCGGAAATGGCAGGTAATGCCGATGGCAGCATTCCCGCCTGGACTGGCGGCGTCTGCACGATGAACCTGGCCAGCGGCGATAACGGCAACATCCCGCCAGTGTTCGCCAACGAACAGAAGCTATTCACGATCGATGCGTCTAATGTCAGCAAGTATGCCGATAAGCTAACCCCGGGCGAGATCAAAATGATCACCACGTTCCAGGGTTTTCACATGGATGTGTACCCGACGCACCGCACCGGCTGCGCGCCGCAATGGGTTTACGATAATGTTAAAAAGAACGCGCTTACATCCTACATGAAGGGTGACTATCCGTTTGGATTTGCTGGCGGCATTCCGTTCCCTATTCCGCAGAATGGCGAGGAGATCGTCTGGAACAGCAATACCGCATGGGCCGGCCAGGATACGTCCGACGAGGTCAGCAACTATATCGTGCCGTTCAACCATTCGCCCATTTTGACCTCCACTACCTATGTCACCTATTTCAAGGATCTTTATCAGCCGGGCGTCACGACCGCCAATTATGACGGGATTTATACCCGCGACGAAAGCCAGGTCTCGGCGCCCGCAAACCGCGTCGGCGAAGTATACGATTCTTTCCAGCCGACATCGACACCGCCGCTCGATTATCGCGTCTGGGAGTATCTGGTCGGCCAGCGCCGGCTGCGTCTTGCACCAAATATCGGCTACGACGGCGCCTATCCCGATTGCGGCGGTCTCATGGATGCTGATGAAATCTACGTGTTCAACAACAAGCCGGACCATTACGACTGGAAACTTCTGGGCAAAAAAGAAATCTACGTTCCCTATAACGAGAACGGGGCCTCTCTGCTGCCGGACACCAGCCAGCTGCTCGGGCCACAATTCCTGAATCCGGACCATATACGTTGGGAGCTTCACAGGGTCTGGGTCGTTGACGCCACGGTGCGTTCCGGCTTTCGCAATTTGATCGCGCACCGGACAGTCTATGCCGATGAGGACACATGGAGCTTCGTTCTCGCGGATGAATATGACAGCGCGGGAAATCTGGTGAAGTTCAACTCCATCCTGCCGATGGTCGACCCCGCGATTCCCGCCGTGCCCTTTATCACGACGGCGCTGTATGACCTTCACGGCGGCGGCTACTGCATGTTCCAGCTTCCTGTCGGCCCCAACCAATGGATCCTGAAAAACTCGGACAAACCCGTATCCGCATTCGATCCGCAGCAGATCGTCAACAGCGCTGCGGATTGATCCGAACAGGCGTGGCTACAGACCCCGCCTTCACCTGACCCAGCTTGACCGGCTTATTGATCCGGTGTTCCAGTTACTTTTCAAGCAAGCCTGCTCTGAAAACAAATAGACCTGGACGATTCCACATCGTCCAGGCCTAATTTCTTGCGCAACTTGCATGGCTGTCGCGTTCTCGAAGGTCGTGATAAGTTTGTCACTCATCACGACCTTCGTCTCTTTTGACCAGCAATTTAATGGTTCAGGTGAATCGGCTCCCGATTCACCTCCAGGCCATATTTCGCTATGCTGCGCGGCTTTGCACCTGCGCCGCATCACTTACATCCAGCGCCCTGAACGTTTTGACCAGCCAGTTCTTGAAAGCACCAACCTGCGGCACATCCCGCCGCTCGTGTGGAATGGTGAGATAGTAACCAAGATCACGATGCAGCACGGTGTCGAATGGTTCGAACAACTGCCCCTCGGCGATTTCCCGGGCAAAGTAGGGCCGCTGGGCGATGACGATACCAGCGCCGGAAATCGCGGCCTGATAGGCAACGCTAAGCTCTTCAAACATCATGTTATCCTTGGCAACGATGCTTTCGCCTTTCACACAGGCGAGCCAGTCTGGCCAGTCATTGCGGCGGAAATCCTGATGTAGAAGCACATGGTCCTTCAGGATTTTTGGCGAATAGGGCCGCTTGGCTGGGTCGAGAAGTTTCGGGCTGCAGACCGGCCGCAGCTGGTCGTGAAACAACAGCGTGCTTTCAACGCCGCGCCACTGGCCATGGCCATAGCGAATCCGCACATCTTCCTGGCTGCGGCTCAGTTCCACCGAATCGGTCCCGGACACAAGCCGGACTTTCACCTTGGGATGCTGCACCTGAAAATTGGCCAGGTTGGGAAGCAGAAAACCAATCATGAAGCTGGTATAGGTTCTCACGGTCAGTATCGAGGCGCTTTTCTGCCCACGGAACTCAGCAGTGGCAGCACCTAGACGATCGAATATATCAGTCAACCGGTGAGCAAGCATGTCGCTCTTTTCTGAAAGCAGCAGGCCATTATGACAGCGCTCAAAAAGCGGCTCACCCATATAGTCCTCCAGCGCCTTCACGGACCGGCTGACCGCACCTTGCGTCACGCAAAGCTCATCGGCCGCCTGCGTGAAACTGAGGTGCCTTGCCGCGGCTTCGAAAGCGCGCAAGGGGTTAAGCGGCGCGATACGCCGTGCTGATCTCGCATGTGGATCTTTATCCATTTTTTCCTCCTGGGTTGGTAACGCCTTATTTGCGCTCCCGATGTTTCCGGTCCCTAAATCACCTTCGAAACCCGCAAGCCTCGATGAACGCGTCTTTCGCACGCCATTACATTTCTTGATGGGTATGAGCGTACTGCATACGCCATCCCCCTGCAAATATTATGATATAGGGGCGGTATGAGGAAAACTCATCGTATGGCCGGGCGTCCCGCACCCGGCGCGCCCGGCGGTCAAGGTGCCGCGAGAACGCCGCCATCCACGGCTAAGGTATGACCCGTAATATAGGAGGCGCGTGGCGAGCAGAGCCAAAGCACGGCCTCGGCCGCCTCCTCCGGCTGGCCGAGCCGGCGCATGACGCGCGTTTTGGCGACATTTCGCTTGCGCTCTTCATCTTCGCCCAGCCCCTTGGCCAGCATGGGCGTCTCGATTCCGGCCGGCGCGATGGCGTTGATCCGTATGCCGAATGGCCCGTTTTCCGCCGCGCCAATGCGCGTCAGCGCCACGATTCCGGCCTTGCTGCTGGAATAGGCCGCCGAATTCAACACGGTGCGGAATGCGGTGACTGAAGTCGTGTTCACAATCGCGCCGCCGCCGTCCTGCCGGAGCATTTGCTGTATCTCATGCTTCATGCAGAGAAATACGCCTTTGAGGTTGACGGAGAGCACGCGGTCCCAGGCTGCTTCCGCCATGTCCGCGATCGCCACTTCCTGCACCAGCGTACCGGCATTGTTATGCGCGCAATCCAGCCGGCCATACCAGGAGACGGTTTTTTCAACCATGTTTTCAACCGACGCATTGTCGGCAACATCCACCTGCACGAAACGCGCCTTTCCGCCCGCGGCCAATATATCCGAAACCGTCTTTTGCCCGTCGGCCTCGGCGATATCCGCCACCACAACCGCGGCACCCGCGCGGGCAAACCCAAAGGCCGTCGCGCGGCCGATTCCTGTCGCGGCCCCGGTGACAAGCGCAACCTTGCCTGAAAACTCCCCGTCGGCAGCGCCGCTCATGAGAGTTTCAGCGGCATCGACCGCAAGCCGCGTTCCTTCGGTCCGCCGACGATGTCAGGCCAGAAATCCGCATCCGCCAGGTGCAAACCTGGAAAACGCGTCACCACCTCCTGCACCACAATTTTTGCGGTCATCTTGGCCAGGAGCGAGCCGATGCAGTGATGGAACCCATGGCCAAAGGAAACCAAGTCCTGCGGCTTGCGCGTGATGTCAAAAACCGTCGGGTTCTCGAAGATCGTCGGGTCATAATTCGGCGCCGAGCTGATCAGGTGGATCGGCATGTTTTCAAAAAATCGCAGGCCGGCATATTCAAAATCCTGCGTTGCCCAGCGCAATGTCGTCCAGGCATTGGTATCCAGCCGCACCGATTCCGCAACCGCCGCCGGCACCAGCGAGAGATCATTTTGCAGTAGCTTGAGCTGGGCCGGATCCCGGCAGAGACGCCAGAGCGTGTAGGATGCGGTGTTCTGAATGCCGCCAAACCCTGCAGTAAACAGCACCAGCATCGTCGCGAACATCTCCTCGGTGGAAACCCGCCCTTCCTGCTCGCCGGCCGCGACGATCTTGCCGATCACGTCGTCTTTCGGCGCCCGCCGCCGCGCCTCGATCAACTGCCCGCAATATTTATAGCCCTGTGGCGGCCCCTCGCCCGGCGCAAGATTGTTGAATGCCGCCATGCCCCGCGCAATGCGAACGAAAATCGGCCAGACATCCTCCTCCAGATCAAGGCAGAGGCCGAGCAGGATGTACGCAGCAAGCGGATGCGTCAAATCCGTCACGACATCGAACTCCACACCTTTTTCGGCAGCGATGCCGAGCCGTGCCGAAACGAAATCCTGAATCTGGGTTTCCATGGTTGCCAGCTTGCGGGCGGAAAACGCCGGCGCCATCAGCCGCCGCAGGCGTATCTGCGTCGGCGGGTCGCTATCGGTGATAATTGGCAGACCGCGATAGTAATAAAATTTTTCCATGCCCGGCCATTTGCGCTTGCTGCTGGAAAAACGCTGGTAGTCTTCATAAGCCGGTTTCTGGTCCTCATAGCGCGTCATCACCGCCTGCGGCAGCCCCGCCACCATCACGTAGAACGGCGCCCGCCGCGACCACTCGACCAGATACGCTTCAGGGTGCCGTTTCACATCGCCGAACAAATCGGCATCCACCACTTTGGCCTCATCGAAGCTAAACCCGTCGGGCATGAATCGTGTTTCCTAATTTCATCAGCGTTGCACCACGAAAAAGCCCCGGGCAGAACCAGAATTTTGCGGATTCGAATAGCAGATTTTTGTCTGGTCGTGTTCACTGGCCGCCCTATTTTTTCTCAATATGTTATGCAATCGGCGCGCTTTTACCGCTACCCTTTAATAATCGTGTGTCACGCCGTCGCGTCCCCACATTGCTCCGCCTTTGCCCGCTGCACCTGAGCGGCTATTGAAAAACTGATGAGATACGGAGGAAAATGGAAATGATGAAAGCGGTGCTGGTTCATGAATACGGCAATCCGGCCGCCATGCGCGTCGAACAAACTGGCATACCCAAGCTCCAGCCCGACGAAATTCTGGTCCGCGTGAACGCGGCCAGCGTCAACCCCGTGGATTGGAAGGTCTGTGACGGCATGTTGAAAGACAAACTGCCGATGGCGATGCCGTTCATCCCCGGCGGGGATTTTTCCGGAACGGTCGCCGCAACGGGCAGCGAGGCCGCCGGCGTCACGATCGGCATGGCGGTTTTCGGCATGACGAGCACACCGGGTTACCGCGCCGGCGCCTTCGCGCAATTCGTCGCCGTAAACGCGAACCATGTGGCCGCCAAACCCAAAACCCTAAGCCATGAGGAAGCCGCCGGCGTGCCACTCGCAGCTCTCACCGCCTGGCAGGCCGTGTTCGACCGCGCCGGCCTGCGCGCCGGGCAAAAAATTCTGATCCATGCCGGCGCAGGCGGCGTCGGCAGCTTTGCCATCCAGTTCGCACGCGCGGCCGGGGCCATCATCACCACCACAACCTCGGCGGCGAATACGGGCTACGTCCGCGCCCTCGGGGCCGATGAAGTCATCGACTACCGGGCGCAAAATTTTGGAGATGTCGGGCGGAATTTCGACGCCGTCATCGACCTCATCGGCGGCGAAACGCAGGAACGCTCCTACGCCGTGCTGCGGCCCGGCGGCGTTCTGGTAAATGCGTGGGGCGCGATCATGCAGGACAAGGCAGAAGCCGCCGGCGTGCGCGGCGTCAAGGTCGCGGTCGAGCCGGATGCCAATCAGCTAAGCAAAATTGCCGAACTGATCGATGCGGCCAAGGTTCGCGTCGCAGTCGCCAAAGTTTTCCCGCTGGCCGATTGCGCCGCGGCACTTGATGAGAGCCGCACGGGCCATGTGCGGGGCAAGATTGTTTTGACGTTGGAAAGTTAAGCTTACAATCCTGGCACCAGCACGGCGCGCCCGCGCAACCGGCCACTATCCAAACGTTCATAAGCATTCAAAACGTTTTCAAAACTGACTTTTTCCACATCCGGCTTGATCAGACCGGATTGCGCAAGTTCCAGCACTTCATACAGCTCGTCCAGCGTACCGGCATAAGGAACCGTCACGGAAGAATCGCGCGCCATCTCATGAAACCGCACCTGCAGCGTGCCGCCCGCAACACCGATGATTTTCAGCTCACCGCGCCGGCCCAGGATTTTCGCGCCCAGCGCAAGCGTGACATCATTGCCCACCATATCCAGCACCAAAGCGGCACCCAGCCCGCCGGTGATGGATTTAATGCGTTCCGCCGCCTCGGGCCCGGCGAGCACGGTTTCATGCGCGCCCAATTCCCGCGCATGTTGCAGCTTATCCGCATTGTTATCCACGGCGATGATCCGGGCAGGCGTTAGCGCGCGGAGAATTTGAATCGCGATATGCCCCAGCCCGCCAATGCCGATAAGCACGGCGGAACTCCCCGGCGCCAGCCGCGCGTTAGAATCCTTGATGGCATGATAGGTCGTCAGCCCCGCGCACATCAGCGGCGCGGTGGCCACGGGGTCAAGGCTGCCGAGTGCCACGAGATGCCGCGGGTCATCCACCAATATGTAATCCGCCATGCCGCCGTCATGTCCGGCGCCGGGACCTGCGAATTGCTGCTCACAGATATTCTCATGCCCATGCGCGCAGCGCGCGCAATGCCCGCAGCCCCACGGAAAATACAGCGCATAGGCATCCCCTTCGCGCAATTTGCTCACGCCGGACCCGACCGCGTCAATCCATCCCGTCGGCTCATGGCCCAGCGTCAGCGGCAGCGGAAAATACGAAGGCTTTGCATGAATGACCGAAAGGTCCGAATGGCAAAGGCCGGAGCCGGCAGTCCGCAGCCGCACCTGGCCGGGGCCCGGTTCGGGGACCGGCACTTCGCGGATCACCGGCATCTCGCCCGCTTCCACCACCTGCAGCGCGCGCATGGTTTTGCTCATTTAACGAATTCCCTGTTAGTCAACTCAGCCAGTTACATCCACATACACAGTCTTCGTCTGCGTGTACGCATCCATCGAATGCGGTCCAAGCTCCCGCCCGTAACCGGACTGCTTGTAGCCGCCAAACCCGGAAATCGGATCAACCTTCAAATACGTATTCACCCACACTGTGCCGGCCTTCAGCGCCCTCGCCACGCGGTGCGCGCGGCCGACATCCTTCGTCCACACCGCCGCGGCCAGGCCATAGACGGTGTCATTGCCCTGCAGCACCGCATCGTTTTCATCCTTGAACGGAATCGCCGCGGCGACCGGCCCAAAAACCTCCTCTTGCGCAATCCGCATCCCGTTCGTCACACCAGTATACAGCGTCGGCTTTACAAAATACCCCTTGCCGCCGAGTGTGCCGGCGCCAACCGCAACATGCGCGCCATCGGCCTTGGCGACATCGAAATACGATGTAACGCGCTCGAACTGTTCGGCCGAAACCACCGGCCCCATCGTTGTGGCGGGGTTGAACGGGTCGCCGACGGTGAAATGTGCCGTATAGGCGGCAATTCGCGCCGCCACCTCGTCATAGATTTTCTCCTGGATAAAAATGCGCGTACCGGCAACGCAAATCTGGCCAGAGAGGAAACAGAACCCGCCGACGCTCGCCGCCACCGCCTTGTCGATATCGGCATCGGCAAAAATCACGTTCGGCGACTTGCCGCCCAGCTCCAGGCTGACGCGTTTTAAGTTTACCGCGGCGGCGCGCGTGATCATCTTGCCGACGGCGGTGGACCCGGTAAACGCCACCTTGTCGATATCCGGATGCTCGGAAATCGCCGCCCCGGCCGTCTCGCCAAACCCGGTCACGATATTCACCACGCCCGGCGGAAATCCCGCTTCCAGAATCAGCTCGCCGAGCCGGATCGTCGAGAGTGGGGTCTGCTCGGCGGGTTTCAGGATGCAGGTATTCCCCGCCGCCAGCGCCGGCGCCAACTTCCAGCTGGCACTCGAAATCGGCCCGTTCCACGGCACAATCAGACCGCACACGCCCAGCGGCTCGCGCAGCGTATAGTTGAAGAAAGCCGCGTCCGACGGGTTGGTTTCGCCGTAAATTTTCGTGGCCCACCCAGCATAATATTCGAATGTCTGGGCGCTCGCCAGCATCTGGCCGCGCGTCATCGCCAGCGGCGTGCCATTATTAAGCGTCTCCAGCTGCGCCAGTTCTTCGGCATTCTCCGCAATCAGCCGGGACAGTTTTAGCAAATACCCGGCGCGCTGGTGCGGGCTAATCCCGGCCCAGTTCGGGTTCTCAAATGCCTTTCGCGCCGCCATTACCGCATCATCGATATCAGCCTTCGCGCCGGAAGCAGCATGGCCGATCACCTCCTCGGTCGCTGGATTGACAGCCGCAAAAGTCTCGCCCGAATGCGCCGCCACCCATTTCCCGCCGATCAGCAAGTGTTTCGCGCCGCCCGTCAGAAAGGCGCGTGCGCCCTCGCCAAGCTGCACTGCCGAAGCGGGGTTTTTGCCGGCATCGCCATCCATGGTTCGTCTCCTGGTTTATTTGCCCAGCTAAAGGCATGCAGTTCTGCTTTCAATGAACCACTCGTTGTCAGTTCAAGCGCGCCCAGGCGGCGCGCCACAAGCCACATTTTTGTATGCGACAATGACGCAGCCTCATTCGAACAGCTTTATGACGCTTGACGTGTCCCATGCGCCGCCGCCTCGCGCCTGTAATTGCGCATAGCCGCCGCCCGCCAGGCCGAGTATCGGCAGGCTGGCGCCCAATGCCTCCGCCTCCGCCAGCGCCTGATTGATATTATTGATGGCGAGATCAACCGTGAAACTCGCCGGCAGATGCGCGCCGGAAACCATCGCCGGGCCCTTGTGTTCAAGCAGATAAGACCGGCTGGAGCCCGCCATCAACACCTCGATCAGCCGATCCATATCCAGCCCCGCGCGCTTACCGAAGGCAAGCCCTTCGGCAAGCGCATGCCCCATGCCAACGCCGCAAATCACATTCACCAGCTTCGTCATATGCCCGGCGCCCACCGGCCCCATATGGCGGATCGTGCCGGCATAGCTTTGCATCATCGGCGCCGCCCGCGCGAAAACCCCGGCATCGCCGCCGGCCATGATGCCGAGATTGCCGGCAACCGCCCCCGGCACACCGCCGGTGACAGGCGCGTCCAGAACCCCAACGCCGCGCGAATGTGCCTCGGCAGCCAGTTCGCGCGCAAACCCCGGCGTCCCGGTTGCGTGATCAACCAAAATAGCGCCCTCACGCAGATGCGGCAGAATGTCACCGGCGATCCCGCGCGTCACGGCGATATCGGCAAGGCAGGTGAAGACGATCTCTGCTCCCGCCACGGCATCCAACGCCGTATCTGCAAGGCGGCCGTTATATTCGCGCCGCCATCGCAAGGCGGTCTCGTGAGTTCTGTTATAAACCGTAAGCTCGTGGCCCGCCCGCGCCAGGTGCCCGGCCATCGGAAACCCCATTTTGCCGAGACCAATGAAAGCGGCCTTCATCTACCGTAAGGCCCGGAAAAATTCGCGCAAATCCTGCACCAGAATTTCGGGCTCCTCCATCGGCACAAAATGCCCGCCGGTCTGCGCCACATTCCAGCGTTTCAAATTATAATACCGTTCCGCCCAGCGCCGTGGCAGCTTCACGATATCCTTCTCGAACAGCAACACCGCGGTGGGCGCCTCAACCACAGGCTGGCGGTCATGGGACGGTACCCACGGGTTGCGTTTGGCCTCCGCGTAAAACCGTGCCGAGGTGCCCATACTCTGCGTCACCCAGTACAAGGTCATCGTTGTACACAAATCATCCTTGCTGAAGCGCCGCTCAATCTCGCCACCGCAATCACTCCAGCGCCGGCGTTTTTCCAGAATCCAGGCGCAAAGCCCAGCCGGCGAATCGTTCAGCCCATAGGCAAGGGTTTGCGGTTTCGTGCTCTGCAGGCGCGAATACGCGCTTTCCTGTTCCAAAAACGCCGCATTGCCGGCTGCCCAGCCCTCCTCGCCCGGCCCGAACATCGACGCATCGGGCATGTTGCCGCTGATCATGCCCAAAGGCCCGGCCAGGTGCACATGAACACCCAGCGTCTTCGCGGCGTACTTATGACCAAGCTGCGCGGTGACGAACGCGCCAAAATCCCCGCCCTGCGCCGCAAATTTTTCGTAACCCAGGCGCTGCATCAGGCTCACCCACATATCCGCCGTGCGCGAAAAATTCACGCCCGGCCTGGTCAGCGGCGTGGAAAATCCGAAGCCGGGCAGGGAGGGTATGATAACATCAAACGCGTCCGCCGCATCCCCGCCAAACGCAGCCGGGTCTGTCAACGGCCGAATCACTTTCTGCAAATCCCAGAACGTCCACGGCCAGCCATGCGACATGATCAGCGGCATCGGCTTCGGCCCGCGCCCGCGTTCATGGATGAAATGAATCGGCAGTTCGTCAATCACGGTCCGAAAATGCGAAAAGTCGTTCATCGCCCGCTCATGCATCCGCCAATCATAGTCTGCCGCCCAATATCGCAAAAGCTCCTGCAAATAAGCGCCGTTCGTGCCATACTCCCAGCCATCATTGCCAAAATCCGCCGCCAGCCGCGTGCGCCGCAACCGCGATTTCAAATCATCCAGCACCTCATCCGCAATATCGATCCTGAACGGTTCGATCATCGTCAGCGCCGGAACGGCCGGAAAAACGCCCTGATATCCTCGGCCAGCGCGCGCGGCTGTTCCATCGCCGCAAAATGCCCGCCGCGTGGCATTTCCGTCCAGCGTTGCACATCATAAACCCGCTCCACCCATTCACGCGGCGGCACCGCAACTTCGCCGGGGAAGGAAGCAAATCCAAGCGGCGGCAGAATGCGTTCGCCGGCGCGAAACATCAGCGGCGTCGCCTGCGCCTCCTTGTAAAGCCGGATGGCGGAGGTAATCGTTTCCGTAAACCAATAAACCGAAACATTCGTCAGCAACGCGTCCAGCGGAACCACCGATTCAATATCCCCGTCACAATCTGCAAGCATACGGAACTTATCAATCAGCCACGCCGCCAGCCCCACGGGCGAATCATTCAGCCCGTAGCCGAGCGTCTGCGGCCGCGACGCATGAATCCCGGTATGCGTACTCGCCCCATGCGCCGCCTGCGCCGCCATCCGCGCGCAAAACGCCATTTCTGCCTCCGTGAGCGCCGGGTCCGCCCCGCCCACCGGCGGCTGAAGCGAGCCGGGAATCCAATTCAAATGAATGCCGCTCACCCGCTCAGGGAATAATCTGGCCAGCCACGTCGAAACAGTCGCCCCCCAGTCACCGCCCTGCACCCCGTATGCCTGGTATCCCAGCCGCGCCATCAGCGCCGCATAAATCTCCGCCATGACCAGCGGTGTCATGCCCGGCGCCACCGGCCGGTCCGAAAACCCATAGCCCGGCATCGAAGGCACGATCACATCAAACGCATCCCGCGCATCGCCGCCAAACCGCGCCGGATCGGCCAGCAGCGGCACAATGTCCAGCATCTCGACAAAGGATCCCGGCCAGCCATGCGAAATGATCACCGGCATCGGCGCTGGCCCCACGCCCCGTTCATGAATGAAATGAATAGCCCCGCCGTTTATTTCAGTCTTGAACTGTGCCAGCCGGTTGATGCCCGCTTCCGCCGCGCGCCAGTTAAACCCCTCGCGCCAGTAATCCGTCATCCGCCGCAGCGTCGTCATGTCGGCGCCATAGGCCCAGGGTTCCGCCGCAAGCTCATCCGGCCATCGCGCCGCCGTCAGCCGCCGGCGCAAATCGTCCAGCGAGGAGCCTTCAATATGGACGGAGAATGGCGTGACCGGGACGTGTTCCATTTTTTTCAGAACCTAGCATGCGAGGCCGCCGCGAACCTGCAAACCATATTTTGGCATGTCGCCGTGACCGCGCCATTTCCGTCATGCCAGGCGCAGAAAATTTCGGTTGCGGCACGGCCGCTGCCGCGTGACTGAATATACCGGCCAGGAAACAGCATGTTCGACTTTACAGGCAAACGCGTCATCATAACCGGCGGCAGCCGCGGCATCGGCCGCGCCATCGCCCTCGGCTTCGCCCGCGCCGGCGCCGCCGTTTCCATCTGCGCGCGAGACGCCGCCGCGCTGGAAGCCACCCGGCAGGACCTCGCCCACCACGCCACCGCCCACGCCGCCACCTGCGATCTCTCCAACGCCGAAGCCATCACGCACTACATTGCGGAGGCCGCCGCCGCACTCGGCGGCATCGATATTCTGGTCAACAACGCCTCCGGCTTCGGCCGCGCGGATGACGAGTCCGGCTGGCATACCGCCTTCAATGTCGACCTGATGGCGCTTATCCGTGCCTCCCACGCCGCCGAACCCTGGCTGGAACGCGCCGCGCCGCACGGGGTCATCATCAATATCGGCTCCACCGCGGCCACCCGACCCTCGACAAAAGCCCCCGCCTACGGCGCCATCAAAGCCGCGATAAAATACCACACCGCCACCCAGGCCGCCCTGCTCGCCAAGCGCAACATCAGGGTAAACTCCATTGCCCCTGGCTCCGTCACGGCACCCGGCCATTTCTGGGAAACCCGCAAAGCCGCCGGCGACCCGTCATACCAGGAGGCCATCGCCACGATACCCGCCGGCCGCCTCGGCGAAGCGGACGAAATCGCCGACACGGTGCTCTTCATGGCCTCCCCCGCCGCACGCTGGGTTTACGGCCAGACCTTGATCGTCGATGGCGGCCAGACCTTGTTCGGTGGATAACGCACCATGACCGAGGCCAGAATTCTCACCGAGACACGCGGCGCCACATTGATCGTCACCATCAGCCGCCCGGACCGTCGCAACGCAATGGATGCCGCGGCGGCTCACGAAATCGAACGCGCCTGGGACCGGCTGGACGACGATCCCACCCTGCTTGCCGGCATCATTACCGGCGCGGGTGGCGTCTTTTCCGCCGGCGCGGATTTGAAAGCCGCGGCTTCAGGCCAGCCCCCGGCGCGCACCGCCAAACGCGGCTTCTTCGGCACCATAAGCCAGCCGCCGCAAAAACCCATTCTCGCGGCGGTCGAAGGCGACGCATTCGGCGGCGGCTTCGAACTCGCTTTGGCCTGCGACCTCATCATCGCCTCGCAAAGTGCGAGGTTCTGCCTGCCCGAATGCCGCCGCGGCGTGCTGGCGGTTGCTGGCGGCGCCGTGCGCCTGCCTACCAAAATCCCCGTCAACATCGCGATGGAAATGGCCCTGACCGGCGCTCCCCAGCCCGCCGCAAGGCTTTACGCCCTTGGCCTCATCAACGTGCTTTGCGCGCCAGGCGAAGCACTCGCCACGGCCCTCAGCCTCGCCAACACCATCGCCGCCAACGCCCCGCTCGCGGTCGCCGCCGCCAAGCGCGTGGTCCAGGCCGCCGCTGCCTCAAGCGAGTCCGCCGGCTGGACGCGGCAACAGCCGGAATGGGACCATTTGCGTGGCAGCGCCGACTACCACGAAGGCATCGCCGCCTTCGCCGAAAAGCGCCCCCCGCAATGGCGCGGCCAATGACACCCATCCCCACCCGCACGATGGCCGAACTTAACCGCTGGCACGTAACCTACACCGAGGCCGCGCTGGAGCCGGATCTGCCGATCATCGACTCCCACCACCACATGTGGGACCGCCCGCCGGAGCGCTACGCCCTGGACGAACTGCTCACCGAGTTTGTCTCCGGCCACAACATCCGCGCCAGCGTCTTCGTGGAATGCACGGCTATGTTCCGCGCCGACGGGCCGGAAGCGCTGAAACCCATCGGCGAGACCGAATATGTCAACGGCGTCGCCGCCGCCAGCGCCAGCGGCATTTACGGCCCGTCGCGCCTCTGCGCCGGCATCGTTAGCTATGCCGATCTCACCGCCGGCGAAGCAGTCCGCCCCCTCCTGGAAGCCCATACTCGCGCCAGCCCCCGTTTCCGCGGCATTCGCCAGCAGGCCCAGCATGACCCCGTACTCGGCAGTATGGCCCGCCGCCGCCCGCCGCCTGGCCTGCTGAAAAACCCCGAATTCCGCGCCGGCTTCGCGGCCTTGGCCCCGCTCGGCCTGAGTTTCGACGCCTATCTCTATTTCACCCAGCTGGACGAGCTTCATGACCTGGCAAAAACCTTCCCGGACACGACGATCATCCTGAACCACGCCGGCACGCCCCTCGGCATCGGCCCCTATGAAGGCCACCGGCAAAATGTCTTCAAAACCTGGTCCGAAAGCCTGCGCCGCCTGGCCGGGTGCCGCAATGTCTCGCTGAAAATCGGCGGCCTCGGCATGACCCTCTGCGGCTTCGGCCTGCATGAACGGGAGATGCCACCAAGCTCCGATGACCTGGCCGAGCTCTGGCGCCCCTATGTCGAGGTCTGCATCGACGCCTTCGGCGCCACCCGTTGCATGTTCGAAAGCAATTTCCCCGTGGACAAGCAATCCTGCGGCTATCCCGTCCTCTGGAACGCCTTCAAGAAATTATCCGCCACAAGATCTGCTGAGGAGCGTACGGATCTGTTCAGCGGCACTGCGCGGCGCGTCTACCGGCTTGACCTCTAAAACAACGCAATCGGCCTAATCGGCGACCCCGTGCCCCCCTGTATCCGCAACGGCAGCGCGCAGAACATGAATTCATACACGCCCTCTTTCGCCAACTCATCCAGCCGCAGATTTTCGATAATGTTGATCCCCCGCCGCACCATCAACTCCACATGCGCCGGCATATCCGAAGGCCGCCGGTCATAAGCGAACGTGTCGGACCCGGTCACGCGAATGCCCTGCTCGCCGAGCCACACCGCCGCCTCCCGCACCGGCCCCGGCCCGCCATCGAACACCCCGACATAGCGCCGATGATCGCCCCAATAACGCTCCCAGCCGGAGCGTATCAGCACCGCGTCGCCGGCGCGGATTTCCACGGCTTCGCGCCGCGCCGTCTCCGCCAGTTCCTCGCTCGAAATGCCGTGGGCCGGCGGCAGGCTTTCACCGCCGTGCAGCAGCGTCACATCCAGCAACACACCCCGGCAGAAAATCGGCGCAACCGTCTCAATCCCGTGCTCACGATACCCATCCCGCCGATCCGCCACCGCTTCCGCCTGCCGTTCCGGAAACACCACGCCGCAGCACGCGATATGGTTCAGCGCATCGATATGCGTGCCGTTATGGCTGCCCATCGTGAACATATCGCTGGACGCCGAAACATCCGACCCGCCAAGCCGCGAATCGCCATGCAGCTTCGTCAACCGGAACATGAAAGGCGGATGATTCGGACTATACGGCATGTCCTCATTCATCACATGCCCCAGTTCAACAATCCTCCCGGCCGAGACGATGCCACGAAAATCCTCAAGCCAAGCCGTCGCCATTCTTGCTCACCAAAAATCCGAAGGTGACATTAACGCATTCGCGGGCGGAAGGTCCGGCACGATAATTTTGCCGGGTCGTGATGAAGATTGCACATGCACGTTCCAAATCTTGCAAGCCCGCAGAGCGTAATTCTGGTTGACGCCTTATTTGTAATGCTATACGGAGCCCATAACGAAATGCAGATCACCTTCGCCGCCGAGACGAGGGATTCGGGCGCGAATACAGACTAACTCTGACGACATGTTATGGAAACCCCTCGATGATGCTGCTGGAACATCACGCCAAGGAACTGCTCGCGCAAGCCGGCGTCCCGGTACCCGAAGGCATTCTCGTCACTGACTCCAAAGCCGCGCATTTCGCTTTTCCCTGCATAGCGAAGGCGCAGGTGCCGGTCGGCGGCCGCGGCAAGGCGGGCGGCATTCTGAAAATCAACACAGTGGCAGACGCCCAGCCCATCATCGAGCGGATCCTCGGCCTCACCATCCGCCACCACCCGGTCCGCGCCTGCCGGCTTGAAGCGCTGGTGGACGAAGCCGCGGAGGCCTATTTCAGCCTGGCCTTCGATGCCGATACCGGCACAATCAGAGTTTTGATGGCGGCGGAGGGCGGCGTGGACATCGAATCGCCGGAAATGCGCGCCAAACTTCTGCAAGTTTCAGCACCCCCCGCCGAAGACTCCGCGCAAGCGGCGGTTGAAACCTTGCTCCCGTCTTTGCCACCAGCGATGCGCGCCGCCATGCGCGAAGCGGCAGTGCGGTTGATTCCATTGTTTTTCGCCCGCGAAGCCGTCCTCATCGAAATCAATCCCCTTTTCATCCTGGCCGATGGCGGCTGGATCGCCGGCGACGCGAAAATCATCACCGATGACAATGCCTTGCCGCGCCAGCCCGAACTGCGCGCGCTGATCGAGCACTATCCAACACTCTACCCCGAAGCCGCGCTGAAACTCGCCCAAGGGTTCGACTTTGTGCGGCTCGATCCGGAAGGCGATATCGGCCTCGTCACCACCGGTGCCGGCCTCAGCATGCAGCTCGTCGATGAAATCATCCAGCGCGGCCATCGGCCTTTCAATTTTTGCGACATCCGCACCGGCGGCTTCAAGGGCGATCCCTCACGCCTGATCCAGGTTCTCAAATGGGTCGCCTCCGGCCCGAAAGTCCGCTCGATTCTGATGAATTTTTTTGCCGGCAACACCGATCTCGCCGAACTCGTGCCGCTGATTCTGCAGGCGCTCGAAGCCGTCCCGCAATTGCGCCAGCCAATCACCCTGCGCATGACCGGAAACGGGCTGGACGCCGCGCGAAAAATTCTCGCCGCATCCGGCAACCCAATTCATGTCGAAACCGATCTGGAATGCGCCGTCGATCGCGCGCTCGCGGATGCGAAGGAATCGCAAAATGGCTGATGCTTTCCTCGCACATGACATTCC
>Ga0302319_10007764_pt1 | contig 21058 bp, 21 predicted proteins | sample Bog_T0_2_FD_203319 | JGI IMG/M metagenome (GOLD analysis project Ga0302319, IMG submission 203319) | Peat permafrost microbial communities from Stordalen Mire near Abisko, Sweden - Bog_T0_2 | ecosystem: Environmental > Terrestrial > Soil > Wetlands > Peat | place: Sweden: Abisko, Stordalen Mire... | reverse complement strand
AACCATGAGCTTATCCCAATCCCCTGTCCACTTTATCGGGACAGGTTCCGAAACTTGGGAACGAGGAAAGGCAGGAAGGCAAAGAATGGGTCGGGACAGAGTCCGACCCTCCAGGAGGAAAGGCTATCGTTCGCCGAGGATGACGCGGGCGGTGTTGTAGCCGCTGGCGGCAAAGACGCCGCCGCCGGGATGGGTGCTGGCGCCGGTGAGGTAGAGGCCGGGCAGTCCGGGCACCCGATATTCGGAGAGTTCGGGCAGGGGCCGGAACATGAACATCTGGTCGAGGCTCATTTCGAGGTGCATGACGTTGGCGCGGAGGAGGCCGAGGGTGCGCTCGAGGTCGAGCGGCGTCTGGATGTAGCGGGCGATCATCTTGCCGCGCATGTTGGGCGCGTAGCGGCAGACGAGGTCGTAGAGCTTGTCGGCCTCGCGCTCGCGGATGGCGTCCCAGCTTTCTTCGTTGCTCAGCTCGTAAGGATGGTACTGGCCCCAGGTGAAGAGGACGTGCTTGCCGGGCGGGGCGAGGGTGGGATCGAGGGAGGAGAAGCTCATCGCGACGACGGAGGGCTCGCTCGGCGGCAGGCCGAACATGAAGTCGCGGTGCGAGGAGTTGAGGTAGTTCAGCGACGGGCAAAGGAGCTGGAGCGAGGTCTGGTAATCCTTCGTGCCGGGGAGGGGACCGGCGGGCGCGGAGGCGTCGCCGTAATCGGGGAGTTCCTCGACGGCGTGGCGGACGATCATGCCGAAGCCGTTGCCGATGCGGGTGCGGGCGACGCGTTTCTTCAAGGCTTCAGGAATTTTGAGCGCTGGTTTGCTGTCATCGTCTTCCCCATCCCGAAGCATCTTAAAAAATGTGTGAATGTGACAGGCGCTGACGACTTTTCTACTTATCACCTCTTGCAGATCGTGAGATCCATGTCTGGATACTGTTTCGTACCTAACGGACCACCTTGGATCAAGGGCCGGTGTTACTTGCCAAATAGATTTCACTTCGGCATTGCAGATGATTTCGCCGCCGTGGCTGAGGAGACATTTGGCCATGGCCTGCGTGAGCGCGCCGCTGCCGCCCTTGGCGCGCTTGGCACCGCTTTTGTGGATCATCGCATTCCAGCCGAGCATGTCGCCGCTGGCCATTTCGCTCGGCGCGGGACCCGATTGGGCGGAGAGCCACGCGAGCGCAGTGCGGACGGCGGGATGCTCGAAGAGTTCGTCGATCAGCGCGCCGTAGGGGGCCATGAGTTGGCGGGAGGTGTCCAGCGACGACCAGAGTTTGCGCGAGCGCCAGTTGAGGAGGTTGCGCTTGAAGATGGTGCCGAAGATTTTGCCGGGCGAGGGGGGCTTGAGGAAGGTCTCGAAGATGCCCTCGTTGAGCTCGCCCCAGTGGCGCACGAAAGCGCGGTAGGCGTCGGCGTCCTTCGGGGAGATTTTGGCGATGCTGGCGCAGGTGCGGTCGAGGTCGCGGTAAAAGCTGATGCCGGTTCCGGTGCCAAGAATCGGGTAATAGGCCCAGGGGTCCATCTCGAGGTATTCGAGGCCGAACTTGTGGAGTTCGAGGTCGCGGAGCACCGGCGTGAGATGGATCATGATGTGGGCCGAGGAGCCGACATCGAGGCGGTAGCCGGGGATGAGGTCGTCCTGGGTGCAGACCGCGCCGCCGACGATGTGGCGCCGTTCGAGCACGAGGACCTTGCGGCCCGCCTTGGCGAGGTAGCAGGCACAGGTCAGGCCGTTGTGTCCCGCCCCGACAATCACGACATCGTAGTGAGGCATGACGGACTAATAGCCACAAAAGGGCACAGAGAAAACAAATTGCGGATGGGAAGGCAGGGGAGGGTTTCGCGCGGCACACTTGTGTGGCGGGCCGAAGAGGGTAGGACTTATGGGACCGATAGGACGTATAGGACGATCCCTCGCTTGCAAAGTCTATTTGGGTACGAAGGAACAATCTGTTAGGTTTGGTCTTAATGACCGAATCCCTAATCGCCAAGTACGAAGGGTTGCTGAAAGCGCGGCCGGAGGATGAGTTGATTCTCTTCAGCCTGGGCAAGGCGTTGCTGGATGCGGGGCGCATCGAGGAGGCGGAGGCGCGCCTGCGCAGGGCGCTGGAGATCAAGCCGGACTGGATGATCGTGACGATGCTGCTGGCGAAAATCGCGGGGCAAAAGAATGACCTCGTTGACGCGCGGGAGTTGTGGCAAAAGGGATTGGAGCTGGCCGTGGCGCAAAATCACGAGGGGCCGGAGGAAGAATGCAAGGCGGAGCTGGCCAAACTGGGCGCATCGATATCCAAGCCATGATCACACCACTTGACCCGGCCATCATCCGCGAGGCGGCGTCGCGCGCGCTGGGGGAGGACCGGGGCCCGGCGGACATCACGACACTGGCGTGCGTCAAGTTCGACACGCAGGCCTCGGCCCGCATTTTCGCGAAGGAAGCCTGTGTGCTGGCGGGCATGGCGGTGGCGGAGCAGGTCTTCCGCGAGCAGGACGCCGCGCTGGTGCTGACGGAGAAGGCACGGGACGGGGCGACGCTGTCACCGGGCGAGACGGTGCTGGAAATCGGCGGATCGGCGGCGGCGATCCTGACGGCGGAGCGTTGCGCGCTGAATTTTCTCCAGCAGCTTTCGGGGGTCGCGACGCAAACGCGGCGCTTTGTCGAGGCGGTGGCGGGAACGAAGACGAGGATTCTCGATACCCGCAAGACTGTTCCGGGGCTGCGGGCGTTGCAAAAATATGCGGTGTTGTGCGGCGGCGGATACAATCATCGCCTGGGGCTCTACGACCGGTTCCTGATCAAGGACAATCATCTCGCCCTGATGGGCACGGGCGACCGGCTGGGGGAGGCGATCCGGGCGGCGCGGGCGCTGGATCCGGAGGCGCTGCTTGAGGTCGAGGTCGACCGCCTTGACCAGATTCCTGAGATTATAGGGCACGGGGTGGATGTTTTGCTGCTCGACAATATGTCGCTGGAGGAGATGCGCGCGTGCGTGGAGCTGATCGCCGGGCGCGCGGCGACGGAAGCCTCCGGTAATATGACGCTGGAGCGGGTCGCCGAGGTGGCGAAGACCGGGGTCGATTTCATCTCGGTCGGCGCGCTGACGCACAGTGTGCGGGCAATCGATTTCAGTCTGGAGATGACCGGCGGCGAAGCTTAAATCGCCTGTTTGATAATTTTTTGCGTTTCTAGCTGGCGATATACCTAAGGAGTATGCAAGAGTAAGGTACTGCCGTGATTACATTAGCTATTTCAAGTTTGAAAGGGGGCGTGGGAAAAACCACCTGCGCCATTAACCTGGCCTTCTCATTTGCCAAGCGTGGCTGGAAAACGCTGCTCGTCGATGCCGATCCGCAAGGCTCCGTCGGTTTGTCGCTTTCGCCCAGCGCCCAGACTTATGTCGGACTTTACGAGGTGTTGAACTCCGGGGTGCCCTTCGAACAGGCGCTGCTGAAGACGAAGCTCGATACGCTGAATATCGTGATGGCGGGGAAAATTCCTACGAGCGAGATTTCGAAATGGTGTTCGAGCCTGCAGGATGGCCAGCGCCTGACCCCTTTCTTCAAGTCGGCGCAGGAGGCGGGATATAATCTCGTGCTGCTGGATACGCCTTCGGGCCTGCACGGTCCGACGGAGGGCATCCTGCGGAGTTGCAGCCACGTGCTGGTGCCGCAACAGTGCGAGCCGCTGGCGTTGCGGTCGCTGATGCTGACGGTCGATTTTCTCAACCAATTGCAGACCGAGAACGAGGATGCCTGCTCGCTGGTGGGTGTGGTTCTCACGATGGCCGATGCGCATGTCGAGGACACGAAGAAAATCGTGGAGGAAATCAAGCGCGTGCTGCCGCCCGAACTGGTTTGCCAGGCGATGCTGCCCCGCGATTCGGCGGTGATTCATGCGAGCATGAAGGGCATGCCTCTGGGCCTGTTGCGCGGCGGCGCGCCGCCTGCGATTGCCTTGGTTTTCGATCAACTGGCGGCGGAACTTGAAGCCAAACTTGACCTGGTAGCTCCCGAACAAAGCGATGAGTACATCTCCCTCGTGGTTTGACCAGGAAAAGTTCACCCGCCTGGTAAAAAAGGTCGGGACGCGACCTTTGCCTGATATCACCCCCAGCCAGCCTGGGCCACCGGCAGAGAACCCTCCGCAAACGGGGCCGGGTCTGGCTCCGACGGCCCGCATCTCCCTTGTTTCCAAGCCGCCGTCCCTTCTTTCGGAGCAGCGGGCGCTTCCGGCGTTGCCCCGCCGCACAGGGCCGCTGCCTTCGACGAGGACGCCTTTTCCACCGCCTGCACCCACGCCGTCAGCACCGGAGCCGGTGAAGGATGAAGCCGCGCCCATTGAAAGCAAGGAAGTCCCACCGGAGCCGCCTGCTCCGACCGATGAAGCCAAGCCTGTGATCGAAACTGGAGCCGAACCTAAATCGGAGACGGGCGCGCCATTGTTTGATGAAGACGATGACAGCGATCTTTCGGCTCTCTGGCAGAAAATGGCTCTGCTCAATGAAGAGCTGGCCCGCGCCATTCAGGAACGGGACCAGGCCACGCAGGAAATAGACACGCTCCGGCAGCAATCGCGACGGACGGGTGGTCCGGTTGCGTCGACCGATGAACTGGCACAGGTGGCCAAACAGCGAGACGAGGCCTTGGCCGAACTACAAGTGCTGCGCGCCCAATTGCCCGCCTCCTCTACGCCGACTCAGCCGGGCGGCCTTTCGAAGACGAAGGAACTGGGTTTTGTGTCGACTGAGCGCGACCAGGCCCGGAAAGAATATATCGAGCTGCGCTTGCAGTATGAAACCTTGAAACGCGAGCAGGCACCGAAAGAGGATTCGGCGAAGTTCCGCAAGGAGCTGGAGCAGCAGTTGGAGGGATTCCGCCAAAAGCTGGAAGAGCGGAACAAGGAAATTGCGGCGCTCAAGGCCAATGCCGCCGCGGCGGGTGGCGGTGACGAAGGACTCCGGCAGGAAGTGGCGACGCTGCGCGAACAGCTGGCGCGGGCGAAGGATGAGGCCTCGGTCGCGCAGCGCGGTCTGGCCCTGAGCCAGAAGGCCCTGCACGAGACGCGCGATGCCTTGCGCGACGCGACGGAGGGGAGCTCGCTGAGCCGTCACAATTTTGATAATCTGAAGAAAGATTGCGCGACGCTGACGCAGCAGAACACGGTGCTGCAGGCGCAGAACGATCAGTTGACGCGGGAGCTGGCCGCGACGAAGTCGAAGATGACGACGCGGTTGTAATTTAGCGGCAATCTGATTTTTGACGGAATTAACGGAATTTTTCCAAATTAACGGAATTTTTTTAGGATTCGCATTCCGTCAGCGTGAGCTTTTGCTGGAAAGAATATCAGGCCGCACACGACAAACAGCGGGATGACCAGAATTAATGCCAGGAGAATTATATCGGTCATTTTTTCTTTGCGGATTTTTGGAGCCAGTCATTGACATGACAAGACTAATAGCGACGGTCACAGACATGGAGCAGAAGACAAATAGCGACGGTCACAGTCCGCCGCTACATTGAGAGAGAAAAAATAACCGCGAAAATCTTTGACACATCTCGTGCGGCATGGCTTAATTTTCGGCTCCCGATGAAAACTTTTAGCGCCAAGGCCGAGCAAGTTGAACGCAAGTGGTATATTATCGACGCAGACAACCAGGTTGTCGGTCGTGTGGCTGAAAAAGCCGCTGTGCTGCTTCGCGGCAAACACAAGGCCATTTTTACCAGCCACGTCGATACCGGCGATAACGTCATTATTATCAACGCCGAAAAAGCGGTCTTTACCGGAAAGAAGGAGATTCAGAAAGAATACATGAGTTACTCCGGCTTCATCGGCGGGCATCACAGCGAGACGGCGAAGTCGCGCCGCAGCCGCCATCCCGAATTGATCATCGAAGGTGCGGTCAAAGGCATGATCCCGCATAATCGCCTGGGTCGGGCCCTGATTCGCAAACTGCATGTTTACAAAGGCTCCACGCATCCGCATGAAGCCCAGGCCCCCGCGCCGCTCGCGGTCGGCAAAGCCAAGAAATAAGGATTTAACATCATGGTTACCCCCGCTAAAAATGTCATTGTCGCAACCGGTCGCCGCAAAACCGCGGTGGCGCGGATCCAGCTTGTTCCCGGAGTAGGCAAACTCGAAGTCAACGGACGCGATTTTGAAGATTACTTCACGACCCCGGCGATGAAGACGCTCGCGCTGCAGCCGTTGCAGACGGCGGATTCGGTCAAGAAATTTGATGTCAAGGCGAAGACCCACGGCGGCGGCCTGGTTGGTCAGGCCGGAGCTCTCAGCCTCGCGCTGGCGAGGGCCTTGATCCAGGTTGACCCGGCGTTGCGGACGACGTTGAAGAAGCCCGGTTTGCTTCGTCGCGATCCGCGCAAGAAAGAACGCAAGAAGCCGGGACAACCGGGCGCCCGCAAGCGCTTCCAGTTCTCCAAACGCTAAATTTCTTTCGGTTTCGCTCATGGAGCCGAAAGGAGAAAGGCCATAGTTGCAATCCGTACGCACGGCGGTCGTTGGCGCTTCCGGGTATTCCGGGCAGGAGCTTCTGCGATACCTCGCCCGGCATCCGGTTTTCCGCATCTGCCTGGTCACCTCCCGGCAGAATGCGGGCCAGCCGCTATCCCAATCTGTTCATGGACTCCCACGCGAGCTGGGCGCGCTGAGCTTTGTCGACGCCGCGCCTGACTTCGCGCTGGCCGAGCAGGCCGAGCTTTTTTTCCTGGCGGTGCCTCATGGAACGGCCGCGCCTTTCGCGGTCGCGTTGCGCGAGGCGGGCAAGACGGTGGTCGACCTGAGTGCCGATTTTCGCACGACCGATCCCGGGATTTACAAGGAATTCTACGGTCACGATCATCCCGCGCCATCGTTGCTGACGGAGGCGGTTTACGGTCTGCCGGAAATTCATCGCGAGCGGCTCAAGACGGCGAAGCTGATTGCGGCGCCCGGCTGCTTTCCGACCAGCATCATCGTGCCGCTGGCGCCTTTTCTGGCGCAGCCCTACATCGAGCGCGATTCGATTGTCGTGACTTCGCTGACCGGAGTTTCCGGCGCGGGACGCAAACTGGAGATGCGGCTGCTTTTCGGCGAGATCACCGACAACATGTACGCCTATGGTGTTCCCAAGCACCGGCATTTGGGTGAAATCGAGCAGGAGCTTTCCCTGGCGGCGAAGGAGAAGGTGACGATCAGTTTTGTGCCGCACCTGGTTCCGCTTCATCGTGGGATGCTTTCGACCATTACGGCCCGGTTCTCGCGGCCTTTGGCGAGTTTTCCTTTGACCGATCAGGACCTCTTCAACGTTTTGCAGGAGGCCTACGGACAGGAACCTTTTGTGGAGGTGCTGGCGCCGGGCCAGTTGCCGGAGGCGCGGCAGGTGGCGAACTCGAACCGGATTCAGGTCGCGGCGCGGGTGGATGAGCGCACGAACCGGCTTTTACTCTTTTCTTCCCTGGACAATCTTGGCAAAGGCAATGCTTCACAAGCCATTCAGGCGGCCAATCTGGCCTTCGGTTTGGAGGAGAAATTGGGTCTGGCATGAAGACGCCGAAAAATATGGAAGCCAAGATAATCAAGGGGGGCGGTGTGACTTCCGCCCAGGGATTCCAGGCCGCCGGGGTGGCCTGCGGAATCAAGCCGCGAGGCGAGAAGGACATGGCCTTGGTTGTTTCGGACGTACCGGCGGAAGCGGCGGCGACCTTCACGACCAATCTGGTCAAGGCCGCGCCGGTAAAGGTCTCGATGCGGCACATGCGCAACGGGAAGATGCGCGGGGTGGTGATCAATTCGGGATGCGCCAATGCCTGCACCGGAGTGGGGGGGATCGCCGATGCCAAGGCGATGGTCGAGCATGTGGCAGTTGAGCTGGAATCGAAGCCACGGGAATGGCTGGTTTGCTCGACGGGACGGATTGGGAACCGGTTGCCGATGACGCAGGTGCGCAGGGGGATTGAGAAAGCCGCGGCGAAGCTCGGACCGGAAAACGGCGTCGAAGCGGCCAAGGCGATCATGACGACCGATACGCGGCGCAAGGAGTTTGCGATGCGGTTCAAGGTGGATGGCCGCAAGGTGACGATCGGCGGCATGGCCAAGGGAGCGGGGATGATTCATCCCAACATGGCGACGATGCTTTGCATTATCACCACGGACGCGAGCATCGACCGGCCGGCGCTGAAGGCGTGCGTGGAGGAGGCGGTCGAGAATTCTTTCAACCGGATTTCGGTCGATGGCGACACCTCGACGAACGACACGGTGATCGTCCTGGCCAACGGCGTTTCGGGTACGAATTTGTTGAAGAGTTACCATCCACAATTCGGTTTGTTCAAAAAGACGCTCACACATGTGATGCGCAAACTGGCGCGGATGATCGTCGAGGACGGCGAGGGGATCACGCGCGTGGTGGATGTGGTGATCAAGGGCGCGGCCAACGCGCAGGAGGCGAAGCTGGCGGCGCTGGCGGTGGCGAAATCGGAGCTGATCAAGACGTCGTGGACGGGGGGCGATCCGAATTGGGGCCGCATCATGGCCGCGCTCGGTTACAGCGGCGCGCGGGTGCGGGAGGAAATGGTGGAGATTTATTATGACGGCCTGCTGGCGGTGGTCAACGGCCAGCCGAGCAAGACGCCGGTGGCCAAGCTTTGCAAACTGGTCCGCAAACCGAAATTTACGATTACGATTCACCTGCATTCCGGCATGGGTGAGTATAGTATCCTGACGACCGATCTGACCGAAGAGTATGTGAGGATCAACAAAGGCGAATGATGAGACACACGAAAGCGGATGCGCTGCTGGAAGCGCTGCCTTATTTTCAACAATTTCGCGGGCGCACCGTGGTGATCAAGTATGGGGGCGCGGCGATGGAGAATCCCGAGCTGGTGGAGAGCGTCATGCGCGACATCGTTTTCCTGGAAGCGGTGGGGATCAATCCCGTGGTGGTCCATGGCGGCGGCAAGGCGATCACCGCCGCGATGCGGCAGGAAAATCTGACGGCACGTTTTGTCGATGGTTTCCGCTACACGGATGAGGCCTCGATCAAGATCATCGACCGGGTTTTGACGGAAGTGATCAGCCCTTCGCTGGCGGAGAAGGTGAAGGAACTCGGCGGCAAGGCGAAGGTGCTTTCGGGCAAGGAGGTGCTGACGGCGGAGAAGGCGCCGCCGCGGGAGGACGCGACGGGGGCCAAGCTCGATCTGGGATTTGTCGGCAACATCGTCTCGGTCGATGCGGCGAAGGTGCTGAAGCTCGTCCATTCGGAAATCGTGCCGATCATTTCGCCGCTGGGCGTGGGCACGGATGGCCAGGTCTACAACATCAACGCCGACATCGCGGCGGCGAAGATTGCGCAGGCGCTGAAGGCGCACAAGATCATTTATCTTTCCGACGTGAACGGGGTGCGGCGCGATCCGAAGGACGAGGCTTCGCTTATCTCGACGCTGACGCCGGCGCAGATCCAGCAGCTGAAGCACGACGGAGTGATCGCCAGCGGCATGATCCCGAAAGTCGATTCCGCCCTCGAAGCGCTGGGGGGAGGCGTGGCTAAGGTCCATTTTCTTGACGGCAAGCAGGCGCACTCGCTTTTGCTGGAACTTTTCACGGATGCGGGTATTGGCACGGAAATCGCCGCAGGAAAGTAGAAGCCATGAGCACGCCTCTTCGTCATTTTCTCGGCCTGAAGGCCATGCCGGAAAAAAGCATTCGCGAGATTCTGGCGCTGGCGGCGCGTTACAAGGCGGAGCGGAAGTCGATTTCGTGGCGTCCGCTGGCCGGGCAGACGTGGGCGCTGATTTTCAACAAGTCGTCGACGCGGACGCGGGTTTCCTTTGAAGTGGCGATCCGCGAGCTGGGTGGGAACGCGCTTTTTCTGAACGCCAACGACATGCAACTGGGGCGAGGCGAGCCGATCCGCGATACGGCGCGGGTGCTGGGCCGGATGGTGCACGGCGCGATCATCCGCACGTATGCGCAAAGCGACGTGGAGGACTTTGCCCGCTTTGCGAAAATTCCGACGATTAACGCGCTGACCGATGACGAGCATCCGTGTCAGATCGTGGCCGACATCGAGACCATCGAGGAAAAGCTGGGGAGCATCGCGGGGAGGAAGATCGCTTTTATCGGGGACTGCGCGTGCAACGTGGCGCGCTCGTGGGTCTACGCGGCGGAAGCGCTGAAATTTCATCTGACTTTGGCCGGACCGGACGGCTATCTCAGCGAGGTCACGAACCGGTTTGTCACGCAGACGCATGACGTGAAGGAAGCGGCACGGGACGCGGATGTTCTCTATACCGATGTCTGGGTTTCGATGGGCCTCGAGGAGGAAAAGGCGGCGCGCCTCGCGGCGTTCCGGGGTTACCAGATCAATCACGAGCTGCTCGCCCTGGCGAAGAAACATGCGCTGGTGCAGCATTGCCTGCCCGCTTATCGCGAGCAGGAGATCACGGAAAAAATCTTCGAGGAACGCCAGCAGGAAATTTTTGATCAAGCCGAAAATCGTCTCCATGCACAGAAGGGGATTCTGCATTGGCTGACGGAATCGCCGGTGGAGTGACGGATCGAAGAATTGTCGCGAAGCAAAGCAGAGAAATTGATTAATTCAGGAAAACACTCTCTCTTGCTACCCCCATTGGTTCAATGGGGGTAGCAAGATGATTATAAATTCAATTAAAATTAGAAGAGGCCGTAAGGCAAGACCTATCTACGGTTTCTTTTCCGCGCAGATATAAATCAAAAAGACGCAAATTGATTATAATCAAATTGAAATGAGGGAGGGGGCCGGTCAAGACTTGTCGACTCGTTTTTGTTTGTGGCTAATCTGCAGCCATGCTCGCTTTATCTCCTTCCATTGTTGTTGCCGACATCTGCCAGCGGTTCGACTGGCGCGAGCTTTTCGGCAATGACCACCCGATTGAACTCGATCTGGGGGCGGGCGATGGTGGCTTTGCCCTGGCTTACGCGCAGCAGCATCCCGAAATCAACCTCCTCGCCGTGGAGCGCCTGCTCGGCCGGGTGCGTAAGATCGAGAAGCGGGCGGCGCGGGCCGGACTGAATAATCTGCGCGTGCTGCGGTTGGAATTCGGCTACACGGTGCGCTATCTTTTGCCGCCAGGGAGCGTTTCGATCGCGCATATTCTTTTTCCCGATCCATGGCCGAAGCGGCGCCACTGGCCCCGGCGGCTGATCCAGCCCGGTTTCGTGCGCGATCTGGCGGGGGCGCTCCAGCCTGGCGGCGAACTCCGTTTCACGACCGATCACGCGCATTATTTCGAGACCGCGCAGCAGGCGATCAGCGAGGCTGCGGTTTTGCAGGCAGCGTCCGAATGGGACTGGGCGACCGATCCCAAAACTGACTTTCAGCAGACCTTTGACGCCGAGGGCCGGGCAACTTTCCGGGCGCGCTGGGTTAAATGATAGAAGCCAAAGATGCCGGGCATATTCTGCCGAGAAGGATTGCCTCGCTTGGCTTCTCTTCCTATAGTTGTGCCTTGAAACCATCTTCCGTCGCCCCGCTTCCCCGCCATGACTGAGCCAACCTTTAACACCGGGCGATCCACTCAGAGTTTGAAGCTGATCGAATCGGACCCGTTAAGCCCGGCGTCCTGGGAAGCGATGCTGGACAGGGTGCGTGGACAAAACGACCCGCTGAGCACGAAGAGCCTGGAGGTCATTATCGAGGGGCTGAGGAGAATCGAGGAGGTCAACGCCGAAGCGAAAAAGCGGGAGTTGCCGCCGCTGCGGATTTCCTTGTTGTCGCAGTCCATGTTTACCCGTTTGGCCCGGGCCTATAACAGTCCGACCTTGCTGAAGGAAGTGGGGCTGATTTATCTGCGCGACCTGGGACAGCCGGATGTGGCGTTGCAGCATTTCGAGCGTTCCATGCGCCTGGGTGGTCCGGAAAAGGAACTGCGCCCGTTGTGCGAGGCGGCCGCCGTGGCGGTGCAACGACTGATGTCGCAACGCACCGGCGCAGAGGCGGGGCATTCGGGCATCAGCGCGGCGCAGCACGCCAAGCCGGTGACCGTGGAGATCATACGCAAGACGGGGAAGATGCTCATGCCTTCGCGTCCGAGTCCAGCCGCCACGACGAGGATGCGGCCGGCCACGCCCGCGCCGGTGTCCGTGGCGCCTCTGCCGACTACGACGAAGGCGTGCATTGAGGCGGCCAGGAGCGCGATCAACGAGGGAGATTTGAAGAGGGCCGAAGCGCTGCTCAAGCAAGCGAAGGGATTGCCGGAACCGGCCGACAAGACGGAAATGTGGCAGTTATGGACGGACCTTGGGCAGGCGTTTTTTGAAGCCAGCCAATCTCCCGATGTTGAAGTCGCATTTGTCGAGGCGCTGGAACTGGACCCGAATGAGCTGGCCTCGCAATTCAACGCCGCCCTTGGCTATCAACTCAACCAGAAGTATGACCTGGCGCTGGCCACTTACCTGAAAGCGAACAAGATCGATCCGAAGCATCCGAAGGTCTGGTGCAACCTGGGCGTGCTTTATTTTCAGACCGACCAATATCCGCAGGCGGAATCGGCCCTGCGCTTCGCCACGATGGCGAGTCCCGAGTATGCGCGGGCATGGGACAACCTGGCTGCGGCACTGGGCGCCCAGGACAAGCTCGACGAGGCGCTGATTGCGTGCAAGCGGGCGGTCGAGCTTCGCCCCGAATATCCCGAGGCCTATTTCAAGATGGGCGTGATTTATTTCAGCCGGAACGATCTTCCCCGAGCGGCGGCAGAGTTCCAGCGCGCGGCGTTGCATCCCGACATCTCCGCCTATTGCGATTGTTTCCAGGCCATGATCCACGCCCGGCTGGAGAAGCCCGAGGAGGCCGAAGCGGCGGTGCAGCGGGCGATCAAGGTTGATCCGAAGTGCGAGCTGCTCTGGATGGCCTGGAATGATATCGGCTCGACCTGGTACTCGGAGGAAAACTACTCGCGGGCGGCCACCGCTTACGGGGAGGCGACGATCATCACGCCCGCCGAGCCGCAGGCCTGGTTCAATCTGGGCGTGAGTTTTCACAAGCTCGGCGACCTGGAAGCCGCGCGCGATTCGTATCAGCAGGCGGTTGACCTGAAGGAGTCATTCCCCGGGGCGTGGCATAATCTCGGCATCGTCTGCGCACAAAATGGGGATCATCAGGCCGCGATGAATGCCTTTCGCCGGGAGGTCAACTGGGTTCCCGACAATATCCGCGCCTGGTACGATCTGGGCGTGACGCTGGAAAAGCTGGGGCGCACGGACGAGGCGCGCGTGGCCTTTCACAAGGTTGATCTCCTCAGCAATGCCGCCGCGGATCTTCCTAACGTGCCGGGCGAAATTTCCAGCGATCACGAACCGAAAACCGGACCGATTCCCACGCGGCAGACGAACAATTTGTCCCTGTAGCACGCAGCAATGCCACGATTCCTTTTGTCCGTCTTCTTTTGGGTTCTCGCCTTTTTCTCCAGCGCCCAGGCCCAGCAGTCTGCCGATACCAAAGAGGTCGAGCGAGAAACGTTTTCCCTTATCAACCAGTACCGCAAAGCGAACGATCTGCCGCTTTTGGCGTGGGATGGCGAGATCGCCAGGGTGGCGCGCATACACAGCAAGGAGATGGCGACGGGTGATGTGAATTTCGGTCATGATGGCTTTCGCGAGCGGGTCAGCCATTTAAGAAGTTTGATGCCGGGATTTTGGGGCGCGGGTGAAAATGTACTTAAGACCAGCAACCCCGAGGCGTTGGCGCAGAACGCGGTGACTTTGTGGCTGCACAGCCCGCATCATTTGGAAAATATCCGGGGTGATTACATTTACTCCGGTCTGGGGGTTTGGCGGGACAAGGATGGGGTGATTTATTTCACGCAGATATTTGTGAAGATTAAACCGCAGGCTCAGGAAACCGAGACGGCAGCGCCTTCGGTGAATACGCCGTTCGGGATGCTGGCGACGCCCGATCCGCGCGCGGGACGTTAGCGCGAAAAGAAATTTCGCGGGGAGCAAGAGGGCATTCCCAAATAAAATTTGGGAACGAGGGGGGCCAGCCGGGAGGCTTTCCTTCGGCTACCAAAGCTCGTTCGGGCCGGCGGGGACGGGAATTGCTTCGCGGCGGGTGACGGCGGGGGCCCCGGCATCTTCTTCGTCCCGGAAATTGAGCGCATGAGGCGCGGGGGAATATTTGCGGAGCAGATCGCCTTGTTCGTCCAGAAACTGGGTCCGCCAGGAAAGGTACTGGTCGATCAGTGCGTGGTATTCGGCGCGGGTGGAAATGCGGACGATGCCCTTGTTGAAGAGCGAGGCGGGGCCGAAACGCCGGGCGTACCAGGGGCCGACCTTGCGAAACATGGTGCAGCCGAGGCTTTCGCCGAAGACTTCGATCATCAAATCGAAATGGCGGTTCATGACGCGGATCCGCTCGGAGAAAGCGGGCTCGGGGAGAAGTACCCCGGTTTCGAGGTAGTGCATGGTGTTGGCGAAAATCCACGGATTGTAAAATGCGCCGCGACCAATGCTGACCCCGGCACAACCGGTTGAATCGATCATCATTTTCGCGGCTTGGGGGCTGGTGATGTCGCCGTTACCGATGACCGGGATGTGGCGCACCGCCGCGACCACGCGCCGGATTCCGGCCAGGTTGACCGAGCCGTCAAAGCCCTGCTGGCGCGTGCGGCCATGAACCATGATTGCGGCAACGCCGGTGTCCTCGAGCGCCCGGGCGAGATCGGGCGCGGTCAGGTTGTCGTCGTCCCAGCCGAGGCGCATCTTGCAGGTGACCGGAATGCGCACGGCATGGACCATCCCGCGGACGAGGGCGGTGGTGCGGTCGAGTTCCGTCATCATGGCCGAACCGCCGCCAACCTGGCAGACCTTGCGGACGGGGCAGCCCATGTTGACATCGACGGAGGCGACGCCGAGCGATTCGAGCACGCGGGCGGCCTCGGCCATTTCTCCGGGGACCGCGCCGAAGAGCTGCACGGCCAGGGGAGTATCAGCGGCGCAGGTTTCGATCAGTTTGAGCGCCTTGCGGTTCTTTTCCAGGAGCGAGCGGGCGTTGACGAGGTCGGTGGTGCAGAGTCCGACGCTGCCGAGTTCGCGGATGACACGGCGAAAAGGGAGATTGGTATAACCAGCCAGCGGCGATAATAAGAGAGGGGTGGTTAAAGGCAGATTGCCAAAAGATATTTTTGGAAATTTCATCAGACGCGTCATTATAACAGATTGAAACAATTTTGTAACCGTATGGCGAAACCGGGGGTCAACAACTTATGAAGAGGCTCGCCTCGTTATGACGGACGCGGAGGTATTGGAATGCCTGGCGCGCGGGCGGGAGGGGGACGAGAAGGCGATCCTCGAGCTATTTCATTATATGTATCCACATGTGACCAAACTGGTGCAGGCGAATCTCCCGGCGCGCGAAAGTGCGGAGGATTTGGTGCAGCAGGTCTGCGTCAAGGTTATGTCCCATCTCGATCAGTTTTCGGGCAAAGTGCCTTTCCTGCACTGGGTTTCGCGGATTGCGGTGAATACCTGCCTGAATCAGATTCGGCATGAAAAGCGCCGTCCGGAAGTCCGCCTGGCCGACCTGAGCGAGGAGGAGGCGAATGTGGTCGAGCATTTGGCGGCTTCGCCGGAAGAGCTGGATGCGTCCGATCAGGTGGCGTCGAAGGAACTGGTCGACAAGCTTCTGGCCTCGTTGCGCCCCGATGACCGGCTGCTGATGCGCCTGATGTACCTGGAGGGCCACCAGATCGATGAGATATCGAGCCTGACGGGCTGGAACAAGTCTTTGATTAAAATCCGCACTTTTCGTGCACGCGCGCAATTGCGTCAGCGCTATAATTTGCTAATGAAGGAGAATCCATGAACCCCATCGATAACCAACTCGACCGGCTTTTCCGGGCAGCGGCGCAGGTCAAGCCGACGCCGGTTTCCGCGCCGGCGTTTGGATTTGAGACCCGGGCCCTGGCCGCGTGGCGCGCGGCGAGATCGACGGACGAAGGGATCTGGGACGTGGCGTTGCTGGTGCGCGGGTTGATCCTGGGCAGTCTCATCATGGCGGTGAGTTTCTGGCCCGTTCTGGTGAGCAATCAAAGCACGACGGTGACGGCGAGCAATCCCTTCGCCGACTATTTGCAACTGACCGATTCCACCGTGCCAACAGATGTTGCTCCATGAGCCTGAAATATAAGTCGTGGCTTTTGCTGGGCGGGATTTTTGTAGTGGGCGCGGTGAGCGGCGCGGCCTTGACCGCCGGGCTGGGACCTCGCTTTGCGCTCCCGCCCATGCCGCATTCTCCCGAGGCGCACGACATGAACCGGCATTGGATCGCGCACCTGACGCATGAGCTGAGTTTGACGACCGACCAGCAGGCGAAGATCGAACCCATCCTGGCCGATGCCGAGAGCAAGCTGCAATCGCTGCATCACGACGAAGTCGAGCGAGGTTCGCAAATTTTCAAGGCCGCCGACGACCAGATTGCGGCGCTGCTCACGCCCGACCAGAAGCTGGCGTTGCAGAAGATGCAGAAGGAGCGCGAAAAAATGTTCTCGGGCCACGTCCATTCGTGGGGTGCTCCCCATGAGGGTTCCGGCGATTCTCATCATCATGGCGAGACCGAGGACAGTCCGCCACCCCCACCGCCTCCGGGTTCGCCTCCACCGCCAGCGGCACCCGCGGCACCGACTCACTAATTAAGCGGTGGCTGGGATGAATCCTCATCAGGATCGAGGTCCCAGTAGAAGGCGAGGAGGCCCACGGCAAAGGAGCCGAAAATCAGCAGTGCAAAGCTGGGAAGGGGCAGGATGACGTTGTAGAGCCGGAAGAAGAGAATCGAGGATTCAAACCAAAACGAGGCGACGATCACCAGGATGGCCGACGCGTGGATGGGACCAAAGCGGATGACGGCGACTGCGCCGGTGATGGCGATGAGGAGATAGAGGGCGGCGAGGATCATCGGCGGCAAAGGACGAATGTAATCCTGTTCGAGGATGGTGCGCTCGGCCTGGATCTCGGCCTCGACGCGGCTGAGTTTGCCTGCGGCGGTTTTGAAGCGTTCCTTTTCATCCGCATCGGTGCGACCGATCCAAACCTGACGCCGGACCAGGTTGCGAAGGTCGCGGTCGGGTTGGAGGCCGTGTTGGAGTTGGTCGTCGTAAAGCATGATGTTGTCGAAGCTGGCCTGCCATGACGTTCCCGGGCCCTCGTGAAAGCGGATACGCATCCGTCCTTCGTCGTCGATGGGTATGGTGCGAAGCAGTTTCCCGTTGGCGCGGCGGAGAAGGATGGCGCGTCCGACCTGGACTTCGGACGAGGGGAGATCGGCGCCGAGGTACTGGGCCGAGGCCTGCAGGACGAGCGAGGGGATCATTTTGTCATCGAGCATGAAAACGAGCGGCAGACGGCGCAGGCGCATGCCTGATTCCGATTCGAGATTGTTGACGCCGACGGGAGAACCGCCGGCAAAGGTATCGAGCGGCCAGCTGGCGGAACCGAAGCGCGGCACCTGGCGCAGACTGCCGTGATAGGGGATGGTGTCGAGTTTCGCGGGCAGGGGAGTAGAGCCGGGCGCCATCAGGACGGTGGCGGCGAAGACGACGGTGTTGGCCCGCGCGACGATGTGCGAGAAGGTGTCGTCGAACGAGGTGTATTCGGTGTCGCGGTCGTTGAGGTTCATCTCGAACACGACACTCTGGGGGGCATAGTCGATCAGGCTGCGAAGGGCGAGAGAATACTCGAGGCGCGACCAGGGCCACGGCTTGTCGTCGGGGATGTTGTCGATCGCGATGAGTGCGAGCTGATTGCTCGGGGGCGCCGGGTAGGGTTGGAGGGAGAGGCGCCAATCGAGGATTGGCTCCTCAAAGGCATCGAGGGCCCCGGAGAGCTGGGCGAGGAGGGTGAAAATTCCCCAGAGGAGGGCGAGTCCGGCGGCGAGGGCGATGCGGCGTTCCCGATGGGGGTCGGGCGGTATCGGCGCGGGCGCCTGGGAAGGCTGGGTTGGAATGCTAGAAGTAGGGTCGTCCACGGCGGAAGGCCCTCTTATGCCAAGAGACGCCTCGGCAGGCAATGACGCAACTTGGGTTTGTCGCCAATGAGAGAAAGCTACTGCGCCAGGCCGGAGCCTTCCTTGCCGTCGCTGATGTCGATGTAGGTGGTCGACTTGGCGATGTCGTCCTTGTCCGGCTCCATGTTGGCGACCTTCATTTCCTTGAAGACATAATATTTATGGACGTCGCCGACCTCCATGACGTTTTGGACCTCGACGCGCTTGATGGTCTGTCCCTTCGCGTTGAGGCCGTCGATGCGAAGGAAAGACCAGTATTCCTTGCTGACCCAAAAGCGGACCGAGGCGCAGGGGCTGTAATCGCCGGGACCGGGCTTGGCTTCAAAAACATAGGAGTCGAGGGTCTTGATGGAATCGGTGCCGAGCGGCTGGATGTCGTCCCAGTTGATAAAATCGAGGTTCAAATCGCCGTAGGTGATATCGGTGTCGAGGATCGGCTGGTTCATCGCGGAGGTGGGCACCGCGGTCCAGCTTCCGGTGGAGGAGGTGCGCTTTTCGAGGGTGAAGGCGCCGGGGTTGAGCTGGACGCGGATTTGCAGCGGCTGGCCCTGAAACTCATAGACCATCTCATGGCCCTTGGTGTGGAGGGTGATGGGATATTCCTTTTTATTTTTGTCCGATTTCACCACGCCGGTGAGGGTGAAATCGGCGAGCTTGAGGCGGTCATAAATGCGGGCCTGGACAAAGGCGAGGGGGGGGACTTCTTTTTTCGTGGCGGGATCCGGCAGGGTGTCAGCCCTGGCGAGTTGGGTAAAAAGAGGAAGGGCAAGGCAAAGGGCCAGCAGATGGGGGAGGGTACGGGAGGTCATAAAGGGAGCACTGAGGGGATTGGAGAAGAGGCGCGAAAGCCGGCGGGGAAGGGATGGAGCATTTCGCTTGTTCGTTGTCGTCTACGGTTTTAGCTTTCGTGAGATGATGCGCCAAGTTAAATGCACGCAATGTGGTCATCAAGAGATTGCGCTGGATAAAATATTACGGACAATGTTTGCGTGGGGACGCGTCGACGTCCGCGAAGTTTAGCTCTATCTTAAATTATGGCGCCTCCTGGTTATCGCAAGCGGACGATTTTTCTACTCGTGGCCGTGTTACTCGTGCGGTTCTGGTTCGGCCAGACCTTTGAGTTGTCGGGGCAGGAGGCCTACCTGTGGCTCCAGGGGCATGGCAATAATCTCAGTCCCGCCTACTGGGAGCGGGGGCCGTTCGTGCCTTTTCTGATCCGGATCAGCACCGCTTTTTTTGGCGATACGGAACTCGGCGTGCGCTGGCCCGCGGCGGTCATTTGCTGCACCAGCGGCTTCATTCTTTTTTATCTTGCGCGCCACTGGTTCAGCGCCCGCGCGGCTTTCTGGACGGTGGTGCTTTACATCTTCATCCCGATGTTCGCCTGGAAGCTCTCCTTCATGACGGAGGCGTCGGCGAGTATCGGTCTGATGGCTTTGGCGCTCTTCGCCTTCAGCCTGGCGATTGAAGAGGACCGGGGCTGGTGGTGGCTGCTGGGCGGCGCGGCCTGCGGCCTGGGACTGCTGGTGGCCATACCCAACGGCTGGTGGATCGTGGGACTGGTGGTTTATTTTGTCGGCAACCCCAAACGCCGGGCACGGCTGCGCGAGGGCTGGTTCTGGGGGGCAATTGTCTTTTCCGGCCTGTTCCTCGCACCGCTGATCTGGTGGTGGCGGGGGCCGCAGGTGGCCGATGTCGCGCGCACACGACTCCTGAGTTCGTGGCCCTTGACGCACGGGTTTTCGCTTCATCAGGGATTTCATTTCATGGGCCTCGAAATTTTTTATCTTTGCCCGCTCTTTTTCATCATTCTCGTCGCGGTGTTATGGCGATTAGGCCATCAGCTTTGGGACGATCCGCGTTACGGTCTCCTGGTGGCCCTCGCCGCGCCGGGCCTGCTCTGGCAGAATTTCGTCGCCTTTTTTCAGGAAGGCCGCTTTGAACTGATTCCCGCGTTGTTCCTGCCCCTGATTCTCCTGGCGGGTTGCTACATGGCGCGGCTGACGATCATAGACCGGAAGGCGGCCTGGGTTTCCGCACTGGTTTTATTCGTGGCGGCCGCGCAATCGCTGGCGGGATTGAATCCCTTTTATTTCGCACCGAAGCCGGACGGCCATGGTTTTCAGATCCGGCGCACGCAGAGCGGCGAAAACGTGACCGGCTTTTACGCCGACAAGCGGCATATCTCGTGGCGCATCCTGGCCGACGCGGTGCAGAGTCTCCAGCGGGACCAGGGCATCGGCGCGACGTTGATCATCGCCGACTCACCCGAAACCGCGAGCGCGCTGAGTTTTTACCTGCCGCACAATCCGTTCGTTTACGTGGAGAGCAAACCGGGGGTGATTACCCATTTTGATTTCTGGCCCGGTTATGCGCAGTCGGCTTCGCCCAACGACTCGGCGCTTTATATCGGCCATTCGACGGACCCATCGCGCCCCGCCGATGCTCCTTCAGCGGACATCGTTAAAAACTTTGCGAGTGTGACGCCGATTGATGATCCGCCGCTGCCCGGTTTCGACAAGTCATGGGACATCTGGAATTGCCAGAATTTCATTGGCACGGGCGGTCAGGCTCCGGGCGATGCCCAGGCGAACCCGATGCGCGACTCCGATGCCCTGCCGAAATAGGGGGAGAGTTTTTGACGGAATTGACGGAATGGACGGAATTTTGAATAGGATTAATAAAGATTAAGAAGATCGGGGGAAAGGGAAGCGGACGTAGATTTTTTGACGGAATTAAAGGAATTATTTCCAAATTAACGGAATGAGGGATTTTTGAATAAGGCTCTTCAAAAGCGAGAATAACTGATTGCAAAATGTATCATTACCTCATTTCTAGTTCCCTTAAAAATTCCGTAAATTTCGTCAAAATTTTTTCTTATGCCCACCGACACCGCGCTTAATCAGTTCCTCGATTTTCTCCGCTTTGGCAGCATCTCGACGGATACGAAATACAAGGGGCAAATTCTGGCCTGTGCCGATTGGCTCCAGACCAAGCTCACCGCCATCGGCCTGGAGGCTGTGCAGCACGAGACGC
>Ga0302319_10007763_pt1 | contig 21060 bp, 14 predicted proteins | sample Bog_T0_2_FD_203319 | JGI IMG/M metagenome (GOLD analysis project Ga0302319, IMG submission 203319) | Peat permafrost microbial communities from Stordalen Mire near Abisko, Sweden - Bog_T0_2 | ecosystem: Environmental > Terrestrial > Soil > Wetlands > Peat | place: Sweden: Abisko, Stordalen Mire... | reverse complement strand
GTGTGCCCCATCCATCGAGCGTCCCGGGGTCCCCGCGGACGGGTCTTTGTCCGTGGGGTGAGGGGACAGGTCTTCGTCGCTGGGGTGGGTGGTCGATGGGTGGGAGACCACAAAAGCCAACCGTCCGCCCTCGGGTCTTTCCATCTCATATTCCTGTTTCTTATCAGCCGTGCCGCAAGAGGCCAATAAATCCGCAGGCTTTAGCCACTGAGGGACGCGCTCCTGCTTGCAGATGGGAGTTATTCGAACAGTCCCGCAGCCTACCTCGCCCGCGACGGCATGTGCGCCGCGTCCGGGGAAATCACGGGCCTACGCCCCAAATCCGTCCGCGACCCCACAGTCGAGACCAACCCGAAACGTCACACCCTAAACCCAACTTTGTAGGCAACCTGTTGTCACGTAAATAGCTAAAAAATAATACACTTAACGCGTAAGCGACGGATATTTCCAAAATAAGTGTTCAATTCTCGACAACCCTTACCCTCCAAATGTTCAATTCTCAGCAACCGATTCGCGCCCACACGTTGTCCACAAAGTTAAGGCCTCAATGAAATGCAACCCTATAGGCCAACATTACGCATGAATTGCAACTTTGCAGGCAACCTAATCGCGCTCCCGACACTGCTTATGAGCAGCCATTTGGTGGACTGCAACGCAGCATTCCAGCAGGGCATCACCCGCGGCCGCGATCCAAACAAAAAAACGCACGGAGCTCCCATGGAGTGGAGACCCCGTGCTCCTCAAGCGAGGAAGTTTGCTTAATAAGGCGACTCTATACCCCTTCAAACAATAGGTATGGTCAATCTAGGTCGGAACTGGCCCGACATTCATTTTCCTGAGATCCCCGACTCCGTTTTTTCAGACACAATCTGCTCGCGCTCGGCACTGAGCCTGCGTCCGAGGTGCGATTCGATTCTCGGCTTGCCTACGCTCGAAAGACAAACCTTATCAATGCCTGCCCCGCACGTTGGACAGACGAAAGCCAGCGAAGACCTCATTTCTGTCATTCCTCGCTTGTACTACGGGCTGGTCTGGGGCATCGGTCAAAACTGATCGTTCCCCATTCAAAGTCCACAGCAACGCGCAATCGGCGCACTCGTAGCGCGCCAATCAGTCTTCCTCAATCCGTGTAAACTGGGGGATGGGAGTCTTTCCTTGGCTACGGCTGTCATCCACTATCTGGCTGCTGCACTTTCTGACCGCGGACGCAGGCGTCCTTCCAACGAAGATGCATTCGGATTCTCCGTCGAGCACGGAGTCTATGTCGTCTGTGACGGCATGGGCGGCGCTGCTGCCGGCGAAATCGCCAGCTCCCTCGCGGTCGACGAGGTGTTGGGCTTGCTCAGCCGTCGCGCGGAGAGCGACACAGCATCCATGCCGCTCGCAGCCGAGAAAGCCATCGCTGACGCCAACGAGGCCATCTTCTCCCGCTCCCAGCGCAACCAGAAGCTCAGCGGCATGGGTACCACCCTCGTGGGCCTGGTCGTCGAAGAGTGTCGCGTCTGGGTATTGAACGTCGGCGATAGCCGTTGTTACCGCCTGCGTAATCGACACCTCGAACAGCTCACCCAGGATCACTCGCTCGTCGAAGAACAGGTTCGCATCGGCCGCATGACGCGCTCTGACGCCCTCCGTTCGCCACTCCGCAACGTGATTACCCGCGCCCTGGGCACACAGAAAACCGTGACTCCCGATCTTTTCGAGCTCGAAGCCGAGCCCGGCGACCTCTTTATGCTCTGCTCCGATGGACTCACGCGTGAAATCTCAGACTCTGTCATCGAGTCCCTGCTCGCCGTCGATCTCCCCCTCGACAACCTGTGCGCCCGCCTCGTCACCGCCGCCAAAAAGGCCGGTGGCCAGGACAACATCACCTGCCTCCTCGTCCGCGCAGACCGCTAGCGCCCTGTCCCTAACATCCATAACAAAACAGAGGCGGTCATCCTGAGCGAACAGGGCCCCAGGCGCTTCTCAGCCTGGGGGTGGTGAGTCGAAGGACCTGCATTTGTTTTTCGTGCCCTTAAGAGCTATCGGGAATGTCGACCTCACCGCAACCGCTTGCTCGAAAAACTCCCCCGTTCGTCCCCCGCTGCCACAATGCCGAAAATTACCTTCCCATGGCGCACACTTGTGGATAGAAGGCAAAGCAATCCGAAATCCAGTCCGAGATCTCCGCTGCCGTTCGAAGATTTCCCGCATCCACATCGCCCTCACCTAACCCAAATCGACTTTTCCCGGCTCCTGACCGATCGAAAAAATCGCAATTCGAGCCTTGATGATCCATCTGTACCCCCACACTTTCCGACAGCGTCTTCCGTGCAAAATCATAAAAAATAGTTAGCTTACCCGCAAAAAGCTCACCACCCTCCATCCCCTCTCCGAATTCCGACAGTGAAACAGTGGATCGCAATAACCAAAGCAAATTCAATAGTTTAAGGCCAATTAATTCCACAGGAATCCAGCCCCTGTGAGCCCCTGAATCTGGAAATCGCCGATAACAATCTCATAATCAAATAGTTACAGCCAGCAGCCTGCAGGCGGACGTATGATTGTGAATCTGTGGGCCGCCGTGAGAATGATTTGCGCAAACGCCGCAGTTAGCGTTAACCTTCTTATCGGCAGGAGCCAGAATGAGCGCGATTAACGAGATTGGATCTGCTGCGATCAATCCGGCAGCAATCCCACAAAGAAGGCTATACACGGGCGCAACCATGCCGGCGGTCGGTTTGGGCACGTTCGGGTCCGATTCCGTAACCGCGAGCCAGGTTGCCGACGCCGTCCGGGGTGCCGCGGAATTCGGATACCGGCACTTCGACTGTGCCTCGGTGTACGGCAATGAGGTCGAAGTCGGAGCTTCGCTGGAGGCAATTCAGGCTGGCACCGTCAAGCGCGAGGAACTCTGGATCACTTCGAAACTGTGGAATGACAAGCACTGTGAGGACGATGTAATCGCCTCGTGCCGCAAGTCGCTCGCTGACCTGCGCCTTCAATACCTCGATCTCTACCTCGTTCACTGGCCTTTTCCGAACTTCCATCCGCCGGGCTGCGATGTAACTTCCCGAAGCGCCGATGCCGAACCCTACATCCACGCGCGTTACATGAAGACCTGGCGCAAGATGGAGGAACTGGTCGATCAGGGGCTGGTCCGGCATATCGGCACGTCCAACATGACCATCCCCAAGCTCAAGCTGGTGCTGACGGACGCGCGCATCAAGCCCGCGGTAAACGAGATGGAGCTGCACCCCCACTTCCAGCAGCCGGAGCTGTTCGAGTTTGTTGTAGACAACGGCATCCAGCCCGTCGGCTACTGCCCCATCGGCTCGCCTGGACGCCCGGAGCGCGACCGCACGCCGCAAGACACCGCGCCCACTGACGATCCGGTCATCCTGAAGATTGCCCAGCGGCACGGGATTCATCCTGCCGTCGTCTGCATCAAGTGGGCCGTTCAGCGCGGACAAACCCCCATTCCGTTTTCAGTCAACAACTACCGGGCCAATCTCGCCGGTGTCCTGGCCCCCCCGCTTAGCGACGAAGAAATGCAGCAGATCGCCGGCGTCGACCGTAACTGCCGCCTGATCAAAGGCCAGGTCTTTCTATGGAAAGACGGCCAGACCTGGGAAGACCTGTGGGACATCGATGGGGAAATTACGCCACCCTAGCATTGCCCCGCGGCAACCGATTCGAGCATTGACAATTGTCAACAGATACAGGGATGGACAGGATCGCGATGAAAGAAACGATGACCGCGGCATTTTTGCCCGGCAACAGCACAGTTGAGTTGCGTACCGTGCCTGTGCCCACACCGGGACACGGAGAAGTGCTGCTGCGCATGAAGGCCTCAACCATCTGCGGTTCAGACATTCGAGCCATCTATCACGAGCATCTTGGCAAGGGCCCGGAAGGCTACCAGGGAGTGATCGCCGGTCACGAGCCATGCGGCCAGATTGTTGCAGAAGGCGAGGGTTGTCGCCGCTTCAAGGTTGGCGATCGCGTGATTGTGTACCACATCTCCGGCTGCGGAGTGTGCAACGACTGCCGCAGAGGCTACATGATCTCCTGCACCAGCGAGAAATACCGCCGAGCCTACGGTTGGCAGCGCAATGGCGGAATGGCTGAGTTCATGGTGGCCGAGGAGAAGGATCTGATCGCTCTGCCCGACGAGCTCTCCTTTGCCGATGGTGCCCAGGTTGCCTGCGGGTTCGGAACAGTCTACGAGGGCCTGGAAAAGATCGGAATCGATGGTAATCACGCTGTGCTCATTACGGGTCTGGGGCCTGTGGGACTGGCCGCAGGCGCGCTTTGCCGCAAACTCGGCGCCAACAAAATTATCGGCATTGACGTGGTTCCGGAGCGGATGAAGATCGCCATTGATCTTGGCCTCTGCGATGCCGTGTTGACTTCGGGGCCGGACAACGTCGCCGAGGTGAAGGAACTCACCGGCGGTCTTGGTGTGGAGCGGGCCGTCGATTGTTCCGCCCACTATGCTGCGCGTGCAACGGCCATTCGCGCGACGCGCAAGTGGGGTAGGATCGTCTTCATCGGCGAAGGCGGAAAAGTCGAGATCAATCCCTCTCCCGACCTGATTCACGATCAGAAGACGCTTTACGGTTCATGGGTCACGTCCACGTGGCTGATGGAAGAGCTGGTGGAGCGGCTGGTCCGCTGGAACCTTCATCCAGCCGATATCATCACTCACAGATTTCCCCTGGAGCGCGCCAGCGATGCCTATGCATTGATGGCCTCCGGAAAGTGCGGCAAGGTTGCCGTCTGCACGGATGAAGAGTTGACGCAAGTTTGAGACGAGGAAAGAAGCGATGACCGACTTCACACCGTCCGCCGTGTCCAATTGGGAGCTCCAGCTTCATGCCATTCTGCCTCTGTTTGGGCATCGCAACTGGATCGTGGTTGCCGACTCGGCCTATCCGGCGCAAGCCAAGCCCGGAATCGAAACAATCGTCGCCGCAGAAGATCAGCTTCACGTTGTGCGTACTGTCTTCGATGCAATTGCCGCCAGCAGCCACATCCGGGCAAATGTGTATGTCGACGAGGAACTCGGGTTTGTTGCCGAAAACGATGCGTCGGGCATTACGGAGTACCGCCGGCAACTCGACGCCATGCTGCACGGACCCAACTTGAAACACCATCCGCACGAGCAAATCATTCAAAGGCTCGACCAGTTCGCCCAGGCCTTTCGCATCCTTGTGATCAAAACAAATATGACGATTCCCTACACCTCTGTTTTCTTCGAACTCGACTGTGGCTACTGGGACAGCGGCGCGGAAGAGCGGCTCCGTCGAGTTATGCTGGTTCCGGACATGAGATAGACCGGCCGGAAGAAGTTGAAGAAACAGGCAATCGCAATCTTGGCTCTCTCAAACGAACCGTACCTTGAAAGGATTGAACCCGCGATGGCATTGAACAGGCGTGAGTTACTCCAATGGATGGGCGGCGCATGTTCCGCTCTTGCTCTCTCAAGATATGCAACGGGGCAGCGTGGTAACTTCCTCGGGACCAGGTCGTCATTGCAGGCCTATCGGATTCCCGACTGGTTCCGCGACGCTAAGTTCGGCATATGGTCTCACTGGGGACCGCAGTCGGCGATTGAAGAGGGTGATTGGTACGCCCGCAACATGTATATGCAGGGATCGGAGCAATACCGTTACCATGTTGAGACGTATGGCCATCCCTCCAAGGTCGGTTACAAGGATCTGGTCAATAACTGGAAGGCCGCCAAGTGGGATCCGGAACACCTGATGAGCCTGTATAAGAAGGCCGGTGCAAAATACTTTGTCAGCATGGGCGTTCACCACGATAACTTCGATCTTTGGGACTCAAAGTACACACGCTGGAACGCGGTGAACATGGGGCCCAGGAAAGATGTCGTCGGAACCTGGCAGAAAGCAGCACGCAATGAGGGTCTGCGCTTCGGAGTCAGCGAGCACTTATGGATCAGTTATAAGTGGTGGGCCGTAAGCCATAGCGCCGATAAGTCTGGGCCCCTGGCTGGTGTTTCCTATGACGGCGCCGATCCGCAATATGCTGACCTCTATCACGATGCCGATTGCGCCCGGCTGGCCGGTCATCTCGATTGGGACGATAATGATATCCCCGAATCGTGGAAGCGTCATTACCTTGACCGCATGACTGACCTGATCGATAAATATCAGCCCGACCTCCTATACACCGACGGACACCTTCCATTCGAGGATTACGGGTTGAAGATGGTCGCGCACCTTTATGACGTAAGCGCCCAATTGCACGGCGGCCAGACAGAGGCTATCTACACCAGCAAAGAGTCTACCGATTGCGCCATTGGAACTTGCCTGCTCGATCATGAGCGCGGCGTCTCCGACGGCATCGCGGCAAACCCGTGGCAGACTGACACCTGCATTGGCCAATGGCATTACAAGCGCGGCCAGCAATATAAATCGGCCAAAAAAGTCGTCGATCTGCTGACGGACATTGTGAGCAAGAACGGCAATCTTCTGTTGAATTTCCCACTACCGAACTCCGGCGAGCTGGACTTTGAAGAATTGACGACGCTCCAGGGCATCACCCAATGGATGGACGTCAACAGCGAAGGTATCTACGCCTCGCGTCCGTGGAAGATATACGGTGAAGGGCCATCTACCAAGGTCAAGATCGAGACCGGCAACTTCAATGAGGACAAACAGAACGACCTCACCGCGGAGGACGTGCGGTTTACTGCCAAGGGAAGCACACTCTACGCATTCGTGATGGGCTGGCCGGAGAAGGAAGCAGTCGTGAACGCACTCGGTCTCGCCAGTCCGCAAAGTCCGGGTAACCTCCGCAAGGTGGAGTTACTCGGGTACAAGGGCAACCTGAATTGGAAGCAGGATGAGACTGCATTGAAGGTGGAGATGCCCTCGGAAAAGATCTCCGACGTGGGTATTACTCTGAAAGTCGAACTGGCATAACGAAAAAACGAACTGCCGCAATCCGCTCATCTGGATTAAGATGGGATTCGGCCTGCGCACGAGGTGCGAACATCCTGTGCAAGTGCGTGTGCTTCAAGTGTGTCGAGTCGCGCGTTTCTTTCCCATCTGAAACAGAGCGGCCTGACTCCACGCCAGGAGGGCGTTCTGATGAAGACCTTCAGTTCAATGCGCCGCGACTTTCTGCGCACAGGCGGTCTCGGCATGGCAGGTGCAACCATTCCCGGCGTTGCCTTTGCGGCGTCGGCCCAGGAAGGCGACGCAGCTGCGGCGGCTTATCGGGAAATATTTGACGTTCGCAAGTACGGCGCAACGGGCGACGGTAAGACGCTGGATACCGAGCCCGTCAACCGGGCAATCGAAGCGGCAGCGGGTCGCGGCGGACTGGTCGTATTTCCTGCGGGAGCGTATCTCTGCTTCTCCATCCACCTCAAGAGCCAGGTGCACCTGTATCTGCAGCAGGGCAGTGCCATCGTCGCTGCCGACTCGCCGCTCCCCAATGAGCAGACCGGCTATCGCAGCGGTGTCTACGATGCAGCCGAACCGAATACATCATGGGATGCCTATCAGGACTACGGCCACAACCACTGGCATAATTCGCTGCTGTGGGGCGAGGATATTCACGATTTCAGCATTACTGGCCCCGGTTTGATTTGGGGAAAAGGGTTGTCAAATGGCCGTGGGCGCGCTGGCGACGGCGCGGCTTTCAAGGCTGAGCAGTCCGGGGTTGGCAACAAGGCCATCGCCCTCAAGAATTGCCACAACGTGCTGCTGCGCGATTTCTCAATTTTCAAGGGCGGTCACTTCGGTCTTCTGCTCACCGGCGTCGATAACCTCACCATCGACAATCTCAAGATCGACACCGATCGCGACGGCATGGATATCGATTGCTGTCAAAACGTACGCGTCTCCAACTGCACGGTCAACTCGCCGTGGGACGATGGCATCTGTCCCAAGTCGAGCTTTGCCCTCGGCTATGCGCGGCCCACCAGGAACGTGACCATCTCCAATTGTTGGGTGACCGGGACCTACGAGTTAGGCTCCGTGCTCGACGGAACCTTCAAGAAATTTCCTGACGATGCAAAGGTCCCCCGCACGGGACGCGTCAAGTGTGGAACGGAATCAAATGGCGGTTTCATTAACATCACTATCTCTAACTGTGTCTTCGAGGGATGCCAGGGTTACGCATTGGAGTCCGTCGATGGCGCACTGTTTGAAGACATCACTATTACGAACACGACCATGCGCGATCTCGTCTCCGGTCCTGTCTTCATGCGGCTCGGATCGCGCTTGCGCGGCCCCAAAGAAAGCACGAAAGCGGGAACGTTCAAGCGCATTCTGATCAGCAACCTTGCGTGCCACAACGCACCCATGAAGGTTAGTTCAATTCTTAGCGGCATTCCCGGCGCATCAATTGAAGATGTGAAGCTTTCTAACATCTATATAGAGACGGTCGGCGGCGCGACAGCAGAGGCGGCCCAGGTGCAACCGCCGGAGTTTGAGAACAAGTATCCTGAGCCGGGAATGTTCGGGCCCATGCCTGCGTCCGGGTTTTTTCTGCGCCATGTGCGCAATGTGGAGATGAGTCACGTCGAAATTGCAAATGCGACCCCCGATGCGCGTCCCGCTTTCTTCCTGGCCGATGTTGAACGCGCCGATTTCTTCGCTGTTACCGCACCCCGCAACGCCGACGGAGCCTTTGCCTTGCACAATGTGAAAGACTTGCGCATTGGCTGGAGCCGCGCTGCCGCCGATACAATCCTGGGCAGCATCGACGGCAAGACATTGTGAACACTCAAAGACTTGACAAATCTTTATACGCACTTGTAGAGTTCGTTCGATATTCGAACAATATACCGTTCGAATGCGAAGTCGGGCTCATCTTCGCTGACCGTTCTCCACGTCAAGCGACGCCTGGAAGACTAAAATCATTGCGTGAGCCCAATTAACAGAGGCATACGCCGGTAAAAGGAGCGACATGGCAAGCTCTTCCAGACGAAGTTTTATTCGAGGTGCGGGAATGATCGCTGCAGCTTGCGCCACTTATCCAATCCTGGGCCGGGCCGAAGCGTCGAAGTCTCCCTTCAGGATTTCAGTCATCAACGATGAGATCTCGCCGGATTTTGATCACGCCTGTTACGTCGCCTCGCATGAATTCGGTATGAGTTGGATGGAACTCCGCTCCATGTGGGGCAAGAACGTCATGGACCTCAGCGCAGCAGAAGTCGCCGAAGCGAAAACGATCCTGACGAAATACGGACTGCAAGTCACCGACATTGCCAGCCCGCTCTTCAAGACCGATTGGCCGGACGCGCCGAGGTCGCCGTATGGCTCCAAAGGCGACCTGCATGGAGCGGCTGAGTCCACGTTCAAGCAGCAGGACAAAATCCTGGAGCAGGCAATCGATCTGGCTAAGCAATTCAATACGGATCGCATCCGCTGTTTCGACTTCTGGCGGCTGGACGATGTGGCGCCATACCGTGCGGCGATCGATGAAAAGCTGCGTTCAGCTGCGGATGTCGCCGGCGAGCAGGGTCTGCTGCTGGTGCTCGAGAACGAGTTCGAGTGCAACACAGCCACCGGCCGCGAGGCAGCGCGAACCTTGAACGCGGTTCAGTCGCCTCACCTGGCGCTCAACTGGGATCCTGCCAATTCGGTAATGCGTGGTGAGCTCGATGCCTTCCCTGGCGGTTGGGATGTGCTGCCGAAGAATCGCATACACCACTGCCATGTCAAGAACGCGGTCAAGAACGCTGAAGGCAAAATCGAGTGGGCGCCGGTCGATAAAGGATTCATCGATTGGACGGCGCAGTTCCGGGCGCTCAAGCAGCTCGGCTATCGTGAGGCCGTCAGCCTTGAGACCCACTGGCGCGGAGGCGGCACACCTGAGCAGTCCTCTCGAATCAGCTGGGCGGGCATGAAGCAAGCGCTCAGGGACTCCGGCACCCTTTAGACCTGCGGAACGATGCGTTCCAATTGCGAATTCAATTCAACAACCCAGACTCATCATTGTTTGCTGGCGGGGGGACAAAAATTTGACAACTCGACGCGCATTTCTCGACACCATTGCTGTCGGAGCCGCTGGTTTGGCAATCAGCTCAACCGCGAAGAGCTATGGTCAGATCCTCGGCTCCAACGATCGACTCAACTTTGCCGTAATTGGTCTGCATGGCAGGGCATATGCTCATCTTTCATCGCTCAAGGCGAATAAGGATACCGCCCGCATTTCGCATGTCTGCGATGTGGACACCAACACTCTGAAGAAGTTTGCCGGCGATGCAGAACGGGAGCTCGGATATGCTCCCGCCGTCGACCAGGACTTTCGCCACATCCTGCAGCAAAAGGATGTGGACGCCATTACCATTGCCACTCCCGACCACTGGCACGCACCCATGGCCATTGCCGGCGTGCAGGCAGGCAAGCATGTCTATGTTGAAAAGCCGTGCAGCCACAATCCTGCTGAAGGGGCGCTGCTGGTCGCGGTCCAACAGAAGTATGGGAAACTCGTGCAGATGGGCACGCAGCAGCGGTCGTCTCCCCATACCATCGAAATCGTCGACAAGATCCACAACGGCCTGATTGGCCGCGCCTACTTCGCCAAATCGTGGTACAGCAACGTAAGAACGTCGATCGGCACTGGCCAGGAAGCACCGGTGCCCCCACAACTCGACTGGGATCTCTGGCAGGGGCCGGCGCCGCGCAGACCGTACAAAGACAACGTTCAGCCATATAACTGGCATTGGTTCAAAATCTGGGGTACTGGCGAGACTCTCAACAATGGCACCCACGAGGTGGACGTCTGCCGGTGGGCGCTTGGAGTGGATTACCCGGACCGTATAACATCCTCGGGCGGAAGATACCACTTCAAAGACGATTGGCAATTCTACGATACCCTTGTCACCAGTTACGAATATGACGACAAGCTCATCTCATGGGAGGGCAAATGCTGCCAGGGGATGAAGTTTTACGGCCGTGACCGCGGCTCCACGATCATGGGAACTAATGGCTCGGTTCTTATCGACCGCGATGGCTACGAAGTCTACGACCTCAAGGGAAACAAGACCAGCGAATTCAAAACCGGCAAAGCAACTTCATCCTCCGATCTCACCGGCCGCGACTCCATGACGGACGCACACTTTGCCAACTTTATCGCGGCAATCAAGACCGGAGAAAAACTCAATTCGCCTGTTTCCGTCGGAAATGTCGCCGTCACCATGCTTCAACTTTCCAACGTCGCCTGGGAAGTGAACCGCGAATTGCATCTCGACGCACGCGACGGAAAAATTCAGAACGATGCGGAAGCGATGAAGATGTGGGGCCGCGAGTACGAGAAGGGTTGGGCGCCCCATCTCTGATACGAGTCCCGCGCCATCGCCGCTTTTCCGCAGGCGAGGAAGCGTGCGGCCACTGCGGGAACATTTCGAACACGGAGCCAAATTCAGTGGGGCCGTAGGAGCATCGCGCTTATGAAACAAACGCTCTCTCGTCGCAATTTCGTCCAATCAGGCGCACTGATTGCGGCAGCCTGTGCTGCCTCAAAAGCGCTCACCTCCTTGGCGCAGCCAACGCAAGCAACTGGCAAGCCGTCACCGATTCGCTTGGGCCTGGCCAGTTACACGTTTCGTAACTTCACCCGCGCGCAGATGATCGGTTACATGAAGCAACTCAACGTGACCGCCTTGAATGCGAAGGACGTCAAAGATCATTTGCCCATGGACCCTGCCGATGAAGCGAAGGCCCTGGAAGACTATGCCGCGGCTGGGATAAAGCTCCACGCCGCCGGGGCAATTTATTTTCCGAAAGACGAAGATGCCGACATCCGCAGCAAGTTCGAGTACTGCAAACGCGCCGGCATCTCCGTAATCGTCGCAGGCGATCCAACACCGGAAACGCTACCCCGCATTGAAAAGTTTGTGAAGGAATACGACATACGGATTGCCATTCACAACCATGGTCCGGAGGATAAGGTATGGCCTTCACCGCTCGATGTGCTGAAGGCAGTAAAGACCATGGACCCGCGCATTGGTTGCTGCATCGATATCGGGCATGCGGTGCGAGCCGGCACAGACGTTCCTCGAGCCATTCACGAAGTGGGGCCGCGCCTGTTCAACATGCACATGAAGGACCTGGCAAGCTTCCAGAGCAAGGAGAGCCAGGTTGCCGTGGGAGACGGAATCATGCCGATCCGCGAGATATTCGAAGCTCTGATTGCGACAAGCTACAAAGGCTTCGTCGATCTCGAATACGAAATAAACGGCGACGATCCGATGCCCGGCGTCATTGCCAGCTTTGCCTATATGCGAGGCGTTCTGATGGGGATGGGCTACGCAAACAACGCTTGAAGCGCGCTGGAATGTTCGGGCCGCGATGCAAGGATAGTTAGCGCAACGAATTAACCCGTAGGTATCTGGAGCATAGGTTCACCCGAAGATGGAGATGACTTAGATGCCGACGCCGCGCTACTCCTTCACGAACAAGCAGAGCGCGTCGAACAAAATGCCGCGCCAGATCAATCGGAACCTGATCTTCAACCAGATTCGCATCCGGCAGCCAATCTCTCGCGCCGATTTGGCGCGTGTTTCTGGATTGCAGAGAAGTACCGTGTCGCTCATCGTGGAAGAACTTCTCTCCGAACGATGGATCGTCGAGGGATCTATGGGCCGGCTTCCGCGCGGCCGAAGACCCACCTTCCTGAATCTGAACAGCCAGCGCGGCGTGCTTGCTCTCGATGTTCATCCTTCCCAGACCACGTTGGCTGTAATTGATTTGGGCGGAAAAATTCTTGCGCAGCACCTCGTTAAGCTTCCTGCGAATCCCCAAAAAGTCATCGGCACAATTGTGAATGCAATTCGAAAGATGATTGCCTCTTATAGCGACAGATCGTTTGACGGAATCGGAATGAGCTTGCCCGGCCGTTTCGACCTGCAGCCGGATGGGTCCAATCTGGCCAAATCCATCTTCGCTCCCAACATTGATTGGCCCATTGGACGCATCAAGTCCCGTGTGGAGCAGGCCACCGGATTGCCGGTTGCGGTGGACAACGTTGCGAATGCCTGCGCCCTGTCCGAGGTCTGGTTCGGTTACAGCGACGGTATGCACGATCTGGTCGTTGTCAATGTTTCGGAGGGCCTCGGTACGGGCATCTTTGCCAATGGACGCATCGTGCGTGGAGATGGCGGCTATGCCGGCGAGTTCGGACACGTGCAGATGGATCCCGACGGATTGCCGTGCGCTTGTGGAAGCAAGGGATGCTGGGAGACCGTCGCTTCCAATCGCGCGGGCATGCGCTATTACGCCGAAAGCGCGAACCAACCCTCGCCGGCATTTGAAGCTCTCGTCAAGTTAGCCGCTGCAGGAGATCCAATTGGCACGCAGGCAATCGAGAGAATGTGCGTCGCGCTCGGCAGAGGCATGCACATGATCGCTTCAGCCCTGGCGCCGAGCGAGATCGTCGTGGTGGGCGACATTACCAATCTCTGGCATCTGGCCGGCCCGCTGGTTGAGGCGGAGATGCGCCGCAACCCGTTGGCAAGAGTTCCCCGGCTCAGGCCCGCACACGAGGGCGGCAAAGCCCGGTTGCGCAGCGCTGTCGCCCTGGTCATGAACGAGAATTCGCTCTAACTACTTCGCGGGTTTCGCTGAGAAAGTCTCACACGCTTGCCGCGGTATTGGACTGCGCGCCCGGCTTGGCCGGTCCGTGCCGCTTTGCTCGCAGGTTGTCGATGGCATAGTTAATAAACCGAGGCTCGAAGTGCACCCCTTGTCCCATGAATCGGCAAGTCGCAATCACCTGGTCGACAATGAACTTCGGTTGGTAGGCCGCGAGTTCAAGGCCTTTTTCGTTGATAACTTTGTCCACAATGTAGGCAAATGCAACGTCCGGAAGGGGGAGTCCCTGCTTTTCGCATTCCTTCTCGAATATGCGTTTGTAGATTTCCAGGCTGGGTCCACCTACCTCGATCTTGTAAGGAAGCCGGCGCAGAAACGCGGGGTCCATCAGATCTTCAGGTTCAAGGTTGGTGGAGAAGATAACCAACTCCTCGAAGGGTATGGTAAAGCTTTTTCCCGTATGCAGTTTCAGGTAGTCGTACTTGTTCTCAAGTGGTACGATCCAGCGGTTGAGCAGGTTCTTGGGGCTCACCAGTTGGCGTCCGAAGTCGTCGATCACGAAACAGCCGCCGAGCGCCTTCACATGAAGAGGTGCCTCGTAGTAATTTGCCATCGCGTCGTATCGCAGATCGAGCATCTCCAGCGTCAACTCGCCTCCGGTAACCACAAAGGGCCGCCGGCACGGAACCCAGCGCGCGTCATATTCTTCGTGACGAACAAAGGAGAGAACTTCTCCCTCACTAGTTGGTGGGGAACTTAGTACGGTATGAAGGCTGGGGTCGTAGATTCGCATGATCTGGCCCTCCACAATCACCGCGTAGGGCACGTAGATTACATCCGTGAAGACGCTTGCAAAGCTCAGCGCGACCGAAGTCTTGCCATTTCCGGGAGGACCGTAGAGCAGTATCGCGCGGCCCGAGTTCAATGCAGGTCCAACACTTTCAATGATGCTGTCTTCGAACACCAGATCGCCAAGCCCATTTCGTATGCGATCGAAGGTGATAGTTTCATTGGTTACCTTCTGCAGATTGACCTGGTAGGAGAACTCTTCGAGCGTCACTGGCGCGGGCCCGATATACCGCGTCTGGTTGAGCGCGTCGAGCACCCAGCGCTGGCCTGCCTCGGTGAAGGCATACTTCATGTCCAGCAGGTTCTCTGACTCGCGCGTCCCGAGGGTCTGTATCAACTTGCGGTCGATAGCCATCTGCACCAGATCGTGCACCAGGTTATACGGGAGCTTAATAGACTCGACGAACTGACGAATGGATTCCAGGTGTTCCATGTAGATCAGCTTCATCAGCAGGCTGAGCAAATCGATCGAGTCGATTTTGGTAGCCGCGATATCTCTGGGCTCCGTCGGCATGCGGTGAATAAAGGCGTCCAGCACTTCCCGGGCGATGGCTCCAGCAGACACCAGGCGATCGCCAAGGCGGCCGCCTCGCTCGGCCTGCTCTTCAACTGCGTGTGCCACCTGTTCCGCTGTCACCAGCTTGGCCTGGATCAGCAGATCACCCAATCGCATTCGCTCTCTAATGACGTCCTCCTGGCAGGACCTGGTCGAAGCTCGATGCTACCTTCGGTGCGTTGCCGTTCTCACTCTGGAATCAGGCGCTGCACGGACCGTATCAAGTTCCTCCAGTGCGCTGCCTTGCCCGGCCGCGACAGCGAAGAAATGGATGCGCACATGCGGAAGGGGAACAAGATCTGGTTGACTTCTTGAGTTATCAATCTTAGTCGTTTTGACGGAGGGATTTCAGCCTCAACCCTAAGGATCCTCTGATTAAGTCCGGTTTTGAAAGAGCACGACTTCCGCCTTTTCGATAAAGCCTGATTAAGTCCTGTTTTGAAAGAGCACGACTTCAGTCGTGCCGATAACGCCAGCAAAATCATTGGGCTTTAGCCCCTGAGGGAATGCAGGCTCTGAAAACGGCACTTGTTCAGAAGTTCCCTCACGTTCACAAGTCCACGTCAATTCTTGAGATCCGCAGTAAATCATTGGAATAAGCGAGTTCAGTAGTTTCAACTCCCTTCACCAATTCTACTCGTCCACACTTGCTCGGCAGATTTCCGCTGTCTTCGTACCATTCGTATCTATATTTTGTGCTGGAGAGATTGTTTCTTGAAAGTTCTTTGCGCCCGCCCGCCGCCATCCGTCCGGCTCGGCCTGGTCTATTGCACGTAAGGCCACCCGTCGGAGGTAAACGCGATCCGGCTAATGCCCAGCGTGGGCGTTCCGTTCTTTTTGCCGTCGTAATATCAGGAAATGTTCTAGGCAGATTCGAGAGATTCGCTTCGAGCGGCTTGCGACTTCTTGATTCCTTGCCTCGCCCGAGGCAAAAAGCGCATCCATAAAACATTCGCCCGCGAAATAAGATAATAAAGTGGAGGAGATCGGCAATGGCAACCGCTTGGAATCCATCTGAGCATGGCACGCCGCTCGGCTCAGGGGCGCAACCGGGAGATTCGATTCCGTGGTATTTGTGGTGCGCGGTACTCGCCGTCACGTCCGTGTCCATCGGCGCCCATTGGGATGTGTCATGGCATCGCTCAATTGGCCGTGACTCCTTCTGGACGCCCGCGCACATGGCCATCTATGCCTGCGGCGTACTGGCGGCCATCTCCTGCGGATACCTGGTGCTGCACACCACCTTTCGCAAGCCCCCCGCGATGGTTGCATCCTCGGTTGAAATCTTCGGCCTCCGCGCTCCGCTGGGAGCGTTCATCGCATCCTGGGGCGGAGTCGCCATGCTCACCTCGGCGCCCTTCGACAACTGGTGGCACAACGCTTATGGGCTCGATGTGAAAATCGTCAGTCCTCCGCACACGCTGCTCATGCTGGGAGTCTTTTCGGTCTCAGTGGGCACACTCATCATGCTGTTGGGAGCCATGAACCGGGCGACGGATGGAAGCATAAGGCGGCATCTGCAGTGGTTGATGTTGTATGTCGGCGGCCTGATGGTCGTCTTCCAGATGTTCTTCCGCATGGAATACACCTGGGATGTTTTCCTGCACAGCACCGAGGCATATCAGGCCATGGCCATCGGCATGCCGACCTTGTTCGCCGTGCTTTGGCAAGCCTCCCGCAGCCGCTTGGCATGCACCTTGACGGCCCTCATCTACATGGCATTTGTTGAGGGCGCGGTGCTCATTCTGCCGCTCTTTCCTGCACAGCCGAAACTGGGACCTGTCTTCCAGATGGTCACGCACTTTATCCCGCCCAAGTTTCCCATCCTCTTGATTGTTCCGGCAATTCTGCTCGACCTGCTGTGGAGCGCGACTTCGAATTGGAAACCGTGGCTTGTGTCCATGCTCAGTGGCCCGGTCTTCGTCTTGTCCCTCGTCGCCGTGGAATGGCCCTTTGCGGACTTCCTTATGTCTAAGGCCGCCGCTAACCGCTTCTTCGGAACCACATACTTCGGCTATCCCGAATCCCCAACTTCGCCCGATGTATTGCGCTACTTCGTGAATCCGGAATATGGCGCCACGCTGTGGGGCGGTCTGGCCTGGGCCATCGTGTTCGCGATTCTGAGCGCATGGCTCGGAATAAAGCTCGGAAGGTGGATGCGTGGCATTCAACGCTAGCGATTCGATGTGCATTGATAGGGTTGCTCCTGCCAAACGCCGCTTGCGTTGGCCCGCGAAACTCTTGATGTTTGTCATCGCAGCCGTTCTGCTCGGATCGGTTCCGGCGCAGGCACACGTGGGCAGCCCGGATATCTACGCGGAAGGAAACGCCGGACCGTACCGTCTCTTTGTCACGGTCAGGCCGCCGCTGGTAATTCCCGGCGTGGCGGAGATCGAAGTGCGGGCGGGGGGGCCTGGGCCAAACGCACCAGGCACTGCGAGCGGCATCTCAAGCATCGCAATCGCTCCCATTCCACTTGTCGGCGAGGCATCGTCGCACCCGCCGGTCGCCGACCAGATGAAGCAATCCGCGCAGGACAGTCAGTTTTTCACCGGCGCGCTTTGGATCATGGCCAGCGGTTCGTGGCAGGTGCGATTTTCGGTGAATGGAAGCCAGGGCGCCGGCGTGCTGTCGATTCCGGTGCCCGCGGCCTCATCCTCTACGAGAGGCATGCAAGCCGGACTCGGCATCTTTCTCGGCGCCATGGGGCTGCTGCTTGTGGTCGGCGTCATCGGCATTGTGGGAGCGGCGGCCCGCGACGCACAACTGGCTCCGGGTGTGGCCGCATCGGCGAAAGACCGCCGGCACGCCTGGGTCGGCATGACCCTCGCGCTGGTGTGGATGATGGCTACCGTATGGTTTGGCGACGCGTGGTGGAAGGGCGAAGCGGACAACTACTCTCGCTATGTATACAAGCCGTTGACGATGCAGGCAGAGTTGGCGCCCAACCAGATTTTGAATCTGAAAATTGAAGACCCTGGTTGGCTCAAAAGCCGGAAACTCGACGATTTCGTGCTGGATCACGATCACCTGATGCACCTGTATCTGATCCGTCAGCCCGGATTGGATGTGGTCTACCATCTGCACCCGGACCAGATTGCGCCGGGCGAGTTCCAACTACCTCTGCCGTCCATGCCGCCCGGGAGGTATCGCCTTTATGCGGATGTAGTCCATGCCACCGGCTTTCCGGAAACACTGGTGACGCAGATTGATCTGCCGGAGATCACCGGACGTCCCCTGGCAGGAGACGATGCGAAGGGGCAGGCGCCGCCTTTCAGTTCGCTGCCCGGCGGACCCGATAGTTGCCCGTCCAATCCGTCTGCGGGGCCAACTTTCCATTTGTCAGACGGTTACGCGATGATCTGGATTAATCCCGCGACGTTGCCGGCGAGAACTCCGCAAGTCTTCGAATTCTCACTCGCTGGAGTCGACGGCAAGCCTGCCTCCGACATGGCTCTCTACATGGGCATGCCGGGCCATGCGGCCTTCGTCAAGGAGGATGGCACGGTCTTCGCTCATGTCCACCCGTCGGGGACGGTCTCAATGGTGGCACTGATGATGGCTGCGGCGCAAAATCAGCCCAGCCGGCCCCCTTCCGGCGCCATGGCTTCCATGCCCGGCATGACCGCGGCGGCAGCCGGCGAACATTCAACTGGATTGCCAAATTCGGTTGGTTTCCCCTACGGCTTTCCAACTCCCGGCGCCTATCGCATTATTGTGCAGATGAAGCACGGTCAAATCGTTGAGACCGCGGCCTTCGACGCATGCGCCAACCCGCCCACCGCCCGCTGATGGTTCGGTCAACGGCCAGGCAGTGCCCCGTGTCCGTTCATAGTGCTTGGCGGCCATATCGTGGGCGCGGTTTTTCGACAAGTCGCATGGCGGGCCGACCCAAACTCAACTTTTGGGCGATCGCTCGAAGTCCCGCTTTTCCCGCAAACTATCGAAGCACACTCCCGCGCCACGATCGATTCAACGCATGGCGAGAGGCAATCGCACGTTCGCTGCGGGGGCTGTCCTCCGTGTCTTTGTGGGTGGTATCATCGTAGCGCTCAGAAGGCAGGACTTCCCTTGGCTACCAAACAGGAGGTGTGCCGCCAATTGCCGCATATCTGTCTTCCCCGCCAGATAGCCACTTGGATCGTTCGAGCGGGACATCCCCTTCTCGCTCGCGGGGTCGTGCTTTGCCTCGCTGGACTGACGCTTGGACTCACAGCGGGCTGTCATCGGAACAAGACCAGTCTTGGCGCAGCCCAAGCGCAGCAGCGCCTCGATTTCAATCAGGATGTTCAGCCGATCCTGGCCAGTAACTGCTTCAGTTGCCATGGCCCCGACCCGGAGATGCGCAAAGCGGGGCTAAGACTTGATCTGGAGGAAGCTGCGTTCAGAAACCGGCCGGGCCATCCCGATGCCATTGTTCCCGGCCATCCCGAGCAAAGCGAACTGATCAAGCGCATCGAGTCGAGGGACCCGCACCATCTGATGCCGCAATCTCCCCAGGGCGAAGCGAAGCCAATGAAGCCCGCAGACATCGCGATCCTGAAAGAGTGGATCAAGGAGGGTGCCGTTTACCGGCCGCATTGGGCATTTGAGAAGCCCGCAAGACCGTCTCCGCCGGCGGCTCCGCAACAGAAAGACAGGGCCCAGACACCCATCGACGCGTTCATCCTGGCACGGCTCCAGAAGGACGGCCTTCACCCCTCGCCGGAGGCGGAAAAAGAAACGCTGATCCGTCGAGTAACACTGGACCTGACCGGTCTGCTGCCAACGCCCGAAGAGACGAAGGCTTTCGAATTGGACACGTCCCCCCAGGCCTATGAGCGCCTTGTGGACGGATTGCTGGCCAGGCCGAGCTTTGGCGAAACGCGAGCGCGCTATTGGCTGGACTATGCGCGCTATGCCGATACCTACGGGCTGCACTACGACAACAGCCGGGACATATGGCCCTACAGGGACTACGTCATTCGCGCATTCAACAGCAACAAGCCGTTCGATCAGTTTGCGATGGAGCAGATTGCCGGCGACCTCATGCCATCCGAAAATCTCGATCCTCTCATCGCCAGCGGCTATGTGCGGCTGGGTGTCAGCAGCAACGAGGGCGGGACGATTCCCGAGGAACTCAGGACGAACATTGCGCGCGAGCGAACCGAGGCTTACGGCGCCACGTTCATGGGGCTCACCGTGGGATGCGCAGTTTGCCACGACCACAAATACGACCCCACAACACAGAAGGACTTCTACGCGCTGAGCGCTTTCTTCAACAATCTGGAAGAGAAGCCCTTCAATGACGACAGGCCCGCGTGGACGCCGGTGGTGCGTATTCCCAGGCCCCAGAATCAGCAGGCATTCAACGCAGTATGGGCCAAACGGTCAGCACTCGCCGAACAGTTGCGGGCCCTGCAACTGAACGATCGCGCTCTGGTCGCAAACTGGCTAAGCTCGCGGCAGAATCTGCCGCAGTCAGTCTCCGCGGACAAACTTGTGCTCCGCTTGCGCCTCGATGAAGGCGGTGGAGACATCCTGAAGAACAGCGCTCCGCATGCGCAGCCGGCCACTTTCCCCATAGGCACAGCAAAGCCCCAATGGGGCGAAACCACCTGGCTCTGGCCCGACTTCCGCATGGAGACCAGCACACGAATCCTTCTCGGCCAAAGCGGTGACTACGAACGGAACCAGGGGTTTTCATCGGGTGGCTGGTTCATGTTGCGCTACGCACCCAACTACACGCTCAGCGGGGAGTCCGCCGCGCTGCTTTCAAAGATGGATGCATCGCAGCACAATCGCGGCTGGGATCTGTCGATTGCGAATGGGATTGTCAGCGTCGAACTGGCAAATCAGGGTCCGAAAGATCTTGCGCAAAGCAAAAATCTTGATCAAAGCAAGAACAAGAAGCCTGAAAAGGCTCCCGCCCCGAAAGAGCAGTTTTCATTTCCAACTCCCTCCGATCTAACGGCCAAAGACCTGACCGCCAACAAGCCGAAGGAACAGTTGGATGCTGACAAAAAGAGAGCTGAGCAGGAAAAGCAAGCTGACAAAGCGAAACCCAAGCCGCCGGCTCCCAAGCCCGTTGAAGACAAAACGCCCCTTGTCGCC
>Ga0302319_10007757_pt1 | contig 21071 bp, 15 predicted proteins | sample Bog_T0_2_FD_203319 | JGI IMG/M metagenome (GOLD analysis project Ga0302319, IMG submission 203319) | Peat permafrost microbial communities from Stordalen Mire near Abisko, Sweden - Bog_T0_2 | ecosystem: Environmental > Terrestrial > Soil > Wetlands > Peat | place: Sweden: Abisko, Stordalen Mire... | reverse complement strand
AGAAACGTGCGCCCAAACAACGGCTGCACGCCGAAGACCTGAAAGAAATTGTCGGTAGACCGGACACTATCCAAAGAGACAGGCCCGTTGGAAGGCGTCTCAATCGTGATCTTTCTGAAATCCAGGTAGCCGGCCAGCGCCTGAAATGTCTGCAACTCCGCGCGCTCATCTTTGTAGTTTGGATAGGAGGCTGGATGCGTAAATCCATTGTGGCCGCTTCCCTGGATGAAGACAATCTTGTCCGGCTTCGCAAAGGGAAGTGGGCGCAGAATCACCGCATCAATCACGCAGAACACGGCAGTCGCTACGCCCACGCTTAGGGCCAGGGTGAGAACAACAGTCAAGGCGAAACCAGGGGCGCGCCGCAATTGGCGCAACGCATAATGCAGGTCCTGAACGGAGTTGCGCAGCGCATTGCGAGACGACATGGTTACGCCTCCACTTCCTCAGTGAGCTTGCGGAGTTCGTCTTCGGAAACTACCTTTCCGTCGAACAGATGCACTTCACGCTGCGCGTGCTTGGCAAACCGCGGATCGTGAGTCACCATGCAGATCGTCGACCCTTCGCGGTGCAGATCTGCCAGCAGATGCATCACTGCTTCGCCGTTCTTCGAATCCAGGTTGCCGGTAGGTTCGTCAGCCAGCAGGATGGAGGGCGACCCGGCCAATGCGCGCGCCACGGCCACACGCTGCTGCTGACCGCCTGAAAGCTGTGCGGGATAATGCCGCATGCGGTGCGCCATATTCACGCGCTCCAAGGCGTCCTTCACGCGGCCCTTGCGCTCCTGCGAGGGCATGCCTGCGCGATAGGTGAGCGGCAGCTCAACGTTCTCTTCCACGGTTAGATCGCCAATCAGGTTGAAGCTCTGAAAGATGAAGCCGATTTCCTGGTTGCGAATGCGAGAACGGTCGCCGAAACTCAGGTTTTCCACCGGCTTGCCATTCAGCAGGTAGCGCCCGCCGGTCGGTGTGTCCAGCAGGCCGAGGATCGAGAGCAGCGTCGACTTGCCGCAGCCCGATGGCCCGGACATTGCCACGTACTCGCCCCGCGAGATAGTCAGGTGAATGCCGGAGAGCGCATGCGTCTCCACTTCGTCGGTGTAGAAGACCTTCGTCAGTTCTTCAATTTCAATCAGCTTGTCGATCGCCATCCTGTCCCCCTTTGTATTAGTTGTCAGTTATCAGTTATCAGTTATCAAAGGTCAGTTATCTGAGATCGCCGTAGTTACCGACCACTGATAACTGATCACTGAAAACTGTGTTACTCCAGCCTTATCCTGTCCACGTTGTCTTCTCTCGACATGTCGGAGAGAATCACCGTGTCGCCTACCTTCAGGCCTTCCAGAATCTGAATCGCATTCACTGAAGCGCGTCCCACCTTCACCGGCACGCGCACCGCGCCCTTGCCGTCCGGATCTTCCTTGAACAGGCTCAGCGTGGAATTTTCGTTGCCCAGCGCCGGCCGGCCTACATACTGCACGTCTTTCAACCGAGCCAGGTCGATGGTCCCGTCCACGCTCAACCCAGGAACCGCGCCCGGAGGCAAAGCCCCATCAAGTGCTACGTCAACAGTGCGCGTTCCGTTCAATACAGTTGGATCAATCCGCGAAACATGGCCCGGAACGACCCCGTTGTGGGTATCGATGGAGGCAGGCTGGCCAATCTGGATGTCGTGCGCCTGGGTCTCGGCAATCTGCAGGGCGGCTTTGAGTTTGTTGAGCTGGGTCACTTCGGCCACCGGCGTTCCCGCGGTCACGTGCGTGCCCACCTGGATTGCGCCGTTCGCGCCAACCGGAAGTGCGGCCACCTGCCCCGCGATCCCGGCTTTCACTTCCAGCGCCTCAGTCTGCTTCTGATACAGATCGACAAGCGTTTTGGCCTGGTCAATCTTCGACTGCGCCGAAGCCAGCTGCACCGACATCGCCTTGTCCGTCAGGTCAATCTGCTGCATCGCAATCTTCTTCTGTGCATCCAGCTGCTCGAACTTGTTCTTTGAGGCGCCGCAGACCAGTCCGGAAATCACGCCCAGCTTGCAGAGTTGCTGGTCGGTATCGGCCTGGGTCTTGTCCGTCGCAAAATCGGCATCGATCTGCGCCAGAGTTGTTTTCAGAGTCATCAGCTGACTTTGAAGCGTCGCCTGCTGACTCTTGTAATCGGCCTGCGCCTGCTGCAGCTGCAGCCTCGCTGAAGTCAACTGTTGGTCAAGTTGCGGATCGGACATGTCCAGAAGGATCGTGTCCGGAGTAACGATGGCGCCAGGCAATGCGCGAATGCGTACCACCGTCGCATCCGTCTGCGCGGGAATCAACTGGATTGAGTCCTCCCGCGGCACCAGGCTTCCCGTCGACCCGCGCACCTGGATCGTAAGATCCCCTTGCTTCACCGTGTCCGGCCAGATCGTCGAGCGATCCACCGTGGGCGCAGCCGGTTTCAACCTCGAAACGGCCACTATGGCAACGGTCAACAACACCGCCGCGACGCCAGCCCATAGTACATACTGGCGCATCTTCTTCTTCTTCAAGTCTGGGCGAGCGATATCCATCACGCCCTGATATTGCACTTCCCTTGCCAAAGAATCCCGCGGCTCGATCGCTGAAAAGAAAGCACTTCGCAAGAGCAGCGTCGCAAGGTCTCAGCAGACGGTGACCGTTTCCGGCGAGCAGGTGTCCGATATCGGACAGGTCCGCGGCTACTCCGCCGCCCTCAGATAACGCGCCGGAGTGGTGCCAAGCTGCTTGCGAAACATGGAAATAAATGCGCTGGTTGTGCCGTACCCCGCATCCAGCGCGGCGGTCGTCACCGATTGCCCCGCAGCCAGGCTCTGCATGGCGTGAATCAGCCGTGCCCGCTGCCGCCATCTGCTGAACGACATCCCGCTCTCCTCCGCAAATAGCCTCTGCATCGTCCTCTTGCTTGCGCCACATTCCATCGACAAGGCCGCGAGCGAACGTGGTTCGCGCGGATTGGCGCGCAGCCGATCCGCGAGCTTCCTGGCTCGGGAATCAACCGGGTGGGGCAGTTGAACCGGAATCGACTCAACCAGCTTCATCTGATCGAGAATCAGATCGATCAGATGCCGCTCAGCGGCCACAGCCCGGCGCAGCTTTGAAAACCCGCATGCACCCAAAATCAGCTCCCTCAGCAACGACGATATGTTCACCACCAGGCATCGCCGCGGAATCGTCCGGCACAGTTTCGGCCAGAGATAGAGAGTCCTCATCGAGACGCGCCCCGACATGGTCACGCCATGTTCCATCTCTGCAGGTATCCACACCGCTCTCAGGGGCGGCACGACCCAGATTCCCTCGCTGGTCTCCACCGTCATCACGCCTTGCGATGCAAAAAGCAGTTGGTCTTCCATGTGGGCATGCTGCGGGATCACGCGCCCGTGCCCAAAGTCCCACGACCCTCCGGCCATCTCCGCTATACGACGGCCCCCTCCGTCAAAAAGCAATGAGTGGCATTTCTGCGACATTTATTGTCATCATAGCGAAAGTCAATCGGCTCCACTACTGCTACTTTCAAAGAAGCAACCCGGAGGTCGCATGTTGAATTCTTCCAAAATCGTTGGATTCCTGAATACCACTCACTATGAGCGGGCCCGTGATTTCTATGTCGACAAGCTGGGCCTTGAGTTCGTCAGCCTCGATAATTTCGCGCTCGCCTTGCGCTCTGGCGCGAACATGATCCGCATCGGAAAATCGGACGCTTTCAGCCCGGCACAGGGGACCGTTCTGGGATGGGAAGTGGAAGACGTCCGAGCCGCCGTGCTGAGGCTCGTCGAACGAGGTGTTGTGACCGAGAAATACCCCTTCGTCCCCGACCAGGAACTGGGAATCTGGACCGCACCCTCCGGAGATCAGGTAGCATGGTTCAAAGATCCCGATGGCAACGTTCTCTCCCTCAGCCACCACGTCTAGCGAAGTTTCGGGTCTGGGAACAAAGCCCCGTGCCCCATCCATTTCACAGTCTCATCGTGAAGTGGGGGGAAACCCTGGCACCCACGCAGCCGCCTGTTCCCTATTCCCTGATCCCGATTCCCTGTTCCCTGCCCCCTCAAACCCGCTCCACCGCCAACCCCACCGCATTCCCACCACCCAGGCAAAGCGCCGCAATTCCTCGCGTCTTGCCGTGGCGTTCCATCGCATACAGCAGAGTCGTCAACACCCGCGCTCCGCTGGCTCCAATCGGATGTCCGATCGCCACCGCGCCGCCGTGCACATTCACCTTCACCGGGTCCAAATCCAGGTCCCGGATCACCGCCAGCGCCTGCACCGCAAAGGCCTCGTTCAGCTCAAACAGGTCCACGGAATCCAGCGGCCATCCCGCCCGTGCCGCCACCCTGCGCACCGCCTCAATCGGAGCCAGCCCAAACCACTCCGGCGCGCCGCCACTCGTCGATTGCGCCCGAATCACCGCCAGCGGCTTGAGCCCCAACGCCTGTGCCCGCTCCGCGCTCGTCACCACCAATGCCGCAGCACCATCGCTGATCCCTGGCGAATTCCCCGCCGTCACCGTCCCGCCCTCCTGAAATGCCGGCTTGAGCCGCGCAAGCACTTCCACGCTCGTATCCGGCCGGATCGACTCATCGGCGTCGAACACCGTCGCCGGCGCGCCCTTTTTCGCCGCCGGAACCTCGACAGGGACAATCTCGTCGCGGCCCCCCCCCCGCTTCGTCGCCAAGGCCGCTCTCCGGTGCGATTCCACTGAAAAAGCGTCCTGCTCCTCCCGCGCAATTCCGTACTTTGCCGCAATCATCTCCGCGCCCACGCCCATGTGGAAGCCGTTATAAGCCTCCCAAAGCCCGTCCCAGATCATCGAGTCCACCAGCGATCCATTCCCCATCCGGTAGCCGGACCGTGCCTGCGGCAGCAGGTAGGGCGCGTTGGTCATTGACTCCATGCCGCCCGCCACCACTACTTCCGAGTTGCCCGTCTCAATCGCCTGAGCGGCAAGAGCCACCGCCTTCAACCCCGACCCGCAGACTTGATTGATGGTGAAGGCGCCGGATTCCGGCGAGAGTCCCCCATGAATGGCCGCCTGCCGCGCCGGGTTCTGCCCGAGCCCTGCCTGCAGCACACAGCCCATAATGCACTCATCCACTTGCTCGGTCGCCAACCCGGCTCGGCGCACCGCCTCGCGCACCGCCAGCGCGCCCAACTGCGGCCCGGTAAACGACTGCAGCGATCCCTGAAACTTCCCCACCGGCGTGCGGGCCGCGGAGACTATGACAACTTCTCTCATTCTCGAATGACTCCACAGTGCAACGAGTGCACCGCCCGTTTGATTTTAGATGCTTCCGGCGGTCCGCAGATCACCTATCCTCGTTCCGCTAACCGTGCGGGAAGAGATAACGAACATTACCCCCTTACAGTGTGCACGCGCCATCAGCGAGGAATAACATGCAAAAAAAAGGATGTCTTTTCGAGAGGATCCTCGACCCGACCTTGCCTTTACAGCGCATGGAGTCCGTGTCAACAATCTATTCCACAACTTTTGTCGATTCCTCCGGCAAATTCGTTACAGCCTCATCAAAATTTAATCCCGGATTCATCTTGGGCCGCTACAAACAGTCAAGTTGCCTTTCAAGGGCGACAGTAGGAGGTTTGTGTGCAAAAGTTTGTCGCTTCTTCCCTTGCGGCACTGCTTATTTCTGGCACAGTCCCGGTCTCCGCTTACGCGGCAGCTCCCGGTACCCCAGCAACGGCAACTCCCATCAAACACCTGGTGATCATTTTTCAGGAGAACGTCTCGTTCGATCACTACTTCGGCACCTATCCGTGGGCGTTGAATCCTGCAGGCGAGCCGGCCTTTATACCATTGCCGGGTACACCAACAGTGAACGGCCTGTCGGGCACACTGCTCACCGCCAATCCCAACGCGACAAATCCAGTGAATGCATCGGGCGCGACGAATCCTTTCCGCCTTGACCGCAGCCAGGCCGCGACCAACGATCAGGATCACAACTACACACCGGAACAGCAGGCCTTCGATCACGGCTTGATGGATGCATTCCCCTTCTCCGTCGGTGTCGCCGGTCCGCCTCCCCCGGGAGTTCCCATTGCCGCCACTACCGGCCTTACCATGGGATACTACGACGGCAACACCGTTACCGCCCTGTGGAACTACGCGCAGCGCTACTCCATGAGCGACAACTCGTATGGAACCAACTTCGGGCCCTCCACCGTTGGCGCCATCAACCTCATCTCTGGTCAAACAAATGGCGTAACCACCGATATCAATCCCGGTAGCGCCACCATCCCTGACGGAAATGGCGGCACCACCGATATCGGCGATGCCGATCCGGCTGGCGATCTCTGCTCCACCACCACCGGCGAACTGTTGGGGTTCAGCGGTAAGAACATCGGCGATCTGCTCAACGCCTCGGGCGTCACCTGGGGTTTCTTTGAAGGCGGATTCGATCTCAACCTCACCAACCCCAACGGCACCACAGGCTGCAAGCTCTCCACAACCTCCAAAGTCACGGGTGTTAAGAAGGCCGACTACATTCCCCACCACCAGCCCTTCCAGTACTACCCCTCCACGGCCAATCCCAAGCACCTGCGCCCCTCATCCTTCAGCGCCATCGGCACCACCGATGCCGCCAACCATCAGTACGATACCAAGGATTTCTTCCACGCCCTGAGCATCGGCGTCTTTCCGGCCGTCTCGTTCATCAAGGCGCCCGGATTCGAAGATGGCCACGCCGGCTACTCCGATCCTCTCGATGAGCAGGAATTCATCGTCCAGACCATCAACGTCCTGGAACAGCGGCCTGACTGGGACTCCACCGCTGTCGTCATTGCCTATGACGATTCCGACGGATGGTACGATCACCAGCTGGGCCAGATCGTGAATCAGTCCGCCACCTCCGCCGATGCGCTCTCCGGTCCCGGCGCCTGCGGCAGTGGAGATGCGGCTCTTCCCGGCGTCAACCCCTCCACCCTTCACGCACAGGGCCGCTGTGGTTACGGTCCCCGCATGCCGTTTCTGGTCATCTCACCCTGGTCGAAGCGCAACTTTGTCGACCACACCCTCACCGATCAGTCCTCGATCATCCGCTTCATCGAAGACAACTGGCTCGGCGGCCAGCGCATCGGCCAGGGATCAACCGACGGCATCGCCAACTCAATTGCTAGCATGTTCAGCTTCCAGTATCCGGAGAGCTACGGCACCTACATTCTCAACCCCAACTGGGGCTACGTCACCTCAGACAGCAACCCCGCGACAGCAACAAAAGCGCAGTAGCGTATCCTTGTATCGCAACCAGCAGGGCGTGGAAGTTTCCGCGCCCCTGCTCTGCCTACTCAATGCTGAAAGAGCCCTTTGCTTGATTACTCGGCGTAGATTTCTGGGCCAGTCGGCCCTCACAGCAGCAGCCTCGCTCGCCCCGGCCGCACTCGCGCAATCGCTTCCGCAAACCGCACCGGCCGCAAAAGCCGGGGTCATTCCGAATCTCGATCCCACCACCCTCACGCCGTTTGTCGACCCCCTGCCACTCCCCCCAGTCGCTCAGCCAATCGAGCATCGCCCCGCACCCGGCAACCCCGGCGAAAAAGTCCCCTTCTATCGCGTATCCATGCGCGCCATAACCGCAAAGCTCCACCGCGATCTGCCACCTACACATCTTTGGTCCTACGGCGGTTCCGTTCCCGGACCCACATTCGATACGCGCAGCGGTCAGGGAGTCCTGATCGAGTGGGCAAATGAATTGCCCGCGAAGCATTTTCTTCCCATCGACCACAACCTGCATGGAGCCGAGAAGAGCACACCGGAAGTCCGAGGCGTCGTCCATCTGCACGGCGGAAAATCCCCTCCAGAAAGCGATGGCTACCCCGAAGACTGGTATATCCCCGGCCAATCCCGCACCTACTACTATCCCAACCGCCAGCAGCCGGCCCTGCTCTGGTATCACGACCACACCATGGGCATCAATCGCCTCAACATCTACGCGGGAATGATGGGCTTGTTCCTCATTCGCGATGCCGTCGAGGACGCTCTCAATCTTCCGGCCGGAAAGTATGAAGTTCCGCTCGTCATCATGGATCGCGATCTGCGCGTCGATGGCCAACTCAGCTATCCCGTCTCTCCCGATCCCGAGCGCCCCTGGGTTCCCGAGGCCTTTGGCGAAGCCCACCTGGTCAACGGCAAGCTCTTCCCCTATCTCGATGTCGAGCCGCGCAAGTACCGCTTCCGCATTCTCAACGGCGCGAATGGCCGCTTCTACCGGCTGTCACTTTCTGGAACTCCCGACTTGTATCAGATCGGCACCGACCAGGGCCTGCTTCCCGCACCCGTCGCCCTGAAATACTTGCAACTCGCTCCCGGCGAGCGCGCCGACATCGTCATCGATTTCGCCCCGCACCGCGGCTCTCAAATCACGCTGGAAAGCGACGCCTTCACCCTGATGCAGCTTCGTGTATCGTCCTCTACCGTGCCCGACTCGAGCGCCCTGCCCGCCGCACTGCGCCCCGTCGAACGCATCCCCGAATCAAGCGCGATCCAAACTCGCCGCCTCACTCTCGACGAGCAAATGAACGGGGTCGCCGAGTCCATGGGAATGCTGCTCAACAAAACACCCTGGCACATGCCCATCACCGAGAAACCGGTACTCAACACTTGCGAAATCTGGGAGCTTGTCAACCTCACGGAAGACGTTCACCCCATCCACTTGCACATGGTCCGCTTCCAGATTTTGGATCGCCGCCGCTTCGATGACTTCGAATATATGACCACCGGCAAGTTGCGCCACATTGCCCCGGCAACGCCGCCCGAAGCCAATGAGATGGGCTGGAAAGACACCGCCCGCGTCAACGCCAAGACCGTCACCCGCATCATCGTCCCTTTCATCGGCTACCCCGGCCGCTACGTATGGCACTGCCATATCCTCGAGCACGAAGACAACGAAATGATGCGCCCCTACGAGATACTTCCCGCCTGAGCCACGCCGTGCCGCCCCCCGGGCACGTAACATCTGAGAAGATGTCTGCAAGGGGCATGGCACTTATGGCACGCATCTCCAGATTGTTACTCCTCTCCATCGCCTGTCTCCCATTCGCAAACATCGCCGCGGCCCGCGCCGGAACCACGCTGGATAAAATCAAGGCCGCCGGCTCCCTTCCCTGCGGCATCGATACCGAAGAGCCCGAATACTCCACCGAGGACGCCCACGGAAATCACGGAGCATTCGATGTGGATATCTGCAAAGCCGTCGCCGTCGCCGCGCTCGGGCCCAATGCAAAGGTCGTAATCAAGTCCTTCCGCGATGAAGCGGACTCTTTGAATGCGCTGAAATCCGGCCAGATCGCTCTCCTCGCCACCGGCTCGTCCAATTACTTTAACGGAACCAGCGCCGGCTTCGGCTTCTCCCGCCCCGTCTTCTACGACTACCAGGGCTTTCTCGTCAACAAAACCATGGGAATCCAATCCCCAAAAGACCTTGCCGGCAAAAAGGTCTGCTTTCTCGCCGGCACCGAAATCGAGATCCAGCTCCAGGGATACATGAGACGCGAAAAGATCGACTGGTTACCGTTTTCCTTTCAGGAGGAAGGCGAGATGGAAGCCGCATTCATGACCCGCAACTGCGCCGCCATCTCCGCCGACGTGTCGCAGCTTGCCTATGAACAGATCGCCTTCCGAAGCCGGGCACGGGATTTTGCCATTCTGCCGGACGTCATCGCCAAGGATCCATTAGCCGCCACCTACCGCCTCGACGATCCCGAATGGGCAGCCATCGTCAACTGGACGGTGGAAGCCCTTATCCAGTCCGAAGAAAGCGGAGTGACGCAAGCCAACCTGGTTGAAATGAAGAAGGGCGACGACCCGGTCATCAAGCGCCTGCTTGGCTCCTCGCGAGGCTACGGGCAGTACCTCGGCCTTCGCGATGGCTGGGCCGCCGATGTGATCGATGCAGTCGGCAACTACGGCGAAATCTTCGACCGCGACCTCGGCCCCAACTCCAACATGAAGCTGCCCCGCGGCCCCAACAACCTATGGACCCACGGCGGCCTGATGTACGCCCTGCCCGTCCGCTAGGACCACGACCGGCTCTTGCCTGTTCCCTGTTCCCTGTTCCCTGTTCCCTGCTTTTCAAATTCTCCCCGCCGCTCTCAACTCCCGTATCTCCCCATCATCAAAAATGCGCGACCGGATCAGGAACCGCACCCCCTCGCCGTTGTCCAGCGAGAACATGCCACCGCGCCCCGGCACCACATCCAGCGTAAGCTGCGTGTGCTTCCAATACTCAAACTGGCTTTTACTCATGTAAAACGGCTCGCCATCCACCTCGCCCAGCTGCACATCCGAGTCGCCCACCAGGAATTCACCACGCGGATAACACATCGGGGAACTGCCATCGCAGCAGCCCCCCGATTGATGAAACATCAGTGGTCCATGCTTCTCGCGCAGTACGCGGGTGAGGTGAACCGCCAGATCGGTTGCCAGCACCTGCGCCGGTAACTGAGCCGCCGGTAAATCAGCCATCGATCTGCTCCTTCTATGCGTTGTCTTTCGCCTTGCCGGACCGTTGGCCTGGTTTGTCGCCGCCTGTCGGGTCCACTCCGTCCAGCCCGCTAGAATCGGACAGATCTACCGTTCCCAAGGAGTCGTTCACCACTTCCTCGTTGGCCTCTTCTTCAGAAACCGGGTGCGGCTCCAACTTCACTCGCTTCGTTTCTACGGTCATGGATACATCCTCCGCAAAGTAAGATGCCGAAGGTCCCCGAAGCGTCTGAACCCCAGACCCTAGACCCTAGAAAAATCCCAGCTTCTTCGGGCTATAGCTCACCAGCAGGTTCTTCGTCTGCTGATAGTGATCCAGCATCATGCTGTGCGTCTCGCGGCCAATGCCCGACTGCTTGTAGCCTCCAAACGCCGCATGCGCCGGATACGCGTGATAGCAGTTGGTCCACACGCGCCCCGCCTGGATCGCCCGCCCCATCTGGTAGCAGCGGTTCGCATCGCGGCTCCACAACCCCGCTCCCAGCCCATACAGCGTGTCGTTGGCAATCTCCAGCGCCTCGGCTTCGGTCTTGAACGTCGTCACAGAAACCACCGGCCCAAAGATCTCCTCCTGGAAGATGCGCATCCGGTTATGCCCCTTGAAAACCGTCGGCTGCACATAATATCCCTCTTCCAGATCCCCGCCCAGGTGAGCCCGTCCGCCGCCGGCCAGCAGCTCCGCGCCTTCCTTGTGGCCGATGTCGATGTAGCTCAGAATCTTCTCCAGCTGCTCGCTTGAAGCCTGCGCCCCAATCATCGTCGACGGGTCCAGCGGACTGGCCTGCTTGATCGCCGCCACACGCTGCAACGCCCGCTCCATAAACCGGTCGTAGATGCTCTCCTGAATCAGCGCACGGCTCGGACAAGTGCAAACCTCACCCTGGTTCAGTGCGAACATCACAAAGCCCTCAATCGCCTTGTCGAAGAAGTCGTCGTCCTCGTTGAGCACATCGGCAAAGAAGATATTCGGCGACTTGCCGCCCAACTCAAGAGTTACCGGAATCAAATTCTGGCTGGCATACTGCATGATCAGCCGCCCGGTTGTTGTCTCTCCCGTAAAGGCAATCTTCGCCACACGCGAACTCGACGCGAGCGGCTTGCCCGCCTCCAGCCCAAATCCATTCACAATATTCAACACACCCGGAGGCAGCAGGTCACCGACCAGTTCCGCCCATACCAGAATGCTCGCCGGCGTCTGTTCGGCCGGCTTCAGCACCACGCAGTTGCCCGCCGCAATCGCCGGCGCCAGCTTCCACGTCGCCATCAAGAGCGGGAAATTCCACGGAATAATCTGTCCCACCACGCCCAGCGGCTCGTGAAAATGGTAAGCCACCGTGTCGTGATCAATCTCCGAGATGGCGCCTTCCTGCGCGCGAATACAACCGGCAAAATACCGCCAGTGGTCCACCGCCAGCGGCAGATCTGCAGCCATCGTCTCGCGGATCGGCTTGCCGTTGTCCCAGGTCTCGGCCAGCGCCAGCATCTCCAGGTTGTCTTCCATGCGCTGCGCAATCTGGACCATGATGTTGGCCCGGTGCGTGGGGCTGGTATGTCCCCAGGCCGCGCGCGCCGCGTGCGCCGCATCCAGTGCCCGCTCAATATCCTGCGCGTTCGAGCGCGGAATCTCGCAGAAAACCTTGCCTGTTACAGGTGTGACGTTCTCAAAATACTGGCCGGAAGCAGGCTCCACCCACCTGCCGCCAATGTAGTTGCCATAACGGGGACGAAAGCTCACCGTCTCGCTGAGCTTGCCCGGATGCAGTGCTGTCGCTGTCGCCATAATTCCCTCCAGGAGAAACCTGTGCGCGCATGCAACCCTGTCCAGACTTCCGAGTCGGAAATCCGCCCAGGGGACGCGGCGCACGAATCATACACGCACCGCTGCACCCCTGTGCAGTCCCCCCTGTTAACCCCATGAAAATTCGGGTAATCCCTCGATTCGCCCGATCCACCGGACCGCGCTCAGACGATCACAGTAAAAAGAGCACTGTCATCCCGAACGAAGTGAGGGATCTGCGGCTGTTCTTAGCAAAAAGCAAATACCACTCCTCCAGCCAACGGAAGGATCGCCGAATTTTCATCCTCTTGGGTGGCGTATCGCGACATGCATGACTGCGGCTGCTTCCAAACAAGCAGATAGAAGCACGGGGAACCATCGCCCTCAAATCTGCGAGGAAATTAGGCAGTGGGTCAGTTTGAAGGGTACGGGCTTCAGCCCGTACGTCAATAGACCCAAAATCGCCCGGGCTTTAGCCCCCGAGGGAATGCGAATTTCAGACTGACACACCACCGGAAATTGAGAGATGGCCATTACGCCGCACCGCTCACCGCCTGCTATTCATTCACCGCCCGCATCCAATAGCTTCCATCGCTATGCACCTCAATCCCATGCACCTCGCGCTCGAACCCCGGAAACCGCCGGCCAAACTCCTCCATCGCCAGCAGCAGCTTAATCACTGGCGAGTCCGGCCCGCCCAGCCGCTCCCCGGGCATCGACATCGGAATCCCCGGCGGGTAAGGAACCAGCATCACAGCCGCAATCCGCCCCGGCATCTCCTGGAAAGGCAGCGACTCCGTCTCCTGCCGGACCAGTTTCTGATAAGTCTGCGCCGGCGTCAGCACCGGATCGAAATCCTCGTCGCAAGCCGCGTTCACCAGCCCCGCCAGGTTCAGATCGATCATCGCCTTGTGCATCTCGTCGGAAAGCTCTTTCAACGAGAGATGCCGATACCGCGACGGATATTTCTGCACCAGTTCCGGCAGCGCTTCCTCGAGCGGCGCTTCAGAGTCATACAGCCGCTTGAACTCGAACAGATTCTCGAGCAAGCTGCCCCACTTGCCCTTCGAAGTTCCCACAGAAAACAGCACCAGCACCGTGTAATCCCCAGTCCGCGCAATCTCCACCCGACGCGAGTCCAGAAACTCCGTGAGAATCGCCGCCGGAATCCCCCACTCCCCCATCACGCCCTGCGCATTCACGCCGGGCGTCAAGATCGTCACCTTCGTCGGGTCCAGCATGCAGTAGTCGTCCGGCGAGTCGGGGTCCTGGTACCCGTGCCAGTCGTCGCCGTGCTTCAGCGTCCAGCAACTCGGCTCCGTAACCAGCAGTTCATCCTCTGCGTCCTCAAACAGGATCACTTCTCCGGTCTTCGGATCGGTTACTCGATCCGGCTGGTAGACCCCGAAGAACCATCCCTCGCCGTTTTCCGCTTCCACCTTCAGCCTGTGTGCCACAGAACTCATCGCCTGCCGAAAGCTGATCGCATCCGCCAGCGTCTCGTCCATCAGCGTAGGTCCGGCCGGCTCGTCCATCATCGCCGCCGCCACATCCAGCGAAGCAATCAGCGGATAAAACGGCGATGTCGTCCCATGCATCATGAACGCCTCGTTGAACTGGTCAAAGTCCAGCGAGCCGCGCTCGGAGAGCTTCACGTGAATCATCGAGCCCATCGAAAACGCCGCCAGCATCTTGTGCGTCGACTGCACTGAGAAGATCGTCGGCCGGTCCGGCATTTCTTCCGGAACGCCCATCGCATATCTTCCTCGATAAATCGGATGGAACTTCGCATAGGCATACCATGCCTCGTCAAAATGAACCCGCGATACGGAGTGCCCCAGCATCTCCACCACGCTGTCCACGTTGTAGCAGAGCCCGTCGTACGTCGAGTTCGTGACCACCGCATACGTCGGCTGCTGCGACCGCGCCCCCGCCGTGAACGGACTGCGCGCAATGATCTCCTGCACCGACTCCGGCGAAAATCGCGCCAGCGGCACCAGCCCGATCATCCCGTATCCATTGCGCGTCGGCTTGAAATAGACAGGCCGCGCGCCAGTCACCGTCAGCGAATGGCAGATCGACTTGTGGCAGTTGGCATCGGCCAGCACAATATCGTCCTGCGCAATCACCCCGTGGCCCACAATCTGGTTTGAGGTGCTCGACCCGCCCAGCACATAGAACGTCCAATCCGCGCCAAAGATGCGTGCCGCGTTGCGTTCCGAATCCCCCGGAGGCCCAAGATGATCGAGCCACGAACCAAGCGGCGCCGACGATATTCCAAGGTCCGACCGCAGCAGGTTCTCGCCAAAAAACCTGTGAAACTCCTGCCCCACCGGATGCTTCAAAAACGCCACCCCGCCCATGTGCCCCGGAGCATCCCACGAGTAAGCCGACTGATCGTTGTACTTCACCAGTTCGCGGAAATACGGCGGCAGTAGTTGCTCATGGTAGCGCTCAACGGCCGTGTCCAGGCGCGATGCAATAAACGCAGGCGTGTCGCCAAACAGGTGGATGTACTCCGACACCTGCTTGATCACTTCCAGCGGCAACTCTGACACCAGCGTCCGATCTGCAATCAGAAAGATCGGAACCTTTTTGTTGCGATGACGAACGCCGCGAATGATGTCCAGCGCCGCGCGCTCTTCAAACTGCGAGTCGCCTTCCAGGTCCCAGTCCAGCAGAATCGCCGAGTAGCTGGGGTCCGACGTAACCAGCGAGAGACCGTCCTCCGGCGAAGTGGTGCGAACCGCCTCGTAGCCCTCCTCGCAAATGGCCTCCACCAGCCGTTCCATCGCGCGATCCGAGACCGAATCCGTACGCCCAACTTCACTCGCAATCAGCAATACCCAGCGCTTCTCAACCATCTGTTTTTAACATCCTCGTAACTTCGCGCGCGGCTCAGCATGACGGGCAAACCGGCGCAAAACGTTCTAATGATATCGCAGTCAGCCCACCCTGCATCTCCGCAGGCAAATGACGGATGCAAACATCTGAAAACAAGTGCACTGTGAGAAAGGAAGCGAACCCGCTATGGCGCTGTTGCAGCGGTTTGCCTTGAATCGGGATGCGAAGATTCAGAATCTCGCAGAGCCTGCGTCATTCGCTCCGCAACGCCTGCATCGGCTCAACAGATGCCGCCCGCCGCGCAGGCAAATAGCTCGCCATTAGCGTCACAGCCGCCATCGCAGCACAGGCGCCAACAAGCGTCACCGGATCGTGAGAGTTCAATCCAAAAAGCTGGCTGGCAATGAGCCTCGCGGCGAGGACGGATGCCGGAACTCCAATGGCAACGCCGCATAGCACCAGGAGCAGTGTCTCCCGCATGATCATCCGGGCAATTCTTCCCCTTTCCGCACCAAGAGCCATGCGAATGCCGATCTCGCCGGTTCTCCGGTTCACCGTGTACGCCATTAGCCCGTAAAGACCCACGCATGTCAGCAGCAGCGCCAGCAAGCCGAACAAGCTCGACAGAGAAGCCACCAGGCGTTGTTCGAGAAGTGAATTATCGAGTTGATTGCCAAGCGTCCTGACAGAGTAGACCGGCAAACGTCCATCGATGGCTCGTACCGCCTCGAGAATGGCGGACTCGCCGTAAGTCGGATCCATCGCAGTGCGCACCTCGAATGTAGCTCCGCCTTCAGGAGCCTGGAACATCGGCACATAAAGCATCGGAGTAGACGTCTCGCGCAGATTGTGGACTTTGATGTCCCGCACCTCGCCCACGATTTCTAACCAGCTCTCATCGGCCCGGTAAGTGGGAATGCTCACCAACCGCCCGATCGGATTCGCGTCGCCAAAGAAATGCCGTGCCGTGGCTTCGTTCACAATCGCCACCTTCGGCGACCCTGCACGATCTCCGCCTGTAAATTCGCGCCCACGCAGAATCGGCGTCTCCATGGTTAGAAAATAGCCCGGCCCTATCGGTTCTATATCCACCGGTGTAAGGTCCTCACCTTGCCGCGGCACAATACCCTGCACCTTGACGCTGCTGTCGCTCACGTTCGTGGTCAGCGGCTCATGCACCGAAAGCGACACACTGCGAACGCCAGGCAATCCACGAATCCGCCCCAGCATCTGCTCGTAAAGAGGAACAACATCGATGTAGCCAATCACCGGCGGGTTCACTGAAAACAGCAAAACATTATTCCGGTTGAATCCGGGATAGAAGCTGTTCAAATTGGCCAGGCTCCGCGTCAGCAGTCCCGCGCCTATCAGCAGCATCAGCGAGAGCGCCACTTGCGATACCACCAGCGACTTGCCCAGCCGGTAACGCGCGCCGGTGCCGGTAGCGCTGCGAGAATTCTGTGCAAGCGCCTGCGAGGGGTTCACGTCTGTCGCCCGCCATGCGGGGACCGGGCCAAACACCAGCGCCGTCAACAACGAAAGCCCAAGCGCAAAGCCCAGCACGGTGAGATTGGGATGCACGTTGAGCACCACCGGACTGCGGCCTTGTGCCATCAGCGCCAGCAGCGAGCCGCTGCCCCAGTACGCGAGGCACACCCCAAGCGCGCCCCCGGTCAGCCCCAGCAGCAGGCTCTCCGTCATCAACTGCCGCATCAGGCGCATCTTCCCCGCGCCCATCGCCAGCCGCAGGGCAATCTCCCGTCCCCTCGCGTTGGCGCGTGCCAGCAGCAGGTTCGCCACGTTGGCGCATGTGATCAGCAAAAGCAACCCCACAACCCCCAGAACCACCCATAGAGGCTTCGAAAACTGCTCGCGCAGAGCCGCCAGCCCCTGGCCGGCCGAATCGAGTTCCAATCGCATCTGCAGAATTGCCTGCTTTCTCGCAGGCGTATCTCCTGGCGTGCCTGCCAGGCTTGCCGCAATCTCGCGCTGCGTTTCTGCAAACGCAGGCTGCAGGCTGGCTTCTGCCTTCCCCATCGCAAGGCCAGGTTCGAGCCGCCCCATCACTCTCAGCCAGTTCCGGAACGGAGCCTTCAGCGTGTCGAACGGCGTTCCAGCCGCTGCAAATCCAGGGTTGATCAGCGAAATCGTCGTAAGAGGCACCGAGACGTCGACTCTCGCCCCTGGCTGCACACCATAGAACTCCGGCTCCGTCACGCCGACGATCGTATAAGCAGAATTGTTGAGCAGGATGTGTTTTCCCACGATCCCCGGATCGAGCGCAAACTTCGATCGCCAATAGTCGTAGCCGATCACTGCCACCGGGCTCTGCCCCGCAACGGACTCGTCCGCCGGCAAAATGGTTCGCCCCACAGCCGCCTTCACCCCGAGCATCGAGAAGTAATTCCCTGATACCAGTTGCCCGTCTGCCAGGTCACTGCGCCCGTCCACTTCAAAATTGATCTTGTACATCTTGCGAAACGCAATTGCGCCGGCCAGCGCCTGAGTTTGCCCTTGCAGCGTTTTGAATTGAGGATAGGAGAAGGAATCATCTACGGGAAAGGTTGCAGTGACAGTTTTCAACTGCACCAGCTGTTCCGGATTCGCAACCGGCAACAACTTCAGCAGCGCCGCATCAATCAAGCTGAAAACCGCCGTCACCGCGCCAATGCCCAGCGCCAGAATCAGGATCGCCGTAATCGCAAAACCCGGGGATCTCCGCAGTTGCCGAACCGCATAGCGAATGTCCTGCAACAGCCGCTCGAAAGTCGCCGTGCCCCAGGCTTCATGGGTCTGTTCACGAATCAGCGTCATATTGCCCAGCGCGCGCCGCGCCGCGTAACGGGCCTCCTCAGCCGATGCGCCGCTCTCCCGCTGCTCTTCTTCTTCCAACTCCAGATCAGAGCGCAGTTCCCGCTCCAGGTCCGCGTCCCTTTTCTTGATCTGCCACCATTTCATCTCAGCTCTCCTCGGCCGCGGGCCACTCCACCCGCGTTACCAGCCACCGTTTCATTCGTTGCGCAATGCCTGCATCGGATCAAGACGAGCAGCCTGCCAGGCCGGCACCATGCAGGCTGCAATGGCGACAAGCAAAAACACTCCCATAACGGCGGCAAAGACTCCGAAATCGAACGGCTGCGTCTCATACAACATTGAGCGAATCAGGCGCACCACCGCCGCGCTTGCCGGAAGCCCGATCAGCATCCCCACAATCGCAGGCCGCAGCCCATCCAGCAGCACCAGGCGCAGAAGCTGCGTGCGCTTCGCGCCGAGAGCGATCCGGATGCCAATTTCGCCCGTGCGCTGGGTAACCAGATACGACAGCACCCCGTACAGTCCAGCCGCAGCCAGCACCAGCGCAATCACCGCAAACCCCAGCACCAGGATCGAATCGAACTCCGAGTCCACGGTGGACTTACCAATCGCCTCGCGCAGGGTCATCACGCCCCACACCGGCAGTTCCGGATCGAGCCGGCCCAAAACCTTCTGTACCGGCACTGCCAGCGATTCCACGTCGTGCGGGGATCGGATCACAATCGTGGCGACGGAGTACCCATTTCCGTAAAGCGGCCAATAGAGAGTGGGCATCGGAGGCTGGGCAATGCTCCACCGCACGTCACCGACCACCCCGATAACCTCCCAGACACCGTTCCCGCCGATGTCTTTGATGTGCTTGCCAATGGGATCTTCGCCGGGAAAGAACTCCTGTGCGGCGCCACGGCTGATCAGGACAACGTTGGCGTGCTCCTGGCGCTCATCCTGCCGGAAGATGCGTCCCTTGAGAAGCGGAAGCCCAATCGCAGAAAAGTACCCCGGCTCGGCTCCGCGCAACATAAAATCCAATCCCTGGCCCGTTGGCAGCGGTGGGTGCTCGACAATACTGAAGTTTGTGTCGCCGGCCCAGCCCTCGCCAGGTGCGGAGTTCACCAATCCCGCGGCCGATACACCCGGCAACGCACGAACGCCCGCGATTAACTGCTCGAAGAATGCGATTTTCTTGGCTGGTTCGCCATAGCGCGTCTCGGGGAGTGCAAGCCGCATGGTCAGGACATTGTCGACAGGCACGCCAATGTCCGCCGATCGCAACCGCTGGAAGCTTTTCAGCAGCAAGCCCGCGCCTACCAGCAGCACCACCGTCAGGCCTACTTCAACAGTCAGCAGCACACGCCGCAACACGGCCCGCGCGGTGCCGGCGCTGTGCGAGCGCGATCCCTCCTGCAACCCGGTCAGCACATTCTTCGCGCCCGCGCTGGCAGCGGAAATCAGTCCAGAGAACAACGCGCATAGCAGAAGAATGCCCACGGTAAACGCGGCGACTACGCCGTCGAACTGGATCGCCTCTACGCGGTTCATGTCACTCCGCATATGGATGAGCCATGAGAGAGCGCCCCACGCCAGCAGCAACCCGAGCGCGCCGCCTGCTACGGAAAGCAGCAGGCTCTCAATCAGCCTCTCCCGCATCAGGCGCAGGCGTCCGCCACCGAGGGCCGCGCGAATCGCCAGTTCCTTGTTGCGCGAAGCGGCTCGGGCCACGAGCAGGCCGGCAACATTCATGCAGGCAATCAACAGCACACAGCCCGTGGCCGCAAGCAATGCGTAGAGCGGTGTTTTGTAGTTATGCACGGCATCGTCGAGCATGGTTCTGCCGATCGCGCCGGGATGCACAGCGGGCTGTGGGTGCTCGGCTTTAATCTGCTTTTGCAGAGCTATCAGCCGCGACTCCAGCGCAGCCAGTGTTACACCCGGTGCGAGTCGCGCCACCACCAGGAACTCATGATCGCCATACGTCTGCATGAGCCACGTCGGTGCCTCATGCCTCACGGGAGTCCACACCTGAACGGTGCTCCCGCCGAAAGCGCCGGAATAAGTGAACGAGGACGGCAACACCCCGATGATCGTGTAAGGCTTGGCATCCAACATGACCGTCTTGCCCACAATGGCTGGGTCAGCCCCGTAGCGCCGCTTCCAAAAGCTCGATGACAGTACCGCCGTCGCCGTCGCGCCGGGCTTATCGTCTTCGGAGGTGAAACTCCGCCCCAATATCGGCTGCACACCCAGAAGAGAGAAGAAGTTGCCCGTGCACCACGCCGCATCGATCTGTTCCGGTAGCTTGCCCGCTTCGCTCGAAACAATGTACCCCTGGAAAGGCGACACCATCGCCATCTGCGCCACGGATTGCTCCGCCCTCTGCCACTCCCAAAAACTGCCCGCGTCCACCGGAAGCCACGGCATGGGGTGCGGATGGTCGGTATCGTTCTCGTACATCAGCACCAGCCTGTCCGGGTCGCGATACGGCAGCGGCTTCAGCAGTACCCCGTGCACCACCGTGAATAACGCAACATTGGCGCCAATGCCCAGCGCAATCACCACAACGGCCATCACCGTGAACCCGGGCGTGCGCCGTAGCGTGCGCACCCCATAACGCAAATCGCGTAGGAACGCCTCAAGCCGGTTCCACGACCATACGGCGCGGGTTTGCTCTCGAATCAGCGCCGCATTGCCAAACGCGCGCCGGGCAGCGTAACGGGCTTCCTCCGGAGATGCCCCACTCTCCCGCTGCTCTTCCTCTTCCAATTCCAGATCAGAGCGCAGTTCGCGTTCCAGGTCCGCGTCCCTTTTCTTCGAATGCCACCATTTCATCTCAGCTCTCCTCGGCCGCCGGCCACATCACACGCGCTACGGCCTCCGCCATCTGCTTCCACTGCGATTCCTCAACCACAAGCTGCTTCTTGCCCTCATCGGTCAATCGGTAGTACTTGAACTCCCTGTTCTTGTCCGGAGCCGTCTCCCACTTGGCGCTCACCCAACCTCGCTCCTCCAGCCGGTGCAGCGCCGGATACAGCGACCCGTGCTGCATCTGCAGGAAATCATTTGTTGTCCTCTGTATGTGCTTCCCGATCTGGTGACCGTGCGCCGGCCCATAGAGAAGCGTCCGCAGGATGAGCATGTCC
>Ga0302319_10007755_pt1 | contig 21073 bp, 20 predicted proteins | sample Bog_T0_2_FD_203319 | JGI IMG/M metagenome (GOLD analysis project Ga0302319, IMG submission 203319) | Peat permafrost microbial communities from Stordalen Mire near Abisko, Sweden - Bog_T0_2 | ecosystem: Environmental > Terrestrial > Soil > Wetlands > Peat | place: Sweden: Abisko, Stordalen Mire... | reverse complement strand
ACTCCGCAAAACCGGCCAATGCGGCAGCCGAGACGGCGGCCGCCACGCCGCTGGCCCCGGAGACGAAGCAACTGGTTGCCAACGAAGTCGCGCGCCAAACCCAACAGAATTCGCTCGACGCCGCCGTGACCGCGCAGAAGAAGGATGTCGCCCCGGCCGTCGGCGGCATCGCTCAGGTATTGAGCGACAAACAGCCGCACGTCTTTGTCGCGAACTCCGATCTCGACTTGGTCGACCCTTCAGGCCGTCGGTGCCAGATTAGCGGGGGCGATGTCGTGCAAGTCGCATCGCCGCTCAAGCCGGGCTCGCCAACCACGGACGTCGTGGTCTTGGCAAGCAAGGGTGGCAGCGAATGCGAGCCAGCCGCCAACGTCGAGATCGCGCTTACCGACTTGCAGGAAATGCACAACCATATGTGCGAAACGCTGGACCAAGGCATGGCGGAAATACAGACCCGCGAAGGGCACGCCGGGTTGCCGCAGTTGCCCGCGGGTGCGACCAGTGCACCGGTGGCCGCAACATTCACTGCCACCGCGCCGCCGCCGGACGCCAATGCCGTAGCCGAAGTCGGTGAACTGAATCCGGCAGCCGATGAAATTGAGCAAGCGGCGAGCGCCACCTAGCAGGCGCACTCGTGGTTGTAAAAATAATTTTCATCGCCCTGTTTGTCATCGCCGCAGTGGGCGTGTTCGCCGCTTGCAAGCCCGATACGATCAGAATCGAGCGCGCAATCACCATCAACGCGCCGCCGGAAAAAGTCTTCGGGCTGATCGACGATTTTCACAATTGGGGTTACTGGGCTCCCCAAGACCGAGAGGACGCCACGCTGCAGCGAACCTATAGCGGCCCGGCAAGCGGACCGGGTTCGAAATCCGCTTGGGCCGGCAGCGGCGGCGCAGGCAGCGGTTCGATGGAAATCGTCGAAGCCTCTCGGAATCGCACGGTCGCGATCAAAGTGGACTTTTTAAGGCCGTTTGAAGCCCACAACACCAACGAATTCACGTTGCAGCAAGAAGGTGCCTCGACCGTGGTCACTTGGAAGATGCAAGGCACGAATCCTTACATCGCCAAGGTGATGAGTGTGTTCGTCAGCATGGATCGCGTGGTGGGCGCGCATTTTGAAACAGGCCTGCGCAACTTGAAGGCCGCTGCCGAGAAATAATCGCGCTGCGACGGGGTTGGCTACGTCGCGTGGGCAATCAACAGTACATTGGCGAACGGCGTTCCTGCGCTCATCGGCCGCGCTTCGCAATCGAAGCCGCAGTCGCGCAACACGCCGCGCCATTGCGCGACGCTGCGACAATGCTGGGTTACGAGGGCGTGGCCGCGCAGCAGCATCACCAGGCCGTCGCTGCACTGACCATAGCGAAATCGCAAACCGGCTCCCGCGTCGCCGACGCGCAGCAACAACAGGCCGCGCACGGGCAGCGCCGCGCGCACCCGCTGCAACACCTCGAGCTGCGCCTGCGGCGGCATGTAGTGCAGCACGTCCAAAATGACCACCGCGTCGGCTGCGCCGAATGCGGCTTCGCGGATGTCCGCCTGCGAGACATCGGAGGCGGGTCCGAGCGCGCTGCGCGCGCGTCGCACATCGCGGGCCATGAGTTCGATGCCGCGCGTCGACAAGGCGCGCGGCGCGGGCGGCCATGCGCGCGGCCAACTGCCGCGCTCGTAACAGCGCTCGGCGGCTTGCAGCCAGGCGCTCAATAACCCCTGGCCGCAGCCCAAGTCCAAGACGCGTGCGCGGCCGAGCAGCAGACCGAGTTCGAGAATCGCGCGGTACACAGGATCGGTGCGCAACTTGCCGCGCGCAAAATGGTACGCAAAAAGACCGGCGTTGCGATAGGGTTCAGAGGCCGCGTCGAGCAGTGCGGCATTCACGCGCGCAGGCACCGAAGACTATTGCGCCGATACACCCAGGTCCCGGATCTCTACCCGGCGGTTTCTCGGATCATCCGGCTGATCGGGTGACAGCAAGTGTTCGGAGCCGAAGCCCACGGTTGCAAGCCTGCCCGCACCCACGCCGTTGGCAACCAAGAATTGCTTTACGGCTTCGGCGCGCTTGTACGATAGCTGCTTGTTGTAATCGGCCCTGCCTTTCGCGTCGGTATGGCCGGCGACTTCGAATTTATCCTTGCCCAAGGAGGCGCCCGTCAGCGCCTTTTGCAGTTGTTTGAGCTGCACCTCGGCTTGCGGCGTGATCACGCTCGAATTGTGGTCGAACGGGATATTCAAATTGATCGACGTCGGAGCCGGCGGCGGCTCGGGCGGATCCGAATCGGAGCGCGTCAAACCACGCGAGCCGAAAGCCCGGGTGTGCATCTGCGGCGGGTGTAGAGCCTGCTCAATTTGTTCGCTGGTTTGTACGCCCGATGGGGCGGGTGGGGGATCGGCCGCCTGAACGAGGATGGGCCACGCGGCGACCATGGCGGTCATAAAAACCCGATACTTCGGCATCATTTGATTTGCTCCAAGCCCTGTGAACGGCGGGCTTCATTGTATCTATCCTTCATCGCGGCGAGCTTGCGTTGCGCATCCGCGCTCGCCGCGCCGGGCGCGCTGCTCTTGGCCTCCACCAGCGCGTCGTAATAGCGGCTGCGCGCATCCGCCAGCGCCGTCGCGGAATCCGCAGCGTCCGGCTCGGTGATGATGTCGGACGTGGACACCGATTTCGACAAAAGGCCGGTGGTTGAGGTGCCGACGGCCGAGCCGACCAGATCGCCGCTCTTGCCGATGATGTCGGCGAGTGCGAGCTGCGCTTTTTTCTCTGATTCCGTTTCCGTTACCGCGATTTCGACGGTCACCGGCATGATTTCCAGCGGCGTGCGCGGCAAGTCCAGATACTCCGCATTGCGCGCATCGAGCTCTGCTCCCTGAGATTGATACTGCACCGCAATTCGATTGCGCTCTTGCTTCAATCCATCGACGGTATCGGCACCGGCGCCGGCGATGCGTTGATCGAGGCTCGCGAGCATCCGTTGATCGCGGGTCATGGCACGCTTCAGCGCCTCGATTTCGCCCATGGTTTCTTGATGCAGGCGGGTCTTCTCGTCGTACACGCGCCGCGCCTCGACCGACAGCGGCGGCACTTTGAGCCACGGTGCGCCGTCGCCCTTGGAGCCGTTCGAATGCGCACCGGCGCTCACCGTGCCGATGTTCACCCAGGCACTCGTCAACACTTCCTGTTGCTCCGTAACGCTCGGGCTCGACACCTTCAAGGTATACAAAGTTGTGCGCGAGGCGCCCTTGTCCGAAGTCGTCAACAAAGATTCGATGCGGTAGCCGGCATCCTTGAGTCGATACGCCGTGCCGTCCTTGGAGAACTCAAAACGCCCCTCGTATACCGCCTTGGCCTTGCCGACGACGCACACGTTGGCGCGGCGCAATTGGTTTTCAATGGAGTCGTCGGTTCTCGAGGTCTTCCATTCCGCCTGTGTTAGGTCCTTGGTCTCGGGCGTTAGCTCCTTCGGAAGATACTCGGCGGTGCAGGATGCCGGCTCAGGTTTGAAGGTGGCGGCGACAATCGTCAGGCAGCCGAGCTTGGCGTTGATGGAAAGCGCCGGCCCTGACTGGAAGTCGACACGATACAAATTCATCTGCGTGACCAGCGCATAGTGCGTGTCCTTGCGCGCCGCACCCGACTTTATCCGCTCAGCCGAGGCTGCGATTTCATGATTCACAAACAGTTCGGCGAGCTTGCCGACAATGAGCCCGAGCAGCGGTAAGAAGCGCGAGTTGGCTTCCTTGGTTCCCGGCAGGAAGAATGGTTCGTCGGCGACGATGCAGGTATCGTTCGTGTAGGCGCGAACTTCGAAGGGCGGCGGGGAGGGTGCGGCTTGCGCCGTTTGCAACAACGATCCGGCGCAAAAAACGCACACCAGTCGCCGCGCAAACGCGGCATTCACTGAACGGCTCGCGCGCAGCGGCGCGCCGGCGAGGGCTTTGCAGAGCATTCTGGACACTCAGCCTTTATGTTATGCCGTAATGCAACGCGCGACCGCAGCGGCGCGCCCGTCAGGTTTTTACTTTACCCGAAGTTTCTTAAGTTCGCTCGCCGGCCGTAAGTTGTACAATGAGCCGAGAGTAAGACATTACCCAGGGGATATCGAATGGGTTTTCGCGGACGTGTGCTGCCACCGGCAGCGCTGTTGTTGTGCTCGATTCTCTGCCACCCCGCCGCGGCGCGAAACATCGCCTTGCTGATCGGTGTGGGCCAGTTCCAGGCGCCGAGCCTACAAGCGGCGCAACTGCTCGGCGTGCCGGCCGATCTGGCGTCGATGCAAAAGGCGCTGACGCAGCGCTGGGGATTTCAGCCCGGCGATGTGGTGACGCTGCGCGATCAAGACGCCACCCATGACCGTATCCTCGAGCAGATTTCCGCGCTCGAGCAACGCAGCGCCGCCGGCGATACCGTGCTCATTTACTACAGTGGCCACGGCACGAGCGCCAACGAAAACCACAACAAGTACGCTCTACCGTACGACACCGGTGCCTGGGTGCCCTACGATGTGGACATGCATGAGCCGCCGGCCACGCTGCGCACCTTGATCGTCGGCCGCCGCGACTTGTTGCCGCGGCTTTCGGCGCTCGACAAGGGAGGGCGCTGGGTCGTGGTCGTTTCCGATAGTTGCTTCTCCGGACAGGTGGTGCGTTCATTCGGCGAGTCGCACAGCCAATCGCGCTACCTGCCGCTGCAGACTCGCGATCTCGGCGTCGCGGCAGCGGCAGCCGTACCCGCCGTGGTCGCGGTGACGCCGCGCCCGGACCCGCCGCCGTATCCTTACCAGCACGTCATCTTGCTCTCGGGCGCGAGCGACAGCGAGACCGGCGCGGATATTTCATCGGACGAGGGGATGCAGATCGCGCCGACTTTGGATCACCAATTTCACGGTGCTTTCACCGACGCGTTCCTGCGACTATTGGCCGGACAATTCCTGCCGCCGGGGTCGTTCGATTATTCGCAGGGTCGCCAGGCGATGGTCGATTTTATGGAGCACCGCTTTCCGCAGCACCCGCAATTGCTGCCGACCGTCGCCGAGGACCCTCTGAATATCGGAGCGCGGCCGTTTCTTGCACTGCAGACGGCGGCGACTGCGGCGCCGGTGGCCGCCGCCGCCGCCGCCGCCGCAACGCGAGCCTCCACGCTGCACGTCAAGCTCGAATCGGTGACACCGGCGCTCAAGGCCAAGATCGTTGCATTGAGCGGTGTCGCGATCGTCGACGCGCAGCCCGACATGACGGTGCATCAGCACGGCGAGCAAGTAGATTTGCGCGGGCCGGCGGGTGATCCGATCACGACCAAGCCGGCGAGCGATCCCGCGCTGATCAAGCGCATCGGCGCTCAGGCATGGATGGATCATGTATTGCCGAGGAGCGATGCGAAGCTCGGCCTGCGCGCCGAGACCGATCCCGGCAGCCGCGGCGACACCTTCGTGCAATGCGAGTCGTTCGTGTTCGAGGTTCGACTGCAAAAGTCGGCGTACGTGATGCTGCTTGATCTGGACAGCGACGGCAAACTCACGGTGCTGTACCCGACGCGGGCGTCGGAACGCGAAATCGTGGCCGCCGGAGCGCCGCGCGCCATTCCGAGCACCGATCCGAAGGCACGCATCCAGGTGACGGCACCGTTCGGCACGGACCAAGTAGCGGTGCTGGCGTTCGAACGGCAACCGGGTTTTTTCGCCGACTTGAACGGTGTGCAGCCGTTCGCCGCCGAGGACGCCCGTGGCCAAGCGCTCGCCCAAGGGTTGGCCGGCGTCTCGGGCGGTGTCGGTGTCCAGCAAATCGCGGTGCATACCTATCCGGTCACCGGCAAAGCCCCCTGCGGAACTTAGATCATGCACTCCCGACAGCTGAGAATACCGGTGCGGATCCTGTCGTGTTTGCTGGCGGCCCCGGTATGCGCCCAGTCGGGTGGCTTGCACGCGCCGCAATCACCGGCCAATCACGCGCTAATCATCACGGTATCGGAATATCAACGCAGTCCTTTACCCGGCGTGCTGACCGATAGAAAACTCGCCAATGAGTTGGCGCAGCGCTTCGGTGTGCCGCCGCAAAACATCGTCGAACTGTCGGAGCAGCAAGTGACTCGCGAAGGCCTCAAGCAGGCGATGGCGAGCATGAATCAGGTCATCATGCCCGGCGACAAGCTGTACGTGTACTTTTCCGGTCACGGCGCGCGCTTCTTCAGCAAGGCGACCAACCAGTGCACGGAGAGCATCGTGATGCAGGACATGCGAGTGGTGACGAATGCCGAATTCGCCGACATGCTCAAGCCGATGAGTAAGAAAACCGACAAGACCATCGTCATGCTCGATTCTTGCCACTCCGGTGGCATTGCCAAAGTGGCGAGCACGCGCGATCTGGGATCGGCGCTTGCGATGCATGCGAAATACCTGCCGGAGGCGTCGAGTCCGCAGTGTTCGGTGGCGGTGAACGACCGCAGCTTCGCGCAGACGCGGGGCGTCGATCTTGATACCACGGACAACAATCTCGTGATTCTCGCCGCCTCCAGAAATAACGAAGTTGCCTGGGACACCTCCAAGGGCGGCGCGCTGACTTACAATTTCGAGCAGTGCTTGAGCGGTGGTGCGACCGATACTGATCACAGCGGCTCGATCTCGATGCAAGAGCTCACCGACTGTGTCCAGGCACGGCTCGACAAGACCCAGGAGGATGCGGCGCGCCAGCACGCGACACTCGCGGGTAACGGGGCGCTGGTCCCGGCGTTCACGGCGCCGGGACCTAGCAGCGGGCCCGCTGCGCCGGCGGCCGCGGATCCGCTGGCAACCATGAACGACATCTACAATCAGCGCGATGACCGCTGGCAGGTGCAGGCGAAGCTTGGCCAGCCGACGCTGAAAATCGGCAGCAACCTCTCAATGACGCTGCATTCGCAACGCGACGGATTCGTGTACATGTTCTACCAGGGCACGCAGCCTGGCAGCTTCTATCTGCTGTTTCCCAATCAGCTCGACCAGAATAACGCCATCGTCGCGAATGAGGACTTGGCGCTGCCGCGCGCCACATGGAATGTCACTGCGCTCGGGCCCAAGGGTTCGGATCACGTGCTGGTGATGATCAGCGCCACGCAACGGGATTTTTCCGCGCTGTCGCTGCCGGCGGACTACGTGAGTGCGGCGGGCGCATTTGAAAAGATTCGCCCGACAACACCCGCGGTGGCGCAAATCAGTCAAATTGCGGCCCTATCCGCCGCCGCCGGCAAGGCCGCCTGTAAGAGCGTCGGCGAGAAGCGCGATCGCGGCGTCGCCGGCGCGTGTTCCAACGTGTACGGCGCGGCACTGATCAGCATCGAGGAGACCGACTGAAGGCGGCGTCAGTTCTTGTTGATCTCGATGCTCCAGTCGGGCCCCGACTCGATCTTGTGGGCCGCCGCATAGCTTCCCTGATTGAGCGCCACGGCAATATTCAACAAACTGTTGACGTACACGAGCGGCTTGCCGAGCGCCACGTCGCCAAAAGTACGTTGATACGGTGCCACGCTGTCGTCGATAAGCTGGCCATTGTGATAGATGCGCACGTGCAGCGGCGTGCCCAGGGCCACGTGCATTTGATCGAATATATCCTTTGGGATGTTGCTCCAGACATTGCCAAACTGCACATCGAGTATGGGAATGATCCCTAAGACCTTATCTCCCTGACGCTGCGCCTTGCGGTACTTGATTGTCGTCAGCGAATCGGCCGGCAGCTTCGGTCCCACTTGCTCGAAAGTAATGACGCCCGCCGCCAGGCGCGCGCCGGTGTAGGCGAATACATCGCGCCCGTGAAAGGTGTGCGACTCCTCCGAACCGGGCCGGCGATTCACGCGCTCGTCGATTTGCCGCAGTTCCTCGATGCCATCACGTTCGGCGACCAGCGACAAGAGACCGTTGTCCGGTGCGACGAAATAATGTCCGGTGCGGGTCTTGAGCACGATCGACAGCCGCTTGGTCCCAACTCCCGGATCGACCACGGCGACAAAGACCGTGCCTGCAGGCCAAAATTGTTCGGTCTGGTAGAGCCGATAGGCGCCGGCAAAGATGCTCGGATTCTCATGGCTCAAGTCCGAGATCAATAAATCCTGCGACACACCATAGGCCACGCCCTTCATCGCAGAGACGGCGCCGTCTTGGGTTCCGAAATCGGTCAACAGCACGAGCGGTGCGTGCGCTTGCGCGAACGCGCTCAGCAGCGCGAGACTGACCAGCGTGAAGGCTCGCCTGATCACTAGTGTTGTGTTTCTAGCGGGTAGGTCCGCGGAGCCTCAGCATTCGGCGCGGGAGCCGTTGCCGGTGCCGTCGCTGCAGCCGGCACGTCTGCCGCCGGCGCCGGCGAGTTGCGCACCGGCGTGTGGGTTGCCTGAGCCAATCGATCCAAGAAGCGCTGCGCCGTCGCCGGCGCGGCGGGTGCTTGACCGGAAAAAATCTCGGTGGCTGTCACGCCGCCCTTGCCGTAGAGCGCACTATTGGCGGAGCGGTCGATCGAGATCACGCTGCCATCGAGCGCGATGCCGCCGAACAAGCCGCGCGTGCGTGCGTAGGAATATATCTCGGCGTTGAAACTCATGTCGGTGGCCGCGGACCCCTGCCGTCCGACGGGACCGGTCGCAACCGAAGCGTCAGCGCCCAAGGTGAGCTTGCCTCCGGCGATGCCTTCGATGCCGGTTTTGGTGGTAAACACCAAAACGATGTCGGAGGACTGCGCACCCGCCTGAAACCCCCAGCTGCCGCCCGTCAGAGAAACGAAGCTTGGATTGCTCCAGGAAGAGGTCAACTTGTCGCGCACCACCAGCACGCCGTTGCCGTGACGCCCGCCGAAAATAAATGCCACCTTGGTCACGTCGGGAATCACTGCAATTCCGTAGGCGCGCGATAACAGTGCGTCCGGAATCTGCTGATCCGGCATGGCCTGCACTTCTTCCACGACCTCGGTCGCCGTGAGCAAGCGGCCTTCCTCGCGCGCGCCGGCGTGCGCGGCCCACGTTGCCGCGCTGAGCAGCGCCGAGAAAAACAGCGGAGCAGCGAGTTGTTTAGTGATAGACATTAAAACTCCTAGTGTTCGGACCAAGGGTCTGGTCGGTTAGTCCCCCAAGCTTACAGCTTGTCGGGCGCCGCGAGAACCTGCGCGGCCTCGGCATCGCGGTGATGTGCGCGAAAATATTCCGCCAGGCGCGCGCTCGCTTGCTGTGTTGCAGGATGCTTGGCACCGACCGCGGCCAGCAAGCGGAGGCGCGCGGCGCGTAGCATGGGTTCGCCTTCCGCCGCTCGATCGCGTTGGATCAAAACCCATCCCAGGCTCGCTTCGCTGCGCGCGGTTCGCCAACTGTCGGCTCCAGCGAGTCCAATGCTGAGATCGAGCGCAGTGCGAAACTCAACCTCCGCCGCGGCCAGCAAGCCTCGCCGCAACAACACTTCGCCCAATAATTGGCGCGTCGACGCCACATATAAATGACGCGCCGGCAACGACTCTGCGTACACGGCGAGCGCCTGCCGCGCGCCGCTCTCGGCGGCCGCCAGATCGTTCGCCTTGAGGAACAAAGTGGCCAGCGAATCCAAATAATACCCTACCGTATAGTGGCTCGAACCGCGCCACTTTCGCGTGATTCGCAAGGCGGTCTCGGTCGCCGCGATGGCGCGCGGCAAGTCCCCTTCCCGATCGTAGAGAACTCCTAGATCGGCCTCGATGGAGGCGATCCGTGGATGGTCCGCACCGAATACCACGCTCTCGATTTGCAACGCCTCGTTCAGTACCTGCTCCGCTTCGGCGTATTTCCCGCGTTGTGTGAGGATGCTCCCCAAGGTCGCGAGCGCGACCGCATTGTCGGGGTAGGTGCGCGGCTTGGTTGCCTGGAAAATGCTCAGCGCTTCGCGTTGGTAATTCTCCGCCGCCGGGTAATCGTTGCTCCACGCCGCCGCCGAGGCGAGACCGTTGAGCGCAGAGGCCACTTGCAAGTTCTGATCGCCCAACGCCTGCCGATACAGAACCAGCGCTTGATTGAAGAGTTGCGCGGCGCGCGCGGGATCGCTCTTCGCGTCGAGGGCGAAGTTGCCGAATTGCACCAGAATGTCCGCTGTCTGCACCGAATCGCGCTCACCTTCGGACTCCGTCAATGCCACCGCCTGCTGCAAATTGGCCTCCGCCGATATCAGATGACCCGCATCGGTGAGCGCGCGCGCCAGGTTCGCCAGCGCGACGGCAATTTTGCCGTTGTCGAGGGGCCGTTCCTGCCGGCGTATTGCGACCGCTTCTTCGAATAGGGAAATCGAGCGCTCGCTCAAGCCTTGGCGCCGATAGGCGAGACCGATGCTTTCGAGCAGTTGTGCGCGCACTTCCGGCTGCAAGCTCAAGTTTCCCTTAATTTTTTCCGCGCCGCGGTCGAGCAGATCCTTGGCCGTCATGTCCTTGCCCTGGGCGTGCAAAGGGTCGGCTTGCGAGAACACTTCCACCAAGAAGGCGGATACTTCCTGCGCTCGATCGCGTTCCACGGTGGTCGCGTCTCGCGCCAACTCGATGCGGTGGTTCTCCCACAGCATGGCGCCGGCAAACAACGCCAGACCGAGAAACGATGCAGCGATCGCCGCCGCCGCCCAGACGTGGCGCCGCAGCAGCTTCACGCTGTGGTAGCGCCAGCCTCCCTGACGCGCGCGCACCGGCTGGCCGTTGAGATGCCGATTCAAGTCGTCGGCCAGCGCCTCGACCGACGGATAGCGGCGCTCGGGTTCCTTGCGCATCGCCATCGCGACGATCGCGTCCAAGTCGCCGCTCAAGCGGGCGCGCAGCCGCTGCGGCGACAATCCACGGCGATCCGAGATCCGGCCGCGATCCGCCTCCTGCTCGCCGCCGAGTTTGGAAATCACCATTTGACTCGGGCGCACCGGGTCATCCATGCAAATGGCGCGCTCCAATTGCAGCTGACTGTAGCTGAGTAGCCGATAGGGCGAACGGCCGGTCAGGAGTTGGTATAGCAATACGCCGAGCGCATAGATGTCGGTCGCGGTGGTGATCGCCCTGCCGAGCACCTGCTCGGGCGCCGCATTTTCGGGAGTTAGGATCCGCTCCTGAAGCCGCGTCACGGGCAAGGTGTGCGATAGGCTTTCAGGCGCCAGCAGCTTGGCGATGCCGAAGTCGAGCAGTTTCGGCGCGCCGCTGTCGGTGACGAAAATATTGGCGGACTTGATGTCCCGATGTACCACGAGATTGCGGTGTGCATATTGCACGGCGGTGCATACCTGGACGAAGAGTTCCAGCCGCTCGCGAACGAACAAGGTACGGCTGTCGCAATACTGATCGATCGACTCGCCGTCGACGTACTCCATCACCAGATACGGCGTCCCATCCTCGAGATCGCCGCTGTCGATCAGACGCGCGATCGACGGGTGGTCGAGCGTGGCGAGAATGTGCCGCTCACTGTGCAGGCGGCTGCGCAATCGCGGATGCAGCGTCGCGTGCTGCAGTACTTTGATCGCCACCGTCTGCTGGTACTGCGAGTCGTCGCGCTCGCCGCGATACACGGTGCTCATGCCGCCATGCCCGAGAATCGATGCCACGCGATAGGGGCCGACGCGCGTGCCGATCAATCGGTCCTGGTGGCCCTCCAATAAAGACTCCGCGGCCTCGCCGATCGCCTGCAATAACGGGTCTTCGCGCCGCTGGTCCGAGGCGAGCAAGGATTCGAGCGAGGAGCGCAATTCCAAATCATCGCCGCAAGCGCTCGCCAAGCGCGCCGGCCGCTCGGCGGGACCGGTCTCGATCAGTTCCTCGAACAGCGATTGAATTTTCTGCCAGCGGGCCTGCAGCATCATGCGGGCCACGTGCCGCCGATTTCGTTCAGCAGCCAGGCACGCGCGAGCCGAATATCGCGCTGCACCGTCGCCACCGAGGCGCCCACCGTCGCGGCTATTTGCTCGTGGGTCAGACCGCCGAAGTAGTGCAGCTCGATGGCGCGAGCCAAGCGCGGCTCCATTTGCTGCAACCCCTCGATGGCATCATCGAGCGCGATCACGTCGAATTGCTGCGGTGCCGCTGCGCCGCCAGCTTCCTGGACGGCGATGAGATCCTGGGCACCGGCGTTGCGTTTCATGCGCGAACGCGATTTGGCGTGGTCGACCAGCACGCGGCGCATCAGGCGGGAAGCCACGGCGAAAAAATGACCCCGATCCTGAAGCGCGACATTGGCGTGAATCAGCCGGATGAAGGCCTCGTGCACCACGGCAGTCGCCTGCAGAGTATGGCTGCCGCGTTCGGCGCGCATGTAAGTGCGCGCCAGGCGCCGCAGTTCGTCATAGACCAGCGGCGTCAGACGGTCGAGCGCCTGCGGATGGCCCGACCGCCATTCGGTCAGGAGCTGAGTGAAGCTGGCAGGAACCTGCATCGTCATTCATTCACCGTGGCAAAAAATTCATACCCGCCGATTCAGGTTATCCCTTAAGCATACATTGTCGCGGCCAATTGATGGGATTCCGCTCCCGGCGTCGCTTTTTATATGTAAGCGGCCGCCTGTGCGGGCCGTCCGCATCGAATTCGTCAACCACAAACGGAGCATGAAATGAAAATCAGTTTAGTCGCTTTGGTCGTCGGCTGCGCAGTCGCGGGATCCACGTTCGCAGCCATGGAATCACCACCCTCGCTGCCGCCGCAGGGCGCGGTGATGGAATCACCACCCTCGCTGCCGCCGCAGGGCGCGGTGATGGAATCGCCACCCTCGTTGCCGCCGCAAGCCGCGGTGATGGAATCACCGCCCTCACTGCCGCCGCAGGGCGCGGTGATGGAATCACCGCCCTCACTGCCGCCGCAGGGCGCGGTGATGGAATCGCCGCCCTCGCTCCCGCCACAGGGCGCGGTGATGGAATCGCCGCCGTCGCTGCCGCCGCAGCAACTTTAGCCGACAAGGGGCAATGTATGTATCGACGAAAAGTGGTGGTGGCGGCGGCAGCGATGTTCGCCATTGGCATCGCCTTCGCGGCGCAACCGACATCGCAGCGTGCCGACGCCGGTAACGCTCCGCTGCCGGGGAGGCTCTGGGTTCCGGGAACGAACATGTTGATGCCGCCCGGCGATCCCGGGCTGTCGACGCTGGCACTGCCGCGCTGAGCCCTGCGGGGCTTGTGACCGAGTCGAGGCTCCTTGATTTGGGGAGCCTCGAGTCGGCGCGCGTGCGCTAAACTAAGGCATGATCGAACCAGCGCCCTCAAAAATTCTCGTCATCGCGCATCGTGGAGCCAGCGGCGAGCGACCCGAGCACACGCTCGCCTCCTATGGGCTCGCGATAGAAGAGGGCGCGGATTACATCGAACCCGACTTGGTCGTGACGCAGGATGGCGTGCTCATCGCGCGTCACGAGAACGAGATCGGCGGTACCACGGACGTTGCCGAGCATCCGGAGTTCGCTGCCCGGCATCGCACCCAGATCATCGACGGTGAAACCATGACGGGCTGGTTCACCGAGGATTTCACCCTCGCGGAGATCAAGACGCTGCGTGCCCGCGAACGCTTGCCTGAGCTGCGGCCGCAGAACTGCGCGTACGACGGACAATTCACGGTTCCGACCTTCGATGAGATTTTGCAATTGGCTAACGAGGCCAATCGGCGGCGCGATCCCAGCGCCAAAATCGGGGTGTACCCGGAAACCAAACACCCGGCGCATTTCGCCGGCATCGGTTTGCCGCAGGAACAGGCCGTCCTCGACTGCCTGCAGCGCCACGGCTACGGAGCTGACGGCAGTCCGGTATTCATCCAGTCGTTCGATCCGCGAAATCTCAAGCAGCTGCACGGCATGACCCATCTGCCGTTGCTGCAGCTGCTCGAGACCGAGATCGGCAATGTCGCGCAGATTGCTGAGTATGCCGACGGTATCGGCATCGCCAAGTCGCTGGCGAGCGCCGAGGCGGTGCGCGCGGCGCAAGCCGTGAATCTGAAGGTTCACGTCTGGACATTTCGCGCCGAAAACGAGTTTCTGCCGCCGGATTTACGCAGCGGCGACGCGCCGTCCGCCCATGGTGATCTGGAGGGCGAAATCCGCCGCTATCTGCAGCGCGGCATCGACGGCTTTTTTGTCGATTTCCCCGCGATCGGGGTGCGCGTCAGAGACGCTTATATCTCAGGCGTCCAGCCTTTGCACCAGCCGTCGGATGCGACCAATTTGCCGGGAAAAAGACTGCAGGGCCGGTAGCGCGCGCCGGCGCTCCCCTGTAACTGCAGGCAGTTCTCGCAAGTCGCGCCCGCAACCGTCGATTTTTCGACATAGGCTTGTTGAATGGCGGCAGGATCCTTGACGTCGAGTTTCGGCAACTCCGCGGCGCGGGATTGTCGGTAGTGCAGGGTAGCGGGAAGCGCCGCACTCGCCCCAAGGATCTTCAACAGCGTGCGCCGCGAAAGGCTCCGTCCCGAATTCATACCTCAAGTCCTCTAAAAGAACATCGACAGGTAGACTTGATACACCATGGCGTCGAAGGCGTACAGCGGCTCCTCGCCGGCTGCGTAACCGCCGCCCGCGGGAGTGTTGTTGTAGAACTTGATGTTTCTAAAGTCGCCGTACTTGAATTGAATGCGGGTGACGTCGAAACTCACCGTGGCGCGCTTGAAGATGAGGAAGCCTTGCGGGGCAAAGGCCCAGGTCATCTTCCCATCGAAGGTGTTGTTGGTCGATGCCGCGAGGTTTTGGTCGCGAGCCTCGAAATTCTGGTAATTGGCCGACGGAAAAATATCCGCGTAGAAGCTCGCGTGATTCTGGCTGTAATGGCGCACGCGCCCTTCGAAAATGAACTGATCCGCAACCGGCTGGATATAGTCGAACTCGATGGTATTGGCGCGCACGCCCCAGGTATCGTTGAAGTAGCGGTATGACAGTGACGCGGCCGCGCGGTATGGCAAGTAGTACTTGGCGCGCGTTTCAACCGCGGTGCTGGTATGCGTGTTGGGATACACCTGCGTGCCGAGCGAGTAGCCGAGCGGAACCGCATCGTAGAACCTTATCGAGCGATAGGGATTACTTAAGAAACCTTGATCACTGATGACCTCGAGGGTCGTGCTCGCGATAAGATTCTTGGTGATGATTTGCGACAGGCCGCCCTCGTAGCTGCGGCTGGTCGAGTAACCCAACCAGGAGATCACCGGCTTGAGAGCAGTACCGTTGTTTTCGCCGACTTTGTTGCGGCTGTCGGTGAACCCCAAGCTGATGGTAGTGAGATCGCCGAACATGTCCTGGCTCAGCGAAAAATGCGTCGTGTTGGAGATGTAGTCGCGTTCGGTGCTGTTGGTGTATGACAGGTTGTAGGTGGTTTTGTCGTGGATGTATTCGAGCGACAGGCTCTTCTGCTTGCGTTCATCCTTGATCACGCTGGCGTTGCTCAATACGTCGATCGACGCGCCGCTCACCTTGTCGATGAAGTAGTTTCCCTCCACGGCAAACTGTTCGGAGAACTTCTTGCGCACCAGCACCGATTCGCCGGTGATGTCCATGCCGCCGCCGCGATAGCTGCTCCAAAAGATATCGGCGCGGTCGTCCGGCAACACGGCCGCTCCGGCGACGCACATCAGCGTCAGGGCGGCCACGGCGAGCAGGCGACTCAAATGGCGAGGCACGGCACTCATGTCGATGGCGGCGGTCCTTAGTTGCAGCCGCAGCCGCCGCCGGCTGTGCCGGTGGCACCCCGCGATCCTTCGCGGGACTCATAGACATGATCGAGATAAGCACCGGAAATGGCATCCCGATCCCAGGACATGATTGGATCCGCCAGGCGGTCGCGCTCGTAGGGTTTGACCCACGGCTGGATGCTGCAGGCGCCGAGCAGCAGTTCGGCGCCCAAGACCACGGCGATGAATGCGGCGCGTCGCCTCATTCGCGGATCAACTGGCGAATACGGTCCTGGTACTCGTTCTCGTCGCCAGGCTTGTAGCCGCGATGGATGTAGCGGATGTCGCCTTTGCGATCGATGATCACCGAGCTCGGCATCTCATCGACGTGGTAGGCCTTGCTCACCTGGTTGGCGGGGTCGAGCAGCACCGGAAAGCTCACCGGCCTTTTGGCCATCAAGTCTTTGACCGGTGGCGCCTCTTTGTCGACATTGACGCCGATCAGGGTGAATCCCGCGGGCTTGTACTTCTTGTACATCTGATCGAGCAACGGCATCTCCTGTTGGCACGGACCGCACCAGGTCGCCCAAAAATTGACCATCACCACCTGACCCTTGTACTGGCTCAACGCGGCCTGCTGACCGCTCAACGCCATCAACGTGAATGCGGGGGCGGGCCCCGAGACATCGCCGCTCGCGGCAAACGCCGTCGACGCGACGGCGATTGCCGCCACGCAGCGGCCGACGAATTTCATTGTGAAGAGTTTCATGATCTGTCCTCCTGATCAGTAGAAAACGGTTAAGCCGAGAGTGGCTTCAAGGTTGTGGACGTTCTTGGTCCGACCGGTCAGGTCGGTTTCGAAAACGTGGTCGCGGACGTCCAAATGCATGGCGAGCCAATCCGTTATCAAGAGCCGCTCGCCCATGCCGAAGTTGAGCGCGAATTGATCCGTGTCGGCAAATTTCACATCGCCCAAGCCGACCGTCACATACAACGCCGAATTAAAAGCATGCCCGCGGCCGAGAAAGATCTCGCCCGGGAGTACGTTGTAGCCCAGGTCGAGGTCGTAATACGTGAAGCGCCTCCCAGAGTCGCTGACCACCGTGATCTCAGGAAACACGTCCTCGAGGCTGGTGGTGCCGGCCTTGGAGCGCGCCAAGAACCCCTCCAAGAAGATATCTTCCGACACGTGGTACGCCGCGCGCACGCCGTAGATGGGATTGGTGCCGAAATCCTGAATGCTGAGCGCGCCAAAATAACCGCCCAACTCGAAGTCTTTGGCCTTGATCTTCGGCGTTTTGACTTCGCGGCGGTTTACCTGCGGTTCGATAATCGACGGTTCCGCCTGCGGTTCCTCGGCAACCACCTGCGCGGGCGCTTTCTCGCCGCGATGGAACCAGCCGCAGCCGGACAGCAGCGCCGCCGCTAGAAGAACACTGCTAAGCCGAATTTCCATTCTTCGGGATCCTCGTTCTGATTCTGATTGGTAAAGATGAGATATTTGCGCCAATCCGCACGCCACATGAAACGGCGGGTAATGAAGCCGCGCGCGCCCAACGATACGTAGGCGAGCTGATTGTGGGTCTGCAGCGGTGCCGGTGGCACTTTATCCTGGATGTATTGATAGCCCGTGCCGATCCCGGCGGTCGGCGAGAACCAGCGCCACTCGGGAATGAACGTGTGACGCATGCCGATGCTCGCGACGTAACGGTTGTCGATGTTGCCGAGTGCTTGTTGCAGCACCAACTCGACATCCAAGCTGTCCGTGAGACCGAAATCGCCCCACGTGGTGACCAGATTCTGGTGATTGAACACCCCGTAGCCCGCGCCGATCTCCCAGCGATGGGTGGCGAAATCCGGATACGGCGGTATCGGCGCAGGTTCCCCCGAGGCGAGCTTGGTGAGCGCCAATTCGGAACGGCGCGCCCAGCCTTCCTGGCCGCGCGGCGCCCGCACCTTGAACCAGTCGGTGCGGCTGTAAAGCACGGTGACGATCTCATCCCGGCCGACCACATAGACGACCGGATAACCGCGACCCGGGCCGCTATGCATCTCGAGGAACGGCTCGGCGACGACGACTTCAAGCAGTTGTTCCTTCGCGTGGACCAGACTGACACTGAACGCCTGCAGCAACAGGAGCAACGTGAACAGTGGCCGCATCAGCTCAATTCGCAACCGGCGCGACGAACGGATCGTTGTAGTACTGCGCGCCAATGTCCAGCCATTCTGAGATCAAACGCAACTCCGCGGTAGTCAAGTAGCCCGTGTGGTCGACAACAGGGTCGTGATAGGTTCCGTCGAACATCCTCAAAAATTTCGACTCCGAGCCGTTCGCGCTGCCGGCTGTCAGCGGCGGTGCCAACGACACCGGAACCATGACCGTGGTCGGCACGCCACCAGGACCCGGTGGCCCGGGCGCCGGCACCAACAGATCCTGCAACACACCCATATTAAGCGTCTGCTCATTATGTGCAAACAGCAGTTCCTCGTAAGAGGTGGTTACCGTCGCATCGACCGAGTCGGCGCTGTCGGTCAAATCCAGCTGACCGGCCGGTACTTCCACGGCTTTTGCCGCACTCACCGGGTTGTGACAGGTGATGCAGGTGTGATCGGGGTTGACATCACCCGCCACGCTGCTCGGCCGCGTAAAGTTCCAAATGGGCTGAATTTGGTGCGAAACCGCGCCATCGGCGGTCGCATCGGGATAGTGAATGGTGCTGCGGCACAGTGGATCCCACACTGCGCAATGCGAATTGGCAGGACTCGGTGTCGACAGATTCGCATATAGATAAGAGAACGGCGCGTCCACCGGGCGGCCTGCCGCGGCCGGATTGGTCCATACGTCGCTGTAAATCACGTCGATGCTCGGCAGTTCCGAACACGGAGTCGTTGCGCTCGGGGGCGTGAGGTCCTGCGCGCAGGTGTTCCATGCGCGCGCATCCGCCATGGTATCGCCGGGATTGGCCGCCGCAAGGCTCGCCACCGTGTTCGGGAACGCCGCTCCCGCCGCGGCGGCGCCGGCATACACCGACTTGGTGAGCCCGGAGCGACCGTGCGAAGGTGTGGTGAGGTTGCCGGCCGTGTGGCAGCCGTTGCAGGTCTTGGTCTCGCCCGGAATCAACTGCAACCAGCTGGTATGTTGTGCGCCGACGCGCCGCGCGTTCTTATCCAGAATATCGATCGTGAAAGGCACATTGGCCGGCAACTGTATTTTCACCGAGCCGTCGGGTTCGACCGGGGCATAGGCGAGAATCTCGCGCATGCCCATTCCGGCCGGACCAAACGCCGAGGCGTTGATCTTGCGCACCGTCTTGTCGGGGATTTCGACCGCTTTTTCGATTCTGACGAAGCGCGCCGGCCGCTGATTCGCGGTGGCCTGCTTGGGGTCGGCGAGCGCGGCGATGTTCGGGATCGAACCCGCCGTCTCGGCGGCTACTTCGTCGACGCCGTCGAAATCGTAGACGCTGCGGATCTCGAGGATGCCCAAGCCGCCGTTGGTATTGTTGGCGAGATTGGCGGCGGCACCCATGGGCACGACGTCCGGAACGAAGGCGGGTACGGGGCTTCGCGCCTGCAGGATGACCGGTTCGACGATGACGGTATCAGTCTCCGCGCCGAGAATCGGGCTCAAGGTGCCGGTCGAGACGTCGTAGATCCACACCGTGTACTGCGGCGGCGCCAGAGTCACGTTGGCGCCGCTGGTATTCGCTGCCGTGCAAACCTTGGTGGCATTTGGGGTCACGGTGGTATCGATGACCAGGCAAGGCGCCCAGCTCACCAGCATTCTATTTGTGCCGTCGTAAAGCGGATACGCGGAAAAGAATCGGCCGCCGAGCGAAGGCTTGTCCGCGTCGGTGGTGACGCCGAGCGTGGTAGCGCTCGACTGCGCGGTGCCGGCGGCGCCGCCCGGCGTTGCCGGCTGATGGATTTCGACGAAATTCTCGGCGTTGATCTGCACGACGTCGCCGCCCTGCTGCGTGCCCAAGAACGGCCTGACGATGGCGATCAGCTGACCATCGGCGCGTTGCCGCGCATTCAAGAATTGAATGACGTTGGTATTGGTGCCGGCGATGTTGGCGCCCGTGGCGTGGCTGTTCTCACCATAGTAGAGCTCGAGGCCGGTTCCGTCCGGATTGGCGCGGTACAGGCTGATCTGATCGCCGTTGATGGATTCGTAGCGCGAAAACACGATCTGGCCATTCGCCAACACCGACGGTGCGAAATCGTGGTTGGTATTCATGCTGATCTGATGAATGTCCGAGCCGTCCGCGTTCATGACGTGCAGCAGGAAGATCGGCTGCTTGCGATCATCGGTTTGTGCGGGGTATTGCGGGCGTCCTTCGTCGATCAAAATGGCTTGCGTTGCCGCCTGGCGGGTGGAGGCAAATACGATGCGCCCGTCGGGCAGGTAGTGCGCCCCGACGTCATGGCCGGCGGTGGTGTTGTCGTTGGTCAGCTGCGTCACGGTTTGAGCCACCGCGTCATACTCGTAAATCTTCCAGTTGGGCTGCGTGATGTCGTCGTTGGGCTTGTTCGGGTTGAGCGGCAGGCGCAGCGAGAACACCAGCTTCTTGCCGTCCGCCGATACGTCGAGATCGCGCACGTCGCCCATGCCCTTGGTGATCGACTTGGTGATGTTGGTTTCGACCGAGCCCGGGCTCGCCTGCTGCCGTATATAGAGATCGCCGCCGGTGGTGGAAGTGATCAAGTCGCGTACATCGATATCCGCGTTCGCCGTATTGGCGGGCGCCGGACGCTTCACATAGGCCATCGGAAAATTCAACGTGCCGGGATCCAAGGTTTCCAATCCAGCCACGCCGGGCGCATGGCCGCTCACGCCGCTCTCGCAGCCGACCATGAGCAATGCCGGAAGCAATAGCGCCGCCAGTTTTCTCAAAGCGTGACGAAGTTCACGAGTCGGCAAAGTGTTCATGGTTCGAGATACCTACGTTCAATAATTTCGTTCAGGGATCAGTTTGCGCTGCTGCACGAGCTCATTGAACTTAATCGGTTTCAGAACCGCATCTTCGTTGCATGTGCGTACGCATACTGTTAACGCACTCACAGAAGAACTTGTTCAGTTCCGTTTCTCTGTGCATAGCAAGGCAGACCTTCGCAAATTGGGCCTGAAGGATATAGGCGGAGGGGGGTCCGTCGATATGTCGCGAAATGCCGACGTCGTTTCGATGAGACATTACTTGCAGGCTTTTTTACTGCGTATATTCGCGCCACGTTTAAATCGCAACTCACGACAGTGGATGTGCATATGAAGAACGGGATGGGTAAGGCAGAATCGGTCGGCAGGCACGATTCGCGGCGTTGTGTGCGCGCAAGCGCGCTCGCCGGCGCACTCGCCATGCTGAGCGCAACGACATTCGCCGCGGGGCCGAACGCAACCCAAGCGACGCGAATCTACAATCGCATTGCGGGCATACCGCCGAGTGCAGCGGAGCTCTCGTCGATGACGAGCGCCGCGGATGCAATCACTGCTGCGTTGATCGCG
>Ga0302319_10007753_pt1 | contig 21074 bp, 19 predicted proteins | sample Bog_T0_2_FD_203319 | JGI IMG/M metagenome (GOLD analysis project Ga0302319, IMG submission 203319) | Peat permafrost microbial communities from Stordalen Mire near Abisko, Sweden - Bog_T0_2 | ecosystem: Environmental > Terrestrial > Soil > Wetlands > Peat | place: Sweden: Abisko, Stordalen Mire... | reverse complement strand
AGGGCCACCGGGTCGAGCCAAAACTTCGCGGACTGATCATCCCGATCCACGTGGATATGAGGCGGTTCGTTCGGTTCATGGCTGTAAAAATAAAATCGGTATGGCCCCACCGCCAATATGGTGGGCACAATTCCAGTATCTCACCGTTCCGGGTGAACATTCAGGGATCTGTGGCAGCGACCTTAGGAACTGAATTCCGGAACCGCTATGGAGGATTCTCGCAGAGCCGTGTGCCATGCCGCCCGGCAAACTCGGCGGTCTGCCTCTCCTACCCCGCCGCCACTCGCAGCCGATCAGCTAGAATCGGGGAGAGAACTCAAATGCAGCGCAACTTTGACGTCGTCGTTGAGAAGGACGAGGAAGGCTACTATGTAGCTTCCGTTCCGGCCATTCCCGGATGCCACACACAGGCGCGGTCGCTGGACGAACTCGACCGCCGCATACGTGAAGCCATCGAACTGTGTCTCGATGTTGAGGGTCTGCCTGAAACCACCCTGGAGTTCGTGGGCATCCAACGTGTGGTCATTGCCGCATGAGTCGCAATCCCCGCGTCACGGGCGCTGAACTCGTCAGCGCTCTGTCGCGAGCCGGATTTTCCATCGCCCGCATCCGGGGCAGCCATCATTTCCTCCAACACGCCGACGGTCGTCATACCGTGGTGCCGGTGCATTCCGGGGAAACGATCGGACCCGGTCGCTCAGCAAGATCATGCGGGATTGCAAGCTGAGCGGCGACGAGATGCTGAAGCTGATTTAATCCCGACAAGTCGTCGTCAAACAACTCGCTGACTCGGAACCAGTTGACATCGCGACGCGTCGCGGCGTTGGCCAGGCGGAACTGATCTTCTTCTGGATTGAAAACGACATCTATTCCCTCGTCGCCACTCAGAATACGTGACATGGTTATCACCCGCTGTTGGCCATCAATGAGCCAAGAGACCAGGTTCGATCTTGTTGGCCGGGGATCACGGCGCCGGGCACGGGCTTCGACATGGCTCGTCCACAGCAACAGAACCGATATGGGGTGCCCACGATAGATTGAATCGAGAAGCCGGAGCGCCCGACTTGGCTTCCACACATATTCCCGCTGAAACTCGGGAATCACGAGCCTGCCGCCGCGGTAATCCTCAACCACTTGCCGGACTTTCAACGTCTGTATCTCTAGCCGAGCAGTTGGCCTATCAGCTTCACGCCTCATTCATATTGAAGACATCGATTTTCCGTTCAATTATATCGGGCGCATCGCGACAAAGCTTGTGCGTGACTCTTCTGCCCAGGCCCAAACTCAAAATGACCGGCAGGCGATTCGGCCTCGCCGTCGCCGTACTGACTCACAGATCCCCGTGAACACTGCGTTCCGGAAAGCATAACTTATTGAGCCGCAATTCCCGCCCTGCCTCCCTTACCCCACCGTCACCCGCAGCCGCTTCTCCGCCGCCGCGTCCCAATCGATCGGCTCCACCGTCGGTATCACGATAATGTACCCCACGAATGCAATGAGCAGCATCACCGTCGCCGCCAAAAACGCCGCATAGAAACTGCCGCCGGACTCCCTCACCACCCATCCCGTGAACGACGGCGCAATGATCCCCGGAATATTGCCCGCAAGGTTCTGCATCCCCGTCCAGCGCCCCGCCGCCCAAGGTCCCGCCATCCTCTGAGTCGTCGCCCACACGTTGGACGATTCAATCCCGATCGCCATGCTCGCCACGCAAATCAGAATCAGCGACAGCGTCGCGTCATGCACCATCGCCGCCGGCAGCATAATCGTCGCACCCAGCAGTCCCGTCCCCAAAAAGCTCTTCCGCACCTTGCTTGCACTCCAGCCGTGCGCAATCATGCGGTCCGAAAGCAGCCCGCAGGTAAGCGTGGATACGGCCGTCACCCACAGCGGGATCGACCCGAAAATCGCCACTTCATGCTGCGAATAACCGCGCGCCAGCCGGAAGTAACCCGGAATCCAGGTGAGCAGAAAATACCACGCATAGTTGCCGCCGAAAAGCCCGAGGAACGTTCCCCACGCCGCGCGCTGCTGGCAAATCTCCAACATCGTGGGCACGCGCCCCACCGCTGTCGGCAGCAGCCGCTCACCCTTCGGCACCATCAGGAACCAGGGAATCATCCAGAGAAAACTCAGCGCGCCCATCGCGTAGAAAAACGTCCGCCAGCCATACTGCTCCATCAGCAGGCCGCCCACCAGAAGGCTGAGCGCGGGCCCCATCTTGCTGCCTGCGTCGATCGCGGCGTTGGCGAAACCACGCTGCTGTTCGTGATAGCTCCCGGCCAGGATCTTCGAGTACGCGGGATACGCGACGCTCTCGCCCGCGCCGAGCAGAATCCGCAGCGCGATGAGCATGGCGAAGCCGGACGCCGCGCCCGTGAGCAGGATCGCCGTGGTCCAGATCATGAAACCGACAGCCAGCACGCGATTGACATCGAAACGGTCCACGAGCCATCCGGCCACCAGCATCAGTCCCGCATAGCCCGCGAAGAAGGCGGAATAAATCTGTCCGCGCCGGTACGTGTCGAGGCCGAAATCCTGCTGGAGGTATTTATCGGCCGCCGAAAGACTGCCGCGATCGATGTAGTTGATCGTGACCGAGAGCACGAGCAGAATAAGGATGACCCACTGCGGCCTTGTGAGCCGAATCTTGATGGCTTTGGACATGTGTGTTGGACGAAGAGACTTCCCGTAGCTTATCGCAAAACCCTTCGCAGCGGTGAAGTCGTTACACTGGATTTACTTCACTGCCGCAATCCGACATGACGACATCCAAAGCCGCGCGATGGGGCGCGGTATCTATCTTCGCGCTCGCCTCCACATGGAATTACCTCGACCGCCAGGTGCTCGCCGCCGCGGCGCCCAGCGTGCGCGCGGAGTTCCACCTCAATAACGCGCAGTACGGCTGGGTGCTCGCCGCATTCTCTCTCGCTTACGCGATCGCCTCGCCCGCCACCGGCTGGCTGCTCGATTGGCTCGGGCTCGAAATCGGCATCGCTTCGGCGGTTACCATGTGGTCGATCTCATCCGCGCTCGGAGGCATCAGCCGAGGCTTCGGGCAACTGCTCGGGTCGCGCGTACTACTGGGCGCCTTCGAATCGGCCGGCATCCCGGCGGCGGGCAAGCTGAACGCAAGTTATCTGGAGCCGGAGAATCGCGCGATCGGCGCGGCCATGACTCAGGTGGGGCTGAGCATTGCGGGAGTCGCGGCGCCGGTCCTGGTTGCGGCGATGCCGGGTTGGCGGCAGCCGTTCTTCGTATGCGCGGCGTTAGGGCTGCTTTGGATTCCCGTGTTCCTGCTGGCGAAGCGCAAGGTCGCGCCTTATGAAGAGATAAGACCCCGCCGTGAAAGCGGAGGACTGCAGATTCTGCGTGAACGACGTCTGCAAATCCTGGTCCTCGCCAACATCCTCTGGATGGGCAGCTACTCGCTGTGGACGAACTGGACTTCCGCCTATCTGATCTATGCATTTCCGCTGACTGTGAAGTCGGTAGCGCCGTTTGCCTGGGTTCCGCCGGTGGCCGCGACGCTGGGCGCGTTTGCGGGAGGCTGGCTTTCCCGCCGGGCGATGATGCGGGGGCGAACGGCGTTCGAAGCCCGCCTCTGGGGAACCTTCATCAGCGCGATCGGCTGCCTGATCATCCTGACCGTGCCGTTGTGCCAAACGCCGCTGGCGGCATCGCTGGCGATCTCGGCCAGCAGTTTCTGGGCGGTGGCGGGCAGCGTCAACCTTTATACGATCCCGGTCGATATCTGGGGCGGCGAACGCGCAGGCATGGCGATTTCGGCCCTCGTCTTCGGCTATGGGCTGCTTCAGGCCTGCATCTCGCCGTTGATCGGCTGGGTGGTGGACCACCACGGCTACACGCCCGTCTTCCGCCTGCTCGCGCCCCTGCCGTTGCTGGCCTGGTGGCTGTTGCGAAGCGTCAGAGACCGTTCGTCTTCTCCCGAACCATAGCCTCGCGCAGCAGGGCATTCATCTTCGTCTGATAACCCTTGCCCTTGCGCTGAAGCCAGGCGACGACGTCCGCATCCAGGCGAACCGTGAGTTGCCGTTTCACCGGCTGATGGAAGGCCTCGCGGAGCGTATCGGTCAGGATCTTGTTATCGACCTTCATCGTACTTTGTATTATGCCAGGGAATATCCGGCGGCTAACCTCGCGCTCCTGATAAAATCGAAGTTTCCCCTTTTCAGGAGGCTGAATGGCATATATTACCCGGCGCAGGTCGGTTGCGGTCAATGTGGGCGGTGTTAAGGTCGGCGGGTCGAACCCCATCGTCGTGCAGTCCATGACGAATACGGATACGGCAGACGTTCAATCCACCGTCAATCAAACGATGGCGCTGGCGCAGGCCGGTTCCGAACTGGTCCGTGTCACCGTGAACACGGAAGCCGCCGCCGCCGCAGTGCCGAAGATCGTCGACACGCTGGATAAGTTCGGCGTGCGCGTGCCTATCGTGGGCGATTTTCATTACAACGGCCATCTCCTGCTCAAGAAGTATCCGGAATGCGCCCGCGCCCTGGCCAAATATCGCATCAACCCGGGCAACGTCAACATCGGCAAGAAGCATGACGATAACTTCCGCACGATGATCGAAGCGGCCATCGAATACGGCAAGCCGGTGCGGATCGGCGTCAACTGGGGTTCGCTCGATGGCGCGCTGCTGACGCGCATGATGGACGAGAACAACAAGCTGGCCGAGCCGAAAGACGCGCGCGAGGTGACGCTCGAAGCCATCGTAGTGAGCGCCCTGCAATCGGCCGAAGCGGCTGTGCGGCATGGGCTGCCCAAAGACCGCATCATTCTGAGCGCGAAGGTCAGCGCGGTGCAGGATCTCGTCGACGTTTACCGCTCGCTCGCCGCGCGCAGCGATTACGCACTGCACCTCGGGCTGACCGAAGCGGGCCTGGGCGCGAAGGGCATTGTGGCGACCACGGCCGCGCTTTCGATTCTGCTCCAGGAAGGTATCGGCGATACGATTCGCGCCTCGCTGACGCCGCTGCCGGGCGGAGACCGCACCGAAGAAGTGATCGTGAGCCAGCAGATTCTGCAGTCGCTTGGAATTCGCAGTTTCACGCCGCAGGTGACGGCGTGTCCGGGTTGCGGCCGCACCACGAGCACGTTCTTCCAGGACATGGCGGATCAGATCCAGACCTATCTGCGAGAAAGCATGCCGGGCTGGAAGGAACGCTACACGGGCGTGGAGACGATGAAGGTCGCGGTGATGGGCTGCATCGTGAACGGGCCGGGCGAATCGAAGCACGCCAATATCGGCATTTCGCTGCCGGGCACGTTCGAGGAACCGGTGGCGCCGGTTTACGTGGATGGGCGGCTTTCGGTGACGCTGCGCGGCGATGCGATCGTGGCGGAGTTCATTGAAATTCTGAACAAGTACGTGGATTCGCATTACGCTGCCGCAATCGCGGAAGAACCCGTGGCGGTCTGACGGATGCCTCGTTACTTTACGCTCCGGGAAGCTCGTGCGGCGCTGCCCGCCGTGGGTCGCGACATACGCGACGCGGTGCAGGCCAAGGGGCGTTATCAGCAGGCCGATACCCTGCTGACGGAACTCGGCCAGCGGATTCTGATGCGCGGCGGCATGATGGTGGATACCGTGGCGGCCGAGGCGTGGAAGAAGCAGCGCGAATCGGGCGCGCAGACGCTGAAGGCCACGCTGGGGCGGATTGAGAACCTGGGCGTGGTGGTGAAGGACCTGGACGTGGGGCTGATCGATTTCCCGACGCTCTATCGTGGACAGGAAGTTTACCTGTGCTGGCGGATGGACGAGGCGGATATCGACTTCTGGCACGGCACGCAGGAAGGCTTTGCGGGACGGAAACTGATCGACAGCGAGTTTCTGTCGCACCACAGCGGCGATTCGGAGTAGGCTGGGCCGATTATGCGGCCCGATGAACCGGCTCATGGTGCAGCGTCATGAGTTGTTCGGCCTTCAGCGCGACCATGGCGTAGCTCATGCCATCGTGATCGGAGAACTCGACCTCATATACGCCGGGTGCCCAGTTCTCGACGATGGTACCCACCTGACCGCGAACCAGCCCTTCTTCGGGCAGATCTTCGAGCATGGCGACCACCGAATGCATTGCGATATCCGTCATCGGAGTTAGATGCGTGTACGTCTGGCGATCTCGGAGAGAGATCTCAGGGCGGAATTAACGGCTTCCGAGTTGGGGAAGAGATCCTCCAGTTCCGGATCGAGCACAATCACGTTCGAGCGTTTGCGCAACTGCTCGGCGTACTTGCCTCTGACCAGCTTCGGAAAATCCGAACTTTTGTATTCCGCACGCAACTCGTCGGAGGGTTCTTTAGTGGATTTCTTCATAAATACTTCTTTCCGCACGCGTCGCTGGCCGAGCGCTGATGATCCGTATCGCATCGTCGCGATCCACATGCGACACGACGAGTAATTGACCCGCCGCCGACATTCCGAACGTCACAGAGCGTCGCTCGTCAATCGAATGGTCTGGGTCGTCGCCCGTGGCAGACAAGGGATCATAGAAAACACTCACGGCGTCTGGGAACGAAACTTTATGCTTCCTGAGATTTGCCTTCGCCTTCTCTTTGTCCCATTCGAAGCGCACTGGCCGGATTCCCTGAGTTCAGTATAGCCACTATCCGGGAGATTCGTTCCGATCGGCTCAGCGGCGTCTCCCCGCTTACCGGAAATCATGGGACCTCGTGGATGCCATGGGCAACGCCGCATCCAGTCGCACAATTCGTTGCGCCTGGACGTGGATAACGTTGTCCACGTTCTGTACCTTGCCTTCAATCATTAAGTAAGTCGAGGTCACGATCGTCAGACGGTCCTCCTCGAAACGGTCCGGCATCACGACGATGTTCGCGATGCCGGTCTCGTCTTCCATGCTGATGAACATCACGCCCTTCGCCGTCCCGGGCCGCTGGCGCACGATCACGCAACCCGCCACTCGCACCTTTCGCCCGTTCGGCACACCGGCGAGATCCCTCGCAGGCGTCACGCCCATTTCGTGGAGTTCTTCGCGATGGTAGTGCATCGGATGCCGGCCGATCGTCAGGCTTGTGCCCTGGTAATCGGCGGCGAGGCGCTCGTGGGTCGTCATTTGCACAAGCGGCGCGGAGACGTCGGATTCGGGCACTTCTTCGAGGAGCGGTCCTGTCGCGCGACCGGCGCGGGCGGCTTTCCAGAGCGCATCGCGGCGATGCTCGGTCTGTAGCTTGGCCAGCGCGCCGACGCCGGCAAGCATTTCGAGTTCGGCCTTGTTGAGTTCGGGGATGCGGTGCGCGAGATCGTCCACGTCGCGGAAAGGTTTGGCGGCCGCAATGGCGCGTCCGGCGACGGAACGCAGGCTGCGCACGTAGCGCAGACCGAGACGAAGGGCGCGCTCGCCGCCTTCGATAGTGCAGTTCCATTCGGAGACATTCACGTCCACAGGCAGCACCCGCAGGCCATGCCTTTGGGCGTCTTTTACGATCACCGCGGGCGAATAAAAGCCCATCGGCTGATTGTTGAGCAAAGCGCAGGTAAACGCAGCCAAATAATGACACTTGAAGTACGCGCTGGCATAAGCGATCAGGGCGAAACTCGCGGCGTGCGATTCGGGGAAACCGTAGAGCGCGAACGACGTAATCGACTGCACGATGCGATCCTGCTGCTCGGTCGAAATCCCGTTCTTCGTCATGCCGAGACGCAGCTTCACCTCGATCTCTTTCATGCGCTGCTCGGAGCGCTTGAAGCCCATCGCGCGGCGCAGTTCTTCGGCCTCGCCGCCCGAGAAACTGGCTGCGATCATCGCCATCTTCAGGAGCTGTTCCTGGAAAAGCGGGACGCCCAGAGTGCGGCGCAGCACCGGTTCGAGCAGGGGATGCAGCGGATCGACAGGCTCCTTCCCAGCCCTTCTGCGCAGATACGGATGCACCATCTGGCCGACGATGGGACCCGGGCGGATCAGGGCGACTTCCACCACAAGATCGTAAAAATTTTCCGGCTTCAGGCGCGGCAGTGTAGCCTGCTGGGCGCGGCTCTCCACCTGGAACATGCCGATGGTGTCGCCTTTTTGGAGCGTTTGGTAAACCGTTGGATCGTTCTCCGGCAGGCGGCCGAGGTCGATGGTTTCGCGCCAGTGATCTTTGATGAGCACGAGGCAGTCTTCAAGCAGCGCCATCATGCCGAGGCCGAGCAGGTCGACTTTGATGATGCCCATATCGGCGCAATCGTCTTTGTCCCACTGGACGACGACGCGGCCGGGCATCGACGCCGGTTCGAGCGGCACAACGGAATCGAGCTGGCCCTGGCAGATGACCATGCCGCCGGAGTGCTGGCCGAGGTGGCGCGGGAGGTCCTGGAGGGATTCGACGATTTCGAGGAATTTGCGGGCGCGAGGGGTGGCGGCAGAGGTGGTGGCATGCGCGGTAGTGCTTTCGTTCAGGGTGGAGACGTCGAAGCCCAGCACCTTCGCAGCTTCGCGCGCGGCCAGTTTGCCGCGATACGTGATCACGTTCGCCGTCATCGCCGCACCGTGTTTGCCGTAGCGTTCGTAGACATACTGGATCGCCGCTTCCCGCTGCTCGCCCGACGGCAGGTCGATATCGATATCGGGCCATTCGCCGCGCTCTTCGGTGAGAAAGCGTTCGAAGAGCAGGTCCATGCCGACCGGATCCACCGCTGTGATGCCCAGCGAATAACAGACGGCGCTGTTGGCGGCCGAGCCGCGGCCCTGGCACAGAATGCCCTTCTCGCGGCAGAAGCGCACGATGTCCCAGACGATCAAAAAATAGCCGCCCAGTTTCAGCTTGTTGATCAGCGCGAGTTCGCGCTCGATTTGCTGGCGGGCGCGATCGTAGTAAGGGACATAGCGGCGGCGCGCGCCTTCATCGGTGAGCTTCCACAGCAGAGATTCGACCGTCTCGCCTGGCGGCAGAGGGTATTCCGGGAATCGATAGCCGAGGTCTTCGAGCGTGAAGCGCAGCCGCGAGGATATGACCTGGGTGTTGACGATGGCCTCGGGCACGTCGGCAAACAGCGCCGACATTTCGTGCGCGCCTTTGAGATGGCGCTCGGAATTGCGCGAGAGCAAACGGCCGGCGGCGTTGAGCGTGGTTTTGTGGTGGAGGCAGGTGAAGACGTCCATCACCTGGCGCTGTGCGAGGGTCGCGTGACAGGTTCCGTTGGTGGCGACCAGCGGCAGTTGCAGGCGGCGCGCCAGGTCCATTACGGCCTGATTGCGGGCTTCTTCGTCGCGATCGAAGTGGCGCTGCAGTTCGACGTAGACGTTGCCGGGGCCGAAGGTGCGGACCATGTTTTCGAGCGTCGGCTGAGCTTTGCCGAGTTTCAGGCTGCGGGCGAGCGCGCCTTCTTCGCCGCCGGTGAGGCAGATGAGACCTTCGGCGAATTCGGTGAGTTCGGCGGGGAGCGCGGCTGGCTCGTGGCCGGGTTTGGGATTTTTGGTGCCCGCGCGCAGTTTCATGCGCGTGACCAGGCGGCAGAGGTTTTGGTAGCCTTTGCGCGATTCGGCCAACAGGGTGTAGCGGCTGCCATCGGTGGCGGTGACTTCGCAGCCGATGTGGGCCTGGATGCCGTGTTTTTTCGCGGCACGATGCAGTCGGGGCGCGCCGTAGACGCCATCGATATCGGTGAGGGCCATGGCCGGGAGGCCGGCGGCGGCGCAGGCGGCGATGTAATCCTCCGGGACGCAGGCTCCGCGGAGGAAACTGAAGGCGGAGCGGGCGTGGAGTTCGATGTAGGGGCCAGAAGTCATGACTGACCTCCCCTCAGGATTGCGTCATTCGGAGGTTCACGCAGAGAGCGCAGAGAGAAGACGCAGAGAACGCAGAGAGAAACCAGAGCAACAGTGGGGTTAGTCATAGCTGCCCTCCACGAACCAGCGGCGCGAATCGAGTTCGCAATACAGACGGTACAGGCCGCCGGATGCGATCTCGATGTCCCATTCGTCGCGATTCCAGGGGTCGGTGCGCCACCAATCGCCCGACGTGCGCCATGGACCCTTCGCCACTGCCACGCTGCCATTCGCTACGGGCGAGGAGATGCGCGCGGGGCGTTCGCGGTCGAGAATCACCTGGGCATATTTGGCCGGACGGAAACGGCGCAGAGACAGGCGCGGGGTCGGGCGATTGGTGGTCGAAATTGATACGCCTGGGGAGAAAGCCCGCAGCGCAAAACTATCGGGGCGATGGGTATCCATGACTTCCGCCACACCCACTTTGTCGGGACCAAGCAGATGGCGGATGCGCGCGATGGTGAGTTCCAGCTTTTCCGGCTCGGGCGACATCGCCAGGAACAGGCCCTGCTGGGTGCGGCGCGGCTTTACCGGTTCGGCGGCGATATGCGCTTTCAGGACCGGCGCGGCCGGCGGACGACCGGTCAGTTCCAGTTGCAGCATTTTGAGAAACGCCGCCGCATCCCGCATCGGTACCGGCAGACGCAGGACGACGGTGTGATCGGACGCCTTTTCGAGCGTGAGGCGAAGGCGGATTTCATTGGTCGCAAGCGAACGCGCGTCCAGACGGCGGCAGACTTCGTTCAGCAGGCGGGCGAGGATGAAGGAGAGCGGTTCGAGGAGATCCACCGGATACTCCAGTTCCAGTTCTTCTTCGAATTGCAGAGGGTCTTCGAGGGGACGAAGCTGCCGGTTGCCTTCGCCGCGCGCGAGACGTTGCAGGCACACGCCCTCATCGCCCAGGCGGGCCGCGACGCCGAGCGGCGGGAGTTTGGCGAAGTCGCCGAAGGTGCGGATGCCCCAGAGATCTAATAGTTCCGCTACTTCAGGCGAGGCGCACAGCAAGTTGATCGGCAGTCGCGCTAACGCTTCCGCTTCGCGCCCCGGCTCGACGACGGTCATGCCGCGAAATCCGCGCGCCGCATGAATGGCCGCATCGGGATTGGCTGCGATCGCGATGTTGGCGTTAATGCCAACTCTCCGATCGATCTCGCGCGCGAGTTGGGGCGGCGGGCCGTAGAGCGAGGTGAGGCCGCGCACGTCGAACACGATGGCGTCTTCGCCGATTTCTTCGATATGCGGCGAGAAGAAGCGCGCGCATTCGAGCAATAGCGGCAGATTGCCCGAGGCATGGAGGCAGGCGTACATTTAATTAACCCCCTCATGGCAGACTGCCGTGAACTCCGCCGATTGCGCGTGGTAGTGCTTGCGGCTTTCCGCCTCGGCCTCAATGCCGCGCAGCAGTTTCCCGGTCCAGACCGGGCGCTTGCGCTTCAGTTCCAGCTGGAGCGACGAGCAGGAGCGCGCGTTGATCTTCGTTTCCGCGACCACGAGGGCCGCGCCGGTGCGTTCGGCGGCATGGCGGAGGCGGAACCACGAGGCGAGCGAGATGCGGCGGACGTCGAGGTCCGGGGTATCGGCCATATCGAGGACGACGAGGCCGAAGCCGCCGCCCTGGGTGAGGAGGTCGACGGCCTTGAGGGCATGTTCGGTGTTGCCGGAGCAGTTGACCCAGAGGATGCGGGCGAGGTCGGCGCCGGCGTTGGAGGCGGAGAGGGGGTCGAAGGCGCCGGTGGCGTCGATCCAGGCGCAGCATTCGCCCTGGCGGGTAGCGGCGGCGAGGAGGGCGAAGAGGAAGGAGGTGCGGCCGCTGGAGACGGGGCCGCAGATTTCGGTGAGGGCGCCGCGGGCGATGCCGCCGGAGGTGAGGCGGTCGAGGGCGGGGATGCCGGTGGAGAGGCGGGGTTTTTCCTCGTGCTTTTGAAAGCCGGATGCGATCTCGCGGAGTTGAAGGGCCGTGCCTGTATTCGCCATTTGTTCGCCTGTTACACGATTTTGGCAGATTGGGCGGAGCGGGGTCAAGGGGGAAAAAGTCAAAACCTTTAACCGCAGATGAACACAGATGGGCACGGATGGGGAAGAGGTCGGGATTTGTGGCGCGGCGGGGGTTGGGCCCGGGTTTTGATGTGAGGCTGCTTTTGGGGGATAAAAGCTGCGGATGAACGCAGATTGGGAACCGAAATAGTGGGATTGGTGGCTCTCAGAGTGGGATCGATGGGCGAAATAGTGGGATCGTCGGGGGTCGTGGTGGGATCGTCTGGTTTTGGAGATCCTTTGTTTTGTTGGGGTTGGTGGGATCGTGTCGCGCCGGTTGGTGGGGAAGGCAAAAACGAGCGGGTTTGCGGTGGCTTTCGGGGTCAATTCCAAGCCACGGAAGGGCATAGCAGACCCACGGGGTGGCTTATTTTGGGTTATTTTTGGGTTCTGGTTTGGGGCAAGATCCTTTGTTTTCATGGGCCCCGTGGGTTGGTTCCTGCAAATTTTACGTTTTTTCGGGTTTGGGGAGGGAAAGTCAAAACCTTTAACCGCAGATGAACGCAGATTTGCACGGATGGAAAGGCCTGGGTTTGGGGGTACAACTGGGGTTAGGCGGCGCTTCCGGATTATGAACGCGGATTGGGAGGCGGTGGTCGTTGGCGTCGTCATAGCTTTTCCGATTCGACTTTACCGCATGGGGCCGAAAAATCGGGGTGCGGACGGGGTAGAAATTGGCGGTAAGTTATTGGTGGGTTTGGGGATACAAATATTTTTAATCGCTGTGACCGAAAAAGATCCGGAAAAAACCTTTAGCCGCGGATCACACAGATGGGCACAGATTTAACGGCCCTTTTTCTTTGAGATGGCGTGTTTTTTCTACGATGGCGGGCCACCAGTAGAGGAGTTCGCCATAGCGGCGGATGAGGGACTGGGCGTTCGGCGGGTGCGGGGCCGGTTTCAACAGGGCCTGGTGGTGGAGTTGGATGGTTTGGCGGAGGTCGATGGCCCATACGTCGCCGATGGGCGGGTTCCAAGTGTTGAGGAGGGATTCGGCGGCGCGGATGGCGTTGGCGGAACGGTGGGCGAGGGGCATGCGGAGGGCGTCATGAAAGTCGGGTTCGGGCAGGTCGCCGAGTTCGATGAGGTGGCGGCCGAGGGCGCGCATGCGGGCGGCTTCGGGCAGGGCCGGCGGGGCGTTGGGACAGGTTCCGATGCAGGCGATGACGAGTTCGGAGATGCGGAGGGTGGTGGGGTCCGGCGGGGGCTGGGCTGGTCTTTGTTTGGTTAACTGCCGATCGGGGACGTGCGGGAGGACGAAGGGGAGGTGGGCGGCGTAGCCGTGGGGGAAGCAGTGGTGGAGGACGCGACCGAAGACGCCGTCTTCGTTGCGCCAGGCGGGGAAGAAGGGCGGGAGCAGGTCGCGATTATCGAGGCCGAGGCAGGTGGCCATCAGGGGGCCGGTGTGGGTGATGGTGGGGGAGAGGTGCTGGCGGAGCAGTTCGCGAGATTGGAGGGCGGCGGTGTAGGCACCGGGCGCGGCGAGGCGGTGGCGAGTGGCGGGATCGGGGGCCATGCGGAGGGCGAGGGTGGGGTCGGCCATGCCTGCGTCGCCGACGAGGCCGTTGGTGGTGACGAGGATGCGGGCTTTGCCGGTGCAGACGTGCCCGGCGGTACGTCGGAAGCTGTAGGCGTGGCGGGGGGTGATGGCGGTATGGTGGCCAAGGAGAGCTAAAGAGGTTCTCGCTCATTCATGCACGTGCCTTCGCCGGCCCCGACCCGAGCAGCACGCCCGGCTCGATTCCCGCGTCACGCAGTTCTACCGTCCGCTCCAGAATCGCGGGCCACCACATGAGCAGACTGCCATACGACGCTAAAAACCCCTGCACCGCCCCGGTCGCGTCCTGGCCCGGAGATGGAACCACGTCCACCGGAATCAGCCGCTCCGAAGACTCCATCATCTCCCGAATTGCTTCTATCTGCTCGTTCATATCCCGGGCCCACTCCTTGCAGTTAGTTCCATCCTCCGCCAGACACTTCTCAAACCGTTCGATCATAGCCGAAAGCTGAGAACACATCAGGACTGTCAGGAGTTCCCGGAAATCCCCCCGCGGCATCTTTCCCATTTGCGAAAGATATCTGCCTATGGAAACGAGACGCTCCGTGCGGGTGCTCTCGCCAGGCAGTGGCCTCCAAGCCAAGATCCCCGCGATCACGACGTCCGAAACCCGCCGCGCGACCTTGTCTGCCGGGTACCTCCGCGTCCCCGGCGGCTGGTGCAGCATCGAGAATGGCAGGTTGCACACATAATCGTCGTTCGAACACGCACCCAACAGACACGAAAACACGCCATCTTCGTTGTTGAACATGGGTATGAACGGCGGAGTGATCAAACGGTTGTCCAGCCCGAAGAACATCCCGACCGACCCGCCGCTGGTGTGTAACAGATTGGCCGCCATGGCTTGGCGAACGACCTGTCGCGATCCGAGGACCTGATCGTATCGACCGTGCAACGCCTGCACCCTGAGGCGCGTTTCCATTGACGAGTTTGAAATCAGTCCGAGTCCAGAATGAAACCCGCTGTCACCGGCGGAGCCGTTGAACGTCGCGCATACGCGACCCGCGCCCGAAAGCAGGCTTCCCAGGACGTGTATGCAGACTTGGTCAAGATTGACTCCAATGCCTCTCGCCTGAGCCTGAGCCGCAATCGCCGCTGGCGGCTCCCCCAAAAATGAGCCGTGCTCTCCAAGTATGTCCAAGGGCTCGTACTCGAGGAACTCGCAGGCGCTGGAATAGTCTACAAACGGCCACACCTCGGCTGGGCTTCCGTGACCTGGCATAAAAAGGTCAGCCGCGGCCCGGCTGCTACCAGGCACCCGTCCGGTTCTACAAATCGTATCGTCGTCCACGCTCAGGAGCAGCGACCCTGCGGTCTGGAGCAGAATGGCATTGCGACTTGCGCCAGGCGCGCGTGCGGATCCGGCGTGCCCCCACAATGCAAACTGAACGATTTCCTCGGGAATATCGCCCTTTACCGCAATCTTCCGCGAGAAATGCGACTTTTGATTCCGGCCCGCGTAGACGATGTTGGCAGATATCGTCCCAAGCATTCGTCGCAGTGCTGTCTCGGTCTCGTTCGCCGCGCTTGTGTCTCTGGAATCGTCGCTAACCAGGATCGTGCAATTCCGCCCAAATTCCCGAAAGTTCTCGTCATAGCTGGCGATGGCTCTCTCTATGCACTCCGGCCGCTCGCGAGTGGGGATCGTCAGCCAGGGGATTGCGTGCCCGGGCCGGTTCATGGCCTTCGAAATCTCGCGCCGGACCTGCACTTCGGAAATCAATCCTCCGGCCTCCGCAAGTTCGCAGAATGTGGTCAGCGCCCTCTCCGCCGAAAGCCCGGGGAACATGTGCGCTGCTTCCGCCGCCGCCACTTCGAGCGACAGGAATGAGTTCCATCCGCCAAGTGCGTTTGCCGTCACATTGTCTAGCCTTCTGCTCGCCGCAGCCAGTGGAAAATGCGCAAGTTCGGCAGCGGTTCCTTGACGAAAGCGTATCATCGGACCGCATCGAAAGCGCGCGGGTCTGTTGCCCTGATCCTGCGCCAGCATGTCTCCTCCTATCTGTCGGCCTCACCCTTCGGACCTAAGGCCGAACCCTCACTACTGAGCCCGATAACGGACTCACTCGGCGAAACACAACCATGACTCCCCTATATTGCGTCGACTTCGCGCGGCACCAAGGTCACGCTCACTTCCTCTCTGGGACTGTGAATCGATAGTGGAGCCTCTGTAATACGTTTTTGCGATATTCGGTAAACGTTATAGTAAGTTGGCGCATCGTGCTCACAGGCCATAATCGCCATCTGAAAGGGCGGCGCCGCACTCACGGAATACAGTCTTGACCCAGGAAACAGCGTCGTCCAGTTCGAGAGCGAATTCTTTCGCGGATTCGGAGTGCCGGGCACGCCTGTCTGACGCACAAAACGGCAACCCGGGCTTTTTAGAATATGAGCGGCCGACCGAGTTGTCGAGCATTGCGTTAATTTCGGGCTTTGAAATTGGCAGGTCGAGGCTCCTCGCTGAGCGTTGTAAAGCATCGCGAGGTGATTCGGCCACTAAGGTGGCTGCCATCGCGGTGGTCTTCGGAAGCGTAGACGTGCACATTCGATCCATCAACAGATGGTTCGCAAGCCAATACAAAGCGGCCGAACGGCCCGGACTGTACCGGGCCTCGCTGTAGACAGCGTCAGGAAATTTGTGAACGCCCGGGCTCTGATGAGACAGAGCGAGCCGAAGCATGATCCACTCCCTCCGCGCCGGATCTTTCAAGACCGCGATCACAAACTCGCTGACGACACTGGTCAAGCACAACCCGGATGAGTATGGTGTAGCGCTCATGAGGTCGGCCCCTATGAGTCCGCCCACATCGGCCAGCTTTACCACGGCGGTGCGGCCGTGAAACGGCCGGGCCAACAGGTGTGTCGCAACTGAGAGGCAAGTCTTCCACCTCACATGTAGCAAAGGGTCGAATGAGAACTGGGGTGCCAGAAACGCGAGGCGGGTCAGGATAAACGGCTCTTTGAGGACAAAGCAGCTGTCGGATAGCTCAAGATAGCGGGCGAGAAGTGTGGAGCAGGCAAAGCCCCCATGAAATATATAACGCCCACGCGTTGCGCCAAGCCGGGGCAAGGCATCTATGAAGCATTCTATCGGGACGTCGTAGCGTTCGGCCCTGTACGGGACAACTCGTTCATCGAGAAATACCGATGCTTTGAATGCCTGCAAGGACATTTCCACAAAACGGATGGACTGCAGGTTGTCCCTGAAGTCCATAGGGAGGAATCTCGGATTCTCAATGAGGGCTGCGCAGTTCATTCGCTGTCGGGGTTCTTTTTCGCTATCGCCGATGCCTGGGCGAATCAGGTCAGATACAGCTACTTTGTCGTGCGCCGTCAACATTTATGCGACTTCAGGTCACGGTGTTTCGTTAGTAGCCATTATCAGTAGCCACTATCCCTGATTGGATAACACTGGTATTCGACCGTTCTCAGTCGCCGGATGGCGTGAAACTGAAGAGCCAGTTGTATGAGCAAGAGTCCCGCCTTCGCATGTGACCTCAATCAGGGTGCCCAGTAGAGCCGCATACCGCGCCATGTCCTCATCGCCGTCCGCAAGTATATCTCCGCGGCACAGCTCTCGATATTCCTTTTCGTAGCCCATATACCGAAAAAACAGAGGAGTTGTAGAATTCACAAACACCGGATTGAGGCTTGCCGACAATCTCTCGGCCAGCAAAGTCATGACAAGGGCCTCGCTTTCCAAGGTCTCCTGGGTTCGCTGTAGGGTAACCAAAGACCTGATGTCCGCATCGTTCCATGGGATGCCGCGGTTCAGCCGGAGCAGCACCGACACGCTTATCAACAGTACCTGATCTAAGCCGAGGACAGCCGCTACTGCACCAAAAGCGTTCGTCGTACTCTTATATACGTCGATGTACGAATTCGTAGAGAATATGAGCTTGTGCATTTCGTCATCGGCATCGAGGGCGGCGATTCGTTCCACAGCGGTGGCGTAGGCCTCACAAAACAGGCACGATATGACATATTGCTTGGCCGTCGCCTTTCCGGACCCGAGGAACGGCGAAAGATATCTGTAGGCGACGCAATGCGCCGACTCGTGCAGCGTGTGATTTCTCCGGAGACTAGATAGAACGAAATTCGGCGGGACGGTTAAGTGTGGGCTCCTGACAAGCAGCCGTCGGAGGACGCTGGCGTTGTCGAATACTGGTATGACTCCGCCATCTATGATGTCCTGGAGCATCAAGAGCGGAAGCGCGCTATAGTCGCGACTAATCGGATCGACTGACGTTGAGTACGAGAATCCGCAGGAAATGCACATCTCGCGGAGTCTTCGATATAAAGGATTTGTTGAACAGAGAAATCGGTCGCCGAAGGCTTCCGAAATGCCCAGGCGAGTTTCGTCGCCGTCATCAACGGCAATGAGTTCTTTCAACAACATAGGTTGGTCGAGCCACGGTGTTTGCTCGTATTGAGACGGCGCTGCATTTGAATTCATAAATTCACCTCGATGCCCTGCTAGAGCGAACTAGTTTTTGTGATGTCGCGGATAGAGCGTTTCCGACCCGCAACGCCTCACGCTCAGAGAATAGTCACGCCCATCGGATTCTGTTGGGGGTCGTCCCAAAAACACTCAGAGAGTTGGCCAAACACTTCCGGCGGCAATATCGATCTACGTGGGCGCGCCCGAATTGGTCCTCGAACTGCGTGGAGGCCCGGTAGCCAGGCTTCGTCGAAGTCTGCGGCGTCAAACTGTACATTGTCAAAGTCGTGGTCGAAGTAGGGTTCGCCGAGAGCTTCGTATAATGCCCGAACGACCCGCTCCGGCGAATCGACGAAGGACTCGTAGCGAACTACGATAAGTCTGTCGGCAAACTCGCCGAACCAGGCTTGCCGGAGGCCCTGCAGCGCCGCCTGCAGGAATACGCCCTTCCCAGCCATAGCCTGTGCTCGACTGAAAACAGTTCCGTGCACATCATAGCCGAACATCCTCGGCGCTCGAAGAGGGTTCCGCTGTACCAGCCTTTCGACGCTGTCTACGATCCACGCGGGCGTCCGGACGCAGCAAATAACCCGGGTGTCCGGAAACAGTTGAACCAACGCGGGTAGCTTGCCGCACCACGACCGACTAGTGTCAAACACCAGGCGGTGATCCGCTGAACGATAGTATCCCAAAACCACGGACCGTAGAATCTCCAGGCGCTGACCGTCCGAGATCTGGCTGGCCAAGTCGGACGAACTCATCGTTTGTAGAACGGTTGAGAATATCTCGGCAACCGGAGATGAGATGCCTGCGCAGGCGTTCAGGTTTTGGCGCAGCACCGCCGCCAGAAGCGTGCTTCCTGAGCGCGGCAGCCCCGATATAAAATGCAGTCGTTTGCCCATTCCCAGAGTCTCATTCCCATTTAACGCATGTGCTCGCCGGGCACCTAATTGCTGAAGATGCCTGACAGTCGATCCAACAGCCTTCGATGCTCGGGGTGACGCATGTCCGTGTACAGAGATTCCAGCTTAATCTCGGAAAGGCGCCCAGTAAATAATTTCCCGTTTATGATAAAGGTCGGAGTTGCCGTGACGCCCAATTGTTCTTTGCCTCTAGCGATATCTTTACGAATACGACTGTGCGGGGTATCATCGCGCACACAGCGGGCAAAAGAGTCGGCATCCGCGATGCCGGCTTGCCTCGCTAAGGCCGTCCAGTTTATGGTGGCGAACTCATTGCGGTGCTCAAACAGCAGGGATTGATATGGAACCGTAATGCCCTGCAAGTCCGCGCAGTCCGCGGCTACCGCAGCTGCGTAAGAATAGGGGTGGATCGTTTCCAAGGGAAAATCGTAGCGGTAGAGGGCCGCCTCGGCACGGTGCCGGGCCATAAACGCAGTAAGAGCAGGCTCGGCCGCCGCACAATAGGGGCACTGGTAGTCTGAAAACTCCACGATCTTGAGTTTGGCGGCCGAGGCACCCAGTACGGGCGCGTGCTCACTGGTTAGCTCGCGCCAGTGCTTCGCAATGCGAGCTTCAGTCGCCGCCTTGTCCGGATTCTGCAGGAGTTGCTGCCCCTTCAATCCAAGCATGGTGCACAGCCAAACGGCCAACCCGATAGTCACAATGCGATTCGCCACATTCATTGGTTACCCCGTTCATTTATTCAAGGAGATTGTCAATAAAGCAGATTTCTGGTCTTGCTCGTCCATAGTCCCTGCGTGCGCCCAGATAATCTTGCCATGCCGATCAAAAATTAAGGTCGTCGGTGTACCCGTCAGTCGGTACTGTTTCATCCAGCCAATGTCAATAAATGCAATAGCTGTCTCATCCTTTTGCCCCGCGGATTCTCCAGAAGGCAGCTTCAAGAGGTAAGGGGGTATGTCATATATGTGAAACCCGCGGGCTACCAACTCTGTTTTCAGTGCGCTCCACTTCGGCTGGTCGGCCCGACAGAACCTGCATCCGGCCGTGGCATATCGAACGGCCCACCCCTTATCAGAACTCGACGAAACGCTGACCTCGGTTCCCGCCGCTGAGAACCCGTGGGGCCGAATGCTCGCAGCCCAATCCGTTTTTTCGCGAACAAACGGCGCTGGGTCCGTTGCGGCTCTGTGGGCAAGTACGGTCAGCCAAGAAAACAGAGTGACGTCGGCGACGGTCACGCCAGCAAGCAATACATAAACGGCATTGGCCACGACGGCTTTCATGGATAGACTCATCGAGCGGCCCCCTCGATTACTTTCCGAGGTTCGATTCCTTGGCCTCTCCACATGATCGCGGAATCCGCTTTACCGGCGATCCTCAGTATCGCAAGGCCCTTCCCGTCGGCGTCCGCCAGCGATTGAGCGTTGACAGCTTCCCCATATGCTAAGACGGGAAACGGGCGGACTTGAAGCGTGCGCATCGACTCGGCGCATAACTGGCCGTCGCAGTAGGCGACCAGTGTGAGGTCGGCGCGCGGCCCAAGAAGTGCGCTCACCTGAACCCAGAAACCGAGATCACTCCGAAGGCTCTGTCGTCGCAACACAAATGCGATATATTGTTTTGAGTGAAGCGAGGCTTGAAGGACTTTGCCGTCAATATCTATCCCGGTTGGGTCTCGAAATCCCAGCTCCCTGGTCTGACTGGATGCGAACTCAACTCGACTCTGTTTGAGGGCATTGATGTTTGTCACCAACGAGCACGCATAGAACGAGAGTATTGCTAACAACAATGTCGCCTGGAGCATGGGATTTGAAATTGTATTCACGTGTACCTTCTTGTCTGACGAAGAACAACAGCTCGTGCTATGCATTGTGCGCGCCGATCATGCCACTACCAGTGACCCAAGCAAATGCTGTCGACCGGCATCCCGGATCCGCCCTCGCCGGACATGCCGGTTCGACATCATCCCTTAGTGCACTATGAGATACAGTACGTCGTGTCCCACGGTATGGCGCCGCCTCCGGCGCAAGCGCAGTCATACGTCCAGGGTTGCCCAGGTATCGCTGGACCGCCCAAATCGCCGTTTATTATACAGCTTCCAACGCCGCCCCCTTGGTTGTAGTTCGTGCAACCATAGAGCGCGGTATTGCACTTGTTTCCGTTCGCCCGTGCGGTGCTCGTTAAGGAGTAACTAACGGCAAGGAGCACTGTGCTTCCAACTGCCGCGCCTCTAATTGCGTCTTTTGCTTTCATATATACCTCTTTTCATCCTTTTTCAGAAACTAATTGGACCACCGATCATCTACTACTGCGGCTGGGCA
>Ga0302319_10007751_pt1 | contig 21076 bp, 13 predicted proteins | sample Bog_T0_2_FD_203319 | JGI IMG/M metagenome (GOLD analysis project Ga0302319, IMG submission 203319) | Peat permafrost microbial communities from Stordalen Mire near Abisko, Sweden - Bog_T0_2 | ecosystem: Environmental > Terrestrial > Soil > Wetlands > Peat | place: Sweden: Abisko, Stordalen Mire... | reverse complement strand
TGACGCTGCCGATTACGAGCATCGGGCTCTCGGGTACAAACGCTGCGCAGTATTCGGAGACCTCGGCCTGCGGCTCCTCGGTGGCGGTTGGGGCGAGATGCGCCATCAGCGTCGTATTCACTCCGACCGCCACCGGTGCCTCGACGGCGAGTTTAAGCTTGAGCACCGGAGGCGGGGCAGCGTCACAGAGCGTATCCCTCACCGGTACTGGTGCGGTGCCAATTTATACCGTGTCGCCGGCCTCGATCGCCTTCGGCAGCGTGCAGACTAATACGTCGAGCGCCGCGCAGACCGTGACTGTGACCAACACGGGAACCTTGCCGCTGCCGATCACGAGCATCGGGCTCTCGGGTACAAACGCCGGGTTGTATTCGCAGACCTCGACCTGCGGATCCTCCGTGGCCGTTGGGGCGAGCTGTGCCATCAGCGTCGTATTCACTCCGAGCGCCACTGGTGGCGCGGCGGCGAGTTTGATCCTGACCACGGGCGGCGGCGCGGCGTCACAGACCGTTTCACTCTCAGGGACCGGTGCGGTGGTAACCTACACCGTCTCGCCTGCCTCGATCGGTTTCGGCAACGTGCAGATCAATGCCGCGAGCGTTCCTCTGTCGATCACAGTCAGCAACATGGGGACGCTGGCGTTACCGATTTCCAGCATCGGCTTCTCGGGTGCGAACTCCGGTGAATTCGTTGAAACCGACGATTGTGCCGGCGGCGTCGCGGCGGGCGCCAGTTGCGTCATCCGCGTGGTGTTCACGCCATCCGCGATCGGCAATGGTGCGGCGAGTCTGAACGTGGTTGGTGGCGGCGGTGCGGGCACCCAGTCCGTTGCGCTGGCGCTTGACGGGACCGGCGTCGTGCCGACCTACACACTGGCGCCCGCGACACTGGCGTTCGGCAACGCGCAGACAAACGTGGCGAGCGCGGCGCAGGCGATCACGGTGACGAACACCGGGTCGCTGGCGCTGCCGATCACGGGCGTCGGCTTTTCGGGAGCGAATGCCGGAGATTTTTCCGAGACGGACGACTGTGCCGGCGGCGTCGCGGTGGGTGCGGCTTGCGCGATCAACGTGGTGTTCACGCCGTCCGTGGCGGCGGCTGAGTCGGCGACGCTGAGTGTGAATGGGGTTGGCGGAGCCATGCAGAGCGTGGCGGTCGGCGGAACCGGCATCGTGCCGACCTACGCGGCTTCGCCGTCTGCGGTGAGCTTTGGCAGCGTACAGACGGGCGTTGCGAGCGCACCGCTTGCCGTCATCGTCACGAATTCTGGGTCGCTCGCGCTGCCGGTCGCGGGGATTGTGCTCTCGGGCCCGAACGCCGATGAATTCACCGAGACTGACGATTGCGCGGCCGGCGTTGCAGCGGGCGCCGCATGCACGATCAACGTCGTCTTCACGCCGAATTCCCTCGGCGCCGGTTCGGCGAGCTTGGGCATCACCGGCGGCGGCGGTGCCGCAACTCAAGCCATCGCGCTCGTTGGGACCGGCGCAGCGCAGCCTCCGCCGTTTACACTCGGGCCGGCGACGGTCGCTTTCGGCGCCGTGGAGGTGAACGTTGCGGGTGCGTTGCAGGTCATCACGCTGGCGAACAACAGCCAGCAACCGTTGTCCCTCACGAACATCACGATCGGCGGAACGAATGCTGCTGATTTCTCCGAGTCCGATGACTGCGCCTCCGGCATCGTGGAGGGCTCGACTTGCACGATCAACGTGTCCTTCGTACCGACCTTGAATACGGCCGAGACGGCCAACTTGAGCGTCAACGCGTCGAACGGCGCCGGGACACAGACTGCGCTGCTGACCGGCAACGGCGTACTGCCGACCTACACCGTGTCGCCGGCCTCGATCGCATTTGGCAACGTGCAGACGAACACTTCGAGCGCGGCGCAGAGCGTCACCGTGGCGAACACGGGAACGCTGGCCGTGCCGATTTCCAGCATTGGCTTCTCGGGCACGAATTCCGGTGGATTCAACGAAACCGACAATTGTGCCGGCGGCGTCGCGGCGGGCAGCAGTTGCACGATCAACGTGGTGTTCACGCCCTCCGGGATCGGCAGTGCAGCGGCGAACCTGAATGTGGCGGGAGCAAGCGGGGCGGGCACGCAGTCCATTGCGCTCGCCGGATCGGGATTTGTGCTGCCGCCGGCCTATGCGGTGTCGCCGGCGGCATTGAATTTCGGCAACGTGCAGGCGAACGTGGCGAGCGCGGCACAGGTGATCACGGTGATGAACACCGGTACGCTGGCGCTGCCGATCACGGGCATCGGCCTGACGGGTGCGAATGCGGCAGATTTCTCCGAGACCGACACCTGTGCGGGCGGCGTCGCGGCGGGCGCGGCTTGCACGATCGAGGTGGTGTTTCTGCCGTCCGCAGCGGCAGCGGAGTCGGCGACTTTGAACGTGAGCGGCGCGGGCGCCGCCGGGACGCAGAGCGTGGCGCTCGGCGGGACGGGCATCGTGCCGGCCTACACGCTGACGCCCGCGGCGCTGCCCTTCGGTGGAGTCGCGCTGAACGCGGCGAGTGTGGCACAGGCGATCACGGTGACGAACACCGGGACGCTGGCACTGCCGAGCGCGAGCATCGGCTTCTCCGGTTCGAACGCGGGAGATTTCTCCGAGACCGACACCTGTGCAGGCGGTGTCGCGGTGGGCGCGACGTGCACCGTCGAAGTCGTGTTTACGCCGTCCATGGCGGCGGCGGAGTCGGCGAGCCTGACGGTCAACGGCGCTGGCGGCGCCGCGCAGTCCGTGGCACTCTCCGGCAGCGGGGTTGCCCCCGCCCCGTCCTATTCGGCGTCGCCGACATCACTGGAGTTCGGGAGCGTGCAGACAGGTATCGCAAGTGCTGCGCTGGTGATCATGGTGACGAACACCGGTTCGCAGGTCCTGCCCGTCTCGGGCATCAGCTTTTCGGGCGTCAATGCGGGCGCTTTCTCCGAGTCGGACAACTGTGCCGTTCCGGTCGCCGCCGGCGCAAGCTGCGCGATCAACGTCGTCTTCACGCCGAACTCCGTCGGCGCCAACACGGCGAGTTTGAGCATCAACGGCGGCGGCGGTGCGGCGACGCAAATTATCGCGCTCGCGGGGGCCGGGGTTCCGGCTCCGTTCTGGGTTTACTACAACGGTGTGTTCAACTGGCCTGGTGATTATTCGGCATCCGCGACGGCCAACTATAAGGACACGACGGGTCTGCCCTTGTCCGGATCGTACGACATCAATCTCACGCTCAACGGGCCGTGGGGCATCTGGACGCCGTACGCACCGAATTGGGATTTCAATCTCACTGGGTTCAACTATCTCGTGTTCTCGCTGAAGCCGACCGTGGCGAATCAGGTCTGGACCATGTACTCGATGAGAGTTGGCGACGTGCGAATCGTGAATTCCGCCGGCGTCCCGGTGACCCTGAGCGTGCTGAACTACGGCCCCGCGCCGCAAGCGGGCGTATGGGCCACATACAGGATTCCCTTGGCCGATTTCATGACCGATTGGAGTACGGGAAGCCCGGTCCAGCTGCAGGCCATGTACAAGTTCGGCATTCAAGACGAGACCGGCCTCGCGGCGAACCACTGGTATATCGACAACGTTGAGTTCACGCCGTGAGGATGCCTTAAGAATTGTCCCGCCGTGTGACGGCGTTCATGAGAAAGGCGGCCGGTTTTCGTCCATCATCGGGACCCGGCATGTGGCCGTGACGTTACCGGGACCAAGATGAAGTTCAGATTGCGGGCATTCGGCACTCATCTGCTGGCAAGTGCCGTGATCCTGACGTTGGTGCTCGGCGGACTGTACGCCGGCTGGTATCGGTGGCCCGGTTGGTATCTCACGAGCGTGCCGCAGGTGCTGGGGATGCTGGCGCTCGTCGATCTGGCGATCGGGCCGCTCCTCACCCTGGTCATCGCGAGCCCCGGCAAGCCGCGGCGCGAATTGACCCGCGATGTCGCGATCATCGTGCTTGCGCAGATGATTGCGCTCGGCTACGGCACGTCGACGTTGTGGAGCGGGCGACCGCTGTATTACGCCTTTTCGGAAAATGTGCTGCAGGTGGTCCAAGGCTACGACCTCGACCCGGACGCATCGGCGGCAGCCCGCGAGCGGCGCCTGGATTTGGCGCCGCACTGGTATTCCCTGCCGCGCTGGATCTGGGCGCCGCTGCCATGGGATCAGCAGGATCGGGACCGCATCGTGGGTTCGGCGCTCAAGGGCGGGTTCGATGTGGTGGCGTTGCCGGGTTACTTCCGGCCTTGGCAACAGGGGCTCGGTGCGCTGCGAACGCAATTGGCGAATGTCGATGAGATCAAATTCTTCTCTCTGAAGGAGAAAGAGGTTCTCAAGGAACGCATGCGCGCCGATGGGCTGCCCACCGACCAGAAAAACGCCATCCCGTTCACGGGGCGCGGTCGCCCACTGCTCGCGGTGTTCGATCCCGCAACGCTCGAGATCAGGGCGATCCTCGCGGCGGGCTGATCAGGCTGCCCCGTCCGGGCGGATCGCTGCGCCGTGCCCTTGATCAGGTGGCCGCGAGTGCATTGCGCAGCGCCCGGCGCACCGCCTCGGTATGTACGGGTAACACGACCACGTCATGCGGCCGTGCTGCGTTCAACAACAGGCGCGCTGCGCGCTCCTCGTCCGGCTCCACGATGATGCGCGCCGGCGGCAGGCCGCTTGCCGCCAGGGCGCGCGCAATCAATCCCGAGACCTCGCCCGGAGCGCGGCCGCGCAGCATCAGCGGCAATTCCTTCACCACCACCTGCTCGGGGGCGAACTGCGCTGCGGTGCGGGCGAGCTCGATGATGGCGCCGTCATCCCGATTGCCGGCCTGGCCCAGCAGCAGCAGCAGACGCTGCGGCTGCAAGTCGCGTGCAACGCGCAGCAAGCCCGCCAGACCCTCGGGGTTGTGCGCATAGTCGATGAGAACGCGCGCTCCACGGTACCACCAGCACTCGAGCCGGCCCGGGTTGTCTGCCGGCGTCGAGCCAAAACGGGTCAACGTGTCGGCAATGGCGGCGGCAGGCAGGCCGAGCGCGGTGCCGGCCAGGGCGGCCGCGGCGAGGTTCGCAATGTTGTAGCGCGCCGCGCCGCCGAGGGTCAGCGGCAGCGCATGGGCGTCGCCGAACACCTGCGTGGTTCCCCGATGGAACAGCACCAACTCGCGGCCGCGGACACCGCAGGTGCTGCCGCCGGCGGTGCGCATGGCAATGAGCGTTGGGTGATCATGATCGAGAGCAAACAGCGCCTGATGCACGGCGGCGACGTGCGGCAGCCGGGCCGCGGCGGCGGCGAGCACCGCATCATCCGCATTGAGCACGAGCGTGCCGCCTGCGGCCAGCGCGTGCGCCACCACGAGTTTCGTTTCGGCCAGGCCGTCGGCGGCAGCGATGCCGTATTCGCCCAAGTGATCGGCGCTGATGTTGGTGACGACCGCAACGTCGGCTCGCTGCACGGCGAGTCCGCGGCGCAGGATGCCGCCCCGGGCAGTTTCGAGAATCGCCATTTGCACACGGGGATCACGCAACACCGCGCGCGCGCCGTCCGGCCCGGAATAGTCTCCGCCGGCCGTCATTTGGCCGCCGACGACGATACCCTCCGTGCTCGAGTAGCCCGCGGTCAATCCGGCCGCCTCGGCCATGGCGGCGAGAAGCCGCACCGTCGTGGTCTTGCCGTTGCTGCCCGTCACCAACGCGGTAGGGATGTCGTGCAGTTCCGACCAGGAAATGGATTGGAGGGGGGGTAGGTCGCCGCGCAGCCAGCGGCGGCTGCCGGTTCCAGCTCCCAGGGAAACTTCCCGATCGTCCTCGAAGAGCGGTACTCCGTGCGCCACGGCGGCCGCGCGCAATGCCGCCGGCGATTGCGATCGCTCCTCGGCCGCGCGCGCGGCGAATACGGCGGCGGCCGTTTCGCCAAGATCCTGGGCACGGTCGAAGCTGGTCGGGCCCGCTGGCACGGCGGCCGTTGTGGCGCTTGCTCCCACCGCGTCCGCTTCCGCAGCGGCAAGCTCCCAGGCCCACTCGTTCACCTCCGTCGCGGTGAACAGCGTGTCGTGTGGCGCAGCGAACACCAGCAGCGTACCGCCAGGGTGAATCAGGACCTGAGGCTGCGGGTCCGGCCAGCCGAGTTCGGCGCACATCGCTTGCACCCGCGCGCGCCAGCGTCGATGCGCATCCGTGTTCGCCGCCGCGGCGCCGAGCGGCGACAGGGTGACCGCCGGTGTGGCGAAATGGCGATTCGGTCCCGTGAGGCGGCGCGAATCGTCGAATCCGTGATTCGGCTCGTGCAGCGACGTCACCGTGTCATCTCAGTCAGCCGCTTCCCCCGCGAAGCGAAGCCCGCGCTCGTCCCGAACGAAGCCCTGGGTTTCGGGCAACGCGTCATGGTGCTGTTCCGGCGCTGTCGACCGCGGCGCTGCGCCGGAATCCCACGTGCCCGCCGCGCGCGCCGCAACGTTGGTTGCGCCGGCAACCGCGCCGCCAGTCGCGCCGTTCGAACCCGTCCCGCGGGCATCGGACGCGCGGCCCTGCGCGTCGCCGCCGGACGCAGCATCGGCCACTGTGTCGTGCGCGGCGGGCTTGAATTTGATCACTTGCTTCCACGAGCGCGTGAGGGCGTCGGCGAACAGGAGCAACAGGTCGCCGGGGCGGCCCTGTCGCAGTGCGGCCGCCATCGCTTCCTGTTCATCGGGGATGACCTCGATCGCGCTGTCGGGCACGCCGCGCTCGCGCAGCACCTGCGCGATCATGTTCGGTACCTCATCGCCCGCGCGGCCGCGCAGGCCGTCGTCGCGGCGGCAAATGTAGTGATCGAAGCGGCCCGCGACCTGCGCGGCGATCGCGCGAATGTCCTCATCGCGCCGGTCGCCCGGCCCCGCGACGACCACGATGCGCCGGCCGCGCACCTCGAGCCGGGCGGCGAGGTCGGCCATGGCGCCGACCGCGTGCGCATTGTGCGCATAATCGAAGATCACCTTGAACGGATGCTCGTCGTACACGTTCATGCGCCCCGGGGCTTGGAAGAACGTGCTGTCGAACGTGCGCAGTCCCTGGCGGATGGCGTCGAGCTTCATGTCGAGCGAGAACGCGAGCGCGGCGGCGAACATCGCATTTTGCACATTGTGCATCGCGCGGCCTTCGAGCGTCGCGGGGATGAGATGCGTCCATATCAAAGGAATGTGCCGGCCCTTGTCGTACAGTGTGATCATCTGGCCGTTGACACCGGCCTCGAGGGCGCAGGCGCGGCCGCCGGCGCGCACGTGCTCGCGCACGATGGCGTGCTGGGGATTCACCGTCACGTAACACAGGTGTTTCGCGTCCGTGTGCGCCGACATGCGCAGCACGAGCTGGTCGTCGGCGTTCAGCACCGCACAGTCACGCGCCACCTCGACGACGATGCGCTTCACATCGGCAAGCTGTTCCAGCGTGTCGATGCCCTTCATGCCGAGATGGTCGGCCTGCACATTGAGAACGGCCGCGACGTTGACGAACGGCACGCCCATGCCGGCGCGCAGCAATCCGCCGCGGGCGATTTCGAGGACCGCGAGGTCGATCCGCGCATCGGCGAGCACCATGCGCGTCGCAATGGGGCCCGTCATGTCGCCCTCCACGGTGCGCTGACCGTCGATGTAAACCCCGTCCGTCGTGGTGAGTCCGGGCGTGAATCCGGCCATCTTGGCGATGTGCGCGAGCATCCGCGCGGTCGTGGTCTTGCCGTTGGTGCCGGTGACGCAGGCGATGGGCACGCGCGCGGGCGCGCCGGCGGGGAACAGCATGTCGATCACCGGTCCGGCCGCATCGCGCGGCGTGCCTTCGCTCGGTGCCACGTGCATGCGAAACCCGGGCGCCGCATTGACCTCGCAGATCCCGCCGCCGACGCTCTTGTAGCTCTGCGTGATGTCGGGGCAGAGAAAATCGACGCCGCCCACGTCGAGGCCGATCGCGGTCACGGCGCGCACCGCCATCTCGCGATTGTCCGGGTGGATCACGTCGGTGACATCGGTGGCCGTGCCGCCGGTGGAAAGGTTCGCCGTGCTGCGCAGGAGCACGATCTGCCCGGCGGCGGGGATCGCATCCGGCGTGAGTCCCTGGCGGGCGAGCATCTGGTCGGCCTGTGCATCGAGCGCAAGCCTGGTCATCACCTTTTCGTGACCGATGCCGCGGCGGGGATCCTCGTTGACGATGTCGACGAGCCGGCGGATGGTGTGCACGCCGTCGCCCAGGACGCGGCCCGGTGTGCGCCGCGTGGCGGCGATGAGATCGCCGTTGATGACCAGCAGCCGGTGGTCGTCGCCCTGCAGGTAGGTCTCGACGATCACGGAACTGGAATGTGCCGCGGCCGCGTCGAAGCCTGCGCGTACCTCCTCCGGCGTGGCCAAGCCGATGGAGATGCCCCGTCCATGATTGCCGTCGTACGGCTTGGTCACCACGGGGAAGCCCAGCCGCTCGGCGGCACGCACCGCGCGGTCGGCAGAGCGCACCAATTCCTGGCGCGGCACCGGCAGACCACAGTTGGCGAGGATTTTGTTCGTCTCTTCCTTGTCCTGTGCGAGTTCGACGGCAATGTGACTGGTGCGGCCCGTGACGGTGGCCTGGATGCGCTGTTGGTAGCGGCCGTGTCCGAGCTGAATCAAGCTCTGATCGTTCAGGCGCAGCCAGGGGATCTTGCGCTCCTCGGCGGCCTTCACCAGCGACGCCGTGGACGGACCGAGGGCGCGCCGCTGCGCGTACCGGATGTATTCGTCGCGTTTCTCGGCCCACTGCCACGGGTCCGGTAGGACACCGGCCGGGCGGATGGCGGGCGGCAGCAGGGAACACAGCAGCTGAATCGCGAGCTCTCCGGCGGCGATGCCTTCATCGCGCTGCGCGTACTCGTAAACCACCATGTAAACGCCCGTGCTTGCGGTGCTGCGGGTCTTGCCGAAGCTCACGTCCTCGCCCGCGATGTTCTGCAGCTCGATCGCCACGTGCTCGAACACGTGACCGAGCCAGGTGCCCGGCGCCTCGCGCATCCGGCGAATGAGGCCGCCGGGCTCGCGGTAGGAGCAGCCATGCTCTTCCAGAGTCGGCAGCGCTTCGATCAGCGCGTCCACGAAGCCTGCCCCCAGCCGCCCGGTCGGCCAATCCTCCAGCGCACCGAGATCGAGCAGCACCTTGATCACGGGGAAGTGCGCATACACCGAGGGGCCGACGTAGACGTTGCGTTCCAGAATTCGCATCGTGTTTCCTTTCGTTTTCCCGCTGCCCGGCGCTACCGCTTTGGTGCGTTGAGCGCACCGGCATCCGCCTGGCGCGTGTGCAGGTTGAACTTCGCACCTTGAGTCAGGATATGCAATTTTACGCCGACCAGACATACCGGCCGTCCTTCCGCGACGCTGTCCATGGAGGAGAATGCCACTTCGGCCGCGTCGACCACGGTGATGCCTCCCGACCCCTCCACGTGGACGGTGTTGTCCGGATCGATGAAGGCCGCCGTGTCCTCATCGAGGCCGATTCCGATCGCGAAGGGGTTGTAGGCGAGTGCCGTGAGGAGCCGCCCCAGGCGGTCGCGCTGGCGGAAATGCTGATCGATGATGAAGCGGTTGGTCAATCCGAGACCGGGCGCCAGACGCACCGAGCCCGCGACCGGGGTGCTGCCTTCGTCGCCGAAGGCGATCATGTGTTCGCTGATGAACGCCGCGCCGGCACTCGTGCCCGCGACGGGTATCCCGGCCGCGTTCATCTGTCGGACCGCGCGCGCGACGGACGTGCCGCCGATCAGCGTCGAGAGGCGCAGCTGATTGCCGCCGGTGAAGAATATGCCGCTCGCCCGTGACAGACGCCCGAGGCGGCCGGCTTCCTCGGCATCGCGCCGCGTATCGAAGTCGAGGGTCGCGACCCTTCCCGCCCCGAGTTCGGCAAAGATGCGTTCGTACATCGGGCCGGTGCCCCGCAACGCGCTGGCGGTGGGTATGACCACGATGTCGGCGTCCGTCCCGCCGGCCAGCGCAACGAACCGGCGCAAAATCGGCGGCGAATTCTGCTTGTCCTCCGCACCGCCGATCGGAATGATCCAGCCGCGTTCGCCGCCGTCGGCCACCTTGCTCGCACACATCGCGCTCTCTCCTCGATCGAGGGGCAGATCATGCCATCAGAGCAGCATGCACGCATGCAGGATGATTCCGGCGAGGCCGCCCACGAGCGCGCCGTTGATGCGTATGTACTGCAGGTCCTTGCCGACCGCAAGTTCGACCTTGCGGCTCACCTCGTTCGCATCCCAACCCTTGACGACATCCGCAATCAGCAGCGCGATTTCTCCGCGATGTTCCGCTGCCAGGGAACGAACCAGGCGGAGTCCGGCGCCGTTGATGCGGGCAAGCACCACGGGATCTGCGAGCATGCCGCGGGCGAGGGCGATGAGGAAGGTGCTTACATATCGCCGGATCACGGAGTCGCCGCGTGCGAGATCCGTCTCGATCGTCCGGGCGAGGCCCTCGCGAAAAGCCCGCACACCGGCATCGCCCGCGTATTGCCCGAGCAGGTCGCGCAACCACGAGCGGGCGGCGTCGCGGTAGCGCGCCGATTCGGAGAGTTCGCGAATGAACTCGATCAGAGCCTCATCGACCTGACGCCGGACCGGGTGCAGGGGATCGGCCACGACCTCCTGGACCAGGCTGCGGATCCCATCCAGGAATTTTCGCACGATATAGGCATCGAGGGGCGCGGGCGTGAAGCGCGATGCCTTGGCAAATTTTGTGCGGATCATCTCCTCATTCGCCGACAACCAGCGCTCGAAGGCCTGCAATCCGCCGATGAGGGCGGCGCGGTGCAACCCCGTGCCGACGAGCAGATCGAGGAGGCGTCCCGCGATCTTGGCGGCATGCAGTTCGAGCAGCAGCGGCTCGACGTGCGTGACGAAGAATCGCCGCCAATCCGCGTCATCGGGCGCGCGCAGAAAGCCCGGAACGAAACCGGTGACCGAGAGGGTGATGCGTTCGGCGTTCTTGGGGGCGGCGAGCCACGCCGCCGCCTGGCCGGCCGCGTCGAAGTGCTCGAGCTTGGCCACGATGTTCTGCGGCGTGAGCAGGTGCCCGGCGACGAATTCGCCGAGGCTGTCGCCGATCGCGCCCTTGTTCCGCGCAATGATCGCGGTGTGCGGGATTGGCAGGCCGAGCGGGCGGCGAAACAGCGCGACGACCGCATACCAATCGGCGATGCCGCCGACGGCGGCAGCCTCGGCGAACGCCTTGACCCATTCGAGCCAGGGCGAGACCGCTGCATAGCGCGTGCTCACGAAGAGCAGTACCAAGGCCGCAAACAGAATCGCCGAGGCGAGATATCGCGCACGACGGAGCTGTTGTTGCTTGCGCATGGGCCGGACGAATTGTATCGCGGCCGCGGCCGCGTGGGCGCATCGCATGAGGCCGCCCTGGCTGCGCCGCCGCAGTTGATCCGGTGGCCGACATCGGCAGGCGGACAGGTTTCGATCCGACGGGCGTGTAAGATGGTGAGTTGCAGTCCGCTCCCCCGAGAGGTTCATTGGCCGGATGATCTTGAGAGTTCGTGACACCATCCGGCGCGCTCTCGCATCGACCGGCTTGTGGGGGCGGCGCGGGGCGGGGCGGATCCAGGCGCACGCCCCCGCGGATGCGGGTGTGTCGAGGCCGGCGACGGCGCTTGACCCGGTCGTTCGCGACCCGGTCGTTCGCGACCCGGTCGATCGCGACCCGGTCGATCCCGAGGAACGTGGCGACGATGTCGCGGCGAAGCCGGGGCAATTCGTCAGCCGCTCCTATTCGTGCGCGGCGGGAACGCGCAGCTACAAGCTCTACACGCCCGGTGCCGGTGCCGACGCGCAGCGCGCGCTCATCGTCATGTTGCATGGTTGTCGGCAGAATCCCGACGACTTTGCCGCCGGAACGCGCATGAACGAGTTTGCCGACCGGCACGGGTTTTTGGTGATCTATCCGGCGCAGGCGGCCGCCGCGAACGGGGCGAAGTGCTGGAACTGGTTCACCGAGAGCAACCAGCAGCACGGCCGGGGCGAGCCGGCAATCATCAGCGGGATCACGCGGCAGGTCGCAGCTGAATTTGCAGTCGATCCGCGGCGTATCTACGTCGCCGGATTGTCGGCGGGCGGCGCGATGGCGGTCATTCTGGGCACCACCGATCCTGACCTGTTCGCCGCCGTGGGCGTGCATTCCGGCCTGCGCTGCGGCGCCGCGCGTGACGCTGCCTCCGCGTTTGCGGCCATGAAGAGCGGCTGCGCACCCGGCCGGCCATCGACACCCGCTGACGCCGCCGCCGTGTGCAAGCCGACCATCGTCTTTCACGGCGACGATGATCAGACCGTGAATCCGATCAATGGGGAGCAAGTGGTCGAACAGGCGCTGCTGCCCGCCGGCGGCAGGGAGGGCAAGCTGCAGACCACGATTGAGTCCCGGGCGGCCGTCAATGGCCGCGGCTATACCGTGACCACTTATCGGATCCACGGGGCGCCGCCGAGCGTCGAGTACTGGGTGTTGCATGGTGGCGGCCATGCGTGGTCCGGCGGCTCGAAGAATGGCTCGTTCACCGACGAGTCCGGTCCCGACGCATCCGCGGAAATGGTGCGTTTCTTCCGCGAGCACCCCGCGGTGCATCCGCCAATCGATTAGCCTCGCGGCGGGCCCGCCGCCAGGGCATCATCCACCAATTCGACCCAGTGCTTGACTGGCGCGCTGCCGCCCTGCAAGTGCTGGATGCAGCCGATGTTCGCGGACACGATGCACGCGGGCTCGAGGGCGGCGAAATTCCTCAGCTTGCGCTCGCGCAGCCGCCCGGCGAGCTCCGGCTGTAGAACGGAATAAGTCCCCGCGGAACCGCAGCAGAGATGCGCCTCGTTGCACGGGCCGGCGAGATCGAAGCCGAGTGACGCAAGGTGGAACTCGATCCCGCCGCGCAGTTTCTGACCGTGCTGCAGGGTGCATGGTGCGTGCACGACGACTTTGCCGGCGGCCGACGGTTGCAGGCGCGCCTGCAAGGCGGTCACGAGCTCGGGCAGCAGTTCGGACAGATCGCGCGTCATTCCGCTGATCCGCTCCGCCTTCGCGGCATAGGCCGGATCCCGTGCGAGTGTGCGGCCATAATCCTTCACCGTGACGCTGCAGCCGGAGGCATTGATCACGATGGCTTCGATTTCGCCGGCCGCGACCAGCGGCCACCAAGCATCGACATTGCGGCGCATGTGGGCGAGCGCACCGTCGTAATCGGCGAGATGCTGGCGGATGGCGCCGCAACAGCCTGACTCCACACTCACCGCCTGAATTTCAGCGGCGTCGAGCACGCGTCGCGTCGCGGCGTCGATGTTCGGACGCATCGCGGGCTGGACGCAACCGGCGGGCATCAGGACCTTGCGCAAATGCGGACGTGTGGGAAGCGCGCGCAACGGTCCGTGCGCAGGCGGATCGAGCTTGTGCCGCAGGGTCTCGGGCAGCGCCGCCCGCACTGCCCGTCCCACGCGAAATGCCGGTGCAAAGAGCCGTGACGTGAGACCTTCCTTGAGCAGCCATCGCACCGCGCGCTCGCCGGCGGGACGCGCGACCCGTTGTTCGACGATTTTGCGGCCGATGTCGGCGAGGTGCCCGTATTCGACGCCGCTCGGGCATGTCGTCTCGCAATTGCGGCAGGTCAGGCAGCGATCGAGATGCTGCTGCGTACTGCGGCTGACCGGGGCGCCCTCGAGCACCTGCTTGATGAGGTAGATCCGACCGCGCGGCCCGTCGAGTTCATCGCCGAGGAGCTGATAGGTGGGGCAGGTCGCATTGCAAAAGCCGCAGTGCACGCATTTGCGCAGGATGGCTTCGGCCTCCTCACCGTCGGGTGTGCCTTGGAATTCGGGGCTCAGATGGGTCTGCATGCGGTGCTCAAAGTCCGGTGTAGAGGCGGTCCGGATTGAAGACGCGATCCGGATCGAAGGCCTGCTTCAGTCGCCGGTGGATGCGCATCAGCGGCTCGGTCAGCGGCGCGAACACGCCCGGGGTCTTGTCGGCCGCGCGGAACAGGGTGGCGTGACCGCCCGCGGCGGCGGCGGCGGCGCGCAGCCCGGCCGCCGGGCCGCGGCTGCGATACCAGCGCAGCGCGCCGCCCCATTCAATGAACGGGGTTCCCGGCAGGGCCAGTGGGTCGCGATTGGCTGGCAGGGACAGGCGCCACAGGCACTCCCCCGCGGCCAGCTCCGCCTCGCTCGGCCGGAAGAACGCATGGGTTTGATCCCGCACGCCCTCCCACCAGGCCGTCGCCGCATCCGGCGCGAGCGGCTCGCCGCCGAGGCGGTCACGCGCCGCGCTCACCGCGGCTTCGGCGCCGGCGAGGCGCACGAAGGCGCGCCCGTCGTGCCAGGCGGCGGCATTCACCGGCAGGGGCTGGCGCGACCACGCACAGAGCTGACGGAGCGCCTGCTGCTGATCCGCGTCGAAGCAGAGCGTGAGGTTCGCGCGCGGCAATGGCAGAACCTTCAATGAGACTTCGCAGATGACGCCGAGCACGCCGAGCGACCCGGTGACCAGGCGCGGCACGTCATACCCGGCGACGTTCTTCATCACCTGTCCGCCGAAGCAGACGATCTCGCCGCGGCCGTTGAGGAGCGTGAGTCCGAGTACGAAGTCGCGCAGCGCGCCGCTGCTCGGCCGCGACGGACCCGAGAGACCGGCCGCGACCATGCCGCCCACCGTGCCGTGGCGTGCAAATCGCGGCGGCTCGAATGCCAGGCTCTGGCGCATCCCGGCGAGCGCGGCCTCGAGTTCGACCAGCGGCGTGCCGGCGCGCGCGCTCACCACCAGCTCGCTCGGATCGTAACAGCTGATGCCGCAAAGAGCGCTCACGTCGAGGCGCTCGCCCTGAGGCGTGCCGCCATAGAAATCCTTGGTGCCGCCGCCGCAGATGCACAGCGCCGCGCCCCGTTCGCGTGCAGTCTGCACCTGCGCCTGCAGTTGCTCGAGTGCCGGGTGCATGGTGTCCATTTAGAAGCGCGGCAGGTCGGGAAACGGCAGCATGCCCCGGTGCACGTGCATCTTGCCGTACTCGGCGCAGCGCTGCAGGGTCGGGATCACCTTGCCGGGATTGAGCAGCCCCGGCGGATCGAACGCCTGTTTGAGCGCGAACATCTGGGCCCGCTCGGCCGGTGAGAACTGCACGCACATGGAGTTCAGCTTCTCGACCCCCACCCCATGTTCGCCGGTCACGGTGCCGCCGAGCCGCACGCTCGTCTCGAGGATGTCGGCGCCGAACAGTTCGCAGCGGCGGATCTGATCGGCATCGCTGCCGTCGAAGAGAATCAGCGGATGCAGGTTGCCGTCACCGGCATGGAACACGTTCACGCAGCGCAGGCCATATTTGACGGCCATGTCCTCGATGGCGCGCAGCATCTCGGCGAGCCGCTTGCGCGGTATGGTCGAATCCATGCACATGTAGTCGGGGCTGATGCCGCCGGAAGCGGGAAATGCGTTCTTGCGCCCGCTCCAGAAGCGCAGACGCTGCGCCTCGTCGCGGCTTACCTCGATGCGCGTCGCCCCGGCTGCCTCGAGCACCGCGCTCATGCGGGCGATCTCCTCCGCGACCTCCTCCTCGGTGCCGTCGCTCTCGCACAGCAGGATCGCCGCCGCCTCGAGGTCGTAGCCCGCATGCACATAGTTCTCGGCCACCGCGGTCATCGGCTTGTCCATGAGTTCGAGGCCGGCGGGAATGATCCCGGCGGCGATCACCGCCGCGACAGCCGTTCCGGCGGATTCGATGTCCCCGAAACTGGCCATGATGCAGCGGGCGAGCTGGGGCTTCGGAATGAGCTTCACGGTCACCTCCGTGGTCACGGCGAGCATGCCCTCGCTGCCGACGATGACGCTGAGCAGATCGAGCCCCGGTGCATCGAGCGCCTCGGAACCGAATTCGAGCGGCGCGCCGTCGATGCCGTAGCCGCGCACCTTCAGCACGTTGTGCACCGTGAGACCGTATTTCAAGCAATGCACGCCTCCCGAATTCTCCGCGACGTTACCCCCGATGGTGCATGCGATCTGGCTGCTCGGATCGGGCGCATAGTAGAGTCCGTAGGGCGCCGCGGCTTCGCTGATTGCGAGATTGCGCACCCCGCATTGCACGGTGGCCGTACCGGCACCGGGATCGAGAGCCACGATGCGGTTGAATTTCGCGAGCGACAAGGTCACGCCGAGGCGGTGCGGCAGGGCGCCGCCGGACAGGCCCGTTCCGGCACCACGCGGCACGAGCGGCACCCCGAGTTCATGGCAGATCTTGAGGACATCGACCAGCTGCGGCTCGTCCTCGGGAAGCACGACGATCAGCGGCACGGCACGATAGGCGGTGAGCCCGTCGCACTCGTACGGGACGGTGTCCTCGGCGCGAAACAGGATGGCCGAAACCGGCAGGACCCGCGACAGCGCTGCGAGCACCTGCGACTGGCGCGCGGTTCTCGCCGACTCGTCCGACGAGCGCGTGGCGTGCGACAATTCCTGCATCATATGGTCCCCGCGATTGTATCCAGCCTGCCAAAATAGCCTATGCGAGACGCCTGCGTTGCGGTTTGAAAGTGATTTCGCCGGCGAGTTCGCGGAGGCCACCGACAAATATGTTAAAGTCGGCGTCGCTGCGGCAGATGGCCGGCGTCCTGGAGTCAATGCCATGCCACGCTTTGCCGCCAATCTGAGCATGCTCTACCCCGAAGTGCCATTTCTCGAGCGCTTCGCCCTGGCTGCACGCGATGGCTTCACCGCGGTCGAATTCCAGTTTCCCTATGCCCACGCGGCCGCCGACATCCGTACGCGCCTCGATGCCGCGCGCCTCACGCCGGTATTGCACAACCTGCCCCCCGGCGATTGGAATGGCGGGGAGCGCGGCATCGCGTGCCATCCGGAGCGGGTCGCCGAATTCCGGGACGGCGTCGCCCTGGCGATCGAATACGCCGGGGTGCTCGGCGTGGCGCAGCTCAACTGCCTTGCCGGCATAGCGCCGTCCGGGGTGAGCGGGGCGCGGCTGCGGAACACCTTCGTGGAAAATCTTGGCCATGCGGCCGCCGCACTCGGCAAGGCCGGGCTGCGGCTTCTGATCGAGCCGGTGAACACCTTCGACATTCCAGGCTTCTATTTGAACCGAACCCGCCAGGCAGTCGCGATTCTCGAGGAAATCGGCGCACTGAATGCCTTCGTGCAGTACGACATCTATCATGCGCAGCGCATGGAAGGGGAGCTCGCCGCGACCTGCCGCGAGTTCCTGCCGCGCATCGGCCACATGCAATGCGCGGACAACCCGGGCCGCAACGAGCCGGGCTCGGGCGAAATCAACTATGCGTACCTGTTCGCCGCGATCGACCGCCTCGGCTACGATGGGTGGATCGGCTGCGAATACAAGCCCGCCGGAGACACGACCGCCGGTCTCTCGTGGCGGAAGCGGCTCTGCTGACGGTGCGACGGAGGTCATCGTGACAGAGGCATCCCTGGAGATCGGCTTCATCGGCCTCGGCACCATGGGGGCGCCGATGGCCGGCCATCTGCTCGATGCGGGGCACCGCCTGGCTGTCCATGTGCGCAGCCGTGTGCCGGAAGCGATCGCCGCCGCCGGCGCGATCCGCGTCGCGAGTGCGCGCGAGGTCGCGCGGCGGTCCGACATCATCATCACCATGCTCCCCGACACGCCCGACGTTGCCGCGGTTCTCTTCGGTGACGATGGCGTTGCGGGCGGCCTCGCCCGGGGCAAGATGGTGGTCGACATGAGCTCGATATCACCGATCGCCACCAAGGAGTTCGCCGCGAGAATCCATGCGCTCGGGTGCGAGTACCTCGATGCGCCCGTATCGGGCGGCGAGGTCGGCGCAAAAAACGCGACGCTCTCGATCATGGTCGGCGGCAGCGAAGCGGCGTTTGCACGCATGAAGCCGCTGTTCGAGCTGCTCGGCCGGAACATCACGCTGGTCGGCGGCAATGGCGACGGTCAGACCGCCAAGGTGGCCAACCAGATCATCGTGGCATTGACCATCGAGGCGGTGGGGGAGGCGCTGCTGTTCGCGTCGCGGGCGGGCGCCGATCCGGCGCGGGTCCGTCAGGCACTCATGGGCGGATTTGCCTCCTCGAAGATCCTCGAGGTGCATGGCGAGCGGATGATCCAGCGCGCCTTCGCGCCCGGCTTTCGCATCGAACTGCATCAGAAGGATCTGCATCTCGCGCTGTCGAGCGCCCGCGCGCTCGGCGTGTCGCTGCCGAACACGGCGAGCGCGCAGGAGCTGTTCAACAGCTGCGTTGCGCATGGCGGGCGGGCCTGGGATCATTCGGCGATGGTGCGCGCACTCGAGATCTTGGCCAATTTCGAGATCGCGCCCGGGGCCGGTTGAGCCTGCGGGGCCGCGGTCATGATGCCCCCGGTTTCGTCAAGCCAGCCCGTGGGAGCCCTGCGCGCGCGGACCCTGCTGCGCGAGCTCTTCACCGCCGCGATCGCCTCGGCGCAGCCGGCACGCTGCATACCGATGCACTTGCCGCCGCCGCCGCATGGCCGGCTCGTGGTGATCGGCGCCGGCAAGGCTTCGGCGGCCATGGCGCGCGCGGTCGAGGACCATTGGGAGGGACCGCTTTGCGGGCTCGTCGTGACCCGCTACGGCTATGGGGTGCCGTGCAGGCACATCGAGATCGCGGAGGCCGCGCATCCGGTGCCCGATGCCGCGGGACTTGCGGCGGCGCAGCGCCTGCTCGAACTGGTGCGTGCGCTGCGTGCCGACGATCTCGTGCTCTGCCTGATCTCCGGCGGCGGCTCGGCGCTGTTGCCGTTGCCCGTGACGGGGCTCTCCCTCGAGCATACCCAGTCGGTGAACCGCGCGCTGCTGCGGTCCGGCGCGAGCATCGGGGAGATGAATTGCGTGCGCCGGCACCTGTCGGCGATCGGCGGTGGCCGGCTCGCCGCCGCGTGCCCGGCGCGCATGATCACCCTCCTCATCTCGGACGTGCCGGGGGACCGGCCGCGCGACATCGCCTCCGGTCCCACGGTCCCTGATCCGACCACGTGCGCGGACGCGCTTGCCATCATCGCGCGCCACGGCATCGAATTGCCGGCCGTGGTGCGGGAAGTACTGACGAGCGGGCGGGGTGAATCGGTGAAGCCGGGCGATCCGCACCTGGTTCACGTCGACACCCGCATCATCGCGGCACCGCAGCTGGCATTGGAGGCTGCCGCCGCCGCGGCGCGGGGAGCCGGCGTCGCGGCCCACATTTTGAGCGACGCGATCGAGGGCGAGGCGCGCGACGTCGGCCAGGTGCTCGCCGCGATCGCGCTGCAGGTCGCAAACCGCGGCCAGCCGTTCGTCGCACCCTGCGTGCTGCTGTCGGGCGGTGAAACCACCGTCACCGTGACCGGCCACGGCCGGGGTGGCCGCAATGTGGAGTGCCTGTTGGCGCTCGGGCTCGCGCTCGACGGCCACCCGCGCATCCACGCCCTCGCCGGCGACACCGACGGGGTGGACGGCCAGGAGGAGATCGCCGGCGGCTTCCTCACCCCGGATTCGCTCGCCCGTGCCGAGGCGGCGGGCTTGAGGCCGCAGGCCATGCTGACCGACAATGATGCGCATCGCTTCTTCGAGGTGCTCGGCGACTCGGTCATCACCGGCCCCACCTTGACCAACGTCAACGATTTTCGCGCCATCCTGATCGATTGAAGCCCGCCGCGGGCCGCGCCTGCGGCCGCGCCCATCCGCGTTGCACGCGGATTGGTAACTCCGTCGCGTTCGGGTCATGCCCGTTTCGCTATATTCAGCCCACATGTCGACGATGACGGAAGATCAGGCCAAGACCTACATGACCAAGCTCCTGACGGCGATGAGCCGGGCAGGCGGGTCGGACTTGTTCGTTTCCGGCGACTTTCCGCCGAGCATCAAGTCGCACGGGCGCATGCAGCCGCTGGTCACCCAGAAGCTCACCGCAGAGGTCACTCGGCAGCTCGCCCACGCGCTCATGAACGAGCGCCAGCGCGAGGAATTTGCGCGCGAACTGGAGTGCAATTTCGCGATCTCGATCCCCGGCGTGTCGCGCTTCCGCGTGAACGTGTTCGTCCAGCAGCAGCAGGTCGGGATGGTTATCCGCACCATTCCGGGGGAAATCCCCAGTTTCGAAACGCTCGGGCTGCCCGCGATCCTCAAGGACGTGGTCATGACCAATCGCGGCCTCGTGCTCGTGGTAGGCGCGACGGGCTCGGGCAAATCGACGACGCTCGCCGCCATGATCGATCATCGCAACCGCTCGTCGGCGGGACACATCATCACCGTCGAAGATCCGGTGGAATTCGTCCACCGCTCGCAGATGTCGCTGATCACGCACCGCGAAGTGGGTATCGACACGCGCTCCTGGACCCAAGCCCTCAAGAACACACTGCGCCAGGCACCAGATGTCATTCTCATCGGCGAAATCCGCGACGCTGAGACCATGGAGCACGCCGTGGCGTTCGCCGAGACCGGGCATCTATGCCTCGGCACGCTGCATGCCAACAGCGCCAATCAGACCATCGACCGCATCATCAATTTCTTCTCCGACGAGCGGCGCAACCAGCTGCTCATGGACCTTTCGAGCAATCTGCGCGCCATCGTCTCGCAGCGTCTGGTGCGCACGCCCGACGGCAAGGGGCGCAAGCCCGCCATGGAGATCCTCATCAACACGCCGATCGTCGCCGAGAAGATCCTCAAGGGCGATTTTCACGAGATCAAGGCGATCATGGCGAAGTCGCACGAACTCGGCATGCGCACCTTCGACGGCGCACTGTTCGAGCTGTACGACACCGGCCAGATTTCGTATGAGGAGGCGATCCGCCACTCCGATTCGGCCAACGAGCTGCGGCTCAACATCAAGCTGAAGAGTTCGCGGCCCGCGCCGAGGCAGGAGCCGATCCCGGCCTGAGGCGGCGACCGGGCGGCGACGCGGCGGCAATGGCCACCCCGCGGCCGGGCCCTTCCGGCGCGCAGCGCGTTGCATGCGCCGCGTTCTGCACGCATCATTCCGGAAACGACCGACGGGGTGAAGCATGGGCGGGACACAACGGGACCGGCGCGCGCAGCGCGCGGCTGCCGCGGGCCGCGCAATCCTCGGTGCCGCCCCCTGG
>Ga0302319_10007749_pt1 | contig 21078 bp, 17 predicted proteins | sample Bog_T0_2_FD_203319 | JGI IMG/M metagenome (GOLD analysis project Ga0302319, IMG submission 203319) | Peat permafrost microbial communities from Stordalen Mire near Abisko, Sweden - Bog_T0_2 | ecosystem: Environmental > Terrestrial > Soil > Wetlands > Peat | place: Sweden: Abisko, Stordalen Mire... | reverse complement strand
CACAACCAACCAGCGAAACGAGCTCCAAACCGACAAGACAGGAGAGAAGCAATGATGAGATTCGAATGGACTTAGTTTTCATGTTTATAAAGTCACCATAAACCCAAGATCGTTTGAAGCCTATGGGGTGAACACCCCATCCACCGACAATGGCTTTTAAGCGTAAGCTTTGAATCGTAGAAACCGATGCCGCAACGCTTCGATGGATGATCTAAATGATGCTTTCTTTCCTTTGTTTTCTTCTTACCGTCGGCCTCACAGCATTTAGTGCCAGTCGATTTCAGCCTGGCATTTGGCACGAAAAGCTGATTAAGCCGTCCTGGAATCCTCCGAACTGGGTCTTTGCTCCTGTTTGGTCTATCCTCTATTTATTCATGGCAATTTCCGGCTGGCTTGTTTGGCTTCAAACACACGATCCCTTTCACCCCGCCCTGATCCTCTGGATCCTGCAATTGTTCGTTAACGGATTGTGGTCATACCTGTTTTTTGGGCGGCATAGTCCCGGTCTTGCTTTGGCCGATATCTTGGCGCTCCTCGCTTTGATAATCGTTTTCCTTCTTTGCGCCTATTCGGTAAGCACCCTGGCCGCCCTTTTATTCATTCCGTATTTGTTATGGGTAATGTTCGCCGCCGTCCTCAACTTTCACCTTTGGCAACTGAATCGACCGGCTTGAGAGGCACGAGATGTTTCGCATTCCCTTAGGCAATCCACAATCCGATAACGCCAAGCCAAGTATCTTGCCTCGACGTTTTATGGAGGCTATCGGGCTAACAAGCTCGCCGTTTAAATTGGTGAGAGATAGTCCGCTCTATAAAGCACGCACTAAACGGATCGTGAGCCGAATTGATGCCAGTCGCTTTCTTTCATCTTATTGAGTCCGGCATAACAGACTGACGACCTGCGTCAGTCGTACAGACGCGTCAGCCTATTATGCAGAGATCAGTAATATCGAAATGATTGGCAGCTTTTTGAATATTTGAAAACGCGAGGTCTCGTTCTGAGTCAGTCACGTTACTGACCTGGTCAAACCTTGCCATTGCGTCGCGAACATGCGCTGCATCGATCAATGGCTCTTTTCGGGAGCGGGGAAATGCGAAAGCAGTCGTTGGCAGTGAATCTCTCACCGCCGAGGAAAGTCGGCCAGGTATTGCAGGGCTAAAAGGTTTCCAAGTGGGGTGTTGCATGTTTTTAGTCTTCAGTACTTCCTTGATCGAGAAATAATGCGCCTTTATCCGGCTAACCATCCGCATGACGCAGTTGGTTCCAACATGCCTTTCGGCAAGGATGAATGGATTGAGCGGGGGAAATTGGGATCACAGTTTATTCGTTAGCACCGATGAATCCTCAAATGCCCTGGGAGACACATGGTATTCCGGAGCTTTCCTGATCGCCTCCTTGGTTACGCTTACGAAGACCTTGGATTCCTCATAATTGATTCGGTCGATATTTTTTGGTGAGATCACGATCTCCTTGCCCGAAAACCAATGACCAGTCTCAACGACTAGATGACAGACGGCCCATGTCTTGTGATCGACGATAAAGTCTATGACATGGCCAATGACACCCTGATCGGTTTGAATGTGGTAGCCACTCAGAGCCTGTGTGCTTCGAAGGTGCGCATCACTACGTTCGTCTGAGACAGCAGCTTGGCGCCGTGATACGCCCGGTTGTTCCTCCAAAGGCAATTCAGCAATCGGAAAAGCACCGATTCCCCACAGCGCACGGCCCTGCCAATAGTTGGGCCAGCCGTAGTAGCGATAATACTCATCTTCGTACTTCCGCGAAACCGGCTTCTTTGAATCAAAATCGGGACTGTTCTCAATCTGCTTGCGGGTCAGATTCACACCCCGGCAGACCCCATCCAGGTCGAAGTTTCTAAAGACATGAGGAGAGAGCAGGACCAAGCGGCCGGAAAGCCACGTTCCCGTATCCACAACCACATATCGAATCACCCAGTTCAGGTCATCGAAGTAGAAATCCTTGATATGCCCGATTTCGCCGTCTGCGGCCCGAAGTGAGTCTCCGTATAATTGCTTGATGCTGCGTAGCATAATTTGATCTTTCTTTGGTTTACTGACCATGCAGCAGACGAGAGATCGCTTAAGATGATCGGCTCATCCGCGAGGTAATAGCCAAAGAGTACAAGAATAATTTGCCCGCGGTATGGGGTGTATACCCCATAGCGCACAGGTTGATTACAGGGGAACCTTCCTCCTCAGAATAACCAAAGGACGATTCCGTCCCAACCACAACCAACCCGAAAACAAGGATTCCATTTATGAAAACTATCGTTGAAAAAAGTGATGCTGAAATCAAAACCGACGTGCTGGCGGAACTCAAATATGAGCCGAGCGTAAAAGTCACCGACATCGGCGTCCTGGTCAAAGACGGCACCGTGACCCTGAACGGCAACGCCACCAGTTATGCTGAGAAATGGGAAGCGGTTCGGGCCGCCAAGCGCGTTGCCGGGGTAACGGCCATCGCGGACGACATTAAAGTCAAGCTCTGGGATTCATTTGTCCGTACTGACGGAGATATTGCGACTACCGCCGCCAATCAAATCAAATGGATCACCTCCATTCCCTCGGGGAAAGTTCAACTCACGGTCAGCGACGGTTGGATCACGCTTGATGGCGAATTGGAATGGTGGTTTGAGAAAAACGAAGCAGAGCGCGCGGTGCAATTTCTGGCCGGCGTCAAAGGCGTCACGAATCAGATCAAGATCAAACCGAAAGTTTCTGCTCCGGTCATCGAATTCGAAATTGAACGCGCCCTCGAACGAAATGCCCTGTTGGACGATAGCGACATCGAGGTAGCAGTTACCGGTAACAAGGTCACTCTGCGTGGCACGGTGAGCAACTACTCCCAACGCGAGGAAGCCGTACGGATCGCCTGGGCGGCAGCCGGGGTATCTTCCGTGGATGACCAACTCGACATCGACTGGTCCGACGACTCGGACGACTAACAAATGGTTACGTCATTCAACCACGACTAATCTGTGGATGCGCCGACTGCAAAGCAGTGGGCGCATCCCGATCTTCATGGATAAACCATGCAAATTCGATATGAAATCACTACAAAAAACTAAAACCTTCCTCCACCCGACGGAAACCCAAAGCCTGACTTTGGGAGACTTGATCGCTGCCACCTACGGTGCTAGCGGGCAAAGAGGCGCTGGTAAAATTCTCCAACTCGCCATGGCCGCCAACGTCATTAGGTACTCCCGCCCGCAGTGAACCGGCGGATGCCTCATCTGAAACTCACCTGATGAATGGAGCTTCCTGTTACCGGGATGAGTCCGATTCGATTCTCGTCCGTGAAGATACTTTGAAATCCCTGCTGGGAGTCAGTGGCGTCGACCTCATCTCCGAAACATCGCATGTCGCGGATGAGAACGGTTGGACTGTCAAGCCTGCTTCCGACGGCTACTGGCTATTTAAGCGAGAAAATCGGCGAGTGGCTCAACGCTGACATATCATCTTCACCTCGTTTTGAAACGGTCTTGGGAGCCGGCTTTGGTCTGGCAGCCGCTTCATCGTTCCCTTCGCTCAAAACCTTCTCCAGCGCAAGGAACCCGTCCAATCTTCCCTGATTGAACACCGGGCCAAACGAGAGGTGGACAAGATAGGGCGTCTGGTTCTTCTTGTAGTTGACGATTCGGCATTCGAGCGGACGTCCGGATTGGATGGCCTCGTGAAGCATGGCGATGGTCCCCCGATCCGCTTCCGGCCCCTGCAGGAGCGCATCAGGCCTCTTTCCCCGTAGTTCTTCCAAGGAATAACCGCATGTCCTGATAAACGGTTCGTTGACCCAGTCGATGCGTCCCTCGGTATCGGCCAAGACCACCATGTCATCAATAAATTCGCTGAGCAGGGCAAGCTCCGCCATGACCTCCTTCATTTCCCGAATGGCTTCCAGTTGCCGGTGATTTCGGATGGCTATCAGTTGGTCGAGCCCCTCGATGAGAGCGTCAAACGAGCGATTCTTGAGAAAATACTTTGTCACGCCAGCTCTTACCGCCTGTTCCAAGTCATACGAGTCATCCGAGGACGTTAGCAGATAAACGGCAACATCAGGCTCGCAGTACGACTGGCGTATCCAGCGAAGCACCTCCAATCCATTGAGTCCGGGCATATCGAGATCAAGCAGGATGACATGCGGTGCGCGATCCGCCTCAATCATCGGAAGATAATCGAGCGCGTGGGATCCGTCTTTGCAGCGAGCGATAGGGTGCCCAAACCCTGCATGTTGCAGAAATAGGCTGGTCAGATCGGCGAAGTCATCATCGTTCTCAACATGGACGATCCGAAGTGAATTTTTGTCCACCAGTTCCATAGACTCTGAGTAAACCAATCCGATGAACCTTGGATATGGGGTAAAACCCTACCTTTTGCTCAAAGCTGTCTATGGTACGGGGCAACGGGTGGAGCATAGTGGACAAGATCGACCTAGGTGAAAGCGACTTTCAGGGATTATCTTGTTTCCATGAAGAGAGTCGCCGTTCTTTTGGCCGAGGACCACGCCATCGTTCGGCAGGGCTTGCGCCTCTTGCTGCAGGCCGACGGTGACATCGACATCGTGGCCGAAGCCAAGACCGGACGCGAAGCGATCAAAATGACCGGCGATCTTCATCCCGAGATTGTGGTCATGGACGTTGCCATGCCGTTGCTCAACGGCATCCAGGCGACCCGGCAGATTCTCAAGAGCTTTCCGGGCACCAAGGTGCTCATTCTTTCGGCCCACAGCGATCCTGAATATGTCGAACAGGCCTTGAAGGAAGGGGCTTCCGGTTATGTCGTGAAGCAGGCCTCCAGTGACGTGGTGACCAAGGCGATTCGCGAATTGCACAAGGGCAAAACCTTCTTCACCCCTTCAATAGCCAAACGGTTAAGCGAGGATTACCAGCGAGCGCCCCATGGGGGTGCACTGCACAAAAAACACGGCACCCAACTGACTTCGCGTGAAAACGAAATGATCCAATTGATCGCGGAAGGTCATGCGAACAAACAGATCGCCTCGGAACTCGGCATCAGCATCAAAACCGTGGAAAAGCATCGGCAACATCTGATGGCGAAGCTACATATCCACGATATCGCCGGTCTTACCCGCTTTGCCATTGCCACCGGAATTATCGAAAGCAGCATTCAGTCGACAGTTGCCCAGACGATCTAAGGTCTGGGAAATCATGAAGACTGCCATTACCTCGATTCACTCTCTCGAAATCCTTGATTCCCGAGGTAATCCGACGGTTTCCGTCACTATTGTCCTGGAGGATGACTTACAAGCTTCCGCTGCGGTTCCCTCAGGCGCATTAACCGGGGAGCGCGAGGCCACGGAACTGCGCGATGGCGATCCTAAACGCTAAGGCGGCAAAGGAGTTCTGAAAGCTGTCGCTAATGTGGAATCGGAGATAGCCGCTGCATTGCGTGGCTTGGATGCCTTGGATCAGGGATCTGTCGACAACCGCATGATTGAACTCGACGGCACCCCAAATAAATCGCGTCTCGGAGCCAATGTTATCCTGGTAGTCTCGATGGCCGTGGCACGCGCTGTCGCCGTGGCCAGTGGGCAGGATAACGATGCGTTTCCCAACAGTGGAAGAGGCTGGAAGCATCGGCAAAGACGCCAGAATCAATGGACTAAGAACGACTGGAGGGCATAAGTTCTCTCCTAATCATCCGGCAAGGGTGTTGGAATACACGATCAAGGATGGAGAAGATACCAGATCGCTGCAGGGAGCTTCCCATTGCAAGGTGACTTGGGATTAGTTCGGAATCCCAAATCCTCGCCAGAATCGCTCAGGACGGACTGAAGGAACCTTACACGAGGTCGAAAACCTTGGGCTGACACTTGATGTGGCAGCGTAGCCTAACGATGACAGCTAATTTGCTTTCGCGGCGTTGTTGAATCCTGTACCTCGCCATTAGTCGCCTCGGGTCGCTTCCATTCCGTGTCCGCGCCGAATAGGTTTCCCACGTACCAGCTTACCAGCTTGAAGCCCATCCCCACCATGGCCAAAGGATGCCGTGTCAGTTGCGCCATCACCCGCGAGTCGAGATTCTGGCCCGGCTTCTCCATCGTCCCCGAAAGCTTCACTTGCGCCCAGACCAGCCCCTCTTCCTTGCGGGTGAAGATCGTCTGTTCGGCATCCGGAAGCCATTCGAGATATTCCGGCTTTGTGCCGATCCACAACAGGCCCGAAAGATCCTTTGAGTCGTCGATGGCAAAGTCGCCCTTCACGCCTATGTCGTTGCCAGCCCGGATATCGATCCGCTTCACGTTTAAGTCTCCCTTGTCCCACGTCCACGATAGTTGCGTGCGGGCGAGGGGCAGCTCCAGCAGCGGTCGCTGGTCGAGAAACCTCGCCAGCACCGACTGGAACGAGGTGTAGCGCAGTTCGCCATTCAGCAAACGAATGTCTCCTCCGTAGGAACCGTCACTGAATTTCCATTTTCGCACCGCCAATGCGATGTGCCCATTCAGGTCACCCGACAATTGTTTTGCGAAGCGGACCGGAAGCCAGTTCTGAAGGGTCAACCCCTGCCAATCCATCGTTGCCACCAAGACCTTTCCCGGCGACAGGCTCCCCGTCAATTGAGCGTTCATCACGTCCGGCGCGACCAGTTCGGCCCGGGTCAACTTAAAGACCTCATTCTGGTAGCTGAAATCGAATTGGGCTTTGTCCAATTGAATATCGTCCGGTGCCCGGAATCCCTTCGCCGCCAAAAACCGCCTGAGCAGGACCGGGTTTGAGATGTGCGTTCCGTCGAGATTCAGCGCAAGCGTCGCGGTCGAGTCCTGTCGCGAATCGAGTTGCCCGTGCCATTTCAATACCGCCTTCGCCATGCCCGAGTAGCGCGGCTTGAATTCGCTCGGCATCCAGACCTTCAACGGCAGTTCGTCGAAGGACAGGTCGAGATCCGTCATCTTGCTCTTCAAGTTGTAGGTCACCGTTCCGGTCAGGTTGAATTTCCCCGTCGTGCGCGCGTGCAGATCGAGCGAAAGACGGCCCCCTTCCAACCGGTAGTGACAACTCGCTTCGTCGAGCGTGAAGCTCTGCAGGTCCGGGTTATTGTGCAGGTCGGTCAGTTCCATAAAGACCGAGAGGTTGCTGATGCTTGCGCCGGTCAGCTTCAAATCGCCTTCGCTCGAAACTTCCACTCCCGACGTATCGCGGTGCCAATTCAGCTTTCCCGAGATTTTGCCATGAATCAGCGGACGCAGGTTTTCCGGCAAAATTTTCTCAATCGACATCTCGGTTACCTCCACCTCCGCATCCATCGACTTGTCTTCGCGCATCCCGACACGCCCGCTCAGCATCAGCCGCGCCGGGTCCTGCGGATCGATCCCAGCCAATTGCGCCGTGTCAATCGTGATCGAAGGCCTTGTCACGAACATCTCAAGCCGCTCGATCCGCAACAGCGGCAAATAAGGAAAATCGAGTACCCCCGACGTAGCCGTATATTTAAAGTTCTTCCCGATCAGGTCGGCCTGCACACGTGCGTCATGAATTGCCGAATCGATTCCCTGGAAGACGAATTCGACGTCGCTCTTCTGGGACACAATCGGCCCGCATTCGAAATGGTTCGGCAGAAATATTGCGTACCATGGCGGCGGCTTTTTCGTCAGCATGGGACGCTTCAGCGCGTCGTTTGGGTTTAACAAACGAATCACCACATGATCGATCTGGATGTTGCTGAACCGCCACGCGCGTCGCGAGACTGCGGAAGGATCGAATTCGGCCCGAACGTTATAGGCGTCGAGGCTGCCGATCGCCTCGCCCGACCACCCTTCGCTCTTGAACGAGTCGGTCTGGATCGTCCAGCCGTTGAGATGAAGTGGCGTGAAGGCGCCATCCACCTTGATCGCCTTGCCCAACTCCCGCGCCGTCACACGTGAGCCGGCGGGACTTTCAATCCACGCCTTCGCGATGTCATAACCGAAAAAGCGGGCCGCCACTGCGATCATGACGGCGAGAAAGGTCAGTCCGAGCACCACGCGAACAATGCAAGACTGCCAGCGGAAGCTTGCGCCCTTCGATGCAGGAGATGCGGATTCCTCAGGTGACACAGATGACACTGAGTCTGGGACGGCCCAATCGAATCCGACAAGCCGCAATTTGCCCGTGCTGGTACTCGGCCCTATTTCGTGCAATAGCAGTCCGCATCGAACTCGAAGTTCAGATGCAAAAATAAGGATAATTACCTGAGACCTCAGGTAGGAGAAGCTTGTAAGTCACGGTAAATCCTGTGGCATTTCAAAAGCCATGGTGTGAGGCGTTCCACTCTGATCCACCCGGAGCACGATCCTTACGCCAAGAGCTTGCCCCATCCCTCATTACTGTTACCGTTATTTCTTAACCAATCTCCCACTCGTTCTGGACCCTATTGGGAGGCTCAATCATGCCCACTTGAACCTCTGCACCCCAGAACTCTATGAGGAAGCGATCCGACGCCATGAAGGGATTTTGAGTCACATGGGGCCGCTGGTCGTGCGCACGGGGCAATTCACCGGTCGCCTGCCGAAGGACAAATTCATTGTCCGGGAGCCGTCGAGTGAAAGCAAAGTCGGGTGGGGTAAGGTCAACCGTCCCATTGAACAGGACAAATTCGATGCGCTGCATTACCGACTCTGCGCCTATTTGCAGGCCAAGGACATCTTCGTCGAGGATTGCTATGCCGGGGCCGACGAGCGCTACCGGCTGCCGATTCGGATCATCACGGAGCACGCCTGGCACTCGCTGTTCGCTCGCACCATGTTCATCCGTGAACTCGATCCCGTCATGCTCGCATCCCATAAGCCGGAATTCACCGTGATCCATGCTCCCAATTTTCACGCCGATCCGGCGATGGACGGCACGCACTCCGAAGCCTTTGTCCTGCTGCATTTCGGCAAAAAGCTCATCATCATCGGCGGCACTTCTTACGCGGGTGAAATCAAGAAGTCTATTTTCACCGTCATGAATTTTCTTCTGCCGCAGCGTGGCGTCATGGCCATGCACTCCTCCGCCAACTACGGCAAGGACAAAAACGACGTGGCGATTTTCTTTGGACTATCAGGCACCGGAAAAACAACGCTATCGGCCGATCCCGATCGCACGCTCATCGGCGACGACGAGCACGGTTGGAGCGACGATGGTGTGTTCAACTTTGAGGGAGGTTGCTACGCGAAGCTGATCGGCCTGTCGCCCGAAGGCGAGCCGGAAATCTACGAAACGACGCGCCGGTTCGGGACCGTTTTGGAAAATGTCGCCATCGACGCCCGCACTCGCCACATCGATCTCGACGACGCTTCTCTGACAGAGAACACGCGTGCGGCTTACCCGATCAGCCACATTCCGAATATGACGCGTGAAGGTGCGGGCGGACATCCCAAGAACATTATCATGCTCACCTGCGACGCGTTCGGCGTGCTGCCACCGTTGGCGCGGATGACGCCGGCGCAGGCGATGTATCACTTCCTCGCCGGTTACACGGCCAAGGTCGCGGGCACGGAGGCCGGTGTAACGGAACCGCAAGCGACCTTCAGCCCCTGCTTCGGCGGGCCGTTCATGGCGTTGCCGCCGTTGACTTACGCGCAACTCCTCGGCAAGAAAATCGCGCAACATGATGTGAAAGTTTGGCTCCTGAACACGGGGTGGACGGGCGGTCCGTACGGCCAAGGCCAGCGTATGCATCTCGCTTTCACACGAGCGATGGTCAAGGCGCTGCTGACCGGAGCGCTGGAAAACGCGTCTTGGCACCCCGATCCCATTTTCGGCATCAGCGTGCCGAATGCATGCCCCGGTGTGCCGCCGGAAATACTGCAGCCGCGCCAGACCTGGAAAGACCCCGCCGCCTACGACCACAAAGCGCGCGAACTCGCCAAGATGTTTGAAGATAACTTCCAGGAAAACGCCCCAGACGCCCCTGCGGAGATCAAAGCTGCAGGACCAAGGCTCGCTTAGCCAGTAAATGTGGTTCCTCGTCACTTTCAGTGGAATGAGGGTTTGAGTAGAGAAGGGATATTGAGTTTGGCGGCGGTGGTTATTACTACGGGGGCATTGGTTATGGCGGGGGTGGCCTTGTTTCGATTTTGGTACTGTTCGTGGTACTGCGCCTTCTGGGCGTTATTTAATTTTTTGCCGTTACGTCGAAGGTGAATGGAATCAAAGAAAGAAAGGAACTGTTATGGACAAACTCGAAATCAAAGGCGACTGGAACATCACCAAGGGCAAGCTCAAACAGAAGTGGGCCAAGCTCACGGATGACGACCTCCAATACGTCGAAGGCAAGCATGAGGAATTGTTCGGTCGGATTCAGAAGCGAACTGGCGAAACCCGTGAAGCGGTCGAAAAGGCCATGAAAGAATTTTTCGTAGCCAGTCGCTGAGGACAACCATGCCCCAAGGCGATAAATCCAGTTACACTGACAAACAAAAGCGTCAGGCGACCCATATCGAAGAATGCTACGAGAAGAAGGGTCTCAGCCCGAAAACCGCCGAGGCACGGGCTTGGGCCACCGTAAACAAGCTCACTGGCGGTGGCAAAAAGAGCGGGGCGGGCAGGAAGCAGAAATGATTTGGGACTAACCATGAGGTGGATGGAGATCCGTGCTCACTCGAAAAAAGAGAAAAATATGAGCTGCGCCACACACTTCAGCGACGCTAGTGCCGCAGATTACTCCTCGACTTGGAATGGGGCATTGCGAGTTATTGCCCATCGGTATCATGTCAAGCTGGACGACATGGAGTGGGAGGAGAATGATACCGGGCGCACACTCGTCTGGCTTGACGAGGCCAGCGCAAGAAATGATGACGGTGGCAAAGCGGTCGCGGAAATCATCGAGGAAAAATGAATGCTTCGGTGCTCCTGTTACCGCGAAGGCCCTGAGTGGATATCTGATTAGCTTCTCGGCAGTCGGTCACGGTGACGCAGTTCAGCGGATTACGCTGATTGATGCGAATCCTTGCTCATCGCGCCTTCTTCCGTACGTGGTCAGAGCCTAATTTCCGCCCTCCATCCGCCTTTGTTCGTGGACGTCGCTTGATTTCGATCTGCAAATTCTTCTGGGACTTGCCTAATTCTTCAGTTTGATGGGTGAAGCGTTCTTCCAGATCGGACTGGGCCTTCCGCAGCGCCGCCTCCAGATTCTTGGCCACGGTGATGTCAGCAAAAGTGACCACCACGCCATTGATCCGGTTCTCGTGGGTACGATAGGGCATGATGCGCACGGTGAACCACCGTTTGTCGCGGGCGGAGACCTGCTTCTCGACAAAAGCGAGCGTCTTCAGCACCTTCTGCGCGTCCTCGGCCAGCCCGGGATAATCCAGAGCGGTGACGATGTCGGTGATGGGACGCCCCACATCGCCGGGGATAAGCTTGATGATGCTGGCGGTCTGGGTGGTAAAGCGACGCACGAGAAGCGCATCGTCCAGGAAGAGGGTGGCAATATCGGTGCTGTCGAGCAGGTTCTTCATGTCGTTGCTGGTCCGTGACAGTTCGTCCACCTTGGCCTGCAACTCGTGGTTGACCGTTTGCAGTTCCTCGTTCATCGACTGCATCTCCTCCTTGGAGGTGGTCAGCTCCTCGTTGGTGGATTGAAGCTCCTCGTTCATGGACTGCAATTCCTCATTGGTCGATTTGAGTTCTTCCTGCGAGGTCTGCATCTCATCGCGGGTGGCCTGCAAATCCTCGTGGGCTCGCTGGAGCTCCTGCGCCATCGCGGCCAACCGGGCGTTGTGAATCGTTGCCCGCTCGGACGAACCCGGCGCTTTGGCGACGGATTCCTTGGCCACGTCCGTAAAGACAACCATCACCATTCCCTGTAAGGCTTCCGGGCTGGTCACGGGTTGGACGGTGATATCCACGACCTGCATGCCTCCATTGGTTCCCACCTTCACATTCTTGAGCGTAACGACAACTTTTTGCCGAACCGCCTTGTGGAAGGCTTCGCTCAGCGCGTTGCCCAATCCCTCGCGGGACATGGCGAAGAGGTTCCAGTTGGCCTTGCCCGCGGCCGGCTCAAGGTATTTGCCCGTTTTCCCGCTGACATAAAGAATATCGCCTTCGTTTGTGACGAGCACAGCCGCCGGGGAATAACGTTGCAGGAGCAACTGGTCCGCGAGCGACTGGAGGTTGGGGGCGGGAAAGACCGCTGCCGTCGGTCCGGATGAGGCTGCGACGGTGTCCAACCGGGTGCGGGTAAACGCGGAGGGGAATTCAACGAGATTCGCCTGCCGGGAGGTATCCAGCCGCCGGTAGAGCCGCGACTTGCCCGCCAGCGGGGTAAAGAGGTCGGTGGCCGTGCCGATGGTCTCCGCGCTGCCCAGAAGCAGGATCCCGCCGGAATTAAGACTGTAGTGAAAGAGCGGAATGATCTTCTTCTGCAACTCCGCGTCAAGGTAGATGAGCAGGTTCCGGCAGGTCACGAAATCGAGCTTGGTGAAGGGCGGGTGCATGACGAGGTTTTGCGGAGCAAAGATCACCATCTCACGGATTTCCTTTTTCACGGAATACCCGCCATGCTCATTCTTAACGAAGAACTGGCGCAGGCGTTCCTCCGAGACATCCGCGCTGATGTTGGCCGGATAGATGCCCGCCCGCGCTTTGTCGATGGCATCCTTGTCCAAGTCGGTGGCGAAGATCTGAAGCGAAAAGTTTTTGGGCGGTTTGACCTTTTCCAGCGCCTCCTTGAAGACCATGGCAAGAGAATAAGCCTCCTCCCCCGTCGAGCATCCGGCGGTCCAGGCCCTCAGCATGCCTCCAAGCGGACGAGTCGCCAAAAATTCCGGGATGATCTTGTCTTTCAATTGTTCCCACACCACGGGATCGCGGAAGAAACTGGTGACTCCGATCAGCAATTCCTTAAAGAGAAGGTCCGATTCCTGGGAATTTTCCCTCAGATACCGCACATAATCGGCGATTTTGGTGATCTGGTGGAGGCCCATGCGCCGCTCAATCCGGCGGTAGATGGTGCTTTTCTTGTAGAGGGAAAAATCGTGACCGGTCTGCGCGCGCAGCAGGATTACGACCTTTTCCAAGGCGCTCTGGTCCTTCTCGGCAATATCTTGGTCAGGCCGCACGAGCAGCGGGACGTGCTTGAGATAGTCGATAATCTTGCCGGGCAGTTCCTCCGCCGGGGCGATCACGTCGGCCAGCCCGGCGTCGATGGCCATCCGGGGCATGCTGTCGAATTTGGCCGAGGCCGGGGCCTGCACAAAGACCGCTCCCGCTTTTTCCTTGATGGCCCGCAGCCCCAGCGTGCCATCCGAGCCCATGCCCGAGAGGATGACTCCCACGCTTTGTTCCTGCCGGTCGTCGGCCAATGACCGGAAAAAGAAATCAATCGGCAGACGCAGACCACGCGGCGCGGCCGGTTCGAGCAGATGCAGGACGCCATGCAGAATGGACAGGTCCCTGTTGGGCGGAATGACATAAACATGGTCGGGCTCGATTTTCATCCGGTCCTTGATCTGGACGACCGGCATGGCGGTATTGCGTTGCAGCAATTCCACCATGATGCCCTTGTGGGTCGGGTCGAGGTGCTGGACGACGACAAAACCGAGACCGCACCCTTTGGGCACATGCCCAAGGAACTGCTCCAGGGCCTCCAGGCCGCCGGCGGAAGCGCCGAGGCCGACGATGGGGAAGGAACGGCTTGCATGCCCCCTGGCTTGCGCAAGTGGAGTGGCTGCGGCCATACGAACAGCAGCGGCACGCTGTTGCTTTCGACCGCCATGTGGAGTTGTTTTTTTCACGGCTTGGAAGCCATCAGCAAACTGCTTTACATAGACAGTAACTTACTTCGTGCGCCTGGATTTACGAGAAGTCTTCAGCGTGCCTTTGCGGGGGGGGGCGCTGATTGGAATCTCCGCGCTGATGGTGGTGCCTTGGCCCGGCGCGGATTCCACGCCAAATTTGCCGCCGACCATTTCCACCCGTTCCCGCGATCCAAGCAATCCCAAGCTTTTGTGCCTTTTGGCGAATAAGACACGTTCCATGTCAAAGGATTTGCCGTTGTCATGGATTTCCAGGCGTATGGCATCCCGGAGTTTGTGAATGCTCACCTTCACGTCGCTGGCGTGCGCATGTTTGTCGACATTGGCAAGCGCCGACTGGGTGACGCGATAAAGCACGGTTCGCTGGGTGCTGTTCAATTGTTCCACCCCGGCAAAGGCCGTGAAGTGAACGCGGATGTTCGTCCGTTTCGTAAAGTCTTTGATGAAGGATTGGAGGGCGGGTATCAACCCCAGATTATCCAGCATCGTCGGGCGTAATTCGCGGGCGAACCGATGGACGATGTCCACCGACTTTTCCACCAGCCGTTGCGCCTGGGCGATTTTTTTCCTGAGATCCTTGAGATTGAATGGAGCCTTCATCGTCAACGACGCGAGATGCACATTGATGCCTACCAGGGTCTGGACGATTTCATCATGCAACTCCCGGCTGATCCGCTTGCGTTCGTCCTCCTGCGCCAGCAGAAGCTGGCGGGATAAATGCCGCAACTGCTCAAACAATTGAGCGTAGTGCGCCTCGCTCTGCTTTAGGGCCTCTTCCACTTTCTGCCTCCGGACAATTTCCAATTTTAACTTCCGGTTTGATGCGGCCATTGCCTCCAGGCTTTGTCGCACTTCCTCCGCCTGCTTGAGCGTGGTAACGTCCGAGATCGCCATCCGGCACCATTTCTGCGCGCCCCTGAGGGAACCTGCGGACGCGGCCTGAAGGTCAGCCCAAAAAGGAATGCTGCGCTCATTCAGAAGCGGTATCTGGCAGATCTGTTTTCCAGAAGCAGTAAATATTTTTTTTAAGAAAGCCTGAAAGATCGTCCGACCCGGTGGGTCCACAAAACCTTGCAAGCGGCGGTTGATTAACCGGGAGCGTTCGATGCCGAGCAACGCGGCTCCGGTCAGGTTCACCTCCAGGATCAGGCCCTGTTCATCAACCGAGAAGTAGCCGATTGGAGCGAAATCATAGAGGTCGGTGTAAGTTTCCAGTAGGGTCTCCACCCTGTTTCTGGCTTCATGCAGCTCAGCATTCTGCATCTCCAACTCAAGTTGATGGACCTGCAATTCGTGGAAAGCTCGCCTGGCGTCGGCCTCTGTTTGAGGTGGGGATGGATGCGCGTGCTGTGCTTGTCCTTTGAGCCGGATTTCGGCACGACGGCGCAGTTCGGCGGCATCGACAGGGCTGCTAGATTTTTTCTGCATGGTTCTGGCTCTCCATCACGCTTGGATGAGGCGGTTTTATCGGGACACGTGCGTGCTGTCAATGGGGTCCTCCTCGGAAGCGTTACAGTCCCCATGGAGTAAAACCATCACGGGAAAGCCAAAGAATTATTTTTGACTGGGCTGACGATCCTCACCGGAATCTCAACCCGACAACTCGGAAAGTTTGGCTGCTATCTCTTTGATAGGTAGACAGTAATCCACCGCATTTGCTTCGAGGACCGCGATGGGCATCTCCGGACTTTGTGCCTCATCAGGTTCCTGGGCGATGGTTGTTCCGCCTGCATTTCGGATTGCGAGAAGACCAGCCACCCCATCGTGCATGGTGCCACTCAAAATGACGCCGATTGACTGAGCCCCCTGAGATTTTGCGGTGCTTTCAAACAACTCATCAATGGACGGAATCCAGTGTTCCCGCTTTGGGGCATTTAGTTCAGACACGCCTATTGTCCTCTCGTTCACAACGAGATGCCGTCGTGGACGGGAGACGTAGATGCCTTTTTCGATTGGTTCCCCGTCTTCGACAAACCGAACGCTGTGGCTGTCACATGCTGTAAGGATTTCATCGAGCAGGCTGTCAGGGCCGGTGTGTAGAACGATATACATGGGTACGGGTGAGGGTGCCGGCAGGGCCTTGACGAGCGAGCATAATGCCTTCACTCCTCCTGCGGAAGCGCCCACTACGATTACCCGCCGCGTCGGACTCATTGGTACCTATGGTGCATGGCTATTCTGCCCGGTTCGCTATTGATCGACCGTGCGCTCGCCGGTGAAAAATTCCTGGAGGTCGCCACCTATACCGAGGAAGGTGTTCTTCACATCATTGGCGGCGCGGTGCGCGTCGCCAACGACTCCGCCCGTTCCCGTTCCGCGTTTGACCGGAACCGATCCGGGAGGCGCATAGGTCGCAAACGTGCCATCGGAGGCGTTGACGAATACAAAGCCCCTGCTCGCCGATCCATTAAGCAACTGCACCCGCCAACGGAAGGCTTGGCCCGTCGTCGTGATACGCAACAGGGCGCGGACATTGTCGTAGGCAAGGGCATGCTGTGCGGCGTAGTTCTGCGCTGCTGCCAGGGCCGGGCCCTCGCCGGTCACCTGCGAGCGCGGGAAAGTGAGGGAATCGGGATAGACCACGCCGCCTTTCGCCTCGTAGGTGCGGCTAATTTGGCCTTTATCCACTTTGACCGCGCGTCCGTGGGAGGGTACAGAGGGGTCGTAGAAAATGACCCACCACGTCTGGATCGCGGCTGGGGTGCCCATGCCATAAACGGAAACGATGCGGTCGCGAAGACTGGGATCGACCCCGTCCTTGGCGATGTTGACCGCGTCGTTGGCGGAGTTGCCCACCGTTGTCGTTGTGGTGACGGTCTGAGCCCGACCCGGTACAAAAGTGAGCGCAACAAGGCAGAAGAATATCAGATTTTTCATGATGTAGCTTTTGTTAAAGTTGGTGTCGCTGACGCGCACAATTCAAGAATGCACGCCAGTTGAGAGGCGGAAGGGTTATCTCCTGCTTAGGCCGCCGGTAAAAAACAGAACCAGCAAGATAAGCAAGATGAGTCCAAACCCACCTCCGCCTACCATGGGACCGCCAAGGTAAAATCCGCCGCCTCCGAACAAGAGCATCAACACAATTAAAACAACGAGTAGATTCATAATAGTAATTGTAGTCCTGGCGGACACGATGACTAGTGGGGTCTTCACCCCATAAACGCCATGAGGTGTTTAATTTAACCTCTCGTCTTCAGAGAAGAGTTCCTCTGCCATTTTGAACTGCTATTTCTGCTCTCCAGGCGGGGGGCGATGGTTCATTGACAGCCGCCCAAAAGACGACGGGTTGTTTGACCGTCTTTATGAATGCGCAAAACTCCAGCGGCTACACCACATAGGCGTTGACCCCGTGTATGTAACACCCGACCAAGTCCGGCCAACCGGTAAATCGTTCGCCATTTGTTTCCTCCAATGGGGTAAACACCCCATATCACCTCTGTACCATTCGGGCCTATGTTCACTTCGTGATACGCATTCGATCTCATTATTATTGCGAAACTCGATTCCAGGTTTTGCAAGAGTCGAAGTAATTACTTCCCTACACATGAAACTTCGCATCCAACACCGCACGACCTACCGCTACGCGGAGAAGGTCCTTTTCGGGCCGCATCGGATCATGCTCCGCCCGCGTGAAGGACATGACATCCAAATTGAGCAGTCGGTGCTCGAAATTGCTCCCGCCCACCGTATCCATTGGATTCGTGATTCGTACGGGAACAGCATCGCCGTGGTCAATTTTACCGAGCCAGCCTCGAAGCTGATGATTTACAGCGCTTTCCTTTTAACTCACTTCGGCGCCAACCCCTTGGACTTTTGTATTGAGCAGGAGGCGACACAGTATCCCTTTGCGTATGATCTTGAAACTTCTCTGGAGCTTTCGGCGCTCGTTGAGGTGGTATACCCTTCCGATGCCCCGCGAGTCTGGCAATGGCTCGGTCAATTTTGGCGGGCGGGACAGTCCATCGACACGCTGACCTTGCTCCAACAAATGAATGGAGCCATAAGCCGCACGTTTTGTTATCAAGCTCGCGATGCGCATGGGGTGCAATCCCCGGCGATAACCCTGCAAAAAAACAGCGGATCGTGCCGGGATTTTGCCACGTTATTCATCGAGGCATGTCGCTGCCTCGGTTTGGCGGCCCGTTTCGTTAGCGGCTACATGCTCGGCGGCGCGGCGACCGGCGTTGGAGCCTCCACTCACGCCTGGGCGGAGGTTTACCTGCCTGGCGGTGGATGGAAGGGCTTTGACCCAACCCTGGGATTGCTGACGACGACCCAACACGTCCCCGTCGCGGTTTCCCGGCATTCTGAACATGCCATGCCCGTGACAGGTTCTTTTGTCGGTCCCGGCAGCGCCTTTTTGGGAATCGAGGTTGATGTTCGCGTAGAAGAAATCAGCCCTGCGCGACAATTTTTTTCCCGCCCGATTTTGCAACAGACCCAGTCCATTTACGAAATCGCATAATGGAGGGTAAAGCTCATGATCGACAGTCATGGTTTTCCGAGGCGGGTCGGTAATTCGCCAAGCCCAGGATGATGCAATGTTTCAGCTCCTTTCGACAAAATACGCAGGCAACACAGTATGAGACCCATAACCGAAATCAAAAAGATCGCCTTTCTAGGCGACTATCTTCCACGCAAATGCGGGATTGCAACGTTTACGCATGACTTGCGTAAAGCCCTGACGGATCAATATCCGGAGACGGAAAGTTTTGTTGCTCCGGTCAACGACTTGCCTGAAGGCTACGATTACCCAAACGAGGTGCGATTTGAATTTAACGAAAATGATCTCGATTCGTATCGTCGTACGGCTGATTACTTGAATTTTAGCAACGCAGATGTGGTCTGCCTTCAGCATGAATACGGAATTTATGGCGGCCCAGGCGGCAGTTTTATTCTGGCGCTTTTGCGCGACCTCCGCATACCTGTCGTCACCACCCTGCACACGATCTTGCAGAATCCGGGCGCGGGTCAGCACCGGGTGCTCCAAGAGTTAAGCACACTTTCCGCGCGTCTGGTGGTCATGAGCGAACGTGGTGCCACCATGTTGCGCGACACCTATGGCGTACCCGGAGAAAAAATCGATCTTATTCCCCACGGCATTCTCGACATGCCGTTTGTCGATTCAAATTTTTACAAGGACCAGTTCGGCATAGAAGGGAAGCATGTTCTCCTCACTTTTGGCCTCTTGTCGCCCAACAAGGGCATTGAAAATGTTCTTCGCGCCCTGCCCGAAGTCATCAAAAAATTCCCCAATCTGATCTATATCATCCTCGGTGCGACCCATCCCAACTTGGTGCGCGAGCATGGCGAGGCTTATCGCCTCACGCTGGAACGGCTGGCCCAGGACCTGGGAATCAAACGTCATGTCAGCTTCTACAACCGGTTTGTGGATCAGGAGGAATTAAAGATATTTTTGGGCGTTGCCGATCTCTACATCACGCCTTACCAGTGTGCGGCGCAAACCACCTCCGGTACGCTGGCCTACGCCTTTGGTAGCGGCAAGGCCGTGATTTCCACGCCTTACTGGCACGCGGAGGAACTTCTCGGCGACGGTAAGGGCGTCTTGGTGCCCTTCGGAGATCCTAATGCCATGATGGAGGCGATCGTCAATTTGCTTGGGGACGACACCCGACGTCACGCCATGCGCAAGCGAGCCTATTTGCTGGGACGCGAGATGGTCTGGAGCAAGGCCGCGCAGAGTTATATGGCCTCCTTTGAGAGCGCCCGCCGCAACCCGGCCAGCCAGTCCATCCGCCGTTTTGGGGTCAGAACGCTGGAAGAAGAGCGTCTGGAACTTCCCGACTTGCGCCTGGATCATCTCAAACGGCTGTCGGACTCCACCGGCATCTATCAGCACGCCATCTATTCCCTCCCCGACTTTCATCACGGTTATTGCATTGACGACAATGCCCGCGCGTTGATCGCTACGGTGTTAATGGAAAACCTGGAATTGGAAGAACCTGATTTGCACCGGCTGGCGGAAATCTACGCGAGCTTTATGCAGTACGCCTTTAATCCCGATTCGAAACACTTTCGTAATTTCATGGGTTATAACCGAAACTGGCTTGAGACCGAGGGATCGGAGGATAGCCAGGGGCGCGCGCTTTGGGCTCTCGGCACCTGTGCGGGACGGTCCAAGCATCGGCATTTGCAGGCTTGGGCCGCTCAAATGTTCGAGCACGCACTCCCCTCCGTTCTCGACGCAAAATCTCCCCGCACCTGGGCCCACACACTATTAGGAATCTACGAATATTTTCGCCGTTTGAGTGGCGACCGCATTGCCGCGCAGGCCCGGGATACGTTGACCGAACGGCTGATCGACATTTTCGAAAGGACGGCAACCGAGGAATGGCCTTGGTTTGAAGAGAGTCTTTCCTATGCGAACGCCCTGCTATCCCATGTGCTGATTTTAAGCGGGCGGTGGGCGGACAACCCGCGGGCCTATGAGATCGGATTACGGTCCCTTCGGTGGCTGGTGTCCGTGCAGAAAGCGCCGCAGGGACATTTCCGTCCCATTGGGTCGGCGGGATTTTACACGCGCGGTGGGACACGGGCCGATTTCGATCAACAGCCCATCGAGGCTCACAGCACCATTTCGGCATGTTTGGAGGCCTACCGATCGACCAACGATGCAACCTGGCACGAGGAAGCTTGCATCGCGTTCGAATGGTTCTTGGGACGCAACGACTTGGGACTCTCCCTTTATGATTCGAAGACGGGCGGATGTTGTGACGGCCTGCACATGGATCGCGTTAATCAAAACCAGGGCGCCGAGTCAACGTTGGCCTATCTGATGGCGTTGAGTGAAATGGAACTACTGGACCACGATCTTAAGGCCTTCCGGAAACCGACCGATCACGATACCGAAGCCTTGAAAGCCCGTAGTCGGGTCAAACAGAGTTCACTTTTCGAGGCATCCAGCTTTTAACCAACGACGCGGGATCACTGTAATCCGCTGCCAAGCAGGCAGCGTTCTTGTCTGCGAGCTTTATTGGGCCCGGCGGGCAGATCATCTCTTCCTGTGGCCAATCCGTAAGCAATAGTGGTAACCGCGCTGTCCCCAGAATCTGGCCAACCCACAGATCGTTGACGGTACGCCAGTGTCCCTAAATCTGTAAAACGTTGCCCTGTACATTAGCACGCAACCTTATTTTCAGGTGTTTTACCACATCGTTAGCATCCCGCTTTCATTCTCGGTTTATCCATTTTCATATCACAACCAATTGATAATCAACGGCTTGGGCAGAACAGGATTCGAATCTGGGAAGCAGCCAAATGAGAATAAATCGCAAGTGGTTGTCATCCCCAATCATGCG
>Ga0302319_10007748_pt1 | contig 21079 bp, 19 predicted proteins | sample Bog_T0_2_FD_203319 | JGI IMG/M metagenome (GOLD analysis project Ga0302319, IMG submission 203319) | Peat permafrost microbial communities from Stordalen Mire near Abisko, Sweden - Bog_T0_2 | ecosystem: Environmental > Terrestrial > Soil > Wetlands > Peat | place: Sweden: Abisko, Stordalen Mire... | reverse complement strand
GGGAGTCTGATTCGGCCTAGGCGCGAAGATCGTCCAGAAACTCACTATGCGGCTTCGTGGCAGTAATCAAGAGCCGGTCGCGGGCGCGGGTCAGCGCTACGTAGAGTAAGTGGAGCGCGGTGTTGTACGCTTCTTCCAGATCGGAGTCAATCCGCTGTGTCACTGACTCTTTGACGATAAGGGCAGCCGTCTGCCGCTTCGGGGCCGGCGAAAGGTGTTCGTAGCATTCTCATCCGCCGCTCATCGCAGGCCGCCACAGTTCCCCCGCTAACGAAGCTGGCGGCTCGTAAGCGACACCAAACTGGTTAGCCACCGTGGAGACACGTGGGTCGCCCGTCCATAACTGCAATCGCCCCACAATAACGGACGCCAAGAGGTGCATATCGATCCAACCCACACCGCGGCCATGCAAGTCGCGATCACGGACGAACCCGACGACGTCGCGGTGAGAAACCAGCCGCTTCATGCATCCGTTCGTAGGCGGCCAGGAGCTTCCTGCGGCCCCCGCGGTCGCCAATCAGGAGTTCTCCATAGACCAGTTCGTGCCCCGGCACTTCAGCCAGTTCGAGGAGTCTGGCCAACTCGGCCGCATACGGAGGCCGGCCGCCACCATCAGGCGATCCTTCGTTTGGGCGACGGCCTTTCACGACGCCTGGGCACGTCGCGAGCCTGAGGCTCCGTACCGCGCAGAGCCCGAAGTCGTTCGTAAGCCGCGTGGCGTACCAGCGCTTCTAGGCCCAAATGTAAGGTCGCCGTATCCGTGGTTGCCCCGCAAGCCGCCTTCGCCTCTTTGAAGAGTTCGTCATCGACGTTGAACGTTTTCTTCATACCTTCAATTCTGCCATAAAAGCACGGCTCCTGAGACCATACCCATGTCGGGGGCTGCCCCAGATCACTGCCTGATATTCCGAAATATCGGCGCTTTTCGCGCGACGCCCTGCGGCTCGGAAGATTCGGGATTACCAAAGCTCGCAGAGCTTAACCAATCGAGCTGCCGGCCTAAAGCAGTACCTTATTTCACCCAGATAGACTCAGGTTAGGTACTCGATTGTGGCCCGGCAAAATGGTGTTGGAACAGTACGGCTTCAAGTCTCGCTTGATGCGACCACCGATCAGGTGCTGCAACTAATGGTTCCGGTCGGCTTGCACGGGAAGAATAAGTCGGAAGTCGCCTCTTGGATCCTTCGTGAATGGATCTGGCACAATCAGGAAAAGCTGGCTCTAGTGGGCGTGAAGGTGCGTCCTACGTTGTCTGCCGAAGAGGTTAAGTGAACGGACCCCAGATCTCCATGACGACAACTCCTTCGCCGAAGCGTTGTATATTGAATCACTTGGTGCATCAAAGTGCCTGAGTTCCCGAAGTTGGATCTTGCCGATTTCGAATGCCCGCCCGTAGTGGAAACGGTTTTGTCGTTGCAGTTCGAAAAGCTGTCTGCAATGCGGGCGGTTCATTTCGGTGTCTTCTGGCTTAGAGTGCGAGGAGAATTCCCCAAGACAGAAGAGTAGCCCCAGCTGTCGCCGACTTTGGAACGTTTTCCTGAGCCACGACCGCCTGGTGGCCAGATTCGCTTCGAGTCGATTGAGGTTCCAACGCTACCACGCGTCTGGTTTATCAATAGAGCCGGAACAGAGGTCATTCAAGTTCAGAATGATCGCTTCATCAAGAATTGGCGCAAGTCTGCCGAAGACGACCCGTATCCACATTACGAGCCAGTCATAAGGCCAGCCTTTGAGCGCGATTTTAGTCGGTTTGAGTCGTTCTTGGCCGAGCAAAAGTTAGGTGATATAAGGCCGACGCAATGCGAAGTGACGTATGTCAATCACATCGTGAGTGGCGAGGGCTGGGACAACTTCGACCAACTCGACAGGATCTTTCGATTTTGGCGGCCACCGGCATCGCCCCTTCCTGGAAACCCGGAAGATATCGGAATCCATGTTTGCTTCCCGATTGTTGAGGATGGGCACACTATTGGACGATTAAGTGTAGATGTCCAACCGGCTCTTCGGACGACCGATAATCGACGCATGTACGTTATGAATCTAACCGCGCGTGGATTGCACAGCGGCAAGTTCGAGGTTTTTGATATCGGCAGGAAGTGGATCGTGAACGCCTTTGAGCAACTTACGACTGAAGAGATGCGCCGCATCTGGAGGAAAAAATAGCGAAATGGCGACTACTATGCAGGCGATCTATAGAACAGACGTGTTCGCCCCGCAGGATCAGTTGGTTATCACGACTTCCGGCTCAATGCAGCGCGCTGATGTCTTTGCGAGACGCGAGCGACGTGTGGCGGTCATGACTCCACCTGAACCGCGCCGACTCACTAGCCAGCTTGCAATTGACGGAGATCCCATCGTACTCACATACACGAGCGTGGATCACAGGCTGCCGAATTGGACAACCCCCGTTCTTCAGTCGCTTTCCGCTCGTTGGGGTTCAGGATTTGGCTGGGATAGCTACCAGGCACAGCCGACAAATCCTCAGCTTGTCGTGAGACTTCTCAATATCCTCTCCGAGCTAATGCAGCCGAACTACTTGCCACCGCAGATTACCCCGCTCGCCGATGGTGGCGTTCAAGCCGAATGGCATTGTAACGGACGGGATCTTGAGCTTGTAGTGGCTGCAGACGAACAACGAGCATACTATTATTCCGATCCTGGCTCAGGTGTGGAGGAGGAAGCTGAGATCAACGCCAATTACCCTCACATTCAAGCTCTCATCGGGGGCATCAGCTGACCAACAAAAATGGCCCACGATCCTCGCGATGATACCAGCATTTTTTGAGTGAAGATCGGCTCTTCCGACGAGTACCCGCCAATCAGTTATTCATCGAGCGTGATGGTTCGCGACGCCCAACTTCAGCTGTCTTCAAACACACAGAGTTGTCCGTCAACATCGAATCCCTTATGATTGAACAAGGTCGACTCCCTGAAGGACGCACTCGTTGGATTTCCGAATGAGTCTCTCACCTCGATTACGGCTGGCGATGTTCGCACATACGACTATCCGATCATTAAGGACACGGGTCCTCCGAGCGATCCGGCACACGGCTTGGTGCTGGGCAAGAAAACAAGCAAGTTCGCCAACGCAATGGTTCGCGCACATCGTTGGATCGTCGAACCACGAAAATGAACCTCGCGAACCAATACAGATTCGGTAGAAAGGGCGCGCGTGCGGTATTCCCAGCGGGTGCAACCCGCGGCGCGTTGCTTACCTTACGAAGCCAAGGCTCCAGGATCGCATCGAAAATCCGCGGCATCGTCATGAAGCAGTCCGGCCCCGCCAGCTGAGTTCGAGGTTCCGGTGACGCGATGAATCCTTTGCATCAATCTGCAATCCAATCTTCCATATGGCCAAAGAAAATAAAATTGCTCTAATCACCGGCGCGAACAAGGGACTCGGGTTCGAGATGGCGCGCCAACTCGGCAATGCTGGCGTCACCGTGATCATGGGTGCGCGGGACCCTCACAAAGGCGAAGCGGCGGCTGAAAAACTCCGCGCGGAGGGCCTGGATGTACACTCCCTCAAGCTCGACGTAACTAACCAGGCGGACCGTGTCGCGGCCGCCGATTTCCTCCAGCAAAAGTTCGGGCATCTGGACATCCTGATCAATAACGCGGGCGTCTCGGCTGGCGAACTGGGCGCCGGTAAGGCGAGCACCACCACTCAGGACATTCTGCACGAGGTGTTTGAAACCAACTTCTTTGCTCCGGTCGCCCTGACTCAACTCCTATTGCCGCTGCTGGAGAAGAGCGCCGCCGGGAGGATCGTCAACATGTCGAGCATTCTTGGATCGCAGGCACTGCATGCCGATCCGAAGAGTCCCATCTATAACTTCAAATCGCTGGCTTATGACGCCTCCAAGACGGCGCTGAATTCCTTTACCATCCATCTGGCGCACGAGTTGAATGATTCGAAAATCAAAGTGAATTCGGCCCATCCGGGTTGGGTGAAGACGGACATGGGCACAGACGCCGCGCCCATGGAGCTCCCCGAGGGCGGCAAGACGGGTGTCGAATTGGCGCTGCTGGGCGCGGACGGGCCGGCAGGCGGATTCTTTCACTTGGGCAAACCGCTTCCCTGGTAGAGCGCAAGCCTGTTCTCGGCAGGCTTTTATAATAGGGCATGGGCGTAATCACCATCCCCAGCGAAGCTGCATTGCAGCAGGCTAACGTTCAGTTCCAACTCAATATCAACGGACAAACGCGGACTCTCGATCTAGACCCGCGAACCACTTTACTGGACGCCCTGCGCGAGCATCTGGGGCTGAACGGCAGCAAGAAAGGCTGCGATCAAGGGCAGTGCGGGGCGTGTACCGTCCACGTCAACGGGCAGCGCACGCTCTCGTGCCTGTCTCTCGCGATTGCTCACCAGCACGACGAAATCGCTACCATTGAAGGCTTAGCTGAAGGCGAAGAACTTCACCCCATGCAATCGGCCTTCATGGAGTGCGATGGCTTCCAATGCGGTTATTGCACGCCCGGTCAAATCATGTCGGCGATAGCAATGTTGGAAGAAGCCGCGCAAACTATCCCCAGTCACGCCACTCCAGTCGTCTCCCAGCCACCTTCGCTCGACGACCTATCGCTCGAAGAAATCCGCGAACGAATGAGTGGGAACATCTGCCGTTGTGGCGCCTATCCGAACATCGTCGAAGCCATCCAGTATGCGCGCCGGCTCAGAAAAGGAAGCCGCTAAGTCATGCATCCTTTTTCCTACCTGGAAGCGGACAGCGCGGAAGCGGCCATTCGCGCGGCAGGCCTACACGCCGGCGCGGTGTTCTTCGCCGGTGGCACCACTTTGATCGATCTGATGAAACTCGACGTGATGTCGCCCGCCACGCTGATCGACATCAATCGCCTCCCGCTCTGTTCGATTGACGCGGACAGCTCTGGAGTCGCCATCGGCGCCAACGTGCGCAACAGCGACTTGGCGCATCATCGGGTGATCCGCGAACGTTTTCCAGTCCTTACGGAAGCCCTGCTGGCCGGGGCTTCCGCGCAACTTCGCAACATGGCGAGTACGGCGGGCAATCTGATGCAGCGCACCCGCTGCGCCTACTTTCGCGATATAAATGCCAAGTGCAACAAGCGCGAACCAGGCTCCGGGTGTGACGCAATTACGGGCTTCAACCGCATGCACGCGCTGTTGGGCACGAGCGAACATTGCGTGGCCACTCATCCATCGGATATGTGCGTGGCCTTGATCGCGCTCGATGCGGTGGTCCATACTCTGCTGCCCAATGGAACCAGCCGCGAAATCCCTTTAAGCGAGTTTTATCTGCTGCCCGGAACCACGCCGGACCGCGAAACCGCGCTCGAAAAAGGCGAACTGATCACTCACGTTTACGTCCCGGATCATCCCGCCTGCCGCCATTCGCATTACTTAAAGGTGCGCGACCGCTCCAGCTATGAATTCGCGCTGACATCGGCAGCCGTGGCTCTTGAGACCGAGGGACGCAACATCGTCGAGGCGAGGGTTGCTCTGGGCGGCATCGGGACCATTCCTTGGCGCTCTCCTGTAGCGGAGAACGTTCTTAGGGGCCAACCCGCTGAACGCAAGACGTTCGAGGCGGCGGCTGAAGCGGCGCTTGCGGGAGCCAAGCCGCTTAAACACAACGCCTTCAAAGTCGAATTGGCCAAGCGAACATTAGTGCTCGCTCTTACGGAGATTGCATGGCAACAACACTGATCGGAACGCCTGTAAACCGCATCGACGGACGCAAGAAAGTTACCGGAACGGCGCAATACGCGGCGGAATTTCCGCTCGACGGAACTTGTCAGGCGGTCCTGGTGGGCAGCGCGATTGCTGGTGGACAGATCCGCCATCTCGATGCCGGCGCCGCCGAGCAAGCGCCCGGCGTCCTACTGGTCCTTACGCATCTGAACACCGGCCGCTTCGGCGACATGCCGGACGATTTTGAGCATGGTGGAACTACCGCCGAAAAACGCCAGCCGCTCGCCGATGCCCGCATCCTGCATACCGGACAGTACGTCGCCATGGTTGTCGCGGAAACGATCGAGCAAGCCCGCTACGCCGCCTCCCTGCTCGAAATCGACTACGAACTCGGACAATTCGCGGTCGCACTCGACGACGCCCGCGATACCGCTTTCCAGCCCGCGCACTTCATGGGCGAGTTGCTCACCTTCGAACGCGGCAACGTGGAATCCGGATTGGCGGCGGCCGACGTCCGCATCGCCGAAACGTACGTTACCCCAACTGAACACCCCTGCGCACTGGAACCGCACGCTACCATCGCCTCCTGGTCCGGCGACACTCTGACTGTTTACAACTCCACCCAATGGGTGATGGGCGATCGCGTAGTGCTGGCGGCCGGGTTCAAACTACCGCCGGAAAAGGTGCGCGTCATCTGTCCGTTCATCGGCGGGATGTTCGGATCGAAAGCCGCGACTGGTGCTCATGTGATGCTTGCGGCTCTGGCCTCACGCCGATTGAATCGGCCCGTCAAAATCGTCCTCAGCCGTAGCCAGGTCCTGACCGATGTGGGCCACCGCACCGAAACTGTTCAGCGCCTCGAAATGGGAGCCCGGCGCGATGGCGCCATCACCGCCGTGCGGCATCATGTCACTTCCCATACCGCGCTTGACGACGACTTTACCGAGCCAGCTACGATCACTTCGCGCATGCTTTACAGCGCGGAGAACTATGCTTCCCGGCAGGACGTCCTCCGGTTGAACGTGATTCGTCCGGCTTGGATGCGCGCCCCGGGCGAGGCTCCTGGACAATTTGCGCTGGAGAGTGCGCTGGACGAATTGGCTCACAAGCTCGGCATGGACCCAGTGGAATTGCGCCGCCGCAACCATGCCGAAGTGAATGCCCAAACCGGGAAGCCGTTCTCGAGCAAACACCTGCTCGAGTGCTACACACGGGGAGCGGAACGCTTTGGATGGTCCCGGCGGAATCCCGTCCCCGGCTCCCTGCGCGATGGCGACACATTCGTCGGTTCCGGTATGGCCACCGCCACTTACCCCGGTTACATCATGGGCGCTTCCGTGAGGGTTCGGTGGGAGCAAACCGCGTCAGGACCGCGGGCCATCGTAAGCACCGCTGGCAGCGATGTTGGAACCGGCATGTACACCATGCTCGCCATCACCGTCGCCAACACACTGGGCCTGCCTTTGGATCGAGTCACTGTGGAATTGGGCAGTTCCGCACTGCCGCCGTGCGCCGTAGCCGGAGGTTCGAACCTGACCGCCAGTACGGCGCCCGCGGCTCAGGATGCTGCTGCAAAGATCAAGCGGCAACTCGCAGCTTCGCCGGATGCCGCCTTTCTTGAAGCGGAAGAGACCAGCCAGCCGATCTTTGGCCAGAACGATAAGTTCGCGTTCCAGTCCTTTGGTGCGCACTTTATTGAGGTGCGGGTGCAGCCGGAGATCGGCCGCATCCGGGTTTCTCGCGTGGTGAGCGTTTTCGACTGCGGCCGCATACTCAGCGCCAAGACCACGCGCAGTCAGTTCATGGGGGGAATCGTTTTTGGGGTCGGAGCGGCTCTGCTGGAAGAGCTGGTCTACGACCGCGAACATGGCCAACCAGTAAATGCCGACCTGGCTGGATACCTGGTTCCCGTGCATGCCGATGTGCCCGAGATCGACGTCACTTGGATCGACGAGCCGGATTTCAACTTCAACTCCATGGGCTGCCGCGGTGTGGGAGAAATCGGAATCACCGGAGTGGCCGCGGCGATAGCCAACGCTGTTTACAACGCGACCGGAATCCGAGTCCGCGACCTACCCATCACTCCCGATAAGTTGATTCAAAGCGTTTAGCTGCGGGCGATTTATCGATCGCCGACCATGGTCCTTAGCATATTCGCGGTTTGCCTGGAAGTGGCCGCCTGCGCGTTGAGTTGTTCGCCCGCGGCGGCGCTTTCTTCAGCAATTGCCGCAGTCGATTGAGTTAGCTCCACCAACCGGGAAATGGCCCCGACGATCGAATCGACTCCCCGTAATTGGGACTCGCTGCCAACTCCCACCTCGCTGACGAGTCGTATGAGGCGTTCCGCGCCCACCGTAATTCTGGACATGGCGGACGTCACATCGGCCAGTCTGACGGTTCCGTCGTGAGAAGTGACCACGGACGTTGCAGCCAGATCGGCGGTGTCTTTCGATGCTTGAGCCGAACGCTGCGCCAGGCTTCTTACTTCGTCCGCCACCACGGCAAAACTGGCCCCGGCCGCACCAGCCCGTGCGGCTTCGACCGCTGCGTTGAGGGCAAGGATGTTCGTTTGAAACGCGATTCCGTCGATCGTCTTGACAATCTTTCCGATCCGGTCCGTACTGGATTGCACCGCCCTCATGGATATCTCCATCTGCGCCAGATCCAGATTAGCCCTTTGCACGTCGTGTCCAACGGTTTCGACCAGGGTAACAGCGAGACGAGCGCTCTCGTTGTTTTTCACCGTCAGCGAGCTGATTTCTTGTGCCGACGCCGACATTTCCTGCGTTGAGTCTGCTTGCCCGACCGCTCTCTGTGCGAGATTCTGACTCGAGCCGGAAACCATACTGGACACCGCCTCCACTTCGTTGGCGCCTTGAGTCACATCGCCGCACAGGGCGCGCAGCCGGTGCGCCAGCGGTCCGATCACCCCAAACCAGCCTGCCATCAGAATAGCCAGCATCGCGCCCGCTGCCACGCCCTCGGTTATCAGGACGCCCGCAACCTTGCTTTGTGCCTGGTGTTCAAGAAGTTTTACCAGACCATCCATCTGCCCCAAGAGCAAGGTGTTGCCCGCCAGTACACGACGGAGCGCTTCCGTATCCGCAAGCGCTTCCGGCGACGCAGGCTTAGCAGTCTTATCGAGGTCATGCTTCAGCGGCGCCCAGGTGGCCTCTGCTGTGGAAAGTCCAGCCAGAATCTCCGGCCTGTGTCACCGGAGCGGAGACCCTGCATCACCTTATCGAAACGGGCTATCAGGGTTCGAAGGGAGGCAGGATCTCCGTGCCCGGTTCGCAAGATCAGATACACTTTGGTCATTTTTTGGCTAAGCATGCGCTGAGCCCCGGCCAGGTTAATGACGGCTGCGTCGGACTTCTGTCCGAGGATTGAGGTTACCTTGAACGTAACAGTTTTGGGCGGTCTCCTCACGTTAAAACGTATCGGCGGAACACCCCCGAACAATACTAAGAATGGGCGCTTTTGGTGGCCGACTTTGGGTGATACTGCTGGGTCGCATAACCCACAATCGCGCCCACCAGGCTGCCGGGTAGCATAATCGCGAAATAGTAATGTTGACCGTTCGGCTGCGGCGCAGCCGCCGCTAGAAAGGCGAGAAACATCCCCACAGCCAGGCCAAACAGTATCCCGAGTGGCAGCGAGTTGACCTTCTTGGCGAAATAGCCGATGCAAACGCCTGCTACCAGGCCCTTGATGCAGGACCCGATGACGATGGTTAAAATCGCGGCCCGCACCTCCGGCGTAAACCAAGCGGTCAAGCCGTCGAGAATTCCCAGTGCTCCGCCTAACAGAAGTCCATAAATTGGTTTGTTCATAACGTTCTATACAACGCCGCCCGGATTTCCTTTAACGCCGGGTGAAGAAAAATATCAAAGCACGGATTGCCACGTAAGTGAGGATCAGCGCGGCCAGCGTCTTGTGGTGCGAAATCCACCGCAGGGTTTGTTCGCGCCACGATTCCCGATAGGCGCTGACCGGCTGCCCATCCAGGAACCGGGCGATATCGGCCGACAAGTCGAGGGCGCCGGCATAGCGCAATTCCCGATCGGTCGCAGCAGCCTTTCGCGCAATGGCTCGGACCGGCTGGGGCGCATCTGTTGACGCCAGCAAGTATTCCATGATTCTGCCGAGCGAGAAGACATCGCTTCTAACATCCAGGGCGCCGGTTAGTCCAGAAGCCTGCTCGGGCGACATATAGCCTCGCGTTCCGGCGACGGAATCGTGTTGGGCCGATCCGAGAACCCGAGCCACGCCCCAGTCCAAAACCAGGACCTCTCCGAAAGGGCCCAGCATTACGTTTTCTGGTTTCAAATCGCGATGGATAATGCCGTGGGCGTGCGCGAAAGCCACCGGCTCGCAGATGCGGCTCATCACCCGCAAGAGTTCCGGCAGCGCCGGATGGCCGGCTGCGAACTGATCCAATCGCGCGCCTTGGACTAGCTTCATTACGTAATAAGCGCGGCCGTCGGGCAGCAGGCCGGAATCGTGGACTGGAACGATTCCAGGATGTTCTAGTTGGGCCAGCGTCCTGGGCTCTGCGGTGTTAACGCTACTGAGAACCTTCAATGCGACCCGCCGGTCGAGGACCGTATCGTGGGCCGAATAGACTACGCCCATTCCGCCGCGCCCGACTTCTTTTTCAAGCGAGTAGCGGGTAGCGGAGAGATCGGGCGCTTCGATGACTTCCCTCAGGTGATCGAGAACGCGATCGGGCAGCCCCTTCATGACGGTTCGATTCCGAGCAGCGCTCGCGCTTCGCTGCGAAACTCCCGATCGGTAGCGGTGAGTTCGCGCAGCTTCGCGAGAACGGACTTGCGCAGATCGCGCCGCATCGCCGCGAGGTAATTCGTGACGGTTGCCGGCGTGATACCAAAGAGGATCGCCAGTTCGTTATAGGAAGGCCTCGAATCCTTGTCACTGAGATCGTACGCCTCAAAGACTCGAAAAGGCAGATCACGGCTGCGGATATCGGCCAAAGCCATTTCGAAGAGACTGCGCACCCATTCCCGATGGAATATTTCTTCGATGCTTTCGGGCGGCTGCGCGGGCCAAGCTATGTCGGGCTGCGCGATACGTTTCAGGCGTGTCTCGTGCTTCCACGCATTCAGTAGAAACGAGTCCAGGCAGGTTCGGAGGTAAGTCCGAAAGGTTGCCCGCGCTGGATCGTAGCGGGTTAATGTGTCCGTCTCCATGGCGGCCGTGAAGAACGCTTGGGTGAGATCCTTGGCCTGCTCGTTCGATTGTTTCCAACGCAGCCGGAGATATTTGTAGACCGGCTTCCAATAAGCGGCGATCACGATGTCGTAAGACTGGCGGCGCAGATTCGCATCGTCGTCCAGCAATCCGCGGATGGCCGAATGCCGTGTTTCCGGGAAGCGCTGGTAGGGTCCCCCGATGGCGGTGTCCTGTGTCATGGCTGGAGACTCTATCATAAAGGCTGTGATCCCTCGCCGCGCAGAAGTCTCAACAACGCGACGATCGTGTTCGACTCATATAGTGACGGGATGCCCAAGAGCATCGGGAGTTGATATCCGTAGATTCGGTTCTGGCGGTACGCCTCGAACCCGATCGCCTCCAGCACCGCACGGGCATTGTCCTCGCCAGACGATGTCACGGCGACGAGCGCATACAATGGCCAAAGACATGGACGTGAAGACAGCTATACAAAGCGGCGATGCCGAGGTCCTGCGCCGCCTGCTCGAGGAAGATAAGTCGCGGGCCAATGCGCTCGTCAGGTGGGGCAAGAACGATTGCATCCTTACGCATCCGCTCCATTACGTTTCGGACATGCTCTTCTGGGGCACGCTCAAAAAGGGCAAGGAATTGCCGCTGATCGAAGCGCTGATCGCGGCCGGGGCGGATGTGGATTTTCAGAGGGAACATGAGGACGGTAAGCAGAGCGATACGCCGCTTATCGGAGCCGCGAGCCTGGCGGTGGAAGAGGTGGGACTCAGGCTGCTCGACGCGGGAGCAAGGCCCGAATTACGCGGACTCTTCGGGGAAACCGCTCTCCATTGGGCTGCTTTCATTGGCGAATATCGGCTTGCGGAAAGGCTGATCCAGGGCTCCGATGTGAACCTAAAGGACCAGAAATACCGTTCGTCGCCTTTGGGATGGGCTGTCCACGGCCGGTACAATCCACCTGCCGGGAACCAGGGGAAGCAGTGCGAGGTAGCCGCTCTGCTCGTCTCGGCCGGGGCCTCAATCTTGCCCGAATGGCTGGAATCCGCAGAGGTGCGCGCAGACGCCGCGCTGCTTGCCGCGCTGCTTGCCGCGCTGCAGACGGCAAACCCCGACGCCGCTTAATATCCTGAATCTTGGTCGCTCTATCATAAAGGCTGTGATCGAGCGGGTTCGCCAGGCGATTGTGCGCCATCGTATGTTCTCGCCTGGACAGCGGGTGGGGATCGCGGTGTCGGGCGGCGCGGACTCGGTATTTCTGTTGCATGTTCTCCATCAGCTTGCCTTCCACTGGAACCTGCATTTGAGCGTCATTCATATCGATCACGGAATCCGCGGGGAAGCCTCGCGGGAGGATGCCCGATTCGTGCGCGAATTGGCAGGGCACTTTGGGTTGCACTGCCAACTGCGTGAAGCCGCCGTTCTGGACATCGACGACAACTTGGAACAGGCCGCCCGCGGCGTCCGGCACGCGTTCTTCCACGAATTGATTTCGGCTGGCTCGATGGACCGCGTGGCGACCGGCCATACCCTTTCCGACCAATCGGAAACCGTTCTTTACCGGCTGCTGCGAGGGTCGGGCCTGACTGGTCTTTGCGGCATCCACCCCGTGACTACCAACGGGTTGGTGCGCCCGCTGCTTTCCTTAAAGCGAGCCGAAATCGAGGATTGGCTAACGGCCCATGGCGTGAGCTGGCGCGAGGACGAAACCAATCAGGATCGGGCTTATGCGCGAAACCGGTTGCGCCATGACGTGCTTCCTCTGCTTAAAGAGAATTTCAATCCCCGACTGGACGACGCACTTGCACATCTTGCGACCCTGGCCCAGGACGAGGAAGACTTCTGGGCGTCCGAAGTTCTCTCGCAGCACCCAACTCCTTTGGGGCCGGTGGCGATATTCCGCACCCGCGAGATCGCCGCAGTCCATCCAGCGCTGGCACGGCGGATCGTTCGCCGGGTGCTGGAGCGGGTGAAAGGGGATCTCCGGCAAATCGATTTCACCCACATCGAGACTATTCTCGAATTGGCCCGTTCGTCAGTGGGCAGTGGACGGGTCCAACTCCATGGCGTCGACATATTCCGGTCGTTCGATTGGATGCGGATCGCCCCGGTGGGCTTCGACCAGGCCGTCGAGCGAGACTTCGAGATGCCCGTAACCGTCCCAATTTCAATAACTTTGCCGCGCAATCAGCGGACGTTGACGTTCACGTTAAATCCCTGTGAAGAGAATCGGGCCAGCTATGATAAGCTTGATAATGAGCTAGATTGGCAGCGCCTTACCCTTTTTTCCGAGCCGGATGCCGCCGGTGAAGGCGGCGCAAGTTCTGGTCTACTCGAGTTGCGTAACTGGAGACCAGGTGATCACTACCAGCGCGTCGGACAATCGCAGCCGCAAAAGATCAAACTTCTCTTTCAGGAAGCACGTATCCCTTTGTGGGACCGTCGGCATTGGCCGGTGCTTACCTGTCGCGGGAGGATCGCGTGGACGCGTCAATTCGGACCTGCCGCGGAGTTCGCCGCCGATTCCGCCACACGCACGGTTCTGCGGGTGCACGAAGTTTCGGAGTAGTGAATCGAACAGGTTAGTTCCAACGTCTTATTGGCACGCGCGTTCATTTTGCCGATGGACATTCGGTAGGGAGAAGTGATGAATTCTAATATCAAGACTGCTATTTTCTGGGTTGTCATCATCATGGTGGTGGTGCTGCTGTGGACTGTTGTCCGGCAGCAGAAATCCCGGCCCGATCAACAACTTACGTACACGAACCTGATGACGGAGATCGACAACGAGCGGGTGAAAGAAATCACGCTTACGGGGAACGACGCCCACGGGACATACACCAACGACCAGGGCGATTTCCACGCCGTGATTCCCACGAACTACCAGCCCTTGATTGAGGAGCTGCGGTCCAAGAAGGTGAACGTGAAGTTCGGCAAGGAGACCGGCAGCGGCTGGGTTTCCATCTTGATCAATGCGATCCCCTTTGTACTGCTGCTGGCTTTCTGGATCTTCATGATGCGCCAGATGCAGAGCGGCGGGAACAAAGCCCTTAGCTTTGGTAAGAGCCGCGCCCGGCTGCATTCCTCGCAACAGAAGAAGGTCACTTTCAAGGATGTGGCGGGAGTGGAAGAGGCCAAGGAGGAATTGCAGGAGATTATCGAATTCCTGCGGGAGCCGCAGAAGTTCCAGAAGCTGGGTGGCCGAATTCCGAAAGGCGTGTTGCTGATCGGGCCTCCGGGAACGGGTAAGACTCTGTTGGCTCGCGCGATCGCCGGTGAGGCGAACGTTCCGTTCTTCTCCATTTCCGGTTCCGACTTCGTTGAGATGTTCGTCGGTGTCGGCGCCAGCCGTGTGCGCGATTTGTTCGAACAAGGCAAGAAGAACGCGCCTTGCATTATCTTCATCGACGAAATCGACGCGGTGGGACGCCATCGAGGCGCAGGCTTGGGCGGCGGACACGATGAACGCGAACAGACCTTGAACCAGTTGCTGGTGGAGATGGACGGCTTCGAATCGAACGAAGGCGTCATCCTGGTGGCAGCCACCAACAGGCCCGATGTGTTGGATCCCGCTCTGCTGCGCCCCGGCCGATTCGATCGCCGCGTGGTAGTGGGGCGTCCCGATGTCAAGGGCCGCGAAATGATCCTCAAGGTTCATTCGAAAAAGACTCCTTTGGCCGACGATGTCGATCTCACGGTTTTGGCCCGCGGCACACCCGGTTTCGCCGGGGCCGATTTGGCCAATTTGGTAAACGAAGCCGCGCTGGTGGCAGCCCGCCAGAATCGCAAAGTCGTCACCATGTGGGACTTCGAACTGGCTAAAGACAAAGTAATGATGGGCGTGGAACGCAAGTCGCTGATCATCAGCGACGACGAAAAGCGCAACACCGCGTATCATGAAGCGGGCCACGCCTTGGTTGCCGCGCTGCTGCCGGATGCCGATCCGCTGCACAAAGTGACGATCATTCCCCGCGGGATGGCGCTGGGCGTCACGATGCAGTTGCCGGTGGACGATAAACACTCCTATAACAAGGGTTATCTAGAAGCGCAATTGGCCATTTTGATGGCTGGCCGCATCGCCGAAGAGATTTTCATGCACCACATCACGACGGGCGCGGGCAACGATATCGAGCGGGCCACCGAGATGTCTCGCAAGATGGTTTGCGAGTGGGGCATGAGCGAACTGGGTCCGATGAGCTTCGGCAAGAAGGAAGAGCAGATCTTCCTGGGCCGCGAAATCGCCCAGCACCGCGATTACAGTGAAGCGACTGCTATTCGGATCGACGAACAGGTTCGGAAGCTGGTGGAAGCCGGATACTCGACAGCTCGGAAGATTGTCGAGGAACGGCACGACGCCATGATACGGATCGCCGAAGCCTTGCTGGAGCGCGAGGTGCTGGATGGAGCCGAAGTGAAAGTGCTGATCGACGGCGGTACGCTGCCGGCGTTCCAGAGCGGCAGGAACTCGGGTTCAGGCGATGGCTCAGAGAAGCAGCAGGTGATTCGTCCGGAAGGCGGCAAGGGAGTTCCCGGGCTGCTGGGTGGCGAGCGTCCGCAGCCAGCATAAACGTCGAAATAAGAGCGAGTTTGGGCAAAAAAGGGCAGTCTTCGGACGTGCCCTTTTTTGTTGAGCGCGGGCTCGCGAGTTGCGGGCCCGCAAGCGTCCCGAAGTGGTCGGGCCGCGGCAGCAATCAGTGGCCGCATCACTCTTAAATTTCTTAGGGGCGCCCCCGTATCGTTCCCGTAACCCAGAACGACAAGGGATCGTTGTAACGCTCAACGATAACGGCCACTGTGCCACAGACGGCTTAAGACCTACCGGCTTACATTACGCGGCGTTGCCTAGGGATTGCGCACCGCGCTTGAGTGGTTGGGGTCCGGCAGGGGCTCACCCAACTCTTATGTCTTGAAGATAACCGATGCGTGCTTGTGAGGGCCCGAATGTACTTCGATGAAAACCCGTAAGTTGTTGCTATCGTTGGAAATGAAAGTTTGCAGGATTTTGTGATCCCCCCTTTTCCCGTTTACCTCTTCGACGTCGACGGCACCCTGGTTGACTCCGCCCGAGACATTTGCGGCGCAATCCAGGACGTGCTTGCGGCCACTACGCAGAATAGCGTGGAAGACGGATTTCTGCGAAAGTACATCGGGCGTCATCTGCTCGACCTATTTCAAGATCTGTTCCCTGGCTATACTGCGGCTCAGATCGACGATCTGATCGCCACCTACCGGCGCATCTATCCGGTCCGCAACCACAGCATGACGAAGCTCTATACGGGCGTGACGGAGATGTTGGCGGGCCTGGGCGGTAGGAAGTCGACTGCCACCACTAAGGGAACTCCCACTACTCGCACCGTGCTTGAGATATTCGGGCTGCTACCATTCTTCGACCATGTCCAAGGCACCGACGGCTTCCCGGCGAAGCCTGAACCCGACGTCATCTTCACAGCATTGAATGCATTAGGAGCGAGTCCGGTAGACTGCTTGTTTGTGGGAGACTCAGCCGCCGATATGGAAGCTGGACGGCGGGCGGGTGTGAAGACGTGCGCGGTGCTATATGGATATGGAGAACGGGAAGATCTGGCGAAGTGGGAGCCCGATTATTGGATCTCCCATCCGCGGGAACTGATCATCCGAAACTAATCAGCCGTGACCGAAGTGCATCAACCAGCCTAGACCGATCAGCGCAGCCATGAAGTAGGCGAACGAGCGCAGTCCATAACGCAGGCGATCGTTGTCGGTCTTCTTGGTGACCACGCCCAGAACAATGGATGTGAAGAGAGCGAACAACACCGCCGCTTCGAAATGGGAGAGAGTCATTTTGGGCATTTAGCTTTTCTTTCCCGTGGCGATTTCAAAAGCGTCCACCATGCCCAGAATGTTCAACAGGCCGGCGGCGACCAGAAATTTTGTTCCGTAATCGTGAACGTGACCAGCGACGTCCGGCTGCGCATATCCGAGCCAGGTACTAAGCAAGTAGAGAAGGCCGGAGGAGAGGTCGCCGATAAATCCGCCGCAATAAATTAACGTTGTTAAAATGTCGCCGGTTTGCGGCTGGAACATCGCGCCGCGCATCATCAGGCCTAAGAGAAACATGGCGGTGACGGATAGCAAAATTAAGTAGCCGCGGCCAGGCCGCTTGAGCATAAAATGGCCGCCGCCCGGTATGAGCCACGCGACGCCAACGGCTGGAGCCCAAAGCTTGAGCGGCGGCATTGGTTGCTTGGTGGTAATCGCCTTGGTTGCCATTGTTTTTAGTTTAGCAGGCTGATGTAAAACGAAGCCACAGACAAGCCTGTTCCACAATTTGCATGGCCGGAAGTACCATTCTGGTAATTTTTTCTAAAGCGAAACGTAAGTACGAATCAGGTGTATTGAATGCAAACGGCTAAGGCTTTGGTAGCACGCTTGCAAAGTGAAAGTTGAAATGAAAACAGGGAAAGCTCAAGGCACGAAGGCCGCTCCTCAAAAAACTCCGCAGCAGTAACTCCCAACCCCCTGAATCTTCTGCAGTATCACCCAATGACCCGCCCGGCCCCGCCCTTGAGCTTTTTAAAACTTAGATTTACCTCCGGCTGGTGAAGAACTCAGGTACAAAATCGGGATCGCTGGCTTCATCGAGCGCCAAGCGTATTTGCGATTCCATTATTTCCGGCGCGATCGGATTACGGTAATCCGTCAAAGTTTGTCGAAGCGCGTCAATGGGTTGACACCCCGATGTTCGGGCGACACGATAAACCTTTACCGCGACAGCTTCCGCCGCTCCGGGCGTAAGCAATAAAGGAATGATTGGCTCCAGGGCGGCGAACTGTTCGTCGCCGATCGGCATACCGCGCGCCTTGCAGAGATTGCGAAGCAGTTCAAAGCTCTCGCGGGTCGACGTGGTGGGCAGTAAAGGAATCTTCACATCCACGCGACCGGGGCGCTTCAAATCCACTTCAATCAGATCCGGGCGGCTGGAAGCGAGCACCCAAATGATCTTGCCGCGGTTGGTGCTGCTGCCCATCTCCTCCGCGATCATCGAATAGATCCGGCCGGACACGCCCGAGTCGTTCGAAGCGCCGGTCCGGCGGCCGAGCGATTGATCGGCCTCGTCGACGAATACATAACAGCGCCCCAGGGCTTGGAGAAGGCGGAAGATTTTCTCGAGATTGCCTTCGGTGCTGCCCACCCATTTGTCGCGAAAGTTTTTGAGCTTGACCACCGGAACGCCCGCTTCGCCTGCCAGGCATTCGATTAAGAAAGTCTTACCGGTGCCCACTGGCCCACAAATCAAGTAACCTTTTGGTAACGCGCCGACATCGTTACTACTCCAAAGCGAGATGTCCTGCCGCAGCCAGCGCTTTACCTTTTCCTGGCCGTAAAGGTCGTCCAGCGAGCGGGTGGATTCCAGAAATTCGATCAAACCGTTGCAATCGTTCTCGACCAACTGCTTTTTCAGCTTCACCAGGTCGGCGGTTACGAGTTTCTGTTTGCGATGCTCGCGCGACTTCAGCATGCTCTCGACTGCGCCGAGCGTGGCGCCGGCGAGCTGCTGGGCGACGTGTTCCAGTTTTCCGGCAAACTCAGTCAGGGCAGTGGGATAAGAGGGCGCCATCAGCTCGGCGGCTTCGTTGAGTTCGCCGGGCGTAGGCAGCGGGATCTTCACTTTGGCAGCGCGGGGATTGTTCGCCAACATGGGATGAAGATCGTTTAGGTTCTCGGACACGAGGAACGTTGCCAGCGCGTGGCCGGTCAAGAGTTGATCGTTAGCCCAGTCGCGGATCATGGTGATCAGCGCGCCCATATCGTAGTCGAGGCCGCCTTGCGCGGGGGCGACGAGGTCCGCTCCCCGGAGGATGCAACCGACTTGGATATTGCTGGCGTTCAGCCGTCGAAGGTTAGCGCAATAGCGGAAGTAGTGGGTCAGCGTTTCGACGGCGGGTCGCGGCGTCTTAGGGAGGGGCGGGCAATCCTTCATGAAGGGCCAGTTGGAGAAGACCGGGCCGCCCTTTTCTACCCGGATGCCGTTGCCCAGGTCGTAGCTTAAGACAACATCGAAACGCGGCATCAGGACGTCGAGCAGGAATTCGTTGAGAGAGCCTAAACGTTTGCCGGCGGCGGTGGGGATGACCAGGCGGTCGTTGACGTTGCCATGGATGATGAATTGACTGGCGGCGTTGCTTTCGTAGAGATCGACGAGTTCTTGGGCCCAGCCGGGAAGTATTGGAGTTGGCATTTAGTTCGATGCGATTTTCTCGCGCGCCTGGAAAGCGTGATCGAGATCGGCCACGACCCCGCCGGATTCGCCGTAAAGGTTGGTCGCCTCCAGATTGCAGGCGAGCTCGATGTCGGTGGAAATAGTGGCGGGTTTGCCTTGCATAGTGGTATTTCCCAACATCAGCTCCACTTGCGCTTCGATGCGGGTGAGGTCGCTTTCTACCTCGTCAAGAGTTTCCTTGCGCCTTGCAATATTCGCCAAGCGGTCCTGGAGAATCGCTTGGGTCGCCAGGCGCGACTGGCGCAAGCTATCGCTGGCTGATGGAGCGTTCAGCCCGGTTTCGAGTTCCGCAAGCTGCGCGGTGAGGTTCTGGACGGAGTCGGTGGTTCCGGCGGCCGCCAGATTATTCTTCGCGATCAGAAGCTTTAGGTAGATCCATTCCAGCCTCTGCAGAGTATCGCGGTTCGACCCGGCCACGAACTCGCCGGCATTGGCGCTGACTTCAATCACTTTCTGCGATCGCCGGCGTAGATCGATCAGGCGCTGCTGCAGGTTGACGGGGAGAGAACGAATTAGAACGTGGCGCTGGGTTTCGGCCTGTTGGGCGGCCGCTTGCAGTTGCTCTCCATCCACTAAATTCTGGAATCGTTTGTTGGTGGCTAATCCGAGAATCGCGACTGCTTCCAATCCCAATCCGGCGAACCAGAAATAGGGTACGACGAATCCGAGGATCCCAAAAGCCGCGACCCCGATCAGGTTCAGCGGCAACCGGAAAGCCGCTTTGAAGTACAGCAAGTTAGGCCTGCTCGCGCGAGGGTCCCATCGATTTTACGGACGCGGGGGAAGCCGTGGTTTCAGTGACGGTAGGCGTGGGATCGAGCGCGATGCCTTCCTTAGCGGCGAAATCGGCCAAGGCCTGCTCGGCGAGCGCCTTCTGCTCATGCTCCTTCATCACCAGCCCGGAGGTGTCCAAACTGTCCTTGGCGACGCGCATGCGGCCGGCGGCCTTTTCGCGCTCCTGCTCCACCATGCCTTGCAAACGGTCCAAGGTGTCACCGGAGCCGCCTATCGTGGTGATCATGCCGGACGCCATCTCGGTCAGCTCGGCCATGGCCTTCTTCATTTTCATGTCGCTGATGCTGGAGCGCAGGGCCTCGATTTTCGCTTTCGCCGTGGTAACCGCGACATCGCGAGCGCGAACGAGATCACGATAAGTTGTTTCGGCCTGCTCCAACTGCTTGCGATTTTCCTCAAGATCCTTGTCGATGGTTTGCAGACGGATGGCATACTGGCCGGCGGCGTCGCGATTGCCCGCACGGAGATTCGCGGTGGTCTTGGCGCGCAGATCGCGTTGTTCCACTTCCTGCTTGCGCACCTGGGTCATCAGGCGCTCGCACAAAGCGGCATGCGACGTGAGGCCCTGATTATACTGGCCGATCTGCCTGCGGAGATTCTCGGTCTCGACCTCGAGCAACGCCTCCGGATTCCGACGCTCCATGCCGGAGACAAACAGTCCGAAAAACCCTCGAAACAGATTCGAAATCCTCTTGAACATTCTTTACGACCTCCTGGGCTGCATGCTCTTAGTGGGTGCAACCTCATTGTACCTATGAATCGGGCGAATTCCGGGCAGGCGGGTAGGAAATTGTGTTGGTTTTGAAACGAGCCACGCAGTTGCCTAATGGAGGAGGGAATTTCGCCCTGGCCGAGACGATCGTAATGGAGCTCGGCCAGGGTTCGCTGTGCTTCTTCTGCTTGGACGCGAGGCAGCGGATGATCTGAGCGCGACTGGCATAATAGCCATTTTACCGTTCATTTATTAGCGGTTTCTGGTTCTTTACGATCCTCTAGATTAACTGGAGTACATTCGTCTTTTTTCTCATTACGATACTGCTCTGGAGTCAACACTCGCCCCTGAAGGGCCAGTGCCTGCAGTCGCTTGAACCTTTGCGAGGTTTGGAATCCGCGCGTGCCTGATCTCCCGCTTCTCGCTGTTTGCCATT
>Ga0302319_10007746_pt1 | contig 21080 bp, 19 predicted proteins | sample Bog_T0_2_FD_203319 | JGI IMG/M metagenome (GOLD analysis project Ga0302319, IMG submission 203319) | Peat permafrost microbial communities from Stordalen Mire near Abisko, Sweden - Bog_T0_2 | ecosystem: Environmental > Terrestrial > Soil > Wetlands > Peat | place: Sweden: Abisko, Stordalen Mire... | reverse complement strand
GCCCCGATGGGTGCCTCACCGGCGGCACCGGCAGCGGCCGGCGAGGCCTTGGCGCAAGCCGCGGGACAGAGCGGGATGAACGACGTGGGGCAATTGACCGGGCAGACCGGCCAGGCCGCGGGGCAGACCGCTGTCGCACCGGCCGAGGCCGGGGGCCAGGCCAGTTCCCTACTACAGCAGCCGATGCAGTTGATTTCAGGAATGACGCAACCCCTGCAACAGCTGGCCTCGGCGCCGATGCAAGGGATTCAGGGCTTGACGAGCCTGCCGCAGGGGCTGATGTCGTCGATGAGCGGCCTACTTCAGTCGGGTGGGGCTTCGAATGCTGCTGCTGAGGCCGGCGCCGTCGCCGAACCCGTGCTGGCCGGCGGGGGCGCCGCGGGAAACCTCGGCGCCGCGGCGGTGGGCGGCGGCGGTGGGCTCGGTGGTTTCCCGGGCGCCGGACTTACCAGCTACACCCGCCCCACCAGCAGTTTCGAGCCTGAGGCCGGTGGCAGACCAGGTAGCCTGCGCGCCGGCTTGCTCAACGCTGCCGAAGTACGGGGTCCCACAGCATCCGCGGGACTGGGCGGCAGCCCGATGCCCATGTCACCGGCGGGCATGCTCGCCCGCGGCACCGGTAGCGAATCCGAAAAGGACGCCGTGACGCGCGCGCGCGTCGTTGTTGGCGGCGACCGCACGGACTCCGACTAACGCGCTCGCGCGCTCATCGACCGGGGCTTGTGCGGATGGGCCCCGGCTCTCTTCGCGCGCTACGCCCGCTCATCGACCGGGGCCGGCCGGCCCCGCGAAGGCTTGTGCGATCTCAAGCCATTGCTGGGCGTCGGCGCCGACCGCGGTGACGTCCAGGGCGCTGCGCGCACGTCGCTGAGTCACCAGAAAGCAGAAGTCCTCGGCGGAACCAGTGACGCGCTGGGCAGCGTCCGGCGGACCCCAGGACCAGGTGTCGCCCCCTGGTCCGCGCAACTCGACCAGAAACGGCTCGCTCGGAGGAGCCAGATCGTTGATGACGAACGCGTAATCGCGGGTGCGGACCCCGATGTGTGCGACCGACCGCAGTCGTTCCGTGACGGGCCTTTTGAAGCCGAGGGCGTCGGCAACGTCTTGGCCGTGCGCCCAGGTCTCCATCAGCCGCGCGGTAGCCATCGACGCCGCGCTCATCGCCGGCCCGAACCACGGCAATTTCCGACCATCGGCGACGTTCAGCAGCGCTTCGTGCAACCTCCCGCGGGTGGCCCGCCAGTCGGCAAGCATGGCGGCCGGTGGCATGGTGGCCAATTCCGCGGCACCGGCGTCGACGAAGCCGGCCGGATCGGCTGCCGCGCCGGAAAGCACTTCAGCGAACGCCGCTTCGTCGGTCACGGCGGTCAGCGCAACCCGGTCTGTCCACAACAGGTGGGCGATCTGGTGGGCGATGGTCCAGCCCGGCGCGGGCGTCGGACAGGCCCAGCCGTCTGCGGATAGCGACGCGACGAGCGCGTCGAGGTCGTCGCTTTCGGCACGCAAGTCGGCGACGATCGGCCCGGGACCAGCCATCATTGCCTCCGAGGGGAAGTCACCCATCGTACTTTAGCGACTTTTCGCCGGCTGACCGTGACGGCCGATGAGGCTATGGGCGACGAGCCCGAGTAGATACAACAGTGACCCCACCAGCACGAACGTGGGTGCGTGCCCGTCCTCGGGAATCAACGTCGCGGTGATCGTGATCGAGACGATAAATGCCACCCAGAAAAGTGCGTCCTGCACCGCGAACACGTGTCCGCGAAGAGCGTCGTCGACGTCAATCTGCATCGCGGAATCGGCGCACAGCTTGATCATCTGTCCGGTCACGCCCAGGAAGAAGCTGCACGCCACCATGACCGGGAGCAGCAGCCCGGCCGCGGCGACCTGGATCAGCGCGGCTGCCGCCAACGCACCGTTCGCTGCGGCGTAGCGTCCCCAGCGCCGCACCGTGGGCGGGGTCAGCACGGTGGCCAGGAAGGATCCGAGTCCGGACGCTCCGAAGAACAGCAGCGCGATGCCCAAGCCGCCCACCGCGGCGTCTTTCGTGTGATGCGCGAGCACCAACATCAGCAGTGAGTTGATGCCCACCACCATCCGGTGCGCGGCCAAGGCGGACAGGGTGGCGGCGACCGTCGGGTAACGCGCGACCGTCCGCGCGCCGTGCAGCCAGCCGCTGATAACCGCATAGAGGACGGATCCGTGGATCGCGCGCTGGGTGTCGTCGGGGCCGAGTATGCGAGGGCCGAACCGTAACGAAAACAGCAGCGCAATCGACACCGGAATGAGGGTCAGGAAAACAATTACGGAGGCGCCCTCATCGCCGGGGCCGGCGAACCAGCGGGGCAAAAGCATGAAATTGGCGCCGACGAAGGCCGCTACCGCGCCGGCCGCGGTGGCGACCGAGTTCATCGTCACGACCTCTTCGCGCGGCACCACATGGGGCAGGGACGCTGACAGGCCGGACGACACGAATCGTGAAAAACCGTTGGCGAACAGCGCGCCAAGCAGCAGCGGCATCTCCCCCGCGCGCAGCGCCAGGATCGTGCCGATCCCGGCAATCAGCGCGAGGCGGGCTAGGTTGGCGCCAACCAGTACCCACCGCCGGTCCCAGCGGTCCATCAGTGCCCCGGCGAACGGACCCAGCAGCGAGTAGGGCAAGAACAGCACCGTGAACGCGCGCGCGATCGCCATGGGATCTGCGGCGCGGTCCGGGTTGAACAGCAGCGCTCCGGCCAGCGTCGCCTGGAAAAGCCCATCACCGAACTGACTCGCCATCCGCACCTGCAGCAGTCGCCAGAAGTCGGGCAAATCGCGCACCGACCGCCAAATCTCACCGGCTGCGCGCGACTGCGTCCGGGTTTGAATCACAGAACCGACTTTCAGGATTAGGGTTAAGCGAGGCTCGCAGCGCCCCCACGGCAAAAACCGCGCCCCACCAACAGTACAAATATTCGTGGGCCGCGCTCGTTTGCCCCGGGTGATTCTGCCCCGGGTGCGATGATGGTTCAGTGGCGCAGTCCGAAGATCCCGAAGACTCCGTCGCACCCGCCGCGCAGCGGGTGCGAGCGGGGACCTTGTTGCTGGCTAACACCGATCTTCTCGAACCGACGTTTCGCCGCAGCGTGATCTACATCGTAGAGCACAACGACGGGGGCACGCTGGGCGTGGTCCTCAACCGAACCAGCGAGACCGCTGTCTACAACGTGTTGCCGCAGTGGGCCAAACTGGCGGCCAAGCCAAAGACGATGTTCATCGGTGGACCGGTGAAGCGCGATGCGGCCTTGTGCCTGGCGGCGCTACGGGTCGGCGCCGACCCGAACGGTGCGCCTGGTCTGCGGCATGTGGCCGGCCGGATGGTGATGGTCGATTTGGACGCTGAGCCCGACCTGATCGCACCGCTGGTGGAAGGGGTGCGAATCTTCGCCGGATACTCTGGCTGGACCGTTGGTCAGCTCGAAGGCGAGATTGAACGCGACGACTGGATTGTGTTGTCGGCGTTGCCTTCTGATGTTCTGGTCGGGCCGAGGGCGGACTTGTGGGGCCAAGTGCTACGCCGGCAGCCGCTGCCGCTGTCGCTGCTTGCTACCCACCCGATCGACGTCAGCCGAAACTAGGCTCCTCCCCCACCCCTCGCCGGCGTCGAGGCGTTCTCGGCACTGCCTCGCGCGAGTCTGCTGGCGATCACCGCGCAGACGACCAGTTGAATCTGGTGAAAGATCATCAGCGGCAGCATGGTCAGCCCGACCGTAGCGGCGGGGAAGAGCACCAACGCCATCGGCAGGCCCGACGCCAGGCTCTTTTTGGAACCGCAGAAGAGCAGGACGATCGCGTCCCCGCGGTCAAGTCGGGCCAGCCGGCCGATCACCGTGGTCCAGATCAGTACCACCGCCAGCAGCAACGCGGCGACAACGGCCACCAAGACCAACCGCCACGCGTCGACGCTCACCCAAATGCCCTGGACAACGCCCATCGCGAAGGCCGTGTAGACGACCAGCAGAATGGACCCGCGGTCGACCACCTTCAGCAATGCCGCGTACCGGGCGGTCACCTCGGCAATCCATGGACGTGCCAGCTGGCCCGCTCCGAACGGCAGCAGCAGCTGCAACACGATGTCGCGGACCGAGGCGCCGTCGACGCGGGGCGCGCCACTGGTCTTCATCAGCAGCACCACCAGCAGTGGGGTCAGCACCACACCGGATGTTGGACAACGATGCACTGACGATGGCCGCCGAGACATGGCCCCGCGCGATCGAGGTAAACGCGATGGAGGACTGCACCGTCGACGGGACGAGGCACAGAAACAGCAGCCCGTTTTACAGGTCCATGCTCAGCACCGACGGGACCAACACCCGGGCGGCCAGCCCGAGGATCGGGAAAATCACGAAAGTGGTGGCCAGCACCAGCACGTGCAGCCGCCATTGCCGGACACCGTGCCAGGCCTGCTGCGGCGACAGCCGGGCGCCGTATAGGAAAAACAACAACGCGATGGCCGCTTTGGCGGCTGCGGACACGGCCTGAGCGGCGGCACCATGGGCTGGGAGCAGAGCGGCAAGCGCCACCGTCACCGTCACCGCCAGGCTCAGCAGAAAGGCGTCGATCGGAATCTTGGAGAGCCAGGCGAGCCGCTTCACCATGACGGCACGGGCAGCCTGGTCAGTGGCAAGACTCGGTGCACGCCACGCAGCTGCCGGCGCAACTGGCCGGCTTGAAGTTCGAAGCTTCGCGTCGTAGCGCGAAGCGCGCACTCTGCCAGGACCCGGCAGCCAGCGTGCCTAGGGCGCCGACGACACACACGATCAGCACCACAACACCGGTGCGCGGGACCGCGGCCAGTGCCACCACACCGCCGGCGGTCAGCATGACGGCGGCCGCCAGCTGTGTCGGCGCCATGGCGCGCAGCGCTACTTGGGTGGAATTAATGGTCTGGCTCTGCGTAAGTGACCAGCTTCCGAACCCGGCGGACGCGACCGCCGCACACATACAGAGCAGCCCCGCGATCAACATGGCCTCACAATACGAGTCCGGACGTGAAGCCGCCTGCCGGGTTCCCGGCGCGCTTGTTGACGGCGAGTCAGTGCTGGGGCCCGAAGTTAAAGTTCGGCAGCGGTGGCAGTCCTGGTGCCAGCGTCAATAGGTTCGGTACGGCCTGCTGGGGCGACGTCTGGCTGGACATCGCCGCCTGCCCGGGAGCACGGACCGGGGCCACCGTGGGTGCCTGGGTGGGTGCCTGGGCGGGAATCCCGACCGGTGCCGCACTCGGTGCTTGGGCGGGCAGGGGGGCCGGAGCACCTGGGACGGCGACCCGGAATCCGTTGATGATCGCGTCTGTCGCCGGCCCATCGGAAACCGCCTGCGAGAATGCCGTGGTCACGGACAAAGACACCAGGTATTTGTCCGACCCGGAGGTGGCGATGACATGACGCCGCGAGGTGTTGAGAATCATGTCGTTTTGCCGGTATGTGCCTTCGATGACAGACGACGGGAAGCCAGCGAAGTCAGCCTGCGAGGCGTTCGTGGTCTGCCAAGCCAGCAGCTGCTGGCTGTCGACGAAGCCGTGCGTGATGGCATCCTTGGGATCGAATTTACCGACCAGCTTGTACACCACTACCTGTGCGTTCGACGTGTAGAGGCTGGTGCCGAGCCGGTCGGCGATTACCGCGAACGCATCGGGCACGTTGGGATCGGGAACCTGAGTCCAGCGACCGGGCACCGGGAGCGTGATGTCGAGGGCCTTGAATCCCTGCGCCTTTTGCGCCTCCAGCTTCACGCCCTTGGCCTGCAAGTAATCGCGGAGCGTCCCGGTCACGGCGGGAGCCGGCGTGGGCGGCAGCGGCGCCGCGGCCGCGGGTCCCGGAACCACTGGCACGGCGGCAGCAGTCGACGGCGCAAACCCTTTTGGCGCCGGCGGGGTGGCGATGAATCTGCTGCCTCCCCCGGGAGCGGTGACGCTTTGCGCGGGTGGCGCTTGCGCTGCGACGGCGGGGACGGGTTGTGGTGCCGGAGGCAGAGGATCAGCGGAAGCCTTGGCGCCCGCGAAGACCGCGACGCCGATCACGCCGGCGGCCATACCTCCGGCGAATGCCCGGTAACTGGGTGCGATGTGAATCATCCGCGTCGATCCTTCCCAATGGCCCGGGCGTGGGCACCCGTAGTTAGAGGCTGACTGTAACCACGGTTCAAACACGGTGAACAGGCTCGATATACAGCTGGGATGAAGCTCTGACCGGCGCGCAACGAAACCGAGATCAACCTGTGGCCGGAATACCTGACGCGGCGGTCCTTATACCCTGTGCAAGTGACCGAATCCCCGACCGCCGTGCCTGGTAGCTCCGATGCGCCGCGCTACCGCTACACCGCCGAGCTGGCGGCCCGGATAGAAGGCACCTGGCAGGACAACTGGGCGAGCCGCGGGACGTTCAACGCTCCCAACCCGGTCGGCTCGCTGGCTCCGACGGATGGGGCGCATACCTTGCCGGCGCCCGGCGAGAAGATGTTCGTGCAGGACATGTTCCCTTATCCATCGGGTGATGGACTGCACGTCGGACACCCGTTGGGTTACATCGCCACCGATGTCTACGCCCGCTACTTCCGGATGAACGGCCGTAATGTGTTGCACGCATTAGGCTTCGACGCATTCGGGCTGCCCGCCGAGCAGTATGCGGTCCAGACCGGTACCCATCCGCGCGCCAGGACCGAGGCCAACGTCGTCAACTTCCGGCGACAGCTGGGCAGGCTGGGCCTCGGCCACGACACTCGGCGTAGCTTCTCCACCACCGATGTCGAATTCTACAAGTGGACCCAGTGGATTTTCCTGCAGATCTACAACGCTTGGTTCGACACCGCAGCCGACAAGGCCCGCCCGATCGCCGAGCTGATTACCGAATTGGATTCCGGAGCGAGCCGGCTGGAGGACGGTCGGGACTGGGCGGCGCTATCGGCGGGGGAGCGGGCCGACGTGATCGACAGCCGCCGGCTGGTATACCGGGCGGATTCGATGGTGAACTGGTGTCCGGGTTTGGGAACCGTGCTGGCCAACGAAGAGGTCACCGCGGACGGCCGCAGCGACCGAGGCAACTTCCCGGTATTCCGGAAACGGCTGCGGCAGTGGATGATGCGGATAACCGCCTATTCCGACCGCCTGCTCGACGACCTCGACCTGCTGGACTGGCCGGACCAGATCAAAAGCATGCAACGCAACTGGATCGGCCGCTCCACCGGTGTGAACGCGCTGTTCTCGGCCACCACAAGCCGCGCCGACTCCGCCACTGAAGTCGAGATCAAGGTCTTCACCACCAGGCCCGACACTATGTTCGGCGCCACGTATCTGGTAATGGCGCCCGAGCATGACCTGGTCGACGACCTCGTCGCCGCAGCCTGGCCCGATGCGACCAACTCCAGTTGGACATTCGGCGCCGACACACCGGGTGCGGCCGTTGCCGCCTACCGTCGCGCGATAAGCGCCAAGTCAGATCTCGAGCGCCAGGAGAGCAAGGAGAAGACCGGCGTCTTCTTGGGCAGCTTCGCGAGGAACCCGGCCAACGGTAAGCCGGTGCCGGTTTTCATCGCCGACTACGTGTTGGCCGGTTATGGTACCGGGGCGATCATGGCGGTTCCCGGTCACGACCAGCGCGACTGGGACTTCGCCACGGAGTTCCACCTGCCGATCGTGGAAGTTATTGCCGGCGGCAATATTTCGGAGGCCGCGCATACGGGCGACGGAGTGCTGGTGAACTCCGATTACCTCGATGGCATGGATGTGGCAGCGGCCAAGGCCGCCATCACCGCCCACCTCGAGTCCGAAGGCCGAGGCCACGCGCGCGTCGAATTCAAGCTCCGAGATTGGCTTTTCGCGCGACAGCGCTATTGGGGCGAGCCCTTCCCGATCGTCTACGACAGTGATGGACGCCCACACGCGCTCGACGAGGCCGCACTGCCCGTCGAGCTGCCCGACGTTCCGGACTACTCGCCGGTGCTGTTCGACCCCGACGATGCCGACAGTCTGCCCTCCCCACCGCTGGCCAAAGCGACTGATTGGGTGCATGTCGAGCTGGACCTGGGCGACGGCTTGAGACCCTACAGCCGCGACACCAACGTGATGCCGCAATGGGCCGGCAGCTCCTGGTATGAGCTGCGCTACATCGATCCGCACAACTCAGAGCGGTTCTGCGGCAGGGAGAATGAGATCTACTGGATGGGGCCGCGGCCTGCCGAACATGGCCCGGACGATCCAGGAGGCGTTGACTTGTACGTGGGAGGCGCCGAACACGCGGTGCTACACCTGCTGTATTCCAGGTTCTGGCACAAAGTCTTGTACGACCTGGGTCACGTCAGCTCCCGGGAGCCCTACCGCAGACTCGTCAATCAGGGCTACATTCAAGCCTTCGCCTACGCCGACGCTCGTGGGTCATATGTGTTGGCCGACAAGGTGATTGAGCGCAACGGCGGGTTTATTTATCCGGATCCGGACGGCGAGATCGAGGTTTTCCAGGAATTTGGAAAGATCGGTAAGAGCCTGAAGAATTCGATATCGCCGGATGCGATTTGCGACGAATACGGCGCGGATACGCTGCGGGTGTACGAGATGTCGATGGGCCCATTGGCGGAGTCTCGGCCGTGGGCCACCAAGGACGTCGTTGGCGCGCAACGCTTTTTGCAGCGGGTATGGCGGCTGGTGATCGACGAGAGCACCGGTGAAACCCGCGTGGTCGACGACACCGAAGATCTGGACACCGACACGCTGCGGTCGTTACATCGAACCATCGCCGGAGTGTCCGAAGACTATGCGGCACTGCGCAATAACACCGCTGCCGCCAAGCTGATCGAGTACACCAACCACCTCACCAAGGAGCGTCGCGGCTCGATGCCACGAGCGGCGGTGGAGCCGCTCGTGCTTATGTTGGCGCCGCTGGCTCCCCACCTGGCGGAGGAGCTGTGGCTGCGCCTGGGCCACACCGCCTCGCTGGCGCACGGGCCGTTCCCGAAGGTCGACGCCTCCTACCTGGTCGAAGACACGGTCGAATATCCGGTGCAGGTGAACGGAAAGGTCCGTGGCCGAGTCGTGGTGGCCGCGGACGCGGACGAGGACACGCTCAAAGCTGCGGCGCTGAGTGATGAAAAAGTCCGGGCGTTCTTGGCCGGTGCCAGCCCGCGCAAGGTGATCGTTGTCGCCGGCCGACTGGTCAACTTGGTCGTCTAACAGCCGTAGGCAACCCAACTATCGCCGGCCGGGCCGCAGCACTACTTCGTGGAGGTGACCGTCGCGCGGCGTAGTCACGGCGTTGGCGACCGCCGCCGCGACGGTTTCGGGCCGGATAAAGTTGTCGGGTTGGTACTGGCCGCCCTCGAACTCGACCAGCTCACGCTGCATGTCGGTGTCGGTGCGACCCGGAAATATGGAGGTCACGCGCAGTTGTGGTTCGCTTTCGCGTAGCGAGTCGGCAAACGCACGCAATGCGAACTTGCTGGCCGAGTACGACGCCATGGTCGGCGAAGCAGTGCGTCCTGAACCGGAGTTGACGAACACCACCTGACCGCGAGCGCTACGCAGTGCCGGCAACAGGGTAAGCGTAAGAGCGACTGCCCCAAAGACATTGACGTCGAACGTGGCGCGCCAATCTTCGACGCTGGACTCAGCGACGCGGCCGGGGATGGAGACCCCGGCGTTGTGCACCAACAGGTCGAGTTCATCCACGATTTCGCAGCTGACCTCGATCTCTTCGGTGTCGGTCAAGTCGAGCGGAAAGGTTGTGGCGCCCAGCCGCTCGGCGACGGCGTCGAGCCGGTCGGAAGGCCGGCCCGCGAGCAGCAGGGTGTGTGTCGGGGCCAGTGCGGTGGCGATCGCCGAACCGATTCCGCCCCCGGCGCCGGTGATCAGTGCAGTTGGCATGCAATGCAGTTTACGGGTGCGGCTAATCCCCTTGAGGATCAGCCAGTTTCATGCCCGCTTCCGCGCGGGTGCTCCCGCCGGGCCAGATGTCGGGTCACCGGAGGCCAGGCGCTCGAGTGGGGCCAGCGCCGCCTTCAGAGAGTTCAGCTCGGACCCGGAAAGTTGACTGAGCAGCGCGGCCAGGGCAGCGCGCCTGTTTGCCAGCGACTCGCCATGAACCGCGCGTCCCCGCGGGGTGATGTCGACCAGCACGGCCCGCAGGTCAGACGGGTCGCGCGAGCGTTTGACCAACCCGACCTTTTCCAATCGGCGGATCGCCACGGTGGTGGTGGGCGTTCGCACCCGCTCATGCGCGGCCAGGTCGGTCATCCGGATGGGGCCTTGATCGAGCAACGTGACCAGGATGGATAGCTGAGCCAGCGTTAAATCGCCGGCGGCGGCTCCGCTGGGGTCACCACGACGCAGCATGGAAAAGAGTTTGGACAGCGTGCGGTGCAAACCTTCAGCAAGCTCTGTCACCTCGACTGCGGTGGATTCGCTGTCCGCCATAAGTCGGCAGTCTAACCCGACATCGGCGGTCTACAAGCTACTGATCCCCGACTTGGCAAACATTGTCAAAGCACCTGGGACAGAAAACGCTGCAGCCGCTCGGTCCGTGGGGCCTCGAATATCTGCTGGGGAGTCCCGCTTTCCAAGACCTTGCCGTGATCCATGAAAACGACCGTGTCGGACGCGGACCGGGCGAAGCTCATCTCGTGGGTGACGACGACCATCGTCATGCCGTCCGCGCCGAGATCAGCGATGAGTTTCAGAATTCCTTTGACCATCTCCGGATCCAGTGCGGACGTCGCCTCGTCGAAGAACATCACCTGCGGGCCCATCGCCAGCGCGCGGGCGATCGCGACCCGCTGCTGTTGGCCACCCGATAGCATCGCGGGACGGGCACCGGCCTTGTGCTTCAGGCCAACTCGGTCCAGCTGGGCCAGCGCCAGGTCGCGGGCCGCATCGGCGGAGAGCTGTCGCAATTTGCGCGGTGCCAGCGCTACGTTCTTCAGCACGCTGAGTTGGGGGAACAAATTGAATTGCTGGAACACCATGCCGATGCGTTGGCGGAGCTCGTTCGGATCGTCGCGCAAGACCGACCGGCCGTCCAGCAGGATGTCGCCGCTATCGGGCTCGTGCAACCGGTTCAAGGTGCGCAGCAGCGTTGACTTACCGGAGCCGGACGGTCCGACAATGGCCACGGTGCTACCCGCGGGCGCGTCGATGTCCACGCCGCACAGCACCTTGTTGCCGCCGAGAGTCTGGTGGATACCTTTGGCTGCCAGTGATACTGGTTCGCGCCGGATTACTTCGACGGTCACGTCATCACCTGGCCGAAGGTGATCGCATCCGCGGGCTCGTCTGGCGTAGAACCGCTGCCGCCCCGCCGAAGCCGGGTGTCGATGTAGTTCACCAAATGCGTCAACGGGACGGTGAGAAGCAGGTAGAACGCGCCGGCGGCGACGAGTGGTGACAAGTTGCCGGTCTGCGCGTTGAGGTCCCGGCCAACTTGAAACAGCTCTCGCTGTTGAGCGATCAGGCCCAGGAAATACACCAGTGCGGACGCCTTCAACAGGGCGATGAGCTGATTGACCAGTGCAGGCAGCACCCGGCGTATTCCTTGCGGCACGACAACCAGTCGCATCGCGGTCGGATAGCTGAAGCCAAGCGCGCGGGCGGCCTCCAGCTGGCCGGTATCCACACTCTGGATTCCCGAACGCAGAATTTCGCCGATATAGGCGGCGGCTGTCAACCCCAACGCCGCAATGCCTAGCGGGTAGGGATTGTTATTGGTCAGCGCACTTACCAGGGGCCCGACGCCCAGCCCGATCAGCAGGATGATCACGACTTCCGGGAGGCCACGGAAGACATCGGTGTATACCCGCGCCGGCCAGCGCAGCCAGCGTGAGTGGGACATTCCGGCGACCGCCAGCGCCATGCCCAGAACCAGTCCGATGACGGCGGCGCTGTTGGTCAGGATCATTGTGTTGGGCAGCCCGGTGAACAACAGGGTCGGGATGGCCTGGCGATACATATCCCAGTCGAAAAAAGAATCGCGTAACTGGGCCAGGGTGGATTTCGGCTCGGCCGGTCCCACCGGCGCATGGGGGTGACTCGCGGCGATCGCGGCGAAGTCCGGCAGTGTCGGGGCGGCGGCGGCCCGGGATCCCGGTTTCCATCCCGGCGGCAGATTCCTTGGCACCCACTGGGAGTAAAGCTCCGCCCAGGTGCCATCGGCGATCACGGCGTCGAGCCCGGAGTTGAGTGCGTTCACCAACGGCTGGTTGTCTCTGGCGACCGCGTAGGCCACGAAATCGCCCGGGGTGTAGGTGTTCGCGACCACCACCGCCTGGTCGCCCGCACGTATCGTGGCCGCTGCGAGCATCGCCGGCGCCACCCAAGCGTCAATCTGACGGTTCTTCAGGCTGGCATACACGGTCGCGAAGCCGGGATACTTCACCGGCTGCAGGTGCAGGGTGTTGACGACGTATGACTCCTCAACGGTGCCCTGGACGACACCAATCCGCTGTCCGGCTGCGAGATCGCTGAATTTCTTGATCGCCGAGCCGGGTGGCACCACCAGCGAGTAGTAGCCGAAGTCATAGCCGTTGGTGAATGCGACGGTGTGGCGCCGCGCTCCGGTGGCTTTGATCGCCGAGGATCCGACGTCGAAACGCCGCGTTGCCACCTGGGCAAGCAGCCCGGAGAAGTCCGTGCCCATGAAGCGGACTTCCAGACCCAGCTTGGCGGCGATGGCAAGAAGCAGCTGGTTGTCGAAGCCGCTGAATTGCCCGGTGGGGGTGACGCAGATGTTCGGCGGCGCGTCCGACAACGTGCCGACTGTCAGGACGCCGGGCTTGCCGAGTCCCAGTGCTTCTTTATTCACCGAACTCAACGGTTCGACACCGGGTGTCGTGTGGTCGTTGTCCTGGCCGATGGCTCCCGTCTCAGTCAGGTCTGCGGGCAGCATCGTCGCACTTTCCAACCCGGCCGGTGCGCATTGGTTTCGGTCCGCTGTCGCGGGTGCCGCCAACGTCAGGCCGCACACAATCAGGATTGTCGCGGCCAGTCCGAGCAGCTTCTCGCCGCGATTGGCGCGCCGGCCGTCGCACAAGCTCATCACGGCCACCGTATCGGCCGGGCGCCGGTTTGGCTTCTTCAGAGCGCGATCTCATTGCGGTCGACGCGGTCACCACTGCGTAGCTTCCCCAGCGCCGGCAAGTTTCTCATGCAGGGGCAGCTATGGCTCAAGCAGCCGGTCTAACGGCTATCGCGCCACTTGCACAGCGCCTCGGCGGCGGCCAGGTCGTAGTTGGGACCGGTGCAGCCGACGGTCAGCAACGTCACGCCGAGGGCCGTCAGGCCCTCGGCGTTGGCGATCAGCCCGTCGACACCTTCGCCGCGGCGCACCCCGCTGTTGTTCTCCACTCCGGCGGACCGTTCGATGGCGGCCGGATCCCGCCCTACGGCGGCGCAATGGACGCCCAGCGCGGCCGCGGCCGCCGGGTAGCTGTCGACGGTGGTGAAGCCGTGCCAGACGTCGCCATATTCGGCGACCAGCCGAAGCGTCTTTCGCGGACCTTTGCCGCCGATCAGCACCGGGATGTCACGGGTGGGTGCCGGGTTCAGTTTCGCCAGTCGCGCCTTGATCCGGGGCAGCGCGGCGGCCAGGTCGTCGAGGCGGCTGCCGGCGGTGCCGAACTCGTAGCCGTACTCGTCGTAATCCTTGTCTTTCCAGCCCGAACCGATCCCCAGGATCAGCCGGCCGTCGGAGATGTGGTCGACGGTGCGGGCCATGTCGGCCAGTAGTTCCGGGTTGCGGTAGGAGTTGCAGGTCACCAGGGCGCCGATCTGAATGCGGGATGTCTGCTCGGCCCAGGCCCCCAGCATGGTCCAGCATTCGAAGTGTGGACCGTCGGGATCGCCGTAGAGCGGGAAGAAGTGATCCCAGTTGAAGGCGATATCGACACCGATGTCTTCGCAGCGCCGAACCGCGTCGCGGATATTTCGGTAATGCGGGGCGTGCTGCGGCTGCAGTTGCACGCCGATGCGAACAGGGCGATCAGGGCTCATCCGACCACCGTATGCCGCGGGCTCAGCCTGCGTCGAGCACCCCGCGCAGTCGGTCGATCAACACCAGCGGCTGGTCGCTTTGTACGGAGTGGCCCGAATTCTCGACCACATATGCCTTACGGAAATGCGTTGCACGTCTAGTGAGTTCGGCTGCATCGCCGTCGGTGACGAAGCCCGACGAGCCACCGCGCACCAGGGTCACGGGTGCGGCCAACGCGTCGACGTCGTTCCACAAATCGTCGAAATTGGGGACGGCACGGATGGCGTCGTAGCGCCATGCCCAGTTGCCGTTGTCGAGCCGGTGGGAGTTGTGGAAGACGCCCCGGCGCAGTGCCTTTACCTCCCGGTGCGGTGCCGCGGCGACCGTCAGGTCCAGCATGGCCTGAAAACTGGGAAACTCCCGTTCGCCCTGGACCAGCGCCACGGTGCCCTGTTGCTCGGTGGTCAGCTCGGCATACCGGTGTAATGCGGACGGGGTGACGTCGACGAGAACGAGTTCGCGCACCAGCTCGGGCGCTATCGCGCCGACCCGGATCGCGGTCAATCCGCCCAACGACATGCCCACCACGAGTTCCGCGCTCGGCGCGTGTTCGCGCAGCACGGGCACCAGCGCGTCGGCATTGTGGCGCGGGGAGTAGTCGCCGTCCAGACGCCGGCCGGAATGGCCGTGTCCCGGTAGGTCGACGGCCAGCGCCGGCTCACCGAGGCCGACGATGACGGTGTCCCAGGTGTGTGCGTTCTGCCCGCCGCCGTGCAGAAATACGACCCGTGGGGCAGTGCGGCCCCAGCGCAGTGCGCTGATCCGACCGTTTGGCGTGTCGGTCTCGACCCGTGCCACATCGGGCAGCGGACCCGCAACCCCGGCCTGCTCGGCATTCTCGGACAGCAGCGAGAACTCAGACAATTCCGCCAGGCCCTCCTCAGATATCTCGGTCACGATCTTTGACACTAGAGGACGTACCTGCGACGAATGCCGCGGAACCGGTCCCACATCGCGGCTACGCGTTCTGCCCCGGTCACCATGCTGGTATCCGCCGGCAGTGCGGGCATCAGCTCGCCGTACTTGACTACCCGGGTGTTGAGCACGGCGGGTTCGCCCTCGAGCATGTGACGGTAGGTCAGGTTGCCACGTTCGAAGCCCTGGGTGTCCAGCCAGTTGTGCACGCCCGGATCACGATGAGCGATAACGAGACGAATGCGGCCGTCGCCGTCGGATTTGGTGCGGCTCGGCGTGTAGCTGACCGGACGGTAGAGGTAGTCCATGCTATTGAAGAACACGCCCATGTTGGTGAACATCCATAGCCCGTCGTGGGCGTCGAACTCGACGATCAGCGCTTCGTCGGGATCCAACTCCCAGTACATGTTGGCGGCGGCGCGGCCACGCTTGTTGTCGGCACCGGTCGCGTCTACCCGAGGAAAAGTGTTCGGACGGTCGGCATCGACGCCTCCGTAGGTGAACGGGAACTCCGGCCAGTCAGACATCAGTCCGGTGACGAAATCCCCGGCCCAGCCGATCGCCTCGACCATGACCGCGGGGGTGGGCAATGCCTTGGGGGAGGCCATGTCGATCCGCTCGATCCGGATCTGCGCGGGCAGCTCATCCCACTGGTCAAATCCCTGGCGGATGAACAGTTTACGTGATCCCGGGGTGGTGGGCAGCCAATTGGGCCCGCGCTCCGGCCCACCGATGTAGAGCTCGAATTCTCCGTCGTCGGTGATGTTGAGTTGTTGGCCGAATATGTTGGCCTCCGGTGTGTCACCGAAAGGTTCGTGCAGCACGCCCGGCCCGGGTGTGCGTGGACCCTGCACCGTGACGTTGAAGAATCGTGAAGTGCCGCGGCTGCCGGTGAGCCGATAGACCGACCGCCCGTCGATCCACGCCTGCTGGTAGGTGAAGTCGGCGCAGTCACCGCCGAGCTTGCGCGTCGGACCGCAGAATGCGTGCAGCGCCGGGTAGCGGGTGTCGCGGGTCTCGAGTGCCAGATCGAAGGCCTGGCCAAGGTTCTGGGTGAGAAAGCGGAACGCGTCGACGCGCTGCGCGCCCGAGGTGGCGTTGGCATCTTTGAACACCTGTTCGCCCGCGCGCTGCAGCTGCCCGCAGAATGCGGCCCACGCCGATTGCAGCGCAGCGTCGTCGGGGCCGTCATCAAAAGCCATAGTAAGCCATTCACGCACCCAATCTGTTCAGCATTTCGCCGACGACATCGCATGCGCGCCGGGCGGATTCGAAGCGGCCCTCTTCCTCGATGCGGGGCCCGATCAGCTCCAGGTCGAAGCCATGCGAGTAGCCGCCGGTGAGGGCCAGGGCCACAAAGGCTTCGAGCGGAATCGCGCCGTCCCCGGGAACCGCCCGGGCCGGGAGTGCCCGGTCGCCCAACACGTAATCGCTTAGCTGGATGAGCTCAGTTCGCGGCAGGGCGCGCCGCACCAGCGCTTCGAAATCGGCCTCGGTCCAACAGTGAAACACGTCGATGCAGATGCCCACCCCGCCCATCTCAGCCAGCGTGATGGCGTCGCGCAGCGTGTGGGCGAGATGTATGTCGGCGTACAGACTGGAGGCAGTCTCGATTGCCAGCGTTACGCCCGCCCGCTGAGCGTGCTCTACGCCAGGGGCGACCATGGCGCAGAATTGTTCGGCGGCCTGCTCCCACGTGAGGGCGCCGCGACCGCCGGTGAGCAGGTAGACGGTGCGCGCGCCCACCTGGGCAGCGGCGTCGATCACCGTGGACAGGGCCTCCCGTGCGGCGTGCGGGTCGCTGGTCAGTCGGCCGCCAGCAAAAACGTGCGTTACGGCCTCCACGCTATAGGCGTTGCGCTGCAACAATAGTGGAAATTCCGGATCGAGGAGCTGGTTATCCAGGATGCTCAACCGCGATACGCCGAGCGCTGCCCAGTGTGTCTCCAGATCGGCCAACGACGCACCGTAAAAGGTGACGTTATGCACCGACAGGCGCTGATGCGCCGCTACCACATCACGCCCGGTTCTCGATCGCCACGCCGAATCGCTCTCGGAAAGGGCGGAATTCGGTGTGCAGCGCATCCAGGTCTTCGCCGATGTCGACAAGCAGTTGGGTGGAATACCTGAACTTGCCGTATCGATCACCGCGATTGTTGGCCAGATAGGCGCGCATCGCCGATTCGGCCGCATCCGTGAGCTCGCGACCGCAGAACGCGTAGTAACGGCGAACCGTGGCGACCTGATCGGCGATAAAATCGGTGTAGCGAATGTGCAGGATGCGCGGATCATCGACCAAAGGATTATTCATCGTGTTGGCGATGCTGGCGCGGGTCATCTCGAGGTGCTTCTCGGCTTCGGCGTTCAGGTCGACGGGACCGACGATGCCGTCCATGATGTCAGCCATCATCATGGTGCGCGACGCGGCGACCTGTACCGGGTCCCGGTGTAGCCAGACCAACTTGGCGTCAGGGTACGTCTCGAACATCTCCTTGAGCCGGAATCCGTGAAAGCCTTTCAGAACCCAGTATTTTCGCGGCCGAGCGTATTGCAGTTGTTGCAGCATGGCCTTGTGGAGCCGGTACTGCGCGGCGGGATCGGTTGCCAGACCGCCGACCAGCGACTGCATCGGCACCCGCCACCATGCGGTGGGTGTCATGACCCGGAAATCGAACGCCCAGGTCCGTTCGTCTTCGGGCAGGCCGTCGCCCAGCATGTCGTTGTAGGGATGGCTGTGCAGCCATTTGGGCATCTTGGCGTTGATCTCGCGCCAGTCCGCGTCGGCCTGTGCACGTCGGCCGTCGTCTGGATCGGCGAGGCCGGGCGGTGGCGACGGATACATCACTTCCCAGAACCGCAGCGCCCGCGCGTCCGGATCGACGGACATCAGCGCATGCATGAGCGTTGTTCCCGAACGCGGTTCGCCGGTGACGAACATCGGCGCCGCGACCACTTCATCGCCGATGGGGAAGCGGTTGCGGTCTTCGATGAATTCCAGCCGCGATGTGAGTAGCCATCGGCATACCTGCGCCGCCTGGGATCTGCCGTCGGCGTCCATGCCGAGGGCGTTCAGGTGGTCGACGGCGACGGCAAACCGCTCCGGCAATGTGGGGTCGCCGTAGTCGTGCAATCCGGTTTCGGACTGTGCGGCGCCCATCATTTCGGAGGCGTCCAAGCGCGCGGTCACGTCAGCTCACCGCACAGCTGCATCAGCTCGTCTTCCGTTTCGCGAACGTTCGCCGCCGAAGACGCCGCGTACCTCAGGCCGGCCATCGCGCCGTAATCGAGGATCTTAGGTACCCGCAGACCCGCATCAACGAAAGCCTTGATGATCTTCGCGACCTCTTTCGGAGTTCCGTGCGGTACGACGGCGAGGATCATCTCGGGTCGCACGCTGTCGAGGAATTGGATGATCCGCTCGCGGGTCAGCACCGCCGGGTCGATGTCGTGGAATCCCCGCCAACTGTCGCCCATCGGGTGGTCGAAACCGAAGCCGCGCAACGTCTCTGCGGAGACTTGCAGCAAAAAAGCTTTGACCAGAGGTGCCTGCAGGATATCAACAAGCGCGTTCTCGTCCTCGCCGATCAGACAGATCTGGATGAAACACGGCGTGATCGCCAGCGGATCGCGGCCGGCGCGGTCCGCGGACGCCCTTACCGCGGTGAGCATCTCGGCGTAATGCTCTGGAGTCCAGGCACCCGCCGGCCACCAGCCGTCGGCATGGCGGCCGGCGATGTCGAGCATCCGGGGACCGCTGGCGCCGATCCAGATCGGCGGTGTCCTGCCTGCGTAGGGTTCGGTGTCCAGGCGGGCGTGCCGCAGCGTATAGAACTGTCCGTCGAAGTCGACCGGGCCATCGCTTTCCCACAGCAGCCGGATCACCGTGAGCGCCTCCTCGAAGCGGCTGACCGGCCGGGAGAAATCGAAGCCGTACGGCAGGATGTTCTCGCTCTCGCCGCTGCCGAGGCCGAGGATGAAACGTCCCTTCGCCAGGTGATCGATGGTCAGCGCCGTCTGTGCCAGCAGGCTTGGGTGGCGGCGCACGGTGTCGACAACGGAGGTGACAAGCGGAACCTTCTCGGTCAGCACCGCGGCCGCCGCGGCTACCGCCAGCCCATCGAGGTGGCGGTGCGGGGATGGCGAGGCGCTGGCCAGGTCGGTGAATTCTGCAGTCCAGAGTGAGTCCGGCCAGAAACTGACCATGTGATCGGGCAGCCAGATCGAGTGGTAGCGGCCGCTGTCCAGCTCGGCGAGCCGGGACAGGTCGAGTGGAAGCGTCGTTCGGAGGAACGCTGCTGGCTGCAGGTCCGCTGATGGCATGTGTGCTCCCGCTCTGTGCTTTGCGAACAATGCTAAGCAGTCGCACAGCACACCCTTCGGCGGGATGCCATCAACCCCGGCCGAACGTCGAGTCGTCGGTCGATTTCTTGGCGTTTCAGCCCAACAAATCGACGTTCGCGGGTTATCGGAGCTAGTCGGCGCCGATGATGAACTCTTCGAGCTGGGTGCGGGCGATATCGTCGGCGAGCTGCTTCGGCGGGCTCTTCATCAGGTAGGCCGACGCCGCGACGACGGGTCCGCCGATGCCTCGGTCCTTGGCGATTTTCGCCGCGCGCACCGCGTCGATGATGACGCCGGCCGAGTTCGGCGAATCCCACACCTCGAGCTTGTACTCCAGGTTCAGCGGCACGTCGCCGAACGCGCGGCCCTCGAGCCGGACGTAGGCCCATTTGCGGTCGTCGAGCCAGCCGACGTGGTCGGACGGGCCGATGTGCACGTCCTTGGTCTTGAACTCGCGCTGCAGGTTGCTGGTGACGGCCTGGGTCTTGGAGATCTTCTTGGACTCCAGTCGCTCCCGCTCGAGCATGTTCAGGAAGTCCATGTTGCCGCCCACGTTGAGTTGCATGGTGCGGTCCAGCTGCACACCGCGGTCCTCGAACAGTTTGGCCATCACGCGGTGGGTAATGGTCGCGCCGACCTGGCTCTTGATGTCGTCACCGACGATCGGCACACCCGCGTCGGCGAACTTCTTGGCCCACACCGGGTCGGAAGCGATGAACACGGGCAGCGCGTTGACGAAGGCCACGTTGGCGTCGATGGCGCACTGGGCGTAGAACTTATCGGCCTCCTCGGACCCCACCGGCAGGTAGGACACCATGACGTCGACGTCCGCGTCCTTGAGGGCCTGCACGACGTCGACGGCCTCGGTGTCGGAGATCTCGATGGTCTCGGCTTAGTACTTGCCGATACCGTCCAGCGTCGGGCCGCGCTGCACGGTCACGTTGGTGGGCGGTACGTCGGCGATCTTGATCGTGTTGTTCTCCGACGCGAAGATCGCCTCGGACAGGTCGAAGCCGACCTTCTTGGCGTCCACGTCGAACGCGGCCACGAACTTCACGTCGCGGACGTGATACTGGCCGAACGTGACGTGCATCAGGCCGGGAACGGTGCTGTTGGCGTCGGCGTCGTAGTAGTACTGCACGCCCTGGATCAGCGAGGACGCGCAGTTGCCGACGCCGACAATGGCGACCCGAACCTCCGTCGACGCCTGGGGCGCCACATTGTTCTCACTCATAGGACGTTCTCCTAACCTCATACTTAATTTGTTTCGGGTGTTCTCGGGTGCTTCTCGGGCGTTCTTGGGTGTTCGTTTGGTGCAGGTTTTACGTTTGTTCGGAGAGGCCGGGGGCCGCCCGCTCTGCGGCGATGAGTTCGTTGAGCCACTTGACTTCGCGCTCGCTGGACTCGAGCCCGAGTTGGTGCAGCTGTCGGGTGTACCGGTCGAACGAGTTACTGGCCCGCGCGACCGCTTCGCGCAGACTTTCCCGGCGCTCTTCGACCTGACGTCGGCGGCCTTCCAGGATGCGCATCCGTGCTTCGGCGGGCGTGCGGTTGAAGAACGCCAGGTGCACCCCGAAACCGTCGTCGGTGTAGTTGTGCGGACCGGTGTCGGCCACCAGCTCGCTGAAGCGTTGACGGCCCGCGTCGGTTAGCTGGTAGACGCGCCGGGCCCGGCGAACCGGGGTGCCGGCAGGCGCGGCATTCTCGGCAATCAGCGCTTCGGTTTGCATGCGCCGTAGGGCGGGGTACAGGGAACCGTACGAGAACGCCCGGAACGCG
>Ga0302319_10007745_pt1 | contig 21082 bp, 17 predicted proteins | sample Bog_T0_2_FD_203319 | JGI IMG/M metagenome (GOLD analysis project Ga0302319, IMG submission 203319) | Peat permafrost microbial communities from Stordalen Mire near Abisko, Sweden - Bog_T0_2 | ecosystem: Environmental > Terrestrial > Soil > Wetlands > Peat | place: Sweden: Abisko, Stordalen Mire... | reverse complement strand
TCTCGCCGTCGGTGTCGCGACGATGGTTGACGCAGGTCTCGCGGTCATCAAGCGAACGATGGAAACTCGGTAATACTTTCAAGCAATGCCGAGTGGGGCCGCAGCTTCAGCGGGAGTCGATCTGGGCCGTGGTCCAGCCCCCTCCGAGAGCGCGAAAAGTCTCCACGGCGGCGCGCGCGTCATCGGCATGAACTTGCGCCAGCGCATCGCGTGAGATCAGCAATTGCCGGTCGGCATCGAGGACGTCCAACAGACTGACGGCACCGCCCTGGTACTGCCGCTGCGCGGCCTCTCGAGCTTTGGCATTCGCGGCCACCTCGTCTTGCAATTCTTGGTACTGTGCTTCGAGCTGGCTGACGGTGACGATGGCGTTCTCGACGTCCTCGGTGGCCCGCAGCATCGACTGCCGATATTGGGCCAGCGCTTCGACGCTGGCGCCTTTCGCCAACGCGACTTGCGCATCGACCCGTCCGAAATCAAACAGGCGCCAGCGCAGGCCGACGGCAGCCGCCGGCTGGAACGAGGCTGACTGAAATAACGGAGTTCCGTTCAAGCTCTCGAACCCGAGAAGCGCCGTGAGCGACACTTTGGGGTAGTACTCCGCGACGGCAACGCCGATTCGGGCGCTGGAGGCGGCCAAATGCCGCTCCGCAGCGATGACATCCGGACGCTGCCGCAGAAGCTGTTCGGGGCCATCGCCGGTATCGATGGCGGGAACCGTAAACTCCGCCGATGCCGCACGCAGTTCTGCGGCATAGGTGCCGGGTGGCACGCCCATCAGCACATCCAACCGGTTGAGTTGCACGGCAAGTCCGGTTTTCAACGGCGGGAGAGTGCCGCGGGCATGCGCCAACAGTGCTTGCGCTTGAGCGGACTCAAGGTCCGAGGCCACCCCGCTCAGCTGTCTCTGATGAACTAGCGCAAGCAACCGTTGATCGATGTCTATCTGCGCCTCGGCCAGCGCAATCCGCGACTGAAAACCGCGCAGCCGGAAATAGGCATCGGCGGCCTCTGCCGCCACGGACACGCGCACCCCGTCCTGCAAAGCCTCCGCAGCCTGGGCTTCGGCGGCGGCGGCTTGTGCGCCGCGCCGCAAACCACCGAACAGATCCAACTCCCAACTGGCTCCTGCATCGATATCGCGCAAAGTCTGATCGCGCTCGTAGCCGGGGAACGCGCTCGCGATCTTGCCGATCGGGCTGTTGAGCGATTGATGTTGTGCGGCGACCGATGCGTCGAGGCTTGCCTGAGGCAGTTCCTGCGCTCCGGCCTCCTCGGCAGCCGCGCGTGCCTGCGCGACGCGCGCCAAGGAAGCGGATAAGTCCAAATTTTGCGCCATGACGCGACGGATAATGCTCAAAAGCTCCGGGTCGTCGAAACCGGTCCACCAATTGTCAAGAGCGGGCGCAGCGTGCCGGAGGCCCCGCGCGCTGAGTGCGGTCTGATTCTCGTACCTCGCCGGCAGGGCCGGCTTCACGAAACGATAGTCCGGCCCGACCGCACAGGCGCCGAGCACCATCAGCACGCTCGCCCACGTCAGCCGTGCCGCATAGGAAATAACACTGCTTCTCACACGGCGCTCCTCAATGGGCATTCGCCACAGGCGCGGGCGACACTACGATGCGCTTCATCAGTGGCACCACACAGGCCGCAGCCAAGCAAATGAGTGTCATGGTGCGGAACGCGTCGGCGTAGGCCATCGTCGACGCCTCGCGATAGGCAAGGTCGTGCAGCTGATGCAGCGCCGCCGCGTGGCCCAGCTGATGAGTCATGCTGAAGAGCAGGTGCTCAGATGCGTTGTTCGCGGCCGTCAAGTTGCTGGCGATATCGAGGAAATGACCGTTCGTGTGGCTATTGAGGATCGCGCCACAGAGTGCTATTCCGACGGCACCTCCCAAGTTCCTCATCATATTGAAGAGCCCGCTGGCGTACTTGAGTCGCTCGGCCGGGAGGCTACCGAGGCCGAGGCTCACGGCGGGCGCCACCGCGAATACTTGCGGCAGGCCGCGTAACACTTGCGGAAGAAGCAGCTGATCCGAGCCCCAATCGTGCGTGATGAAGCTGTAGCCCCACATTGCCATCGCAAAACTCGCGAGGCCCAGCATCATCAGCCAGCGCAGGTCGATGACGCGTGCCAGCAAAATATAGATCGGCACACCGATGAGCGAGGCGGCGCCGGTTGAAAAGAGCGCGATGCCGGTTTGCCATGCGCTGAAACCGCGAACGTACCCCAAGAACAGCGGCGTCAGGTAAATCGGCGCGAAAATTCCCATACCGGTGACGAACGACAGCGCGCAGCCGAGCGAGAAATTGCGGTTAGTGAACGCGCGCAGATCAACCACCGGCACGCGATAAGTCAGACTGCGCGCGATGAATAAAATTCCGGCGACGGCTGAAACAAGGGCGCAGTTGCGGATTGTCGCATCGTCAAACCAATTCCAGCGCGTGCCCTCTTCGAGCACATATTCGAGGGTGCCTAAGAATACGGCCATGAAGCCGATACCCAGGTAGTCGGCACCCTTGAACAACGCCAAATCCGGCTTGTCGATGTCGACCGTCATGGCAACCACGATCGCCACGGCCAGGCCAGGAATCAGATTCACGTAGAACAGCCAATGCCAATTGTAAGTGTCCGTGATCCAACCGCCGACGATGGGTCCGAGGGTCGGGGCGATCGACGCGATGCTGCCGATCACCGCTGCCGCGTAGACGCGCCGGGTGCCTTGGAAGTAATGAAACGACGAGGTAAAAACCGTGGGGATCATCGATGCGCCCAATATTCCCTGCAACGCGCGGAACGCAATCATGCTCTGGATGTTCCAGGCAAGCCCGCACAGCATGCTGGCGATGGTGAAGCCGAGCGCCGACGCGGCGAACAGCCAGCGTGTCGAGAACACGCGGGTCAACCAACCGGATAAAGGAATCACGATAATCTCGGCGATCAGGTATGAAGTCTGCACCCAGCCGATATCATCCTGGGCCGCCGACAATCCGCCGCCGATGTCCTGCAGCGAGGAAGCGACAATTTGAATATCGAGCAGTGCAGCGAACATGCCGACGCACATCACAGCGAACGGAACGATGCTTCTCCAATTGCTCACGACCCGCCCTGCCGACGCGTATCAACGGAGACGGTGGTCGAGAGACCGGGGCGGAGAAGCCCGAGGGGCGCCTCGCCTGCATCGAGCGCGATCCGCACCGGCAAACGCTGCACAATCTTCGTGAAGTTGCCGGTTGCGTTCTGCGGCGGGATCACGCTGAAGGTCGCACCGGTCGCCGGTGCGAGGCTCAATACTTGGCCGTGAAAGCGCCGCCCGGGCATGACGTCCACCAGCAGCGTTGCCCGCTGGCCGGGACGCATCGCCCCGACCTGATCTTCCTTGAAATTCGCGTCCACCCAGAGACCCTGTGCCGGCACGATCGACAATAGGTGCGTCCCGGAGGTGACATACGCACCGACTTGAGCCGAGCGATCACCGATATACCCGTCGATCGGTGAGCGGATTGCAGTGTAGCGAACGTTGAGTCGCGCGGTTTGCAACTCCGCCTCGGATTGCGCGAGCGATGCTTGCGTTTCTTTGACGGCGGCATCGAACACGGCCAGCTGCTTGCGGGCTGCATCGAGCCTCGCGGCGGCCGCGGCGACGGCTGACTGGGAGGTGCGTTCTGCGGTGTCGGCCTTTTCAGAGTCGCGGCCCGAACCTGCCTTCGTCATGGCCAGCTCTTTGTAGCGGCGCGCGTCTTGCACCGCAAACGCCGCATCATCGCGATGCGCTGCAAGTTCGGCTGCCGCCTGATCGATCAGGCTGTGCTGCAGCGCCGTTTGAGCGGTAAGACTCGCGAGCGTCGCTTGCCGCTGCTGCACGCTCGCTGCCGCCAAATCGCGTGCTGCCTCGAAGTCGGCGGCGTCAATCCGGATCAACTCCTGTCCGGCGGTCACGTGCTGATTGTCCGACACCAGGATCGTCGCGACGAAGCCGCTGACGTGAGGCGAAATCTCGGTGACGTCGCCTCCGACGTAGGCGTCATCGGTGCGCTCCAGGAATCGGCCGACGATCCACCAGTGATATCCAAACCAGATCGCGAACACCAAGAGACCGAAGCCGATCAAACTCAGTGCACGCCTGCGCGATAGGTGCAACTTCAGTCGAGTGGCGGCAGGCTGCCCGTCGATGAGGGAAGCGCCGCTCATCTAGTCGCTCTCCGATCGTTGATAACGCTGCCGCGTACGCGCACTGGCCGCAGGCCCTGCTGTCACGCGGAATCTTGATTCGCTCAAAGGTCGGCCGCTGGTGTGATCGACCACCACGGGCTGCGCAACCGTCCCGGTCTTGGTGTCCATGACCACGACACTCGGGCCCTCCGGCGCAAAATGCCGATTTCCCCATGCCAGCAGCGACAACACCACCGGCCGGAAGTCGCGTCCGCACTCGGTGAGCACGTATTCATGGCGCGGCGGATGCTCGTTGTACAGCCGGCGCTCGAGCAAACCCGCGTCCACGAGTTGAGTTAAGCGGCGCGTCAGCATGTTGGGTGCGATTCCCAGGCTGTCCTGAAATTGGTCGAAGCGCTTGAGCCCCAAAAGTGCATCCCTGATGATCAGGATGCTCCACCAGTCGCCGACTCGGTCAAGACTGCGCGCGATCGGACACTGTGTATGGGCGACACTCTTTCTCTTCACGAGCACCCGTCCTGTATGGCCTACTAACTTTCATTATGAAAGTTACTATAGACTATCATCATGCAAGTGACAAATCAAATGCCGGGCTAGGGAAAGTGTCGGCGTCGCGGCTGCAGGGGGAACAACGGGATGTCTATCCCGATTAAGGGCCCCCCCCATCGGGCTGCGAACTACGGCGGGCAAGAGCATCGATACCTCGGCCGGGGTTGAGGTCACTCAAACCCGGCCGGGTGTGTCGAGTCCTCTACTTCACATCAAACCGATCCAAGTTCATCACCTTGTTCCACGCGGCCACAAAGGCTCGGACGAATTGCTCCTGCGCATCCGAGCTTCCATAGACCTCGGCAAGGGCTCGCAGCTGCGAGTTGGAGCCGAAGATGAGATCGGCGCGCGTCGCCGTCCATTTCAGCGCCCCGCTCTTAGGATCACGGCCCTCGTACACTTCCTTCGCTTCCGAAGTCGCGGTCCATTGCGTGCTCATGTCGAGCAGATTCTTGAAAAAGTCATTGCTGAGCGCCTCCGGCTTGTTCGTGAACACGCCATGCTTGCTTTGCCCGACGTTGGCGTTGAGCACGCGAAGACCGCCCAACAGAACCGTCATCTCCGGAGTGGTCAGCGTCAAGAGTTGCGCCTTGTCGAGCAGCAACGCTTCGGCGCCAACGCCGGATCGGGATTTCTGGTAATTGCGAAAACCGTCCGCGACCGGTTCGAGCACCGCGAAAGATTCAACGTCCGTTTGCTCTTGCGAGGCGTCCATGCGTCCGGGAGTGAACGGAACCGTGACTCGTTGACCGGCATTCGCCGCCGCCTGCTCGACTCCGGCGCAACCGCCGAGAACGATCAGATCTGCCAGCGACACCTTCTTGCCGCCGCTCTGGGCCTTATTGAAGTCCCCCTGGATGCCCTCGAGCATCTTCAGCACCTTGGCTAATTGGGCCGGCTGATTGAGCGCCCAGTCTTTCTGCGGCGCGAGACGAATGCGCGCGCCGTTGGCTCCGCCGCGCTTATCGGAGCCGCGGAAAGTCGATGCCGACGCCCATGCGGTTGCGACCAATTCAGATACCGTGAGGCCCGACGCCAGGATCTTGGCTTTGAGCGAGGCGATATCCTGCTCGTCGATGAGTGCGTGATTCACTGCAGGAATCGGGTCCTGCCAAATGAGATCTTCTTTCGGAACTTCCGGGCCGAGGTAGCGCGCGCGGGGACCCATGTCGCGGTGCGTGAGCTTGAACCAGGCGCGCGCGAAGGCGTCGGCAAATTGCTGCGGCTGCTCGAGGAAGCGACGCGAGATCTTCTCGTAGGCAGGATCGAAGCGCAGCGCCAGGTCCGTCGTCAACATGGATGGCGTAATGCGCTTCGACTTATCGTGCGCGTGAGGCACCGTGCCCGCACCGGCGCCGCCCTTCGGCTTCCATTGATGAGCTCCGGCCGGGCTCTTGGTCAATTCCCACTCGTAGCCGAACAAGTTCTTGAAGAAATCGTTGCTCCAAAGGGTGGGTGTGCTGGTCCAAGTGACTTCCAGTCCGCTGCCGATGGCGTCTCCGGCCCAGCCCGTGCCGAATGTGCTCTTCCAACCGAGGCCTTGTGATTCGATCTCACCGCTTTCGGGATCCACGCCGACGTGCGTTGCGGGCCCCGCACCGTGCGTCTTGCCGAAAGTGTGGCCGCCCGCAATCAACGCGACCGTCTCTTCGTCATTCATCGCCATGCGCGCGAAAGTTTCCCGAATGTCGTGCGCCGAGGCAACGGGGTCCGGGTTGCCATTCGGGCCTTCCGGATTCACGTAGATGAGACCCATTTGCACGGCCGCCAGCGGGTTGGCGAGCTCGCGTTCTCCCGAGTAACGGGTGTCGGCGCCGAGCCATGTGGTCTCGGTGCCCCATGAGACGTCATGATCAGGCTCCCACACATCCGCTCGACCGCCCGCAAAACCAAACGTTCTGAATCCCATGGTCTCCAGAGCGACGTTGCCGGTGAGAATCATGAGATCGGCCCAGGAAATCTTGCGGCCATATTTTTGCTTGATGGGCCAGAGCAGGCGCCGCGCTTTCTCCAGGTTCACGTTATCGGGCCAGCTATTGAGCGGCGCATAACGCTGCTGTCCTCTGCCGCCGCCACCGCGGCCATCGCCGGTGCGATACGTGCCGGCGCTGTGCCAGGCCATGCGGATGAACAACGGTCCATAATGGCCAAAGTCCGCCGGCCACCAGTCCTGCGAGTCGGTCATGAGCGCCGCAAGATCTTTCTTCAGCGCCGCATAGTCGAGACTCTTGAACTCCTTGGCATAGTCAAACCCCGGTCCCATCGGATCGGACTTGCTGGAATGCTGTTGCAGCAAGTCGAGGGGCAAATGCTTGGGCCACCAATCCTTGTTCGACGTACCGCCGCCCACCGTGTGATTGAAAGGACACTTTGCTTCAGCTGCGCTCATGTGATGACTCCCGCCGGGTAAAGAGGCAGCTAATATAAACCCGAGTCGGCCATCGCGGTTTCGATGTTTTCGATTTCGGCGATAGACGGCGTCAATGGGCGGGGCGGCCAAGTCAGGGGAAGCTAAACTTGTGCTCTTTTCGTCGCTGCTCGGCATTCCGCAAAATGATGCGGCGCCGATCCGCATCGACCACGCCCCATTCTCTGATCTCGTCGAACGACCGAAAGCAGCCGAGGCAAACGTGGTGATCGTCCAGGCAGCAATTTCGGATGCACGGGGATTGAGCGGAGCCGTCGATGTCGCGCATTGGGGTCGAGCTCGATTGACAGGCTTCGAATTAGATCACACGGGCGAGCGGCAATCCGGGCACCGCATCACAGGGAGATCAATCCGGCGCGGTGACGTATCCGACTAGGGCACGCGTATGGACCGCTACTCGACGCGCCGAAGTCGAATTTGCTATGCTCAAAAAACGCGTGTTTTCATTGGCGCGCCGTCTCGAATAAGAAACGACGGCAAGGGATTGCTATGATCGTATTGATCAATGTCGGCCGACTGGCGATGGTGGTGTGGGTCATCTACAGCTTACTTCTAGTATTTGCACCCGCCTATATTCACCGACAACCCAACCCAGTGAGCGGAATCAGTCAGTTCGTGCTCGCCTATGGAGTGGGCTACGCATTGGATCGAGTATTGGGTGTGCTGCGACGACGCAAGGCGGCTCGTGAGGCGCCCGAACCTGCGGCGAGCGACGTCGGTCGCATTTAGCGCGATCCCAACGGGTGCGCGGCGCTTAAAAGCTGGACGACGCGGCCGCGGGGAATGAGAAATGCGGCGGCGAATGACACATGCGGTCGTTTCGAGACAACGGGCCTGATTCTGTATTATCTTCGGCAAACGCATGCGGCGACATCGCTTGCGAATTTGCGTTAGACCTCAGGAGAATTCTATGCGAAAGCAGTTAGCAAAAACCGCCGGCTTACTTCTGACGGTTTTCTCGCTCGCTTCGGTGGCGGCGGACAACACGCCTGTAACCGTGCAAATCGTGGATTTGATGAACAAGATCTATGGCGCGCATCCAGGATTCCGTGCTAACCACGCCAAAGGCCTGGTCGTAGAGGGTACTTTCAAGGCCTCTCCCGAGGCCAAGAAGCTCAGCCGTTCCGCGCTGTTCAGCGGCAGTGTCATTCCCGTGACGGTGCGTTTCTCCGACGCCGGCGGCCTGCCGAATGCGCCCGACGGCTCGGCTGGCGCAAATCCGCACGGCATGGCGCTCAAGTTTCATCTACCGGGTGGAACGGATACCGACATGGTGATCAACTCGCTGAAATTCTTTCCGGTGGGGACCGGAGAGGACTTCCGTGACCTGCTTCAGGCACTCACCGAGAGTCCTCCGGATGCGCCGAAGCCGAACAGCTTTGATCGGTTCGTGGCCGGCCACCCAAGCGTCCCGAAGGCCTTTGCGACGATCGCCACCCCGGACAGTTTTGCGGACGAGGAGTATTACGGTATCAACGCGTTTTTACTTGTTAGCAGCGACGGTCACAAGCAGGCCGTGCGCTACATCATGGCGCCCGAGAAGATCGTGCACCTGACGCCGGTGGAGGCTGATAAGAAAACTCCAGACTTCCTGGTGGACGACCTTCCCAAGCGCCTTGCCCAGAAGCCGGTGGTGTTTCACTTCAGGGCCCAGCTCGCTGAGCCAGGGGATCAAACAAAGGATGGGAGCCAGCCCTGGCCTGATACGCGCAAAGTCGTCGAGCTCGGGGTGCTCACGCTCAGCAAGGCCGACGCGGACAGCCTGGCAGCACAAAAGAAATTGCTATTTCTGCCTACGCGCATCACCGACGGCATCGAACTCTCCGACGACCCACTCGTGATCGTGCGTGCCGCCGCGTATGGAGTGTCGTTCGCGCGGCGCCAATAGCTGCAATCCAGCTCGGCGCATGTGCAACGTCTCTTACCGGATCGGAACAGCTCACTTGTTCATTCCTGCGATAAACGGCGCGGATCTTTGCTGACACGCTCGGCGACGCCGAGAAAGCCCTAGCCGGATAAGGCACAATCCTTTTGGCTCAGATCGAGAGTATTCCGCATGCGCAACACCCTCCTCGCCCTTGTGCTCCTCATTCCCTTTCCCGCTTTTGCCGACTCGTATCAATTGGTCGTCGAAGGCGGGCGAGTGATGGATCCAGAAACGGGACTCGATGCGGTTCGCAATGTCGGCATCGACCACGGCAAGGTGGTGCGCATTGCCACGGAAGCCCTCGTAGGGACGCGGGTATTGCATGCACAAGGGTTGGTGGTAGCGCCGGGGTTCGTCGATCTGCATCAGCATGCCCAGGACTTGGATTCTGGCCGTCTCAAAGCATTCGACGGCGTGACCACCGCTCTCGAAATGGAAATTGGTGTGCCCGACGTCGCGTCCTTCCTCAGCGCCAAGCGCGGCCACTCCTATATCAATTTCGGCAGCTCGGCCAGCCACGTCGCCGCGCGCGCCGCCGTATTCGGCAGGCCGCTGCCGAACGATGAGATTCTGCCGCTCGCCGGAGCCGCCACCAACGATTCGGCGAACGAGGAACAACTGAAGAGCATCGAAACACGGCTGCGGCATGAAATAGACGTTGGCGGATTGGGCGTCGGGATGGGAATCGAGTACACCCCAGGAGCCAGCCATGAGGAAGTGATTCGCATGTTCCGCGTTGCCGCAGAACGCAACGTGCCGGTGTTTACGCACGTGCGCGGCGGCAATCTCGTCGACCCTCATTCGGGAATCGAGTCAGTAGAGGAAGTCATCGGCGCCGCGGCGATCACCGGCGCGTCGTTGCACATCGTGCACATCAACAGCATGTGCACTAAGCAGAGTCTGACCTGCTTGGCGATGGTGGCCGGCGCCCGCGCCCGCGGGCTCGATGTCACTACCGAAGCGTACCCTTACGGTGCGGCCATGACCTACATCAATTCCGCCGCGTTTAATCCCGGCTGGAAAGAGTCCCAAGGCCTTGAGTACAGCGACCTTGCGCTTCCCGATAGCGGTGAGCGCCTAACCCGGCAGCGCTTCGAAACCTTGCATGCCTCGCCGCAACCGCAATTGGTGCTCATGTACCTCAATTCCGATGCGACGGTAGACTCGATCATGCCCAATCCCTTGGTGATCGTCGCCAGCGACGGCGGTCCCGGCCATCCGCGAAATGCAGGCACGTTTTCTCGAGTGCTGTCGCGCTATGTACGTGAGTTGGGCACGGTGACCCTCATGGATGCACTACGAAAAATGAGCTTGATGCCGGCGCAACGCATGGAAAAGGCCACGGCAGCAGCGCGTGCGAAAGGCCGGCTGCAGGAAGGCGCCGATGCCGATGTCGTGGTGTTCGATCCCAAAACCGTTGTCGATCATGCGACCTACAAATCGCCGCGGGAGGCAAGCAGCGGTATGCGTTACGTGATCGTGGGCGGCACCGTGCTGATCGACAACGGTAAGCTGGTTCCCGACCTCTATCCCGGCAAGCCTCTGTAGATGGATGACGCCGAACGTTCTGTTGAACGAACGGATCGGATAAGCTGAAATGCGTGATCCCACTCTAAGATTCGTGCAAAAACCCAATGGGAGATCGCCGCGCCGATGACCGAGACGTCGAAGGCCGTTTTCGTGAGTTACGCCTCGGAGGACGGCGAGGCGGCGTCGCGTATCGCGAGCGCGCTTCGCGCCGCCGGCCTCGAGGTGTGGTTCGACCAGAGTGAACTACGAGGTGGGGATGCCTGGGATCGTCAAATCAGAAAACAGATCCGTGAGTGCGCCCTGTTCGTTCCGATCATCTCGGCACAGAGCGAGGCCCGGATCGAGGGCTACTTCCGTCGCGAGTGGCGACTCGCCGTGGAGCGTACGCAGGATATGGCGGACGGCACGCCGTTTCTGGTTCCAGTCAACATCGACAACACGCATGACGCGTCCGCCCGCGTGCCGGACCAGTTCCACCATGTGCAGTGGACCAGGCTTCTGAATGGCGTAACCCCGCCGGCCTTTGTCGAGCGTGTATCAAGGCTGCTGTCGTCAGACAAACCCGATGTACACATGCACAGTTCTCCGGACCGCGGCGCGTTAACCAGCCCTGCCGGAGCTTCGGCGCAACGAGTGCGCAAAGGCCGTACCGTGCGCGTTCGGTATGCGCTGTGGGCCACCATCGCGGCAGCAATTCTCGGCAGCGGATACCTGGCCGACCGATTTCTAATTGCGAAGCAATCCGCCGCGCCTTTGGCGGTGACGGCTGCTCCGGCTATCGCAGCCAAGAGCGCGAAAGCAGAGCGGTCCATCGCGGTTTTGCCTTTCGTTGACATGAGCGAGAAGCACGATCAGGAATATTTTTCAGACGGCCTGTCTGAGGAATTGATCGATCGCCTCTCTCGATCGGCAACGCTGCGTGTCATATCCCGCACGTCTTGCTTCTACTTCAAGGGCAAGCAGGCGACGGTCAGCGAGATCGCGAAGACTCTCAGCGTGACACACGTTTTAGAAGGCAGCGTCAGGAAGTCGGGTAATTCGTTACGCATCACGGTTCAGCTGATCAGGGCATCGGATGGCATCGACCTGTGGTCGCGGACCTACGATCGGACCTTGCGCGACATATTCAAATTGCAAGACGAAATCGCCAGCGCGGTCGACAGAGAGCTCGAGATTGCAATCTGGAACAGCTCCGAATCATCAAGCCTGCACTCGCCTAAACCAGCCGCGTACGATCTTGTGCTGCTGGCCAAAGCTGATAGGTCTTTCAATGTGGAATCCTTCGAAAGGTCCATCAAATACTATCGGGAGGCCATCGCGCTGGACCCCGATTACGCACTCGCGTGGGCGGGCCTCGCATCCGTGTTGTCGGGTAAAGAACAACTTGCCAACCCAGAGGAGACGAAGGTGCTTCAGGAACAAGCTCGCGACGCGGCCGCAAAGGCACTCGCAATCGATCCCAACCTGGCCGCTGCTCATGTGGTATCAGGCGTGGTCCGCGAAGACACCGGGGATTGGGACGGAGCGGAGATCGAGTACGAAAAAGCGAACGCGCTGAAGCCTGGTTCCGGAGATTTCTACCTTGTCTTCCTTCGAACCTTCAGATACGGCGCGCTGAATCAGGCAATTGATTTTTATCAAACGGCTCTGTTGCGAGACCCGCTTGACGCCACTTACTTCACGAAGCTTGGACAAGCACTGCGTAACAGCGGTCGATTCGAAGAAGCTGCAATAGCGTTTCGGCGGGTGATCGAAATCGAACCTGATTTCGATAGCGAGCATGAGGAACTTGCGAGGACTCTGTTGCGATTGGGCAAGCAACAAGAAGCCCTGAGCGAAGCTGAAAGAGAACCGGACAAATCCGAGAGAGCGGCGCTTCATGCGTTGATCTTTTGGGACATGGGGCATCAAGCCGAGGCCGACGTTGCATTGCAGGAATTGAAGGCCACTTCGAATGATGGTGGGCAAGCGGCCGTTGCAGAGGTTCTCGCTCATCGAGGTGATACTAATGCGGCCTTCGAATGGCTGGATCAGGCAATTCGGAAGAACGATGCGATGCTCAAGTATTACATTAAGACTGATCTAGAATTTGCGCCATTGCGCAGCGACGCCCGCTACAAAACACTTTTACACAAGTTGAATCTTCCCGAGTGAGATCACATGCGCTTGCTTTGCAGTTAACGACAACCTTAGTATGACCGCGCAATAGCCGCTGTACCGCACTCACTCGACGAGTTTCGCATTGGCAACGAGCGATGCGAAAGTATGGAATTTTATGAGGAACGCATGAAACCTCAGCCTTGGATCAATAAGTATGGAACAGTCGCTGTTCTCCTGATGCTTTTATTTGTTATGAATCCCGAGTTGAGAGCTTTCTTATTACTCAGCAACTTCATCGGTCTTGATTTGATGATTTTCTTCATCGCAATTCAGCTGCGGTACTTGCTACCCGCGGTCCAATCAATCCAGCACCCAAAACTTACCATCTTGTGCGTTGGCGGCTACACCACTCTACGCTTCGCGACTCGCATGATCGCACTGCTCTTGGCACCCGCCGACCGCGCGACAGCGGGCTTGACCACATTGCTATATGTTTTATCAAAGAACATGTGGTGCCCAACGCTGAAACCTGGACTTCCGGCCAATTTGACTATCACAAAGCGCGTTAGCTGAGCGCCGTCTTTCCGACGGGATGGTGGTTAACGAAGCCGCATGATCGGCCGCCGGCCCCGCACACGAAAAACAATCGGGACGAACAGCTTTTGCCAATCGAATGGCGATATTCCGCTCTATGATGGAACACTGCTTCTATCACTGCAAACCCATGTCCGTCCTTGGGTCGGTGGCATTTTACGCCGCAATACGCAGATTGAAATCTTGCGCAAAGCAAACTTTGAGACTAAATCAATGGTGCAGCTAGCGCCGCGCGCCGCCCAACATGAGTGGAACGGGCCCGGCGAAAAACATTGTCAACGGCGACAGGCAGGTCCCCGACTCTAATGCCGCGTGCAAGAAATAACGAGAATCGCGATTATCCGAGCAGCTGGCGTTTTCGCGACGGTGCCTACTATTACCGCGTGCCAAAGGGTCGAGAGAACCTGTGGGAAGGTAAGCGAGAATTTCGTCTCGGACATTCGCTCGGAGAGGCTGCTGCCGAATGGGCGAAGCGCCTACAGCGCATCGAGAACGATGCGGCGGTAGACGCTCTACTCACTCGCTACAAACTGGAGGTCATTCCGACGAAGGCCGCCGCTACTCGACGTGGTGACATGCGAGCCCTGATCAATTTGCGCAAGGTCTTTGGCGCTATGCGACCTCAAGATGTAGTTCCGCGGCACATTTACAAATATGTCGACACCCGGGTGGGGAAAAGCGGCGCACAGAGCAGAGCAACAGCGTTGTATGAGATTCGGGTCTTCAAACACGCTTTTACCAAGGCGGTTGAGTGGGGGATTCTCGATCGACACCCGTTCAAGGGAGAGGTTCGCCTGCGGGGCATCAAAGCTCGGGACAGATATGTAGAGGACTGGGAAGTCGCTCAAGCGTTTGAGCTAAAGCCCAAGCGAAATTCTGGGTCGGTATTGATGATCCAGGCGTACATACAGCTGAAGCTTCTGATTGGCATTCGCCGCGGAGATATGCTCCGTCTGCGAATGAGTGATCTCACTGAGGCGGGAATTATGGTGCGCCCTCATAAAACCATAAATACCAACGGCCCGGCTCGTATCTTCGAGTGGACTTCGGCGCTCAAACAGGCTGTAGAACAAGCCAAGGCCGCCCGCCCAATAGATTTCTCTCCCTGGCTCTTTTGCACGAGGGCAGGCGAAGGCTATTTCAACGAGGATACCGGCCAAGCGACCGGATGGGATTCGATGTGGCAGCGCTTCATGACGCGGCTGCTTAAGGAGACGGCGCTCAAAGAGCGCTTTACCGAGCATGATCTTCGCGGCAAAGTCGGCAGCGACGAAGTCAGCGTCGAGAGGGCCAGTGATTTACTCGGTCACGCGAACAGTGAGATTACCAAACGACACTATCGACGCAAGATAGAAATCATCAAGCCGGTCCGGTGATCCTAGATTCCAGAACCTGGGCCCGGCTGGCGGCATATTCACCAATGCTATTTTCTCGGACGCGCACGGTGAGGCAACGGTGTTCGTTCCCTGCAATGGCAAGGTTAGCGCCATCGGCCGAGTCGCTTCGCGCATCGTGCCCGCAGTCGAGCTCGCCACCCTCGTGCACAAAGGCTCGCATGCCAACATCGATCTCGCCTACTGTTGCTTGGCAATTTACGTGACGCGCCATGCGCTCGCTATCGAGCGCGAGTTGGCCGTCAATCGGTGGTTGGCATTGAATTGATTGAATGCGGACACACACTTTCAAGTCAACTTCAACCGTGCCGAGTTGCCAGTTCTTTCATGAGATCGCATTCCTCACTAATGCTTTTACCGCGTGAACCGCGCTGCCAATAATTGGAATTGTGGACAATCGACCGATCACGACGTCTCTCATATTGAGGCCGAATACTTTCGATCCGATATAGTCATCCGCGCCGAAATTGCATGCGACGGCCTCAGGGTGAATGAGGGGAAACTTCAAGGGCTGCGTTTGTAATTCGAGAACCAACCTCGGAGCATCGTCCTTGGTGTGAGTCGCGTCTGCGCCAAATCCCAGATTTCGGATCTGGTTGACGGCGGGCATTACGGTAAGGCCGCCCACTCGCCAACAAGCGAATAGCCACTGGTAATCCCACGTATCGATTTTTCCGTCGTAAACATTGTCCAAGATCTTCCGCCAATAAGATTGGAACAGCCATTTGCCGCCGGAGATCTTCGCGAGACCGCCGGCATCGCGCCAGGAGGGCCATTCGGTCATCGCCACGTCGTAGTGCTGCCACGCGCGGCGCCAGCTTGCCCATCCCCAGATATTGCAATAATAGGAAAAAAAGTAGCTTTCATCGACATGAAAGGAATTGGAGACGAGATTGGAACCGGTGACCATCGAAACGCGCACATCATTTCGATAACGCTCCAGCAGCTCCTCGCAAAAATCAAAAAAGGTAGGCAGCGGCAGCACGTCGTCCTCGAGGATGATGCCCTCAGGTTCGTGACTGAAGAACCAAGAAACGCCGCTGGACACACCGTGTTTGCAACCAAGATTGCTACTGCGGAAAAGAGTTTTGACTTCGCAGGGCCAATCCACGGCGCTTGCGATTTGGCGGACCTCGATGCACGCTCGTTCTTCTGCTTCTCGGCCGACTCGAGGTCCATCGGCCGCGATATAGAGTTTTGGCGGTTTCGCCAGCCGGATGGCCTGGAACACTTGGCGCGTGGTTTCTGGACGATTAAATACAAGAAATAGAACGGGACTTCGCATGTTTCTTCTATCGGATTAGTGGCTTACTCACCCGGCCTCGATCCACGGTCTCGACGGTGCAGAAAGCCTATGGGCGATATATTAACCGCATTGGCTGAGGTTTACCCGCACGCGGCCGATGCGGATGCGCTTCGTCCTCCCTGCCATGGGCGGTCAATTTGTTCAATAGGACGGTTTAAGGGCTCGCGAGCCCCGTGCGTTTGGGTAAAATATAGATGATGAACGACCTAGAAAAATATTTCACGGAAAACACGGGAAGACTGATCCACAAGTGGCAGCACTATTTCGAAATCTATGACCGACACTTTGCGCGTTTTCGGAACACCGATGTCTGCGTTCTGGAATTTGGTGTGGCGCAAGGTGGATCGTTGCAAATGTGGAAGGAATATTTTGGGGCGAAAGCCAAGATTATCGGCGTAGACATCAATCCGCACTGCAAGAAATTCGAAGAAGAGCGCATCGAAATATTCATCGGCGACCAGGAAGACAGAACTTTCTTAAAGTCGCTGGCGAAGGCCATTCCTAGAATCGATGTACTAATCGATGATGGTGGCCACACGATGAAGCAGCAGATAAATACCTTCGAGGAGCTTTTCGCACACATCGATGTCAATGGTGTTTATCTTTGCGAAGACATGCATACCGCCTATTGGCGCAGTTACGGAGGGGGACACCGGAGAAGCGGCTCGTTTATCGAATACACGAAGAATTTCATTGATTATATAAACGCCTGGCATTCTGAGCAGCGCTCGTTACGCGTCACTGAATTTACCAAAGCAGTTCACTCTCTTCATTACTACGACAGCATCCTTGCAATCGAAAAACGCAAGATGGATAAGCCATTCCATCATAAGACCGGCAGCCCGAGTATTCCAGATTACAAGGGACCCACAAGCTTGACGTTGGCGATGAAGCTCTGGCTGAAGCAGGAATTGGACCGACGCAGAGGTGCCAAATAAACTGGACGTGGCATTGCCGACTTTCAGGACGGGACTAGTTGTTCGAATTGAGCTATAAGGTCCATTGGATGCAAGCTGGCTGCGCAGCGATTCGCCAGTGCCGAGGCGTTGTCGCGGCCTCCCATACCGAACATTGAACTCTCAGCCGCCTCGGCGGCCGTGGCTAAACATCGGTGGTTGTAATGCATAGTTGGATTGGCATGACTCTTACGTGCGTGGTTCTGAGCGTTCGAGCAGACATCAGTGCGGCTCAGCCTCAGCCCGTTCTCTACATACGGGCGCAAACGTCTCTGGGATTCGATCCCAAGACACGCTGTCCGGATCTGCGGATCGCTGATCAGGGAAACATCTCTGTGATTGTTTTCTGGCTACCAAGCGGTGGCGTGCCGTCGCAGATTTCTATCAAGTCATCTTCAGGTTCGAATGCTTTGGATTCTGCCGCGATCAGTTGCGTCTCCAAGCTTCGATTCGCATCAGCAACCCGGGTGGGCGACGGGGAACCGATCGACTCGTGGCAGCAGATTGCCTTCAGGTGGGCCAATCAAGGTAATGCAGATGAGACGCGAGCGACGTCCTCGCAAAACCCGTCCTCCGGGGCAAGTCGATCATCCGAATCCATGGCGGCAACGCCAGCGCAGATAGCGGCCAATGCAAGACAGGAAAATCCCGGTGGCCAGGCTAACAGCGTGACTGTGCATGTCTGCGTCGACGAAACGGGAAGACTCGAAAACCCGACGATCGTCCGCTCTTCGGGAATGACCTCTCTGGATCAGGCCGCTGTGAGAATCGCAGCATCCGGTTCTGCTTACTACCGGCCAGAGACCTCGTCGAACGAGCCGCCGGTATCCGGCTGCGTGCAGCTGGCGATTAAGTTCGAAATGAAATAACGCGGCCGCCCTGTGGACGTCGGGACTTTACCGAGCCCCCCAAAAAAGGCCGCGGCTTAAGTGGCTCTTGATGGACGTTCTCGGACGCTCTATGACCAATACGCGGCAATCGCGCCGGCGTGGTAATTGAGGTCTTTGCCCTATCTCCCGGAGTAACCCCATCGCGAAGAGCGTGCCGTTGATGCGCGGTGTGCAGATTCTGCCGGGGGTACCGACAAGGTGTTGCAGGCGCCGAGGAAGGCGCATTGTTTTTGTTAGGATGTCGCCGACCGCCATTCTTTCTCGTCGGTTCATGAGGGCGCTCGCAATGAGTTGGGATCTGTTGGTTCGACGATAATCGGTCGAGCGACAGTAAGAGCCAGCGGCGGAGCTGCTGATCGACTGAGTGATGTCGATTGCATACGGCAGTCTGGGCCATTTGGGTGATCAGGGCTTGTGTGTAGCGCAATAACAGATCACGGAGGCTATCATTGCGATGAAACTCGTCCTTCACCCGTTGGCCCAGAATGCGATAAGCATGGCCCGCGCTCTGCACAATCGCGCGGTTGGGGGGGTCGTCTCGCCGCCCATGAAAAGCGCAATGCCAATCAGCCCGTCGTTGCCCACGATGGCAATCTCCGCAGAGGAACCATCCGCAAACACATAAAGAAGCGAAACGATGCAATCGACGGGAAAGTAAACATGGAGCAGCACATCACCGGACTCGTAAAGCACGGCGCCCCGCGGCAGTCGACCTACTCGAGGTAGGGGGACAGGCGCCGAAGCGCGTTGGATGGCAGGGCTCCGAGAAGGTGATTATCGACGGGATGGTGCATTTCAGCCGTTAGAGGCACTCGGTGTCATCTTCTTCCCGCTCACCCCGATCAACCCGATCAGGTATCCTCCACCCGCCGGATCCAGGCAGGCCGAGGCGTGCATGCAGCGAGTTTCCCCGTCCGGCGTCGACCGCAGCGCCAGGTCGGCAAATTCGGTAGGGGCACCCTCGGCGAGTCGCCCGAGCATCGCGCGCAGTATCGACGCACCTTCCGCAGTCAGGAAACTGTCCAGCGAACGGCCGCGCAGGAAATCGCGTTCCAATCCAAGCATGGCCGCTCCGGTCTCATTCAGTTCGCGCAGCACTGCGTTGAAATCGAGTGTGAAATACCCAACCGGGGCGTAGTCGTAGAGTTGAACTTGTCGATTGAGCGAGGTCTCGAGCTCAGCGCGCGACCGACGCAGCTCCTCGTCCTGGAGGTCCACTTCCACTTGGTGGACCTGCAGCTCATGGAGCAAAGCGAGCGCGTCGGGAGCGGTCGACGGCGAGGATGCGAGCTGGTAAAGCACGCCGAGTGCGGTCGATTCGTCCACCTGGGCGTCGCGCCCCTTCAAATGCGCCACCGCACGGGCACGAAGAACGTCTCGGCGTTTCGGGTTGCTGGAAATTTTCGCCATAGGCCACCTCACCGATCCTGTAACGTTCGATTGTTTCAATGGTTATCCAATCCACTCTCTCACGGATTGCGCAGCCGGGACTCCAGTTCCTTCGCTGCGGTGATATCGACGAAGGTGATCACGGCGCCCTGAATGACATTGGCTACGGTGCGGTACGGCATAATGCGTACCTTGAACCAATGCGCATCGCTCGTCGAGATCTCCTTTTCGCTGAACGCCAGGGTGCGCAAAGTTTGGTTCGCGTCCGCATGGAGTTGAGGATAGTTCAGCGTCGTGGCGAGTTCGCTGAGAGGACGCCCGATATCGACATCCCGCAGACTGATGATGCGTTTTATCTGCTCAGTGAAGCGTCGCACGTTCAGATCTTTATCCAGAAACAGGGTGGCGATGTCGGTGCTGTTGAGCAAATTCTGCATGTCGCTTTGGGCGAGCGCAAGGTCGTCGAGTTTGGATTGCAGTTCGACGTTGATTGTCTGCAACTCCTCGTTCATCGACTGGGCTTCTTCCTTTGAAGTTGTGAGTTCCTCGTTCGCGGATTGCAGCTCCTCGTTCGTCGATTGCAGCTCCTCGATGGCTGCCTGCCGTTCCTCTTCTGAGGCGCTCATGGCCTCGCGCAGCGCCTTGAGTTCCTCCTGAGAACGCATGCGCTCGGCGGCGATGGCAGGATCGATCGCTCCGGCGTGCTTTTTGCGCCGCGGCCTCTCGGCGAGTGGGGACGCAACCTCGCGAAATACAACCATCACCATGCCCTGGAGCGCCTGCGGCTCGTCGAGGGCCTCGACGGTGATGTCGAGTTGGTGTGTCGCATTGCCGTCCATGCGAAGGCCGTGCACCTCGACTGGCGCACGTGCCTTGATGGACCGCCGCAGCGCGACAGCAAGCTGTGTTCGTATTGCGGAGCGGGCCATGACATGGATATTCCAGTTCGCCTTGCCGGCCGCAGGTTCTAGGTACTGTCCGGTCCGTCCGCTAATGTAGAGGATGTCCCCGAGTTCGTTCACCAGGACGGCCGCAGGGGAGAACTTCTGCAGCAGCAGCTGATCCGCCAGCGCCTGGAGGTTTGCGGTAGGGGGTGTCTGCGGTGACATGGTCAACTCCCGCGCATGTGCGCGCGCTGAAATGCGTCGACGGACAGGGTAATCCACGGCACCGAACGCAGCCTTGCCGGGGCCGCGTCGGTAAAGTCTCGATTTCGACGACAGTGGAGGAAACACATTCTGCGCCGGTCCCGCGGTCTCGGATCCGCCGAGCATCAGCACGCCACCCGGAAGAAGACTGTAGTGAAATAGAGGCAGGAGGCGCTTTTGGAGCGTGGCGTTGAAGTAAATCAACACATTGCGACAAAGGAGCAGATCGAGCCGGGTGAACGGCGGGTCCATGATCAAATCGTGCTGGGCGAACAGCACCATTTCGCGGATGCGTGGGTCGATGAGATAGCCGTCGCCCTGAATGCGGAAAAAACGCACAAGACGCTCCGCCGAGATGTCCGCGGCGATCGAAGCGGGGTAGCGTGCCCGCCGCGCGAACGCAATAGCGTCCGCGTTGAGATCCGTGGCAAAGATCTGCAGCGTGTAATTGCCCGGACTGGCCAACCGTTCCTCGGCCTCCGTGAAGACCATGGCAAGTGAGAACGCCTCCTCGCCGGTGGAGCACCCGGCAACCCAGGCACGAAAGCGCCTGTCGGGCCCAACGCGGGCGAACAGCTCTGGCAGGACGACGGAGTTGAGTTCGTCCCAAGCTTCCGGATCCCGGAAGAAATTCGTCACCCCGATCAGCATCTCCTTGAAAAGCAGATCGAGTTCCGAGGGATTTGCGATCAAGAAG
>Ga0302319_10007742_pt1 | contig 21085 bp, 21 predicted proteins | sample Bog_T0_2_FD_203319 | JGI IMG/M metagenome (GOLD analysis project Ga0302319, IMG submission 203319) | Peat permafrost microbial communities from Stordalen Mire near Abisko, Sweden - Bog_T0_2 | ecosystem: Environmental > Terrestrial > Soil > Wetlands > Peat | place: Sweden: Abisko, Stordalen Mire... | reverse complement strand
CCTCACGGGAACGCGCCACGGAGCCATAGACAAAAGCAAGGTCGATATCCGCTCGGAGAGGGCCGAGCGCAGCCAGGAGAATGTCGCGGACTCCGACCGTCTTCGCGACAATGGCCCGCATCTCGGCGAAGATGGGGCTGGCCTCGTTGGCGCTAAAGAGGGTCTGGGTTCCCAGAGTCTTTTTGGTAACCAGACCGGCTTCGACCAACTGGCGCAACTCCCGCTGCACGGGCCCCAGTGTAATCCCCATCATCCGGGCAAGTTGTCTTAGGTAGTAGGACTCGCCAACATGCCCAAACAGAACGGCCAGCACCGCACCGCGCGTGCGCCCAAACAGCGTGCTCGAAAGTGCGCTAGCTGTACCCATTCTGAGGTCAATCGTTCCCGAAAAGGATACAGGAAGCAATGCCCAGGTGCATTCGGGGCGATTCCGGCATCTGAGAGGATTCAATTCTCAGAGGGCAGAAATGCGAATAAGTCTGGAAGCGATTGCATCCTTGCCGACCGGGGCCCGGGAAGTGAATTTTCCCGGGCACTGGCGGCGTGCTTAGATCCCGAGGCCGGCCGCGGCATTCTCCCGAAAGATCTCATCCATCCGGATATGGCGACGCAACGTCCCGACGGTCCGCGAAGTGCGGCTTGATGATTCAGATGACATCTGGCGCTCAGAGCCAAGGCGGCACTGAATTCCCTCATCAATGACAGCCCTCTCGAATAACTATAAAACCTGACTTCTACCGCACAAGTGTGCGAGTTGTGTGCCTGCTTCGGACCAGGAAGTATTCCCATGGCCCGAAAGCAGGGCAAATCATTACGCGCGGGACAAGCCCCTGGCTTGTCCGCGTTTATCTTAGGCGCGACTCGCAGACCGGGGACGCGCAAGTACTTTAAACAAACCATCCACGGTCCGTTCCACAAAGCGCAGCGGTTCCTGAATCTCAAACTGCAGCACCGCGACAACGTCCGTGTCTCTCGCGCCGAGGTCAGATGTGTGATGACGACCGTCTTCGGGCGGCGATCTCGATTCGGAGTTTGCACCGCATTCGTGTCCTGGGCACGCGGCCGGCGCGGAGCCCCCATGGCTGGGCATGGTCATCGAACGTGCGAGCAGTTGCCGAGCCTGCATCCTGATGCTCCCGGTATCGATTCTTCGACTCGTGCATGGTCCAAAGTCCCCGCGGGGTTTGAATCCGCAGTCGACTTTAATGGTGATCTTGTTTACGATGTTCGGTTGTTGGTTGAATGGTGCTTTCGGGGAGCAACTCTTCCTGCCACAGGGGTCGAATGCATGAGTGATGATCAGAACTCGCCATTTTCGGTTACTACCGCGGTTGGCCGTCTTCCTGGGGGAAGATTTCCCGCAAGAACTCAATCGTTGCTGTATCCCTGAGCTTGCAAACGATGTTTTGGTTTGCGAAAACCCCTGCAAAGGTCTTTGCCTCGCTTAGGGGAAACGTCTTCTTCCATTCCACTGCAACGAGGTATTCGCATTTGTCAGGGTCATCAACGTCATGTCCTAGTCCGTGCGCCGCCAATGGGAGTTTGAGTATGGGTGTCTCATTTATGACAAAGTCTTTGCATGGAAGAGGCTGTCCTGTGACGATGCCATATCCGACATATCCAGCCTGTTTCTGATACGCGAAGATCCTGTCTCCGGGCGAGAGTTTCTTGAGGAAATCTGAATAATATCGTGAGCCGCCAGCCGCTATGAACGCATACTTCCGCATGTCTTCCCAATTCCGCTCATTGTCCTGACCGACGTTGTAGTACCAGAGACCTGACCAAGGTGCCTTTGCCTTGCTCTCAGCTCGCTGCGTGACCTCCTCCTGGTCAAGTAGCCAGTCGGTAGTCAACAAGGTTTCGCCGTTGTGCTCAAAAACGCTGAAGAATGCCGTATTGATCGCGATGTCATGAACCTCGGCCAGGTACTCAACAATCCGGCGCGATGACGCATCAAATTCCCCCGCTACAATCACCAGACTGTGACTCTCGTTGAGAGCCTCCGGAAGCTCGGCCCCAAAACGCTCTCTGAAAGCACCTTCCAGCGGTTTTCCGAGCTTCACATTTGCGATGTCATGAATTTGACGGGTAGACAGATGGGCGATCCAGCTTGCGTAGTCCAATATCTGGGCGATGATGTCTCGCGGAGTGCGATCACGCTTGCATTCAATAACGACCGCATTGCCGTCGCTATCCAAGCCTAGAATGTCGATTCGACCACCAAACTCTGTCGATACCTCCCGTCCGAGTACGAGGATGTCCAACCCAATCAGACGAGGATTCGTGGCAATCCAGGCTTGCAATTGGTCTTCATTCGGTAGTCGAGTGCGCTTCACCGATACAAGCTGGCCGTTCTTGGCGTGATAGAGAGTCGTCATTGTCTTCTCGGTCCTCATGATAGGCTGCTCGCGAATTCGAGCAGCGTAACGCTTCCTCTCATGCCCCGCATTTCTGAGTGATGAAGTCCAGAGTGGGCCTTAGAGGCTCAAAGCTCGTGGCAGGCATTGTCGGGATCAGGTCTCTGGCAAACACGACCTTGTTGCCGTAAAATTCAACGATTTCGCCGCTGCCCGGCATTGCACACTTCCTAAACCATCGCCCAATGAAATCTTCTTTGAAAAACAGCAGCTCAATTGACAAGTAGGGAGGCTTCCAAGGTTTGCCCTCATTGTTCAGCGTTTGATTCCTGATTATGTCCACGCGCGGGACGGGCAGGAGAAGCGCATAGTGGTGCTCATATTTGAGTCGTCTAACCAATCCCATGAATGGATCAATGACAACGTCATCGCATTTATTACAAAGATCCTTCCAGTCGTTATAGGCCTCATCGAAGTCAAAAAGCGCAAACATCTTCCGATCTGGAAAGTTGTTTCTGAGATCCTCCGACTTGAATAAAGATTTGAGAAATCCGCAGCCAAATGCATTCTGAATCTCAAACTTTCGTTTTGTTGACGGATATAGTTTCGACCAGGCAGTCTCCAAAATCAATTTGTCGGTAATGCCCTCTGTAAACAGCACCGCGCCAGTCGTATTATGCAATACGTAGTCAATGCTTAGGCGAGCCTCGGTTTCTGAAAACGAGATTGCTCCACCAGAGAGTGATTGAATGACCTCCGACTTGCTGGCTCTTTTCGCGCTTACTGTAGTGCCATCGATTTCAATCATCCTGATTTGGCCTTCACTCGCCTTGGCAATTGTCGCCGCGCTGTGGCTGCTCATCAGTACATGGTTCTTCTTTGTAGCCGCTTCGCTGATCTCGAAGACTTGGTGCAGAAATCCAAACTGCCACTCCGGGTGCAGGAATGCGTCGGGCTCATCAAGCAGCGTCAGGCAATTGCGATCCTTAAAGAGCTCGACAATAGCGTAGATGTAGACCGACTGGAATTGACCATCGCTGAAGTGGCTGACATTTGCTTCTGTGCCGCCGGTCAATCGCAGCGGGAAAGCGATACCGTCTGGTGCGAGCATGCCAAGAGTCTTCAGGTTGTCGAATTGACGAAACAGATCGCTTACCGGTTCACCTGCAAACCGCTGTCGGAACAGTGATAGATTGAGGTTGAGATGGTAGCAGTCCTTCGTCGCATCGTACACGTTCGCGTGATTGAATTCGCCTTTGATGCACAACGCAAGATTGTCAAGAAACGTGCGTGTGATGCCGTCCGCACCCCAGTAGTGGGTTCGTTGGTCGAATGCCTCTATGGCTCCGGCACCTAGCTCTTTCAACCGACCAGACGCAAAGGGTGGGCGTACGAGTCCAAGCCGCATTTCTTCGCCAACTGAGGCCACTCCCAATTTCTGACAGACAAAAGCTCGGGCCTTGTTATCTTCAGGTTGTGTGAGCAGGACCGCCAGCAGTAGCGACTTGTAGTCTGGGCCGATACCGATGAATCGTCGGCTCTCATCCAGGTTCGCTCCCCTTATACGCCTACTAAAAGCAGCCTCATATCGCGCGACCAGTTCAAAGACGGTGGGATTGTGGCCAGAGTAGTAGATCAGAACATTGTCTGGGACCGGCGTCGCGCCCACGGTCCTCCGTGTTCTGCCGTTGACTTTGAGTGCGCCATTTGTCCATTCAATCGCGGTATCGTTGCCTTCGATTTCGTACTTCAGCCGGTAATCGAAGTCGATAGAATTTTCTGGGCGGCCAAACTCAACGAGATGGCGAAAGATTTCGATCAGCGCCTCGAAGAGGTTGGATTTTCCGCTACCGTTCCTTCCGACGAAAACGTCGAGGAAGCTGTCTCCTTCAAAGGGCAATGAGAAGTCACGCAGGTTCTTGTACTGGCTGATAAAAACAGATTTCAGGCGCATCGTTGCCCCCCGTATTGCGCCATCGTGGCGTTGAGTAGGGCCGACTGAGATTGTCTGGATGCATCGATTTGCTGCTCAAGGTTGTCGCACATTGACATGAGTTGATCGATCTTGGCGACGATGCGGTGCTGCTCTTGCAGCGGAGGCATCGGAAACGGATAATTTCTCAAAAACCCAAGAGAAACGAAACTCTGCACAGCTCCAGATGATTTTGCTTTCATCTCCTCTTGCGCAAAGAGGAGATAATAATGGAGATACCTATTGTGCGGTTTTCCGGATTGGTAGTACTTGAAAAGAGCCACATTCTTGATAGAGAATTCAGTGTCGCAGTCAACGATTACAGGATTTCCAATACTGCCTATCATGGCAAAAAGAATGTCCCCTCTGTCAACGCGCGATCGTTCAGAAATCTTGCGATGATCTTCTTCCGAAATATAGAAAATATCATTCAGGTTGAGAGTACCCGATGAGATGTTCTTACTTGTAACCAGTGGGTAACCGACCTCAACGTATTTCGGAGTGTCATGAGTACCGTCGCGGACATCCAGCACATCATTTAGCCTGGTCCACATCCATCCGGGTGGTAGAGAGTACGATCCTTCATTCTGAGGAAGCCCTGCCTGCGGTCTCGATGCTTTGATCTTGCCTTCTTTGACGCGCCGCTTTTTGCCGGCTTCGATTTGTTTCAGGAGTTCGCTGGCAGGTGTGTCGTTGGGGTCCTGTGGAACAAGCTTGCCCATTACGGCCAGTTGCAGGATGGCCTTGCGTAGTTCGGCGACGTTTTCCTTGACGGTGTAAAGTTCATCGAAGTGATGGCCGAGGAACTCGCGGGCTTGGATGTGGCCTTCTGTGTCCGCCACATTCAAGAGCTGATGAACGGCACCTGAATGCACTGCAAGCCGCTTCGCATCGCGCTCCGCTCTCAGCCTCTCGAACGCATCACAGCGCTTCATCAACTCGTCGATCTTGGAGACAATGCGAAGCTGTTCTTCGTAAGGAGCAAGTGGAATGATCGCCTCTTGCAACTTAGTAAGCGTTACACGAGTGATTGCTACTCCTGTCATCCCAGAGCGCATCGCTTCATAGAAGAATGGCGCTTTTAGCGCGAAGAACAGGTAGCGGTTATTTATCCCATGTGGTTGTTTCAGCAATGCCACGCTTGAAAGCATTGAAAATGGTTCTTTAAGGTTGTTAATGGTAACAACTCCTGTGGTGGCACCGTCCTTGATGTAAAGAATGTTTCCATATTCGGGATCACACCTAGAGAAGATTTCATCGTGAATGTCCCGTGTTACAAAGGTGGCATTACTCAACATGACACCCTCGTCTTTGATGTTCTTGGCTGAAATATATAAGAAATCTCCTCGGTCGCCGTTCGGAGGCGAATGATGGGTTCCATCCGTAATCTTGAGCATCGATTCGCCTAATTTAACCCATGCCCATCCCTTCGGAACTTCAAAGGGGAATTCCTCTGGATTTACTTGCTGGAGCGGCCTAGGAATTCTGATCTTGCCTGCCTTCGCAAGCCGCTTCTTCTCGATCTCAATCTCCTTGAGTAGCTTGCTGGCGGGGGGATCATTCGGGTCTTGAGGAACAAGTTTGCCTTCCATAGCCAGCGTAAGGATCAGCTCGCGCAGCTTCTTGACACCGTCATGTGCAGAAAAAGCTGCGTCAAAATGGCGTTCCAGAAATTCCATTACCGCCCCCCGGTAGTAGCGGTGAGTGCAGCCATTAGCTCTGCCTTGAGCACCGCCTGAGCTTTCTGCAGCTCGCCGACAATGCGCTGATAGTCGGCCATCAATTCTTCAGGAGCGCGGTGATTAAATTCAACCTGATGCGGATTCTTGCCTACGGAATCCAGGTTGTAGTTCTTCTCCTCAATCTCTTTCGTTGATATTTTCCAAGCGTATTCAGTGGTCTTGCGGCCACGACGCGTAGCTCCGCCCCACCACTTCTTTTCAAGATCGAATTCTTCAATGGTCAATGGCTTTCCACGCGAATAGCTCTTGTAGCCGTCTGGATATGGGTGTTCAAAGAACCAGACTTCCTTGGTTGGTCCACCCTTTTCAAAGAAAAGGATGTTTGTGGCGATGGTTGTATACGGGGAAAAGACTCCCTTGGGCAAGCGCACAATGGTGTGCAGATTGAACTTCTCTAACAGGTCACGTTTGAGCGTTGTCTTTACGCCTTCACCGAACAGGAAGCCATCAGGCAACACAATACCGGCGCGGCCAGTATCGTGCTTGAGAAGATGCATGATCAGAGCCAAAAACAAGTCGGCGGTCTCGCGGGTCTGATGCATTGCCAGGAAGTTCTTTTCGATGCCGTCTTCTTCCATACCGCCGAAGGGTGGATTTGTGATGATAATGTCCACTCTGTCTCGCGGACCATAATCCTTGTAAGGCCGGGAGAGAGTGTTGTCGTGACGGATGTTGGTGGGTACGTCAATGCCATGCAACATCATGTTGGTCAAGGCAAGCATATGCGGCAGCGGCTTCTTTTCGACACCATGAATGCTTTCCTGCAGTTGTCTGTCATCATCCGGCGTCTTGACCTGATTCTTCAAGTGCGTTATGGCACAGGTGAGAAAGCCGCCGGTGCCGCAAGCTGGATCAAGAATGCTTTCGCCCAGACGCGGGTTGAGAATATCGACCATGAACCGGGTGATGGCACGCGGAGTATAGTACTCGCCGGCGTTACCGGCCGATTGCAGATCAGCAAGGATCTTCTCGTAAATGTCGTTGAACAGGTGCCGGTCTTTAGATGAATTAAAATCCACGTCTTCTTGGATCGTATTGACCACTTGGCGCAGCAAGGTACCTGACTTCATGTAGTTGTAGGCGTCTTCAAACACAGAGCCTACGACTCTGCCACGGGCCGACACTCCGGCAGTTGTCGCCAGTCGTTTGAGCATGGGGAAGAGTTCGTTGTTGACGAACTCGATCAACTCTTCGCCGGTTATGCCTTCAGGATTCTTGGCCCAGTTGCTCCAACGGAAGCGGCTTTGGAGTGGCGACTTGTAGCCGGGGATGGTCAGTTGCCATTCCTGTTCTTTGTCGTCGAAAATCTTCAGGAACAAGAGCCAGCACATTTGGCTGATCCGCTGAGCGTCACCATCGACGCCGACATCCTTGCGCATGATGTCTTGAATGGTCTTGATGAGGGTCGTGAGGGACATAACAACTTCCTAGTTGTTCATGCGCTGTAGAGCGCATATTCGAGTTCGTTGACGGCTTTCTGGTAATGGGACATTCCGCCAAAGGCACTGACAAGTTCGATGGGGGTTCCGAGTTGATTCAAGGGAGGAATGGTGAGAATCTGAGTTTCCTCAATCGCCCCCAGGCCTTCATCAGCATATTTATCGAGAAGAGCTTCCAACACCCTTTGGGCTTCTTCACCATACTTGGCAAAGTAGTTACGCTTCTTGAATTGCTCGGCACGCTCGCGACGAGTCAATGCAGGTTGATCCCAGGCCACATGGCACACCAGGTCAAACGGGTCGAAGACCTTACCGGAACGATGGCCAACCTCTTCTGCCAAGGCATCGAAGAAAACGCCCTGATTCGACAATTCTTCAATGATTGCTTGCTTCTTCTCTGTGCTGTTCCAATGGCGCAGAAAATCATTGAGCGACGCATAATCCTTCGCCAGAGCCTTGCGAGTGTAGTCCTTGAGGGATTCGGTGATGAGCTTTCCGTCCGCATCGAAGTATTGCACGCGCTCGGCCACGACGTTGACCTGGACATTGTCCACCACATAGCGGCGTACACGGCCATCGTTAGCATCGGCAACCGTCTCAGATGAACTTATCCAACGGGACTCATCGTCCGTTTGATGGGAACGGCCATCAAGTTCTTCGTCAACCTCCTCTTGTGTATCGTCCAGCTCATCTGGCGGCACAGGCGAAGCGTCAGGTGCAGGTTCGTAGATTTGTACGGGCTTGCCGTCAAATGCTGGGTCGGCGAATAGTTCAGTCGCCTTCTTGAAATCAAGGATCGTGAAGTAGTACTTTCCGTAGTCTTCGTTGATGCGTGTACCACGACCGATGGTCTGCTTGAACTCTGTCATGGACTGGATGCGCTGATCCAAGACGATCAGCTTGCAGGTCTGGGCATCGACCCCCGTGGTCATCAACTTGGAGGTCGTGGCGATGACCGGGTACCTGCTCTCCGGGAAGATAAAATTGTCAAGCTCAAGTTTGCCTTCGTCGTTGTCGCCGGTGATACGCATGACGTACTTGCTGTTCTCAGCGACCAGATCGGCGTTTTCGTTGACCAGCGCCTGCCGCATGCGCTCGGCGTGGTCGATGTTCTCGCAAAAAACGATTGTTTTGTCGAAGCGGTTGGTCTGCTTTAGAAAATCGCTGACTTTCTTTGCCACCAACTGAGTACGCTTCTCCAGTACGAGATTTCGATCGAAGTCGCGCTGGTTATAGATGCGGTCCTCGATCTCGTTACTGTATCTGTCCACCATGCCTTTGTCAGGCCGCCAGCCGGTTAGATCCTTGTCCAGATCGATACGCACTACCTTATATGGAGCAAGAAAACCGTCGTTGATACCCTGGCGCAGGGAATATGTATAAATGGGCTCCCCGAAATAGTCGATGTTGGAAACTTCCTTGGTTTCCTTTGGCGTCGCGGTGAGGCCAACCTGAGTGGCCGAGCTAAAGTACTCCAAAATTTCGCGCCAAGCCGAATCGGCAGCCGCGCTTCCGCGATGGCATTCGTCTATAACGATCAGGTCGAAAAAGTCGCGACTAAACTGCTTGTAGATGTTACGTTCTTCTTCTGAGCCGCTAACGGCCTGATAGAGAGATAGGTAGATCTCGTACGACTTATTGGCTTGCCGTTTCCTAATTTTAGTCATCGCCGAGCCGAACGGCTTGAAGTCGTTCGTCATGGTTTGATTGACCAGGATATTGCGGTCGGCAAGAAAGAGAATGCGCTTCTTAGCGCGGGACTTCCATAGACGCCAAATGATTTGGAAAGCGGTGTAGGTCTTCCCTGTGCCGGTTGCCATCACAAGTAGAATGCGGTTCTGTCCCTTGGCAATTGCCTCAGTAGTTTTGTTGATGGCTAGGATCTGGTAGTAGCGAGGCGTCTTGTTGCTCCCGTCGCTGTAATAGTCCTGGGTGACGAGGTCTCTTTGTTGCGGTGTCAATCCCTGATGTTCTGCCCACCAGTCCCAAAGCATCGCCGAGCTGGGAAGTTCGTGCAGGTCCAACTCGCGCTCGATCACCCCGTCCTTGGCGATTTTGTTATGGAAGAGAAAACCATCACCGTTGCTGCTGAATGCGAAAGGAACTTGCAGCAACTCAGCATAGCCGAGCGCCTGCTGCATGCCATCGGCTACGCTATGGGAGTTATCCTTAGCTTCGATGACCGCAATGGGTATATTGGGTTTGTGGAACAGTACATAGTCGGCGCGCTTGAATTGCCCGCGAGTGTGCAGTTTGCCACGTACAATGATGCGCCCCTTAGTGAGAGGAAACTCCTCGCGAACTTGAGTCGCGATGTCCCATCCAGCCTGCTCGATGGCCGGAGTGATGAATTTTGTGCAAATGTCGCGTTCGCTGAGCAGACGCTTTTCCATTCTTGTCCTCTGCACTTCAGCTCAAGTCTGGGCTGCGCTTGGTTTTGTCTGGCATGTTTACTGACTGAAGGTCGTGTTTACGCGCATATGCCAACACAAGCACTTCAACCATGGACGCCACTGAGCGATGCTCATGCTCTGCCGCCATTCGTAGTATCTGTTTGATCTCAGATGAGATACGGATTGACAAAGTCTCGTCTTTAAGACGCGGCATACCGTGCTCCATTAAAAGAGGTACTGCTAATGTATTGCATTTGGATTGCATCCGCAATCACTTTGATTTCGGCGTTGCAATGCTCCGGAGGGAGAACCAGTCTTCCACTGTTAGTACAGCCTGTAGAAGATGGACTTCTGCGTGATCTCAGTCCCGACGATTTCACAATTAGGCGCTCCCGCAGACCCGAATACACGGACCCGACAGGCACAAATCGCCAATGCACTCTCTATTTTCTGATTGGTATCGTGAAGTCCTAGTGCTGTATCCGGAGCGTTCGCGCGCAACAGCTGGAGTTTGCACCCCGTCAGGCAGGACGCTTCTGATAGTCGGCTTCTCGTCCCCGATCTCCGCCACACTTGAACTGAGGTAGTCACTGAATCGCGTGATCAATGACACCCCTTGCAAATCTCCATTAAACCTGAACTCGACTGCACCCGGTGCATCCGGTGTGCCGGATGTGTGCCCGGTTGCGGGCCCGAGATGAACAATGTTCCGCAAACTGGGGTGGATCATTTTATGGGGAGGGAGCACTTGGCTCGTTCGCGCGTATCTTGGGCGGGATCCGCAGACCGAGACGCGCAAGTACCTGAACCTAGCCATCCTCGATCGGTTCCGCAGGGCGCACCGGTTCTTAAATCTCAAGCTGCAGAAGCTGGACAATGGCCGTGTCTCCGGCGCCGCATCCAGCCGCCTGGCATCGGCGATGGTGACTGCTCAGCCTAGCTGTTTGAAGTGAAGCGCACAGTCGAGGCTTCTTTGCGTGCGCTCGGAACGATCGAAGCTTGGCGGGGCAGAAGAGATCACCTTGCACACCAGATGATCCGGTTGTCACGAATCCAGAAGTGACTTCCGCATCGCTCAGCGGGCACCCAGATGGAAGGAGACAGTGAGGCTCGCTTCTTCCGCAAGGAAAGCTCCCACCGCGGATTCGCCGACGGCATGAGACAAATATCGATTCGTTCGCCGCAACCACATGGGCAGGAGAGAATCGCCCACTTATATCCTGAGTCCGCACCAACGATGAAGAGTTGATTTCCAAGCGAAGAGGGGAGCTTATGCATTGAGGGAATCACGCGAACGCGGAGTGACTTTTGTCTCCTCGTAAGAGTTGCCCATACGCGATTGAGCGTATCTAATACTTTCAATCTTGCCATAGCATTCCAAGGAACGGGTGCTGGTCACCACGTCCCCAAAACTCCCGGTTTCCGCAGGAGCAGTCCGCGGCAGGTAGGGAATGGTTGGTTCGCATCCTCGTTTCGTCGAAGAAATGAATCACTTCGCTGCTGACTCGATCGGCCCCCATGAATCCGGTCAACCTATGGAGCAGCTCCCCGATGGCAGTCGAAGCGACAGCGGTTGTAAATGCAATCACAGCAGGCGCGTTGTCCTCTAGTTCGGGAGCATACTGCTGGCGGCGCAGCTCTTCTGCCTGCTGCGGATTGAAGCTTGCAATCACCTGTGCCCGGACGCCCTCCGCGGTAATCCTTCCCCTGCAGAATAGACAGGCGCTTCCGGGGAGTAGCGTCGTCACGCGGCCTTGCACGGACGCAATCGTTCCATTGGTCGAGTCGATCTTTACACCCATGTCGATCACTGGAATCAGATACTCGACAGCAATCCTCGAAAGAATGGACCGGCCCCACTCATCATCGGTGCATCCGAAAATCACTTCGCAATCCCGCAGCGACTCTGCAGTTTCCCGACTGGTGATCAGATCGGGGAAGACCCCAATCTCCGTTCCGAAGCCAATCTCTCGTGCGAGCCGTTCGATGATTTCGATCTTCGGCAGACCGACGTCCGCCATTCGGGAACCGTACACGCGCGTGACATTCGACGCGTCCAGCGTTTGTCTCTCGAACAGCGAGAGCTTGCCAATGCCGAGTCGGATCAGCTGCTCTGCGATTGCAGATCCCGTGCCGCCTGTGCCAACGATTCCAAGATGACGGTTCTTTAGTAATCGCTGCATCTTCGGGCCGAACGCTCGTACTTGGCGATCAAAGATGACAGCGTCGACGCTCATCTTCGGCCGCTGGTCGAAGAATTTGAATCTGTTGCCAACACTACGGATTACCTCAATCGGTGAGGTCGTTCCGTCTTGATGCCAAACGCGCGCATGGGGCATGTCCGCTGCTGAGAAAACCAGGCTAACGTTCAAGCTCGGTTGGCCGATGCGCAAATAGGCCGTACGGAAAAGGCTATGCTCAGTAAAGTCATCCTGGGGGGAATGCTCACGGGTGCCATCGGGATGAGAGTGAACAAAAGCAAAAGACATCCTCGCGATGTCGGCCTTTTTCATCGCTCGCATGAAGGACTGCGGCGCGATCTCCATGTGATACTGCGAGGCGCTGATGATCTCCGCCGGCGATATCGGAATGACTTCTCTCACCAAAAGTCTCGATTCCGACGCGGTGAACGAGTGGCTGCAAAGAAGATAGGCCGCCTGCTCGGATCGGCCGGCCTGAAAAAGATGATCGGTCAGAGCCGCGAAGTCTGATTCGACAAATGTCATGGAGTAGCGCATTACGTGCCTGCCTCAAGTTCCCGTTTTACAGACGCTATCTTGCTGCGCAGATTGTCAGTTCCCGGCCGCCAGATACTATGCCGCGACCACCGTTGCCAACCGTCCGCAGTCGAATCGTGATAGTCCGCGCGGTTGGGGAAGGCCCCGTTCGTCAGACGCACATCGGGCTTGGTCCAGAACATATCCGGATTCGAGTGCGGGTATCCGAATGGCAATCGGATCAGCAGGTCGGCCACCCGAGGCGTGTACGATTGCGGCATTGGAAAGTCGCGGATGTAGACTCGCACCTCCCCCGGATAAGGCGCTATCTCATGCCGCCAGCCCTTTTCCTTCAGAAAATCCAGGTCGGCTTCGGGTAAAACGGCAATGGTTGCGGGCGTGCTCATTTAGGCAGCGCTCCCTGGGTTCAGCTTCCCCTGCGCGCTGTAGAAATGTTCCCATTCGGTCAGATGAACCTCGGCCGCAGTCTTGGGAACAAGCTCGTCGTCGCGTTTTCCCTGGACCTCCCGAAACAGGACGTAGGTGTCGGGAATCGAACCCAACATGTAGAGAGCAATGCCGGTGGTTGGGTCCGGGGAGTCCTTCTCAACACGATCGATGTAGATCTTGACCGTGCGGTGGTGGTGCGCGTGTGCGATCAGGGTAGGTGCCGCATTACTCTGAGTCATCTGTCTTCTCCCGAGAATTCCGGTTTTCGGAACCCTCACTATAGAAGGCGCGCATGGTTGGCGATTTGGACAAAGCACAAGAATTCGAGTTGTCTTCGACTTTTTGGGGCCATCGTGTCCAAATCCTCGAACCCTGGCGCATTATTGGGTAGAGGGTCTTTTCGGTTGCCAGAATGAAAGAAAAGACGCAAGTTAAGACGGCACCAGATCCGGTTGCCAGCATCGATGAGGTGCGGCAGGCGATTGCTGCACTCACGGAGTCCGAAACGGTCAAGCTTCGGCATGCGGCAGAAGGAGCTGCCTATCGCCTCCGCCGGCGTGTGTTTTCTGTAGAGCCCAAAGAAATCTTCAATGAAGCCATTTCCCGGGTTTTGGGTGAGCAGCGTCGCTGGCAGCCGCGAAAGGTTGACTTCGTTGGACTCCTCCTTGGGGTGATCAGGAGCATTGAGTTTGAATGGCGCAAGGACGCCATGCAACCGGAGAATCCCGTCCTTGAGACCGACCTGCCGGATTCGAACTCAGATGGCGATCCAATTCCGAACCGCCTCCAACAGGCAGCGGACTTCCGCCCCGACGCAGAGCAGAAGCTCATCCAAAACGAGCAGATCACCCAGGAGCAGCTCTATGAACAGCTCGAGCAGTTCTTCAGCGATGACGCGCTTGCTGCTCTCATCTTCAGTGAATGGCGAAGGGGAACCAAAGGCCCGGAGATCATGAAGGCTCTGGACCTCGACCGCCAACAATTCGACACGGCCGTGCGTAGAATGGATCGCGCGATCAAGAAGCACTGGCCGGAAGGAATGCCCGATGTCCGCTGACACGAATCGCAGCAAAATGGATCTCCAATCACTGTTCGACAATCTTGCCGAAGCCGTCGAACATGCCTCCCCGGACGATCTTCTGGCAGAAGCAAAGGCAGCAGGGCAGGATACAGAACGCATCGCGGCCGAAGTCAAGAACACTCTGCTCGATGCGGTTCGTAACTTTGAGCAGAGAAAGCTGCATGCCGCCCGCCATGCTTATCGGAAGCGCTCAACGGAGCTAAGTTGTAAACGATCCGCACTGCCGGACGGCGCATCGGAGAGGCGGAAGATGCTGATCGATGCAGCCGCGACCAATCAGCGGGTGGCAAGAGTCACGGCAAAGTTCCGAGATCTGCGCGAGCTATCCGATGAGGATGTGCGGTCGGCGCTTGAAGATCTGATGGATCTGGGCGCATTCGACGAGACGGCGGAGCCACACGATGACGGAAACAAGTAGGGCAGGTCAATCCCCCTCAGAAATCCTGGCTGAGCTCGGAGTGCGGGATCCGGAAGATCTCGATATCGAAGCCATCGCCCAGCACTGCGGAGCCACAATTCGATACAAGCCGCTCTCGGGGTGTGAGGCCCGCATCATGGGCTTAGGGGACGCCGCGATCATTACCATCAACGCCGCCTCTTCGCCTGAACGGAAGCGGTTTTCCGGCGGCCATGAACTGGGTCACTGGATGCGGGATCGAGGCACGGCAAGTTTTGAGTGCAACGAGCAGATGTTCACACGCGAATGGTCGGAAGACAATCCTGAAAAGCGCGCCAATCGCTTCGCGTCCGATCTCTTGCTCCCGGCTAAGATGTTTCGTCCTCTTTCGAACGGGCTTCCGGTGACCTTTGCATCGGTCAAACAGTTGGCCGGCATCTTCCACATGAGCCTGTCAGCCACTGCGATTCGGCTGGTCGAGTATGGGTCTTATCCAGCCATGCTCGTATGCAGTGGCGTTGGTGGTCGCCAATGGTATGTCGGAAGCTCGGATGTCTCGAGCAAGCTCTGGCCTGTTGACCGTCCCGGCCCTTCCACCTGCGCGGCGGAGCTCCTGAGCCAGGGCAGCGCCGTTCTGCGGCCACGCAAGATTGGCGCAGACCAATGGATCAAGAACTTCCGTGCCGATCAGTACTGGGTTAAAGAAGACTCGATTCCGTGGATTAACCAGAGCGTGCTCTCACTTGTCTGGTGGGAAGACGAGAGTCAACTGATCGATCTCGACAACTTTCGAGAGGAAAGCGCTTCCTGGAGAGCCGACGGCAAAAGGAATTGGGATTAGGTCCGTCTTCCTGTTTTCTCTTGCAGCAATCGAAGCCAGAGCTCGTGACATCAGAACAAGTTCCGAATAATCACGGCTTCTGTGAGCAGGTGACACGGGCCACGACTTCTTTCCTTTTCTCGACGTAAGCAGAGCGGCGCTGTCGCGGTTCAGGATCGCTCGTGGGCAACAGCTCCAGCGATCCCGGCAGCCTATTATTGTTCGGCGAGTTTCAAGGTTCACCACATGACGAAATACACTGGCTTGTAAGGTGGCCCGAAGCGAAATCGGCGTGCGATTATGTCCTCTTGGCTCATCCTACTATGGACATTGAAAAGTAAATCTAAAAGGCTAGACCATGTTTGCTGTGTTGCATTGGCCTCAATGTACTCATGGATTTTCTTCTCATCTTTGAAAGGGCCTAATAAAGTGGATCGTTCTGTCGTGCCCTTGCCCGAAGGAATTTCATGGCAGGTATAATGAATCTCTTTTGAGTTTGGCGAAAACCAGAGGCACTCAAAATCGGTTGAAAATTCTGATAGGGAATTAACACGCGGAAGACCGAGAAAAGTCGGAATTTTAGCCTGCTGTAAATGTTCCGACATGACATAGACCTCTTCATTCACTGTCATTTCAATTCGCTCCCCATGGACTTTTGGACGACGGGGAAACATGGCACACGCAGTGACCAGCGTGGGGAAATCATCGCTGCGTGACAAGATGCTGCCCTCGCGCGTTTTCCAATAAAAGAATGGGAGGACATGCGAAAAGCGAATATTAAGGAGAGCCCTAAAGCGTGGAACCAAGTAGAACTCTACTGTGTGCTCCGACGTGAAGCTACTCATTGCGAAATCTCCAGCAACTCAAAATCCTGGCCTTCTGCCGCTATCTTCGACGTTCGGTAATCGCTACGCACGTTCAGCGAGCCTCCAATCTACAGCTAGGCAAGTTCCATGCCGAGATGTTCTAGTCGCATCGCTTGAAGCGGATCGTAAAGTTACAGTGGCGGTATTCGGGCAGGTCGAACACCTGGACAGTATAGGCAAAGAAAAGAAGAAAATGTCAAGCTCTCAGCCAATCGCCCAACTCGATTCATGGCGGCGCCCAAAACGACCCTTCAGCGCGGATAATGTGGGTTCGGGTCCGTTCTTTGAAGGTAATGGAATCAATAACTTATATGACATTTCACTAACTGGGGTAGAGTTGAAGTAAAACTGGCGTCGTCACGTAACTGCCGATTTCTCCTCTTTCCCGGGTGCCAATACTGAGCCACCTGGAATGACAATCACGCCTGATTTGCCGATGGGATATGATTGGACCCAATTAAGAGTCTCTTCAGTGTGGGTTTGTCCGATTGCTAGATTGGAGAACTGATGGCTGCGGTTGAGCATGTGTTCGGCGTGAGTGCTACTCCTGTCCTCTCTTATGTTCAAAGAGGAGCGGTGGATGACAGCTTTGTCAGTGCGTTAAAGGCTGACAAGCAGATAGTCGTTTACGGATCATCAAAACAAGGGAAAACTGCCCTCGTTCAACGATACGTGCCGTATGGTGAGCACATCGTAGTGAGGCTCACGCCAAAGACAGAGATTGAAGATGTGTATCGAAGCATTTTGCGACAGTCGGGTATTGAAATTTATGAAAGCACGAGCACTACCATTGGAAATGAATCTGCCGTCGAGGCCAGAACAAGCTTCAAAGCACACATTCCCTTTCTGGGCGGGGCTCAGGTTGGCGGTGACGCAAGCGCTAAAGACAATAATCAAGTATTAAGAACATTTAAGGAAATTCCATTCAATCTCTCGCTTCCACAGGATATTTCTGAACTGCTGCGCGCAACCAGATCCCAAAGATCGATCATTCTTGAGAATTTTCATTACCTAGACGATGCCAAACAAGGCCAATTAGCATTTGACCTTAGGACCTTCCAAGAAATGGGAATTCGCTTTGTCATCCTGGGAGTCTGGAGAGAAAGAAATCGGCTGGCGCAGTTCAACGGAGACCTAGTAGATCGAGTACATGAAGTTCCAGTTGAGCCTTGGCTCCGCTCCGATTTTGAGAAAGTCGCTCACAAAGGTGAAGCTGAATTAAAAATCAAATTCAGTGCCGAACTATTGAACGCATGTATGGACGTCTCGTTTAGTAGCATCGGCGTGTTCCAGGAACTACTCAAGCAAACTTGCATTGCCGCAGGTATCAAAGAAACTCAAAGGTCGATTGTTGAAATCACCGACATGACGTTCTTCCAAGCGGCAGCCCAAGGCAAAGCATATGACTATGCGACTCGTCATGAGCGAGCACTAGAGTCTATCGCGTCTGGAAATCAAGGTGGGGGCCGAGGAGAATCAATTCCACTGTTTCTTCCATACTATTTAGTTCGTGTGATCTGCGAGGGAGGATTTGAAGGCCTCGCTAACGGGATGAGACGCGCCACCATTCAAGAACGTATTCAGAAAATCCATCATCGTCCAGATGATGTGCGGGCCAGTGATATGAGCAACCTATTGCACAATTTGGCCGCTATGCAGGCCGCCAAAAGCATTTCGCCACCGATTGTTGACTACGATCAAAGTTCCAAGCTACTTCAAGTAGTCGATTCAACGTTCTACTTCTTTCTTAAGAATGGTGACTTGGCGCAGTTTCTCACGACACTGTCTAATCCGCTTGATGATTTCAAAGCAAGAAGAGCAATTGAATTGAATTTAGGAGGCAACAATGCCTAGTGAAAAGAGGGCAGCTGCGCCCAAGCCTACCAAGACTGCATTGAGGGTCGCCCTCGCGCAAATTCCAATCACCCACGCGGGTCCAGTATTCGACTATAAGCACCATGTCTTTATTGCAAAACTGAAGCGCGGAGAAGTTTGGGCGCTCAATCAACTTCGCCTTACGACAAAGGCCAATTTGACGCCACTCTTTGAAATGTGGCCACCTAACCCGGCAACGGTTACAAAACCAGCTAAGACACTTACCCAACACACAACCGACTTGGCGCAGTTACTCGCTACGGAGTGGACTGGACTTCCATGCTATTTGGATACTCTGTATTTGCAGGCAAATGGTGTGCCTTCCCCGCAAGCAGCAGACACAGTTTTTGCTATTGCTCGTGCGGCCCAGATATATGCAGTGCCTGTAACATCCCCCTTCTTCTTGCAGCCTTTTCAGCAGGCAATTCGAAATGTGATTGCAACGGATGGACGCGGGGTGATGTTCCGCATTCCGGCCAACTTTTTTGCTAACCCGCAAAATATACCGGCATTAGATGCGCTAGCGACGTTTCTGGCAGTGGCGAGGAGTAAAGTTGATATTCTCATTGACCTTGGATACCGTTCTGACCTGTTGTCTGTTCAGCAAATTGGTGCCTTCTGTCTCAATAGCGTCCCGTCCATCAACGATTGGCGCACTGTCACGCTGGCATCGGGTAGTTTTCCCGATACAATATCGAATCAGCCCACAGGGCAGTGGTTACCCTTCGACAGGAATGATTGGCTCGGGTGGAGTGGCGTCCTTCAGCAACGGAGAACAGCACAATTGAGGTTGCCATCCTACGGCGACTATGGTGTTCGGTGCGGCGGCGAACCGCAGGTTATACCCAACACCCCCGCGCCGAACATCCGCTACACGAGAGAGCAGATCATCTGGGTCAGACGGAGTGACAAGACACCCGGAGCTATGCGAGCGATGTGCAGCGACCTCATTGCACAACCATTTTTTAGTGGTGCACAGTTCAGTGTGGGAGATGCTGAGATTGCAGCGAAAGCAGCCACGACAGGTCCGGCGAATGGGTCACCCGAACAGTGGATTCAGTGGTGCACGAACCATCATCTGGAATTGACAGCTTCGCAAATCCAGAGCCTCCTCTAGCTTTGATGGCTTGGCGGACTTCATTCGAGAGTTCAGCAATCGGCACATGCGCGGCAACAGCATTCCAGACTTCATCGGCTGTGCATCTCGACGTTATTCCTCTACGCCCATACTTGCGCAAGACTACGAGTGCTTCTGTCTTCCAGAGCATTTTGGCGACGGCCAATGGGTTCTGATTCGGATTGGGCTTAGGCGCTCGCAGTTCTCGAATTGAGATACTTCCGCCCTTGAACTCTGCTCTTTGCAGTCCCCACCAATCGGGTATTGCGGTACGGGCACGTTCCAGCAAGCGACGGCCACATACCAGAGTCACGTATTCAAATACACCCTGATAAGCATCTATTTGCGACGGCAACCGATCAAGGCTGTCGCTGTCGCTCTTGATTTCATAAGCGTGAAGAACACCGTTAATGACCGCAACATCGGCTCGTGCGGCTTTGCATCCGAACTCTTCAACGATGAGATCGTGATCTCTATCGCTATACTTTGCTTCCAAGCCCTCTAAAAGTACTTTCCGAATATCGACATCTCGTGTCACGGGCTTCGATCTGGGCGTTTTTGTTTTGCTACTCACGTTCAAATTGTATGCCGCTTCAATTGAATTTGTCTTCATTTCTCTACCTCACCTTTTGAGGCACCCTTTAGAAACTAGAAAGACTGGCGTTGTTGCGCGTAGAATTCGCCTGCACGTGGCTCGCCGTTGCCGGTCTTCGCCAGCGGGTCCACCGATGCGCACCTTTAGCTCTAGATCGAGTCCGCAAAACTCCGGCCCCGGGATCGCGGGTTTCGGGATGTCGTATCTCAGCCGATCTGTAAAAGGTGCGCCCCAAAAGTGGAGGCCAATTCAGAGAAAACGCGGTTGGCAGCTTCAAGGTGCGCTTCTTGTCATCGTCTGAAAGAATTCCCTAAACAACGCTTCGTGTCGAGCACACATCTCGCACACAAAATGAGGTCCAAAGGCGGATCTGCCGATTGTTCTGGAAGAAATGCCATTGATCGAGCAAATCAGTGACGGAATATGTTGGCTGGGTGGTAGGCTGATCCGGCATCAGCCAGCCCGGACCGTCTCATCGAAGGATTCCTGAGGTCGACCCTCGCAGATGTGCGCAGAGTGTGCCGAAACACTCGTGGCCGCACTGACGAAAAGTGGTCAGTCTGATCGCTTTTCCTCCAGTAGTCTCCCTTTTAACCTAGAACAGATCCCTCCTATTCCATGCCCTCGCCTCGGCCCAGGCCGCGACCTTTGCTCATCTTCCTTTGGGTCGGACGACCGTTCTCCCTCCGCCCTTCTCATTCCCCTTCATTCATCTGGAGTCATTCCCATGCAAACCCCAACGCTTTCATTGGCCGTGCGGTCCCCGGGCCTCGAAGACCTGATCGAAAAGGCGCGATCCTTTATTCACGCCGCCAAATCTCCCGCCACTCTGCGCGCCTACCGGACCGACTTCGAGGATTTCACCAGGTTCTGCGAGGAGCATAACCTGCCCTATCTGCCGGCAACTCCCACTACCGTCGCTCTATACATAACCGCTCGGGCCGCCAACCTGCCCGGTCCACGCGCTGCGCCGCTGGTTGGCCGCCTCGGGCATCAGCTCCGGCGCCGTCTTTCGCGGGGTCAACCGCCATGGCAAGCTCTCCCGCCGCGGGCTTCACAAGGACTGAGTTGGCTGGATTCTCAAAGTGGCCGCCAGCCGCGCCGGTCTGAAATCGGAGCCTCTTGGCGGCCATAGCCTGCGCGCCGGATGCGTCACCCAGGCCGCCATGAACGGAGTCAGCGAGCGCGACATCATGCGCCAGACCGGCCACAAGTCGGCCGAGATGCTCGCCCGCTACATCCGCATCGGCGAGATCTTCACTCG
>Ga0302319_10007740_pt1 | contig 21091 bp, 19 predicted proteins | sample Bog_T0_2_FD_203319 | JGI IMG/M metagenome (GOLD analysis project Ga0302319, IMG submission 203319) | Peat permafrost microbial communities from Stordalen Mire near Abisko, Sweden - Bog_T0_2 | ecosystem: Environmental > Terrestrial > Soil > Wetlands > Peat | place: Sweden: Abisko, Stordalen Mire... | reverse complement strand
CAGGCACACCGCCGGTTCAACGATAATGCAAACCGCAAACACGCACATTACTCCGGCGCGTTTATGCTCAGAATGCTGCAATTCCATTCAAGCCTGTGAAGACCGGAAAATCGCCCGCCGACCCAAGGCTGGTGAGCGTGCCGTCCGGTTGCACTGCGAAGATCCCCACGTTCCCCGCTCCCGAGTTCAGCGTATAGAGGTACTTCCCGTCGGAACTTAGGGCAATATCGAGGTTCACGCTCCCTTCCGGGTTGTTGCCTACTACCGTAGAAGCAATAGGAGTCAAGGCGCCGCTCGGTCCAATGTTGAACCCGGAGATACTCGAACTGCCTGCGTTCGAAACATAAGCCCGCTTACCATCCGGAGTGATAACATTCCAGCAATTTGCGGCCCCATCCGTGGGAACGCTCTGACTTACAACTGATAACTGCCCACCGGGAAGAACCTTGTATGACGAGATAGCTGATCCATTGGTTGCCCCGGCCACGCCGGTCTCGGAAACTAGAACATCTCCATTGGGGTCAAAAACCAACGAGAAGGTTCCAGGGCCAGGGTTTGAGTTCACCACAATCGGCCCAAGTGTCCCATTCGGGAGCACCGGAAAAACATCAATCTTCTGAGATACGATCTCCGTAACCAGTAAGAACTTTCCATCGGGACTGAAAGCGATCGAACCGCCCCCGGTGTAAGTCCCGGACAGAAATGCGGTGGAATTCGGTATCTGAGTAAGCTCTCCGCCATAGTTCAGACGAAAGCCCACCACACTCCCCTGCCCACCTTTATTCAGCACGTAAACAAGGCCCACGTTCTCGGCAATCGCGGCTGGCTCGCTTCCGCCCGAGGGTGCCTTGTCAAGAAAATTCAATCGGCCTTGCTCGACTGCAAAGACAGACACAGTTCCGCTCCCAGCATTTGCGGCGAACAGAATAGAGCCATCCTGACTGAGTTTCAGAGACCCCTGCGACTGGAGCGGATCGTTGATGCCTCCACTTCCTCGCCCTTCGGTGTCGTAGGTCGCGCGGTACGAAAGCTTGCCCTCGGTATCGCGCTCGAAGGCAATGACCTGGTTCTTTTCAGCAGAGTTGGTCATCACAAACACTGCTCCAGAGTTCTGGTGCTGCTGTGCGAAACCGAGACTCGGCGATGCCACCGCGATTGTGGTCACGATCGCCAGTATTCCACGAGTTACTGATTGCATTGAACACTCCTTTGGGGATTTGGCGTGTACGGCTCGTTGAAAACAAATGAGTACTTTTCCTCCCTTCGCTCCCCCGCGCCGGCCCACGCGACACTCTGAGCCAGCAGCACCGCCAAAGGTTACAGGGATTCAGAGAATTCGCAGTCTATTCTTAATTCAACCCGGAGGCACATCTGCCTCTCGAAAGTTACCCGCACTTATTGCCAATGCGATCGCCAACCAACTTGCTTTCGCAGCGAATTCGCCCAAAGAGCTACGCCCGACAGTTCGGTGTCCTCATGGCTCAAATCCACAGCCCCCAGGGTCCGTGTCGCCGCCACAACCCTCGGTGCCTTAACATGAAGAGGAATAAGGGATGAAAATCTCGGAAGGTCGTATGGCGCAAATGGAAATCAAGACTGCCATCTGGGGAAAACATTGTCGGTCATGCTCGGGCTCGCTGCTCGCTCTTGCACTCCTGTTCGCCATCCATGCTCCTGCACAGCAACCGGCCGTCCCGCCCCCCACCCCCTGGCAGCCCAAAATTCACTTCTACGCCCCGCCCAACTGGATCAACGATCCCAACGGCCCCATTTTCCTCAACGGCCAATACAACATCTTTTTCCAGTACAACCCCTTCGCCGACGTCTGGGGCCACATGACCTGGGGCCACGCCGTCTCCACTGACCTCATCCACTGGAAGCATCTTCCCATTGCCATCCCGGAGGCTGACGGCATCATGATCTTCAGCGGGTCCACCGTCGAAGACCGCGACAACACCAGCGGCCTGTGCGGGCCCGCCGGCCAAAAGACCCCCGGCTGCCTCGTCGCCATCTATACCGGACACACCGAGACCAAGCAGGACCAGAACATCGCCGTCAGTCCCGACGGCGGCGCCACCTGGACCAAGTACTCCGGCAACCCCGTCATCGACCTCAACCTCAAGGACTTCCGCGACCCCAAAGTCCTCTGGCACGAGCCCACCAAAAGCTGGGTCATGGTCGTCGCGCTCCCTGACCAGCACAAGGTCCGCTTCTACCATTCCAAAAACCTGCGCCAGTGGGACCTTGGCGGCGAGTTCGGCCCAGCCGGTGCCGTCGGTGGCGTTTGGGAATGTCCCGACCTCTTCGAACTGCCAGTGCGGGAACAGCCGGGCAAGCACGACGCCGTCGGCAAGACTGTCGACAAGCGCTGGGTGCTCAACGTCAATCTCAATCCAGGCGGCATTAATGGTGGCTCGGCCGACCAGTATTTTGTAGGTCAGTTCGACGGCTCGCATTTCACGGAAGATCATCCCGGATCCGGCCCCCACTGGGCCGATTGGGGCAAGGATTTTTACGCTTCCACTTCGTTCTCAAACCTTCCCGCTGGCAAGGACCGCATCTGGATCGCCTGGATGGGCAACTGGGACTATGCAGGCAAAGTTCCATCGCTGCCCGGCCGCGGCGAAATGACTATCGCTCGCGACCTCTTTCTGCTCGCGCCCGACAGCCACATCACAGCGACACCTTCCCAGGAACCGCTCGTTCTCGTGCAGCGCCCCATTCTGCCCACGGCCTCCTACAAGCCCTCGCAAGCCATGTTCGGCGGTGCGCCTTACCAGACCATCGCCGAGGCCAACACCCTAATCAACCAGAAGAAGGTTGCAGGAAGCGTCTACCTGCTGCGTCTCAGGCTCGACCCAGGCGACGCCGCCGAAGCTGGGGTGGCACTGCGACGCAGCTCTCTCAATCCCAACGATCCGGCGGCGGAGGAGACGCTTGTCGGCATCGATCATGAAAAAGGAACCATCTTCGTCGACCGAACTCACTCCGGCAAATCCGACTTCTCAACCGAATTCCCCACCCGCATCTCCGCCCCGCTCGAGCATGCGCAAGACAATTCCATCCGCCTGGAGATCGTCGTCGATCGCAACTCCGTTGAAGTCTTTGCGGAAGACGGAGAAACCGTCCTCACCAACCTCATCTACCCATCGGAAGGCAGCACCGGAATCGGCTTCTACTCCACGCCCACTCCTCCAGGCGTAGGCCCGGCGCTGGTGCGTGGCATCGAATTCATCCCGCTGGACTAGGCTGCGGAGGGGGCAGGACACCGAGCTGGCCCATCAGCCCGAGAGTGTCCATGATGATGCGCGTCTCCTTGATGCGCCCATCCTCCAGGCGGTCAATGACCATCCCCCACACGCAAACCGGGCGACCTGTCGCGGGAATGCCCAGAAACTCGCCTCTGTGGGTCCCTGTCCATTCGAACCGGCTTGCGACCTTATCCCCTTCGGTGATTTGCTCCTGGATGGAGAACACAAGATCCGGAAAGCCCGCACGCATGGCGCGCAGGATGTCTTTCAGACCCTCGAGTCCGGACCCCTGCCCAGGCAGTGGAACCTGCTCAACCACGTCTTCCCACACATATTGGTCCGCTGCTTCGATGTTCCCCTGTGTGATCACTTCGTCCACAAAGCCCCGCACGATCCTGGCATTTTCGAGCGTCATACTCTTCCCCTCTCGGTCCTCAGGTCCGGATTATAGCTACGAGCTGTCTCATCTAAATCCAGAATCGACGTATACGCCCGCCACGACCCCACCGCTTCCCGATATTCCCCCGCCATCGTTTTCACGATCTGCGCAATGTGCCCCAGGTCGTGCACCACCCACGTGGCCAGCAGGTTGCCCAGGGTGACCACACCGAGTTCCGGATGCAGCCCCGGCAGCGCCAGTTCCTCCGCCCCAATTCCAAGCCCGCGAAGCTCGTCGAGACCCTTCGCGCGCAGGTTCGCGAACTCATCCAGAAGCGAGTCCACGCTCCTCCCTGCAATCGATTCCCGAAACCCAAACCGGTCAAACGGTTCGAACGCCCTCGTATCCCGGTGCTCCAGAATCACCCGCACCCGCGGCATCCAATCCGTGAGTTCGCCGTGAATCAGATGCCCCAGAACATCCAGCGCGCTGAAAGACTCCGCTCTCTTGCGAGCATTCAGCCACACCGGAGACTTCCCGCCCAGCAGTGCCCTCAGCACCTCCGGCGTCTGCCCCAGTACCTCAATCCCCTCATCCACTCGAAACTCCATAAGGCCCCCGCTCCCATCCCAACACACCGCCCAAAAGGCAAAACCCCCGAAGCTCGATTCGAGCGCCGGGGGCTTCCGCTTTTGACTAACCCCTAATCCCTAACCCCTAATCCCTGCTTTTACGGCTTCACCCGCACCGACGGCTCCACCGACAACCCCGGCCGCAGCAGGTGATTCGCATCCTCGTTCTTGATGTCTGTAAAGTCGATACGAACCGGAACGCGCTGCACCACCTTCACATAGTTGCCAGTCGCATTCTCCGGCGGGAACAGGCTCAGAACCGACCCCGTTGCGCCTCCAATCTGCGTCACCTTCCCAGAGTATTTCTTGCCCGTCGCATCCACCGCAATCTCCACCGGCTGTCCCGCTGCCATGTGCTTCAGCTGTGTTTCCTTGAAGTTGGCCGTGATCCACAAATCGTCCAGCGAAACCAGCGTCAGCAGGTTCTGCCCAACCGAAACGTTCTGGTTCACTTCCACGCTCTTGCGCGTGATGATGCCTGCCACCGGAGCAATGATTTTCGTGTAGCTGAGGTTCAGCTCGGCCTGGTCCAGCTGGGCCTGCGCCACTTCAACCTGCGCCTGTGCGGCCTTGGCCCGCGCGCTCTGGATCGCAACCTGCTGCGGTCCCGTCTGGGCGTTTTTCAGAGAGGCCTGCGCCTGGGCTTCCTTGTCGCGTGCCACGTGCACGCCGTCGCTGGCAGCGCGCTGGGTAGCTTGGGAATTGTTCAGTGCTGCCTTGGCGCCATCGCGCGCCGCAACTGCCGCATCCCATTGCTGCTTGCTGATGACATCTTTCTCCACCAACGGCTTGTAGCGCGCCAGGTCGGCTTCGGCCTTCGTCAAGTTAGCCTGTGCCTGCGCAACCTGCGCTCCCGCAGCCTGCAGCTGCTGCTCGGCCTGTCCCACGCCGGCATGCGCTCCGCTTACGTCCGCGCCCGCCGAGGTCAGGGTGCTGCCCGTATTGATGCTGGTAATCGGCACATTCACGTTTGCCGCTGCTGCATTGGCCTGGGCGTTGGCAAGGGCTGCCTGCGCATTCTCAACCGCGACATCGAAGTCCTTGGGGTCCAATTCGGCAATCGTGTCGCCCGCCTTCACCACCTGGTTCTCTTCCACATCCACCTTCAGCACCTGGCCGGCAATGCGCGAGCTCACCTGGATCAGGTGCCCGTTCACCTGCGCGTCGTCCGTGTCTTCGCTAAAGGTCGAGCGCCAATAGAACCAGGCCGCGGCCGCCACCAGGACGATCAGAACCACAAAAATGATGCCCCTGCGGCGGCTCTTCGGCTGCGTAATTTCTGTTTCTTGTACCGGCGCTGCCGGTGTTGGAGTCGTTTCCGCCACGTTTACTTACCTCCCAAATAGTTCTTGTAGCTTTGCCCAGCACCCAAGGCACGTGCCAGGCTCAGCTTGGCTACGTTGTGCCGGTAGAGGCTGGTTACATATTGATTGTCGGCCTGGGCCACGCTCTGCTCGGCCTGGCTCACCGCCAGGTTGTCGCTCACTCCGTTGGCGTACCGTTCCTGGGCTTCCTTCAGCGCTTCGTCGGCCAGATCCTTGTTGCTGCGTGAAACCTCCACCAGCTTCTGCGCCGACTCAATATCCAGCAGCGCATCGCGAACATCCGCGTCGATTTGCGCCTTCTGGTCGCTCAGCTTATCCTTGTCCGTATCCAGAGTGGACTGCGCAACCTCCGCCTCGCCGCGCAAGGCAAACTCCGCAAACAGCGGCACGCTGATCGTGCCTGTCGCGTCTCCCGTGCCGTGCGAGTGCCTTACATTCACGCCAATGTCGCCATAATCGCCGCTGAACGACAGTGTCGGCAGGCGATCCGCTGTTGCCGCTTTGCGCTGCTCCTCGGCCGCCTTCACCTGTTCCAGCATCGCCGCCAGGTCCTTGCGGTTGGCGTGCGCCTGTTGAATGGTTCCTTCCACATCCAGCTTGTCAAAAGCCGCATAGGGCGCCGAATCCGCGAGGTTGAAGCTCTGCGCCAGCGGTAGCCCAATGGTTCGGGCCAACGCCAGCTTGTCCTTCTCCAGCGAATTCTTGGCCACAATCAGCTGCTGCTGCAGGCTCTGGTAATCCACTCGCGCCCGCAATTCATCCAGCAGCGGCGCCGTGCCGGCCTGGTGATTGGCTGCCGCCTGGTCCAGAGAAACCTTGGACGTCCCTACCTGCGAATCAACACTCCTCACCTGCGACTCATCCGCCAGCACCAGCAGATAGGCATTGCCAACCGTAAGCACCACCAGGTCGCGGGCGTCCTGAGCGCTCAGCTGCGCCGAGGCAAAATCATGCTGCGCGGCCACATATTTGCGCAGAGAAGCCACATCCACCAGCGACCAGTTCAAGGTCGCCCGGAAATCCTGATACCCGAATGGCCCGATAATCGTCGGAAACCCCGGGATCCGCAAACCCTCCGCCGCCAGATCTGCTTCCGAGTCGACATCCTTGATGCTCGCATCAATCGTAGGCAGCAGAGACTGCAACTGGCTCAGCTTTTGGCCGCGCGCCGCCGCCGTCTGCGTTCCGCTCAATAGAACGCCAAGGTTGTTCTGAAGACCCCGCTGAATGGCGTCATCCAGCGTCAGGTCGATGGTCTGCCCTGTCGCTTCTCCCTTTTGAATGCTTCCCTGGTAGCTTTGCTCGTTCGGCCCGGACGCCTGCGGAGGCGTCAGCCCAAGCGCCTGCTGAGCCTGCAATCCACTCCCGGGAAATACGCACCAACCTGCCAAAGCCAAACCCAGCAGGGCTCCGGAGAGTCGGGAAGTGCTTTTTCTTCGCTTCATTGAAAAATTCAAAGTTGTTCAGCTCACTTGTTAGTTGAGACTCTGCCTGAAATTGTTTGCTCTTAGTGGATGCAGATCGGAGGCGGCAGGGTTCTTAAAGTAGTGTATCGAATGGAGGTCGGATCGGCTGGTGCCAGCGCGCACACGTCCGGCCTGGGGCGCTTTTGCACGCGAACGGCCGCGAAACTTGTCCTGAGCGCGCGATCCTACCGGTTTGTCGCCTGCAGCAGCAGCGACGCCAGCGAACACAGCCCCTGCCTGCTGAACTCGCGGACCCCGTCCGGCGCCCATGCCGCAGCCTCGGGCCCACCATGAGCAGCAAGCAGCCCCGCAGTCTCGGCCGAAGTAAACCCGGCTACCGCCCGAAGCGCAAAAATCGTGCGCGTCAGAGTAGGCAGACCCGCCAGCCAGTTCCGCGCGCGATCCCGGTCCGGACCAGCCAGCATACCCAGCAACTCGGCGCCGGAATCATGCGCAGCATCCAGATCGTCATCCTCAATACAGCCACCCGCCCGAACAATCGCACTGGGAGAAGCAAGGCTCGCCGGATCGCGTTTCGCCAGAATCTCAAGCGCCGCGGAACATAGCGCGCGCCGGCTGCTCTTGCGTGCCTCCACCGGGTCCTGGCAGACCGATAGCTCGGCATTCGCAACCGCCGTCTCGACCAGGCGAATACTGTCCTCGCCCTCCCCCACCAGCATCGACGCGATCGAATAGAGCCCTGAGGCGATCAGGTCGAACATTTCCTCCATGCCGACAAGCGCCTTGTTCACCGTTGCTTCGTCTTTGGGTGAGCCATCGAGCAAGCTGTGCACACGATCGCTGAACTCGCGTGCGCCCTCAGGAACTGGTTGCGCTGGAATGAAGACCTCGCTCGATTGAATCGTTTCTTTTTGCATTGGAAGCGCTCCTTGTTGAAAGGGAGGTGGGCCGAAAGGTCGATGGCCGTGACGGGAAGCAGGTCAACCCGGAGGGGAACGGGCACACCCTCAGTCTTTATCCTGAACCCACCCGGCCGATGCGTCAATCAGGGGAGGTCAACCCCGCCACAAAGACGCTCCCAGGGGCTTGTGTGCCCGCCCATCGCCCACTGGCCTCACACGCGCAGGATTCCCCTCAGGAAATCCCACAACCTTTTCTCCTGCTGTTAACATCTCTTATCGCCTCCATCCTGTATGCATTGGCTGAGGGGCCGCGGGTGGGGAGTTAGAATGACCCTCTGGCGCGCAAGCCCAGACTGCTGCATGGAATGCCGCGCAAGCGCCGTCTGCTGTATGCGATGCCGGCTGCATGCAATGCCAGGCAATGCGAAACTGGATAGGAAAAATGTCCCCAACCATCAAGAAGCACAAGCTGTTCAACGGTCGCGATTACTCCTGGATGCAGTTCAACCGGCGTGTGCTCGAAGAAGCCGCTGACGCTTCCAATCCTTTACTCGAGCGGGTCAAGTTCCTCGCCATCACGGCCAACAATCTCGACGAATACGTTGAAGTCCGCCAGGCCGGCCTCATGCAGCGCATTGAAGACGGCTATCGCGAGCTGGGCTTCGATGGCCTCCGTCCAGACGAGTCGCTCGACGTGCTTACTCAGGAGATTCACACCTTCGTCGCCGCACAGTACCGCTGCTGGAATGAGAACCTGGTCCCCGAGCTGCGCAAGCAGAGCATCCGCCTCCTGGAGTGGAAGGAGCTCAGCGACGAGGCTGGCGCGTTTGCCCAGGGCTACTTCCAGCGCGACGTCGATCCGCTGCTCACGCCCATCTCCATTGACCCGGCCCATCCATTTCCCCGTGTGCTCAACAAGGCGCTCTGCCTCGCCTTGCTGCTCCGCCCCAAGCGCCGCAGTTCCGGCCCCCAGGTCCTCGGCGTAGTCACCGTTCCCCGCGCATTGCCCCGCTTCGTCCGCCTGCCCGCCGAAGAAGGTCAGTTTGACTATCTCCTGCTCCAGGACCTCATCGAGCAGAACCTCGCCGGCATGTATCGTGGCTATGAAGTCCTGGCCCGCGCAGCCTTTCGCGTCACCCGCAACTCCAACCTGTACTTCGAGGAAGAAGAGACCCGCTCCCTCCTTGACAGCATCCGCGTCGAGCTGCACAACCGCCGCAAAGGCGATGCCGTGCGCCTGGAAATCGAGACCAGCGCCGACCCTGAGATCGTCGAACGCCTCCGCGTCAACTTCGAGCTCGAAGAAGACCAGGTGTTCCGTGATGACGGTCCGGTAAACCTCTCTCGCCTCATGTTCTTTTACGGCGACGTCACACGCCCCGACCTCAAGTTCTCGCCCTTCACGCCCAAGCCGCTGCACCTGAGCCGCAAGTCCGCAAACATCTTTGAAGAGCTGCGCCAGCACGACATCCTCCTCCACCACCCCTACGATTCCTACGACTCGGTGGTGGATTTCATCGCCGATGGCGCCAAAGATCCCTTGATCCTCTCCATGAAGCAGACCCTCTACCGCACCAGCAGCGACTCGCCCATCTGCGAAGCGCTCACCGAAGCCGCCGCCACCAAGGAGGCAACGCTCGTGGTGGAGCTGATGGCCCGCTTCGACGAAGCCTCCAACATCCGCTGGGCGCGCAGCATGGAAGACGCCGGCGTGCAGGTCTTCTACGGCGTCGTCGGCCTCAAGACCCATTGCAAGCTGGCCATGCTCGTCCGCCGCGACGAAGACGGCGTCACCCGCCGCTACTGCCACCTCGGAACCGGCAACTACAACCCCGGCACCGCCCGCTTCTACACCGACCTCAGCCTGCTCACCTGCGATCCGCAGATCACTGAGAAGGTGCACATGGTCTTCAACTACCTCACCGCCCACGCCGAGATCGACGATTACCGTCCGCTCCTGCTCGCCCCGCTCACCATGGCCGAGAGCTTCCTCGGCCTTATCCGCCGCGAGCAGGAACATGCCCAGGCCGGCCGCCCCGCACACATGGTCGCCAAGATGAATGCGCTCCTCGAGCCATCGGTCATTGAGGCGCTCTACGCCGCTTCCCGCGCCGGCGTCCAGATCGACCTCATCGTCCGCGGCCTCTCCATCCTCAAGCCCGGCGTCAAAGGCATGTCGGAAACCATCCGCGTCCGCTCCATCGTTGGCCGCTTCCTCGAGCATTCCCGCATCTTCCACTTCGCCAACGGCGGCAACACCGAAATCTACCTCGGCTCAGCCGACTGGATGCCGCGCAACCTCTTCGAGCGTTGCGAAGTCGTCTTCCCCGTGCGCGACCCCGTCGCCAAGGCCCGCATCCACGACGAAATCCTCCCCGCCTACATGGCCGACACCACCAAAGCCCGCTACCAGCAGTCCGACGGCGCCTACATCCGCGCCACCAAACTGTTCAAAGATGCCCACCCGTTTTGCAGCCAGACCTTCCTCATGAAGCTAGCCGAAGGCAAAACCGACCTGGACGCACTGCCCAAGTCCACCCTTCCAAAAGAAGGTGTTCCAGAACCCCCGAAGCCGCGCAAGAAAGCCCCAGCCAAAAAAGCCACCGCCGCCGTAAACGGAAATTGAGGGAACGAAAATGGAATCTTCGTATCGAAACGCGGAGCCCAAGCCAAAGAAGCTGAGTCTCAAACTCAAATTGTTCGTTTATACTGGCTGGAACGTTGCCACACTCATGTTTGCGGCAATGAATTTCATCCAGAGCTACCCAGCGGGTACCACCGCAACCCTGCTCATCTATCTCGGTAACGTGGCGACCATGAATTCCATCTTCTGGTATGCCTTTCGAGCCAGAGATCGCAGCGCGAGAGGCATTTGAATAGCTTCAGTCCGCGTTGTCCTCGTCGATCTTCGCGAAAAGCTCCGTCAGAGACAAATATATCGGCGTACCTGCAACCTTAAACCGTTCCTTCCGCACCCAATTCCCGTCACTGCAATCCCACCCCACGCGCTTCTCCGGGTCCACAACCCAGAGATTCGGTACGCCAAAATCCCGAAAGTTGCTGATCCTCGCCTCGATGCGCGAATGCCTGTCTTCCGGAGAAAGCACCTCGATGGCAATCAGCTGAGGCCGACTAAAAACCTGCTCAGGAGGAACGTCCCGCGAAAACACGCACACGTCGGGAATGCGAACCTTCGTTTCACCAACCCTGGTTCTCTGCTCCTGGATCGACCGAATTCTCCATTCTTTCTCATGAAGGTAAAACCAAAACAAGATCGCCCGCTGCAAAACATTGTGATCGTACTCTCCCACGTTCCGATCCTCCAGCACCCCGTCGACATAGTCGACATCCGGCTCATAGGAAGTGGTCAGGTAGGTATCAAGTGAAACCAGCGATGTAGTAGCCATCTTCCCCGCTCCCTCTCTCGTCCCCGTTGGATTGCCCCAATTCTACTCCAGGCTGGTTTCTAAGACCCCAGCAATCAATTCTCATTCGCCCCCGGCACCACCAGCACCTGCTTCGGTGAGTCCACCGACTCCCCCGGCGCGCTTAGCTTCAGCTTCATGCTCTCCACGCTCGCCTTCCCCTTGAACGGGCTCACAAACGACAGTTCATACTGGTTGCGAAACCGTCGCGTCAGCTCGTCCAGAAACGGCTCGAAAGACACGGGATTTCCCATCCCTTCCCAGAATCCTTTGCCGCCGGTCGCTTCCGTGACCTCCATCATCAGGCTCTGTCCGGCATTGTTCTGGTAGGCGCTGTTATCGGCCCGCCCCCGGTCCATCCAGTAGATCGAATAAACCACCAGGTGCGCCTTCACCGCGTCCCGCACCGCCGACTCCACATACTGGTCCGAAGGATCAAACCGCGGATTGTACGGGTCCACGCCATCTGAGATCACCACCACCTCGCGCCGCGCGCTCTGGTCGCTCGAAGGCCAGTGCTGCGCCAGGTCGGAGATGCAGAAATACGGACTCGAATTCGATCCCGCCGATCCACCCGGAAGATGCAGAGCGCTGAGCACCTTCTCATGGTCAAAGGAGAGTGGCGCAGCAAAGGTCGCCCGCCCTTCCTGCATATACGCAATCGCAGCCTCAACGTTCGGCGGCAGCGCCTTCACAAAGCTTTCAATCTCGCTCAACTGCGTGCCCAGGCTTGTTCGCGCCGACCCGTCAATAAGTACCACCAGTTCCAGCTTGTCCCCAGGGCTGATGTAGGGCGTCCACTTGGTCACCTTGGCGTTTTTCCCGTTCACCTGCACCGCCAGATCCTGGTTGGCGACACTGGTCGCAACATCGCCATCGTGCTTCGGCAGCACCGTCACCACCGCTTGCCCCGTACCCAGACTGCTCCCGCTCTGCGCCTGAGCCCCAGCGCCTGCAAGCAACAGACCCAGCCCAAACCACACCACCAACCTTAGATCCTTCATCCCAACTCCTCCAGCCTGCTAGGTTAGATGTGAATTCCAGGCCGAAGTTAGGCCCCCACCGCCGTTTCCGGCCCGCCTCCAATGCTCCGTGCCCCGTTCTCGCGACTTTTTTCTGTCGCGAGGGCGGGAAAGCACCGCCCTCGTTGTGCCAGTGCCCCTCGTGTCAAAGATGCGTGCTTCTCGTTTGAGCGCTCCTATGCTGCTACCATGCCCTTGTATACCGCCCCAGGAGAACCCAAACCGTGAGTTCCGCCACGCCGCTGGTCTTTTCTCCCATCACTGCCGGGCAGTTCGCCTTGCTGACGCAGAAAGCCAACGCCGCTGGCATCCCCATGAGCGGCGACTCCGGAACCGCTTCTTCCTTCGGCGTTGAAGTCTCCTGGAACTACTCCGCCGCGGTCCGGCAGCTCACCCTCCAGGTTCTGAAAACGCCGTTCTTCATGGGCCCCGAAGCAGTAAATGCGAAGACCCAGAAGCTCGTAGAAGAAACAGTAGGGTAGACGCCTCTCCTCCCCCATCCCCCATCTGCTACCCGAAACTCTTTCACCCCTTCGAGCATCCTAACCTCAAAGTTGTGCCGCAAACCTTTACCAATCCGCCGCCGCACGTCGATGCCGACCTCTCCCTCCCCGCACCCAGCGCCAACCTGGACGCGCCCGCACCCCTTCGCCTCTGGCGCCTAGCCGGCCTGTGGCACTTAACCAGTTTGGACGCGCCCACCGTCGCCGTCGTCTGGTGTTTGGCCTTCGCCTGGGCCGCCGGAGTCCACCTCCCGCTATGGATTCCCTTGCTGCTCGCCCTCGTCGCCTGGGCCGTCTACATTGCTGACCGCCTCCTCGACGCCCGCTCGGCCCTGCGCACCGCCAACCTCACCAACCTCCGCGACCGGCATCGCTTCCACCATCGTCACCGCCGACTGATGTTTCCGCTCGCCATCGCTGCCGCTCTCGCCGCTGTTTGGATCGTCTTTACGCAGATGCCCATCGCCGCGCGTGAGAGAAACTCAGCCCTCGCCGCCGCCGCCCTCGCCTACTTCACCCGCGTCCATTCCCCCGGCCGTCTGCCCTCTTTCGCGCTCTCCGGCCTGCTGAAAAAGGAGCTGCTCGTCGGTCTTCTCTTCACCGCTGCCTGCGCTCTGCCCGCCATCAGCCGCTTACCCGTTCCCGGCCTGCTTGCCGCCTTGCCCCTCTGGGCAGACGCCGCATTCTTCGCCCAGCTCGCCTGGCTCAACTGCCATGCCATCGACGCTTGGGAGTCGTCCGCCATCTACCCGCACACGCCGCAAATCCAAATCCAGTCCAGCTTGCTTTCTCTCAGCGGCATCGCCCTGGCACTCCTTCTCGGTCCAGCCCATCCCCACACTGCAGCCCTGGTCCTTTGCGGAGTCGCCAGCTCCCTCCTGCTCGCCCTGCTTGACCATTTTCGCTACCGGATCACCCCTCTGGCCCTCCGCGCGGCCGCCGATCTCGTCTTACTCACTCCTTTAGCCCTGCTGCTGGCATGAACCAGCCGCCCAACTTCAACCGCCTCGCCCGGCTCTATCTGTGGATGGAGTGGCTCAGCTTCGGTCCCTGGCTATCGCTCACCCGACTAACTTTTCTCCCTCGACTTCGCAACGCCCGCCGCGCCCTCGTCCTCGGCGATGGCGACGGCCGCTTCACCGCCCATCTGCTGCGCGCCAACCCCCGCGTCCAAATTGACGCCGTAGATGCCAGCGCCGCCATGCTTGCCGCCCTCAAGCGCCGCGCCGCCCCGCACTCCGACCGCCTCACCACTCACCTGGCCGACATCCGCACCTGGCAACCGGATGCCGCCCTCTACGACCTGATCGCCACCCACTTTTTCCTCGACTGCCTCACCACTTCAGAGGTCCAAACCCTCGCCATCCGGCTTCGCCCCGCAGTCTCCCCCAATGCGCTCTGGGTCATCTCCGACTTCGCCGTCCCCCCCAACTCTTTCGGCCGCCTCGTCGCGCTTCCCGTCGTCTCCGGCCTCTATCTCTCCTTTGGCTTGCTAACTGGGCTGGCGGTGCGCCGCCTCCCCAACCACTCTGCCGCCCTCGCCGCCGCAGGCTTCACGCTGCTCCAACAGCACCCCCGCCTCGCTGGCTTGCTCATTGCGGAACTCTGGTCTGCTGCCGTTTCTGAAACCGACCCAAGTCCCACCCCGTCCTTACTTTAGGTTCGTCCAAAATGTTACAATCGTGTTAATATCGATCTTCCTGAAGTGGGACAACAGGTAAATTGCTCGTACGAGTCGAAGCACGATGAATCTCTACCTAATGCGGCACGCCGATGCAGGCGTCTCACGCGACAATCCAATCCTCGATGCCAAGCGAGCCCTCATCAAAGAGGGAAAAGAGCAGTGCATGCTCATGGCGCGCTTTCTCTCCGCACTCAAGGTCCAGGTGGATGTCATCGTCTCCAGCCCGCTCAAGCGCGCTCTGCAGACCGCCCAGTTTGTCGGCACCGAGCTGGGCTATGAGGCCAAGGTCGAAATCAGCCCGGCCCTCGGCCTCCATGCCACCTACGCCGACTTCCAGGCAATGATCGCCAAGTACTCCAACCGCGAAGGCGTGCTGGTGGTTGGACACAACCCCAACCTCTTCCAGTTCCTCGGCCGCATGATCACCGGCAACGGCGGCGCCGCCATCCGCATGCGCAAGGGCGCAATCGCCCGCGTGGACATGGACCGCCATCCCCCGCTCCTGCGCTGGCTCGTTGACCCGCGCATGGCGCGTTCTATCTACGCCAGCGTGGCAAAAAGCTCTCGCCCAAAGACCTCGCGAAAGTAATCCGCTTCTTTGCGCAGGCTCCAGAGTTCGAGTTCAGCGCCCGTCCGCCCCGGCTCCACTTCGAGATAAACCCGCTTCGGATACACCTTCGCCCGCACCCGCAGCACGTCGCTGGCGCGGTCTTGGTTTAGCGCCACCGCCAGCCGCAGCAGCACCACTGCCCGATGCACATACGCGTGCTCCGCGCCGGGGATATTGCGCAACGCCCGGTCTCTCGCCTGCGGACGGCTCTTGCCCAGGTAGCGCGCGATCGCCGAAACAATCGTCCGCTGCACCGGCGTGTATCCATAAATCTCCGAGCTCGAGACAATGTACTGCGTATGTCTGTGGTGTCCCTGGTGATTGATGAACTTGCCCGTATCTTTCAGCACCGCCGCCGCTTGCAGCCAGGTCTCATACTCCGCCGGCAGCTCGTGCAGCGCCCTGAGGTCCCTGAACAACTGAATCGCATGCGCCCGCACCGGCTCCACCTGTTTGGGGTCCACGCCGTAGCGTCGCGCCGTCGCCAGCACGCTCTCCCAGCGCTCCAGTTCAAACTCCCTGTGCGCCGTCGCCCGCGCGTCCTGGGCAGCCAGCATCTGCGCCAGCATCCCATCCCCCAGCCCCAGTGGCGAATAGCGAAACCCCGGCAGTGCAAAGCTCTCCAGCAACTCGGCAAACACCTCCGCCCCGGCCACAATAATCTCCGCCCGCCTGGGGCCAATCCCCTGCACCGCCGTTCGCTCCACCAGATTCATCTTCGCCAGCCGCGTCGCCAGCCGCCGCACATCCTTCGTCGCCGCCACTCCTGCTGGCTGACTCGCTGACTTGCCCGCTCGCTGACCGGCTCCCTTCCCGCAGCACGCCTCGCTCAGCGCCGCCGCCGTACCCGATGTCGCAATCACCGCCGTCACCCCGTCCGGCTTCACCCTGCGCAGCGCCCGCCGCAGCTCCCGCTGAATCCACCGCCGCATCCGCGCAAGATCCTCCGCCCCCGGCGGGTCTTCGCTCAAAAACTCCCCCGTCAGCCGCACCGCGCCCAGCGGCAGGCTCATCGTCTCTTGAATCCGCTTCCGTTCCGACAGTGTGATCTCGCAGCTTCCCCCGCCCAGGTCGATAAGCAACGCCCGCCCCGCCAGCCCCGCAACCGGCTTGCCCGTCCTTCCCGGAGTCGCTCCTGCCATCACTCCCAGGTGAATCAGCCGGCCCTCTTCCAGCCCCGAAATCACCTCCAGAGCCCACCCGGTCTCCGCCTTCACCCATGCCTGAAACGCCTCTCCGTTGCGCGCATCCCGCATGGCCGCCGTCGCCACCACGCGGATCTGATCCACCCCATGCTCCTGCACCGCCCGCTGAAAACGCTTCAGCGCCTGAATCGTAGCCGCCATCGCCTCCGGCGACACCAATCCCGACTCGAAAACGCTGGCCCCCAGCCGCGTCACCTCGCGGTCCTCATGGACCACCCGCAACTGGTGCGCAACCACCTTCGCAATCTTCAACCTGCACGAGTTCGAACCGATATCGACCGCAGCAAATGTAGGCATTTCGCTTCCCAAAGAAAGTCGTTACGAGGAGAATCACTCTCTTCGGCCAAGATACACGACCACCCCACAAGTAGAAGGTCCCGAATCTGCCTATTGCGGACCCGCCAAAAACGCTCCGTGCCCCATCCATTCGCAGTTTCTCCGCGAATGGGTGGGAAATCTCGAATCTCTAAAGCCCCCTTTCACCGCGAGCCAATTGCGCAATCAAATCTCAATTCCGCACAGAATCCACCAGCCCCTGGGAACTTTTTTACCCCTCGCGCCATTACCACTATGGAAGCCACAGGATGGAACCGCATGGAAGACGCACTGCCCGCGTTCGTTCTACACTCTGAGACGGCGAACCCCGCCCCCATGACCGACCCTCCCATATCCACCGGCGAGTCTTCAGACGAGCAACTGATGCAAGCCTTTGCCGCCGGCCGCTCCTCCGCATTCGGCGCCCTCTTCCACCGCTACCGCCAGCCCGTCTTCGGCTTCTTCCGCCGCCGCGTCCCCGACCCCGCACACGCCGAAGAGCTGGCCCAGGAAACCTTCCTCGCCGTCCTTCACGCCGCCCCGCGCTATCAACCCACCGCCCTCTTCCGCACCTGGCTTTACGCCATCGCCTTCAAAATCCTCCGCGCCCACCGCCGCAAATCCGCCTTCCGCGCCACCTTCTTCGGCTCTCCCCACGTCGTCCCCGACCCCGCCGCCCCCTCCACTCTCGATACCGAAATCCTCATCCGCCACGCCGTCGCCAAACTCGACCCCCTCGACCGCGAAATCCTCATCCTGCGCGAATTCGAACAGCTCAGCTACGACGAAATATCCACCGTCCTCGCCGTCCCGCTCAACACCGTCCGCTCCCGCCTCTTCCGCGCTCGTCTCGCCCTCCACAGCCTGCTTGCCGCACCCTCCGCCCCGCGTCAGAAGGAGTCGCTATGATCTCCACCACCCACCCCGTCGCCCCTGAAGATCTCATGGCCCTGCTCGACGGCGAACTCGCCCCCGAAGAAGCCCGGTCCGTCTCCGCCCACCTCGAACAATGTGCGGAGTGCGCTCAGCTCGCTGACCAATTCCGCTCTCTTTCCAATGCGCTCGCCGCCTGGACCGTCCCCGACACCCCAGCCGCCCTCGGAGAATCCGTGCTGCGCCAGGCCGCAAACGCCGCCCCGTCCTCCGCAATGCAAATCGGGCAGCATCGCCCCTCTTGGACCTCAAGACCATGGATGCTCGGCGGCGTCAGCGCCCTTGCCGCAGTTTTCATCCTTTCGCTCGCCCTTGTCTTCTTCCCCACCGTGGGGTCTCAAAGGCACATGGCGCCCATAAGTCCGTCAGCCAACTCAGCTCTTACAACCCAACAGTCTCTCGCCCCGCAATTCGCGCCCGCCCTTCCCACGATGAATTCGGTTGCTTCACGCGATGAGTTTGCTTCAAGCGGAGTCACTGCAAAACCATCAGCGCCTCAAACAAGAGTGCTGCATGAGACCGCGTCCCGCAGAAGCAGCGCCGTGGGTGCCTCCGGTCCCTCGCACTTGTGGACTGGGGAGGCCGTGCAGCGGTCCGCCTCCGCCCCCATGATTGCCCGCACCGTCTCCCTCTCCATCATCGTCAAGGACATCTCCACCGCCCGCTCCGCCCTCGACTCGATCCTCCTCCACTACCAGGGCTATTCCACCCAACTCACCGTCAACACCGAGGAGAACGCCCAGCGCACCGTGCAAGCCTCCCTCCGCATTCCCGCGCCTCAACTCGCCGCTGCCCTGGCCGACCTCAAATCCCTCGGCCGCGTCGAAACCGAGACCCAGTCGGGCGAAGAAGTCACCCAGCAGCATGCCGACCTCGTCGCCCGCCTCCAGAACTCTCGCGAAACCGAGCAGCGTCTCCGCGACATCCTCAGCCAGCGCACCGGCAAAATCGAAGACGTCCTCCAGGTCGAAGAAGAGATCGCCCGCGTCCGCGGCGAAATCGAATCCATGCAGGCCGAACAGGCCGCCCTCGATCACCGTGTCGACTTCGCCACCATCGATCTCCGCCTCGCCGAAGACCTGAAAGTGCAGTTCACTCCACCCTCCCCATCGGCCTCCACCCAAATCCGCAACTCCTTCGTCTCCGGAATCCGCAATGCCCTAGCCACCCTCCTGGGCCTGCTCCTCTTCTTTGAAGAAGCCGCCCCAGTCCTCCTCGTCTGGCTAACCATCCTCGCCGTCCCCGCCTTCTTCCTCTGGCGCCGCTATCGCCGAATACACCAAGCCTCCTAGGCCCCATTTCATCCACCGTTTTTTGAAACGGCACTGCTTTACAAGCTTCGGAAAAATTCCTTCGAGCGGTAGGCCGGGGATTCATCCCCGGCACAAAGCCAATCCAATCAACGCGGGCTTCAGCCCCAGCGGTGGGCTCTTCCCGATTCGCCCGATCCAACGAACCCGCCCTCAGACGATCACCCTAGAAAGAGCACTGTCATCCCGAACGAAGAGAGGGATCTGCGGCTGTTCCTAAAAAAGAGCAGATAGGACTTCCACAGCCAGCGGTACGCTCTTCTCGATTCGCCCGATCCAACGACCCCGCCTCAGACGATCCCCCTGAAAAGAGCACTGTCATCCCGAACGAAAAGAGGGATCTGCGGCTGTTCCTAAAAAAGAGCAGATAGGACTTCCACAGCCAACGGAGGAATCGCCGAATTTTCATCCTCTCGGGTGGCGCATCGCGCCATGAATGACTGCATTTGTCCTTCAATGAACTTCGGCGAGACCACACTATCGCGCCCCGTGCTCCTCAAACCACCCAATCACCGCCGCTCAAACTCCAACGGCTCCGCTGCCGCCGCGCCCGTGTGTTCAGCCTCGGTTGGCTCCCAAAGCTCCACCGCCGGCTTCCGCAGACCGCTTGCTGTAACAATCTGCTCCGAGTTCCGCGGCGGTAGATTCGTGTCCTTTAGCCCGTGGATCAGCAAAACCGGAACCCTGCTCGCCGCGACAGCTTCCTCCGGAGACGCCTCCTCGAAGTCCACCCCATACCTCCATCGCGCATACAGAAAGCCGCCCTCAACAGCAGGCCGAAGCAGCGTGCGGCCCACCCACTCGCCTGTGCCCAGTTCTTCGCCCAGCCGGTCGTAGGAAGCCTCCCGAAAGCTGGCAAACGGACACTCCGCCACCACCGCGCAAAATCCCGGCTCAACGCGCAGCGATTCCAGCACCTGCGCAGCCCCCATCGACTCACCAAGCCCATAGATGCAGCGCGGCGCATTGGTCTTGTTCACCCAGTGGAACCATCGCCGCACATCGTCAGCTTCCTTTACTCCATAGGTAGCCAGTTCGCCTCCGCTATCCCCGTGCGCCCGCGCGTCCGGAAGCAGAACCGCATACCCATGCCGCAGCAGCAGGTCTCCGTACCCCAGCATCCCCAAACGGTTGTCCGATTGCCCGTGCAGCAGGATTGCCGCGTCCCCATTGCCCTGTCCCTGACGTGGTTGAATCTCCCATGCCCTGAGAGTGGCGCCATCGGCAGCAATCACGGAGACATCCGCAACACTCCCTTGATTGCGAGCAGCGATCCTCCGCGCCAGGTCCGATGCTTGCGGCGGCAAACGGCGCCGCCCCGGATGCATCGCCATCTCCACAGCCACAATCCCAATCGCGGAGGTAGCCACAACCCAGCCCACAACGAGCAGGACGGCAGAGCGAAGAAAAACACGAGAACACTTCATCTGCCAGGAGTTACGCAGATTGCCAATGAAGCGTTCCCCCGCGCAATGGCGGACGGACCCCCCCGATCTTTTCAACCCATCATGAGCATCTTGACTTGCGTTGCGAGTTCCGTCTTCAATGAACATCCGGTACCGAGCAGCGCCCCGGAAGGGCCGAAGGATAATAGCCCAGGACAACCCTGAGCAAGGCGAAGGGGCAGTCCTGGGTACCAAGCCAAAATCAGCCTCGCGCCCTGTAGGGGCGCTGTGAAATAGACCCTGTTCATTAGTAGCATCTTGACTCGCTACGGCGAGTTACGGCCGGAATGAACCCAGCCGGACCAACCACAGAAGCACCGTGCCCCATCCATTCGCAGTTTCATCGCGAATGGGTGGGAAAGCACAACTCTCCACCAGCAGTGTTCATGCGGAGGGCGCAACTCTAGGCGGTGGAACCCGAATTTGATCGGCACTCCGAATGCGCGAGCGCACATGGGCGTGATGAGAGCGTACCACGCGGCTATAGAAGCAATTAGACCCAGTGACAACGAATTACCTCTCATCATCCCTTCTCCCGGTCGTCCAGATGAAAGCGCACAAACGAATCCCTCTCGGAGCGCAGTTCCGGATCTTCCCTTAGAAGCTGTCCAGAAACCCAGAAGAGGTATCAAAAAGTTGGAGGGAAAAGCGTCCCTCGGGGGCTAAAGCCCGGCTCATTCCAGCGTCTTTGCGGCACGGCTGAAGCCGTGCCCTTTCAAAACT
>Ga0302319_10007739_pt1 | contig 21091 bp, 19 predicted proteins | sample Bog_T0_2_FD_203319 | JGI IMG/M metagenome (GOLD analysis project Ga0302319, IMG submission 203319) | Peat permafrost microbial communities from Stordalen Mire near Abisko, Sweden - Bog_T0_2 | ecosystem: Environmental > Terrestrial > Soil > Wetlands > Peat | place: Sweden: Abisko, Stordalen Mire... | reverse complement strand
GGAGGGCGAGAGCACTGGATTCTCGCGAGCCGCAACCTGATAGATCCACGCCAACATGCTGGTGGTGGTGGTTTTGCCGTGCGTGCCGGCGACCACCAGGGAGTCCCGTCCGGTGAGGAATTCCTCGTGCAGCAGGGCGGCAATGGAAGTGAAGGGAATGCGCTGGTCGAGGACGCGCTCGACCTCAGGGTTGCCGCGGGAGAGCGCGTTGCCGATGACGACGAGATCCGGGGTGGGCGAGAGATTGGACTCGGCGTAGGGTTCGAGAATGGGGATTCCGAGCGAGCGGAGCAGGTCGCTCATGGGCGGGTAGGCTGCGCTGTCGGAGCCGGTGATGCGGTGGCCGCGCAACTGCAACAGGCCGGCGAGCGAAGCCATGGCTGTGCCGCAGATTCCGCTGAGGTGAATGTGCTTGCTCATTGAGCTATCAACGATGGCTTTGACTTTCGCATACCAGTCCCTAGTCTCTTAGTCCCTTAGTCCCTGTTCCCTGCTGTTCCACCGCCGGCTCCAGGAGTTTCAATTCCGGTTCGCCGACTGCGTGGAGCTCGGCTTGAACGCCAAAGGTGAGCGTAACGTTCTGACGGGACACGTGGCCGCTGCGCAGGCCGATCGCGATGGGACCATCGAAGTCTTCCAACGCGCGCAGAATCACTTGTTCGAGCAGTTCCGGCGGCGCTCCGGGAGATGCGCAGTCGAGCATTTCACCGAAGACGATGCCGCGCACCCCGTCCAGCTTGCCGGCGTGGAGCAGTTGCCACAACATGCGATCGATCTGGTAGGGCTTTGCGCCCGTGTCCTCAAGAAACAGCAGCTTGCCTTCGGTATCCGGCTCCCATGGAGTGCCGAGCAGCGCAACCAGGATGCTGAGGCAGCCGCCATAGAGTGTGCCGCGCGCAGGGCTGCTTGTGGGGCCGGGCTTCAAGACGCGCAGGCCCTCGGCCGGCCCTAGGCTGTAGGGATGGCCGGCAAGCGCCGAGTGAAAGCTGGGTAGATGGACGCCGTCTTCGCGGTAGAAATCGGCTCCAAGCATGGGGCCGTGAAACGCTGGAAGCCCAAGTTGATCGAGCAGGCGGAGTTGAATCCCGGTGAGGTCGCTGTAGGCAAAGAAGGGCTTGGGATGCTCGCGAATCCCGTCCAGATCGAGGCATTCGAGCAGATAGTTGGAACCGTAACCGCCGCGCAGGCACATGACGGCGCTTGAGCCCGGGTCCGCGAAGGCCTGGTGCAAGTCTTCCAGGCGCTGTGCGGTGCTCCCGGCAAAGAAGAGCGGGCCGCGCTCAAGTGCGTACTGGCCGGGACGGGGCGTGAAACCCTGAAGGCGCAACCCGGTCAGGCCCTGGTCGATGCGGTCCTGTTTGGCAAAAGAAGCGGACGCAACAATGCCGATGGTTGCGCCGGGTTCGACGGCTGGCGGTTTGAGCAGGTGGGTCACGTTACCAGGCCTCGCCACGGGCAATCAAAGCCGCCGGCCCAGTCAGGGTCAATTCCGTGCCGGACTCATCCCAGGCTACGGTTTGTGCGCCGCCGGGGGCCGTTACGGTAAGGGGCGACTTGCACCCCCACAGCGCCAGCGCCGCGGTAGCCGATGCGGAACTGCCGGTGCCGGAGGATGTGGTTGGTCCAACGCCACGCTCGAAGATGCGAATTTCAATCTCGGCCGGATTGAGGATGCGAACGAATTCAACATTGGTTTGGCGAGGAAAATCGGGGTGCATGCAGATTTCCGCCCCTATGGACTGCCACGGCTGACCGGCTACCGCAAATTCGGGATTGTCGACGGCGATGACGAAGTGCGGGTTGCCGGTTGAAACAGCGACACCGTAAATCTTCGCTCCATCCCCAAGGGAGACGGTCTTGGGCGCGAAGGTGGGAACGCCCATGCCGGTGATGACCTCGACCGAGAATGGGCCGAAGGAGACCGGGGCGCTTACCGAGTTCACCTTGCACACGCGCAGGCCGGCATCGGTGGTTATCCGGAGTTCATTGCCGGGCACGGAGCCGAGCACAGCCGCCATCCACGCGGCCACGCAACGAGTGCCATTGCCGCTGATTTCGGCAATGGAGCCGTCGGCATTGTGCAGGCGGACGCGGCCCGACTCCGGCCCGGTCCAGGCAAAAAACTCGATGCCGTCCGCGCCAATGCCCGTCGAGCGCGCGCAGAGGCGGCGGGTAAGGGCGGGCCAGTCCAGGCCTTCGGCGGCGCCTTCCGTAACGATCAGAAAGTCGTTGCCGCAGGCGTGAGCCTTGGTGAACGGAATCAATCTTCCTCCGGATCGCGAAAACTGAGCAGGCCGCTGATGCCAGGTTCGGTTAGGAGTTGGCGGTGCAGGCGCTTATGCTGGTTGCCGGTTGCATTGAGTGGAAAGGTGACGCGCTGGGTATTGCCGATGGTGTTGGCCTCCACATCGGCGAGGCGCATGTGGGTTTGATCCATCACTTTGAGGATGGCCTGGAGCATCTGGTTTTGGTCTTCTCCGCGCGCTTCATAGGTAACGCCGTAGGGGCGGAGGCCGGAGCGCCGCTCGAGGAAGCCGACCAGTTCCATGGAAACGATGACGATGACGGCAGCGACGGCGGCTGCAAGGTAGAGCCCGGCTCCGCAGGCCATGCCGATGGAGGCGACAGCCCAGACACTGGCCGCACTGGCGAGACCGCTGACGCGAGTGCGATTGCGAAGGATGAGGCCTGCGCCGAGGAAGCCGATGCCCTGAACGATGTTGGAGGCCACCTGGCCCTTGTTGGGGCTGTTCTCGCCGGCAAGCACTGCGGAGAGGAGGGTGAAGAACGCCGCGCCCATGCAGATGAGCAGGTTGGTGCGTACACCGGCTGACCGGCGGTGAACTTCGCGCTGGAGGCCGACTGCGCCGCCGAGGGCGCAGGCAAGAAGCAGGCGACCGATGGTGCCGTTCAACGCGTCTACCTGCTGCAGGCCGGTGAAGCTGAAGGGGAGCGCGAACTGTGCCAAGGCGATGCTCATTGGGAACCCTTGACCGATGCTATCACCGGGCTTGAGGGTTTGTTGAGGCCGGATGAATTGGGCGTACCGGAGACGTAAAGGGTGGCCGATGGCTGGCCCTGGGCCGAAAAATGCCGAATGGCGGTCAGGCCTTCGGGATGCAGGTGGACCGCCTGGTCGATTTCGCCGCCTTCGAACGCCAGCACAATGGCCGCATGGGTGGCGGGAGAGCTAAGCGCGGTCGCGTAGATATCCAGATCGCTCTCGTTGATTGTCTGGCGCAGCGGAATGCCGGTGAGCGAGACAATCTCGGGATAAAGCGAGGTATCCATAAGGATGACGGCGTCTGGCTGCCTGACGAGGAGGGCGCGCAGAACAGGCGGAATCTGGCTATACATGGGACGGCGCGCGTGAATGTTCTTGGTTCCTTCAACGTAGACAAGCGGGCGCTCGCGCAACATTTGCACGGCGTTCAAGACGACCACCGCAAACAGCAGGGCAGCGGCGAATTTTGCCCATTGAGGCTTAAAGTCGCGCACTGCGGCAATGACGAACTGCGCAAGAAATCCCAGGCCAAGGGCGAGGGCAGGGAGCAGTTCCATTCCATAGCGCAAGTTGTACCAGGAGTGGGGCCACCACGTTGGCAGAAAGATGGGCACCGATCCGTAAGCCACCGAGTATGCATAGAAAGGAACCGGCAACCACAGCAACATGGCCCAGAGCAGCGACTTGCGGCGCGCGATGAGCCATCCCCAGGCCGTTCCCAGAAGAGCCAGGACGAGCAGGACGTTTCCCCACGCGGCGGCGGCGGCGTCCAACTCGGCAGCTTTCACGAAAAAGAGGAGCGAGACCCATGGGTTGTGCCAACCGGGATGCGGAGGATATCCCGGGGTGGAGGTCTTTATCTCGATGGCCTTTGCCGAGTAAGGGCCGCGCGCAAAAAAGAGCCAATCGCCGAAGGCAGAGGAGTTGTAGACGAACCATGCAACCGGAGCGGCGACAACCAGGACGCTGGCCAGCCAGAAGGATGGAGAACGCAGTTCGCCGCGCCGGGCAAGAACCACGCCTACCGCGGACCAGGCGAGCAGCGCCATTACCCATCCGTCGTAGCGCGTGAAGATTGCCGCAACCAGGACCAGAGCAATGAGCCAGAGCAGCCGCGTGGTTTTGCCGGGGTTCTGGTCTGGACTCGTCTGGCTGAGGCGCGCTCTCCACTCGACGAGCCAGACGGCGATCCAGATCATTTCGCACAGAAAGAGCGGCTCGGTCATGGCCGTGGTTTGGAGGTAGAGAAGATTGGGATTGGTGGCGAAAACGGCCAGGGCCAGGGCGGCAGCGAGCGGACGGAGCCAGTGACGCGCCAGCCGGTAAACACCCACGCAACCGGCCAGGTAGGCAAGGGCCGACGGAATGACGCCGGCAAATCCGTTGGCCCACCAGGAATAGACCTGAACGAAAGGAAGGAGCAGGATGTGGGGCAGCGGCAGCCACACCGATCCGAGTTGGGTGAGGCGCGGCAGGCGCGAATCGAAGACGCGGCGGGCAATGTGGAGATGGGCAACCGCATCGCCATAGTTGAGCATGGCTCCGTGCCGCCAACTCCACGCGACCGCCGCCAGGGAGAGTACCGCGCAGCAGGCCAGTACCCATCGAACTTCCCCTGGCAAGATGCCAGCCCGCGAGCCGGCCGCGCGGCGAATTGGGATTTCAGTCAAGGTGTGTCAGCTCACGGAAGAGTTTGAAGCGGTCGTCGATCTCGGGGCGGGTAAGCTTTTGCAGCCGCTCGGTGCCAAACTTCTCCACCGCAAACGAGCCCATCACGCTGCCGTAAAACATGGCGCGGCGAAATGCGGGAGGCGTAATCTCACGCTGGGCGGCCAGATATCCGAAGAAACCGCCGGCAAAGCTGTCTCCTGCGCCGGTAGGATCGACAACCTCTTCCAGAGGCAGGGCGGGCACACGGAATGGCGGCCGGACTTCATCGCTGCCGGCAAAGCTGCGCTTGCTGAAGAAGGCCGTGGCTCCATACTCGCCGTGCTTGACGATGAGCGTATGCGGCCCCATGGCCAGGACCGCGCGCGCGGCCTGCACCAGGTTGTTGTTGCCGGCCAGCATGCGCGTTTCGGTGTCGTTGATGAGCAGCACGTCCAGGCCTTTCAGCATCTCGAGGAGCGCCGCGCGATGATCCTTGATCCAGTAATTCATGGTGTCGCCGGCTACCATGCGAGCCTGCGGAAAGGAATCGCGCACACGGCGCTGCAGCACCGGATCGATGTTGGCGAGAAACAGGAACTTCGAATCGCGGTAGACCTCCGGAATCTTGGGTTCAAAGGTCGCAAAGACATTGAGCTCGGTCGAGTGGGTCTTGGCCTCGTTCAGGCTGTCGAGATAGGAGCCCTCCCAGAAAAAGCTCTTGCCCTCAGCCCGCTCGATGCCGCGCGTGTCGATTCCGCGGGCATGAAATACAGACTCCTGTTCGACGCCAAAGTCTTCGCCTACCACGGCAATTACGCGCACGTCGGTGAAAAAGCTGGCGGCCAGCGAGAAATGAGTGGCCGCTCCGCCGAGGCAGCGCTCCTGCCGGCCCGCCGGGGTTTCAATGGAATCGAAAGCTACGCTGCCTACTACGGTAATTGACATTTTTATCCCCTTCTTGATGACTAAGCTTGGTTTAGCTACGCAGGTTACAAACAACAGGTTACAGAAAACTCCCCTAACTTGTTACCAGCCCAGATACTTGCCGAACAGCAGTCTCAGCTTCTGTTTTACCTCGGCTGGAATTACTTCGGGCGCGGTGAGGACGGCGTACTTTGCAGCGCTTGCGCAGGCGCAGGCGCGCTCGGTGGGCATGGCCCCGACCGCTGCCTTTACAACTCTTGCGGCGTTGTCGGCGTTCTGGTGCAGCACAGCCACAATCTCTTCGATGGTGACCGCATCGTGGCCTTCGCGCCAGCAGTCGTAGTCGGTGACCATGGCGACGGTGGCATAGCAGATTTCGGCTTCGCGCGCGAGCTTGGCCTCCTGCAGATTGGTCATGCCGATCACGTCCGCGCCCCAACTGCGATAAAGATTCGACTCGGCCCTGGTGGAGAACTGCGGGCCTTCCATGCATACGTAGGTTCCACCCAGCTTTCCCACCACGCCCACTTCGGCGCAAGCCTGGGCCGCGGCCTTGGCTACCGTGGCGCAAACCGGGTCGCCGAATGCCACGTGGCCCACTATTCCGTCGCCAAAAAACGTTGAAATGCGATTATAGGTGCGATCGATGAACTGATCGGGCATGACGAAGTCGGTGGGCTTGTGCTCCTCTTTGAGCGATCCCACGGCAGAGACAGAAAGGATGCGATCGACTCCAAGCTTCTTGAATGCGTAGATGTTGGCACGGAAGTTGAGCTCGGAGGGAAGGATGCGATGGCCGCGTCCATGCCGCGCAAGAAAAGCCACTTTGCGGCCCTCCATCTCGCCCACAACGAAGACACTCGATGGGTCGCCGAATGGCGTTTCGACATGCACTTCGCGCACGTTGGTGAATCCGGGCATGGAGTAAAGCCCGCTGCCGCCGATGATGCCTATCTCCGCTTGCGCCAATGCCTGCTCCTCGAACGAGGGCTTTTCAATCGCCCGCGTGCCTGCCTTTGGCAAACATCTAAGTATAAAGGCAGAGGCGCTCAAGTGGCCCGCGTCCGATCTGAGGACTTGAACACTCCGACCGCAAAAATGCATCCCATGGGGCAGGACACATGGAGGACGTATATGCCCGATTCTCAGACTCTAACTCCGGCTCAGCATCTGGCAGCCGCCAATCAGGCTCACTATCCCAACGAAAGCGCAGAGTACCGGGCAGCCCGCAACGCGCTCCTTGCCGAAGAGATCGATCTGCGACGCCACATCGAACGCGTCTCGGCTCAGCGGCGCGCGCTGCCGCCCGGCAGCAAACTCGCCGAGGACTTCGAGCTTGTTTTCGAAGCGGGACCGACTCGCCTCTCAGCTCTTTTCGGCGACAAGGAAACCCTGATGGTTTACATCATGATGTTTGGCCCGCAACGCAAACAACCGTGTCCCAGTTGCACCTCGTTCCTCAGCGCATGGAATGGGATAGCAGTCAACTTGCGTGAACGCGTGGCCATCGCGGTGACTGCCCGTTCACCGATCTAGCGCCTTTTGGGTTACCAACGGCAGCGCGCATTCGCCAACCTTCCATTCGTATCCGATCTCGGGGGCGATTACACGCGCACTTATGTCAGTGCTGAAGACGCGGATATTCCCGGCTTTAGCGTGTTCACTCGCCGCGACGGTGTCGTTAGGCACTTTTACAGCGGCGAATTGAGCGGCGCGATGGCGGATCCTGGACAAGATCCGCGCGGCGCACCCGATCTCGACCCCTTTGGCTGATGCTGGATTTGACTCCTGGTGGCCGCGGCACCGACTGGTACCCCAAGCTTGAGTACGGGCAGAAATGACAGTGCCTCCTGAAGGCGACTTTACCTATCGTGATTCGACCACTGGTGCACCAAAACTTGGGCCGCATGCGTCCGCCGCAACCCATCTACTGCGGTATCACAAGCAGTGTGATCGATTGCGCCGGGAAAGTTGTGCTCAGCGTGCTGGTTGTGCTTCCCGCCGCGGGCGCGGTTACCGGGATGTTGGCCTGTGGCAAGATAGCAGCCAGGTTGGCGCTCGAGTAGAGGTAAGCCTTGGCCGGCCCGCTCGCATTCACATTTGCAAGGGAGACCGTCTGCGTCTGGTTGCCGTATGTTTTGTTGATCACCATCACGGTGACCGCATTGTCAGAGGTGCGCAAAGCTCCATAGACCGCCAGCGACCCCTCGGCGTCAGCGCCCGCGGCGGCGCTGGTGGAGGCAAGCCCCATATCGCCGAAGGTGGACTTGCTGCCGTCGTAGTTGCGGTACATGGCAAACGCCATCATTCCAGGAATCTGCCCGGAAGGATCGCTGGTGGGCCACATGGTGCCCAGGTCCAGGCCTTCGCGCCCGAAGATGCCCAGAATGTCTGCCTGCGTCAGCGCCCCGTTGATGGCTTCCATTCCGCCAAAGTTATACTCGTCGATGGCCAGCTTGGTGCCGGGATAATCCCTGGCTACCCATTGCTTCATCATCGGAATCAGTTGCGGAGCTTGCAGCGGCGTGGAGCAGTTCGCTGTGTAATTCGCATCCGTGGTGTAGTTGGGCTGCGGGAAATTGGGGTCCGTGTAGGTTGAATCCCAGAGGGCCCGTGTGGAGTTTAGCCGCGCCTGTTGCGCTCCGGTGTCGCCTGCCGTAGTCAATCCCAAAGCTTTCCCATTATAGGTAGCTGCAAAATAGGTGTGCAGATCGACATAATCCAGCAGCCGCACGCCATAGGTGGTTTCAGCCTGCGCCATCTGTTGCAGATAGTATTCGACCATCGGAACGCCGTTGTGCGCCTTGCGGTCGAGGGGGTTGCTCCACGGCTCAAAGCAAGGGCCGGAACCCCATCCGGACTCGATGTCTTTTTTCGAATAGAAGTAGGCCCACCAATAGTCGATGATCGGGCCGCTCACTTCGGCCGTCGGGTCGGCGGTTTTGATGGCCAAGGCTGTGCCAATGCCGCCGTTGGTCACTTCGTCATATGTAAAGGGAACGGGATGCACGTCGAGGTCGTTTGAATCCCACCAGGTGGGCTCGTTGTCCAGGTCGTAGATGGCGACGCCTTTCCCATTGCCGCTGGCGGGGTTTCCAGATCCAAATTGATTCACGAGGGAGGTCACCCAGCCGCCAGTCCATGTGCTCTGAGCCCAGGCTGCATTCACTGCCGATGGGGCCGGCGGAGTCGGCGCCGGTTCGGGAATGCTGGTTACATCCGGATTGTTTCCGGTGATGTCACACCCGCTGCTGCTGGCGCAGCTGCTCGCGCCTTGCGGGTACAAGCCGTCTCCGCATCCGCTCGGAGCGAATGACACTTGATTCGGATAGGTGGATGAGGGGAAGGCGCATGACGTGCTGTCCTTCGCCACCCATCCCAGCACCGGTACCGTTCCCAGGGTTTTGATGCCGTTGGTATTGTTGCTGTTGACGAGGGCGTCAAATGCACTGACTCCCGGCACCGCAAGCCAGCCGTCTCCGCTGGTGCCAGGCGTGTTCTCAAAGTAATAGTCGGCAATGTCGTTGGTTACGTCCAACTGGTAGTTGTAGCGCTCCGTGGAGTCTCCGCCCCAGCGATCGATGGTGATGTTGGTCGGCGCCACCGCGGCGGCATCTGCCGCGGATCCATCCAGCAGATAGGCGTCCATGCCATAGATGTATGGGCTGATGACGTGGGTCTGGTTGTCCGCATCCACGCTGAGCGTCAGCCCCGCGACTGGAGCCGGTGGGTTCAGGGTCACCGTGGCTGATCCGCTTATGGTCGGGAACTGTGTGCTGGTGGCCGTAATGGTGACGGTGGCCGGCGCCGGGTAGGGCGTAGTGTAAAGGCCGCCGGTGGTCATGGTGCCCACGCTCTGTGTGAAGCCGACGGGACCCGAGTAGGACCATGCCACCGCTGTACTGAAACTGCCCGTCCCGGCGACCGTGGCCACAAATTGCACCTGGGTTCCAATGGTTGCGGTGGCAGGCGTGACTGTGATCGAGGTGATGGTTGGTCCCGTTGGGCCGGTGCTTGTGGAGGTGCTGCCTCCGCCTCCGCAGGCCGTGAGCGCGAGGCTCAGCCCACTTGCCAGGAAAATTGCCGCAATCCAATTCGTGTTCCTCATGCCGGCTCTCCAAACCCGCTGTTGGGTTCAGTCGCGGCCCGGTTTTTGGGTTGCAGAGAGAATCCCAGCGCTACATCAATTTCATTCCGGTCCAGGATAAGCCCGACGCACAGGGATTATGCGGCGGTTCCTGGTCCCACGGCAGACAATTCTACTCCCGCGCGGACGGGAGGCACAATGGCAGTGGTTAGTGATTAGTGGTTAGTGGCTAACGGTTAGTGGACGGTCAATCCCGTCAGATTCTGTTGTAATCTAATGAAGATAGCTTCGGCACAACGGCGTTTCCACGATTCATGGGTCGAGGCCGGGATGCCGGACATTTTTTCCTTGAGACAATGAGAAGCTCAGTGACAATGCAAAACCAGCAGCGGCGAGGATGGGTTCTGATTGCGGCAATCGCGATCGGAATCGCGCTGGTGTTGACGATGGTCCCCCACACCGATTCAGGAAACGCCGGGGCATGGGCTGCGATTCTGCCGATTCTCCTGGTTGGAATCATCTCTCCTCTGAGCCTGCTGCCGCGCCTGGCCTTTGAATACATCGGCCGCACGCCTGATGCGCCGGTTCTGCCCGCATCCTTCCAGCGGCCACCACCCTTCCAACTCGCTTAATTCGCTCACAAACGGTCCGGCATTCCGACGCAGCTTCGGCGGCTTTGTGGCTGCGACCCCGTTGTTTCGAGCAGTTCTGACTGCGATTGGCGAGGGTGCTTATGAATGGGCTTGTTCTCTCTATTCTGAGTATGTTTACAGCGGCGCCGTTTGTGGCGATAGCCGCAATTCTGTGTCTCTACCAGATGCGGCGCGTACGGTGGTTGCGCAATCCGCGCACGGGAAAACAGTTGTTTGGGGTACAGGCGTCTGCTGTGGGGCTGGGGATGGCCTTTCTATTCCTACAGACGTTTTACCGGCCACCGTTGGCGCATGTGATTGAGGTGATGCAGACAGTGGACGTGGATGAGGACGATGAAGGGGATCCGGAGACTCCGGCAAAGCATTTGAACCAGCAGTTGAAGCGGATCAGAAGGGGCGAGCAGGTGGACAGGCTTGAGTTGCGGCTTTGAGTTGCGGTGGAAATCCCTGATCACAGAATCGAGATCCGGACACCCAACCAGCGCCGCGATGAACCGGTGCACGGCGGCGCTTGTAACCTTCACCATTTACACTGGTAGACGGAGAATCCTGTGTTTTTCGATAAGATACTTACCAAGATTTTTGGCACGGCAAATGAACGGATTATCAAGCGGCTGATGCCTTTGGTGGCCAGCATCAACGACCTGGAACCAGAGATCCAGAAACTCACCGATGAAGAGTTACGCGCAAAGACCGTGGAGTTCCGGACGCGGATAGCGGCGCTTTTGGCAGAGCGGCTGAAGGGTTTTGAAAGCCCGGAGGAGTTGAAGGCGGCAGGCCGGGAGGCCGAGCAAGAGGAGGTTGCCGAACGGAGAGCGGCAGAGCAGGTACTGGCCGAGCGAGAGGCGCTGGAAGAGGTGCTCCCCGAGGCCTTTGCGGTGGTGCGCGAGGCGGGTTGGCGCGCGGTGCGCATGCGGCACTTCGACGTGCAGTTGATTGGCGGAATGGTGCTGCACAGCGGAAAAATCAGCGAGATGAAAACCGGCGAAGGCAAGACGCTGGTGGCGACCCTGAGCTGCTATCTGAACGCGCTGGCGGGGCACGGGGTTCACGTGGTCACGGTGAACGACTACCTGGCCAAGCGCGATGCCGAGTGGATGGGGAAGATTTACGAGTTCCTGGGACTGACAGTGGGCGTCATCGTCCACGATCTCGACGACAACGAGCGCCGGGCTGCTTACGCGGCCGACATCACGTACGGTACGAATAACGAGTTTGGGTTCGACTACCTGCGCGACAACATGAAGTTCGAGTTAAAAGATTGCGTGCAGCGGGGGCACTATTACGCCATCGTCGACGAGGTGGATTCGATTCTGATCGACGAGGCGCGTACTCCCTTGATTATCTCCGGGCCCACGGACCAGACCACGGATAAGTATGCGCGGGTAAAGAAGATCATTCCGGAATTGAAGCTTGGCGAAGAGATTGAGTGGAGCGATTCCAAGCGCGCCGCGGAGCTGGGCCTGGAACTTCGCGAAGGCGAAAAATTCCTGACCGGCGACTACATTGTGGATGAGAAGCAGCGGACGATCGGAGTCACGGACGAGGGGTGGGTGACGATCGAGAAACTGCTGGGGATCGACAACATTGCCGACGCCGAGAACTGGGACCTGAAGCACTACGTGGAGACGGCGATCAAGGCGCATGCGCTGTACCGCCGTGACGTGGAGTACGTGGTCAAGGACGGCGAAGTAATTATCGTGGACACCTTCACCGGGCGCTTGATGCCGGGGCGGCGCTGGAGCGACGGGCTGCACCAGTCCATCGAGGCCAAGGAGGGCGTGAGCATCCGCAAGGAAGACCAGACGCTGGCCACGATTACCTTCCAGAACTACTTCCGCCTCTATAAGAAGCTGAGCGGAATGACGGGCACCGCGGAGACCGAGGCGGCGGAGTTCGAGAAGATTTACAAGCTTGAGATTGTGGTGATTCCCACCAACAAGCCGATGCGGCGGTTGGAGAATCCCGACGTGGTGTACCGGACCGAGAAGGAGAAGTACAAGGCGGTTGCCGACGACATCGCGATATTGCACGAGAAGAACCAACCGGTGCTGGTGGGCACCACATCGATTGAGAAGTCGGAGCGCCTGTCGGGCATTTTGCAGCGCAAGGGCGTAAAGCACGTGGTGCTGAATGCGAAGTTCCACGAGCGCGAGGCGGAGATTGTGGCCCAGGCCGGTCGGCTGGGAATGGTGACCATCTCAACCAATATGGCCGGGCGCGGGACGGACATTCTGCTGGGCGGAAACCCGGACTTCATGGCGCGGCAGGAATTGGTGAAGAAGAGCAAGGCGCGGGCGATCAGCGCGAACGAGGGAGCTATCAATCCCATGGCGCCAGCGGGATTCCTGCGGTTCTATTACAACGGACAGGAGTTCGAGGTTGCCGAACCGGATTGGGCCGAGGCTTTCAAGGGCCATGCGGATGCGGCGCTGGAGGATCACGAGCAGGTGATCGAGGCCGGAGGGCTGTTCATCCTGGGCACGGAACGGCACGAGTCGCGCCGCATCGACAACCAGCTCAGGGGACGCGCGGGGCGGCAGGGCGATCCCGGCGAATCTAGATTCTATCTTTCGCTGGAAGACGACCTGATGCGGATCTTCGCCAAGCAGTGGGTGAGTACGCTGCTGGAGCGGCTGGGGATGGAAGAAGGGATGCCGATCGAGGGGAAGATGATCTCCAATCGGATCGAGGCCGCCCAGAAGGCTGTGGAAGCGCAGAACTTCGAGTCGCGCAAACACCTGCTTGAATACGACGATGTAATGAACAAGCAGCGCGAGGCCGTTTACGGGGTTCGTCGGCGGCTGCTCGAGGGCCTGGACCAGAAGGATCTGATTCTGGAGGACTATGTCGGCGGTATTTTGAGCGGCGCGCTGGATGAGTTCGCCGGCGAGAAGCTTCATCCCGATCAATGGAACATGAAAGGCCTGGATGAGCGGCTGATGGGCCAGTTCGGCATCACCCTGGGTACTGCGGGAATCAACGCACAGAACCGTCACGAGCTGGGCGACAGTTTGTTTGAAAAGCTGAGGCAGGATTACGAGGCCAAGGAAAAGATTCTCGGGGCCGAAACCATGCGCTATCACGAGCGAATGGTGATGCTGAGCGTGATCGACGGGCTGTGGAAGGAACACCTGCTGAACATGGATCACCTGAAGGAGGGGATCAGCTTACGCGGCTATGCGCAGCGCGACCCGCTGGTGGAATACAAGCGCGAGTCCTTCGACATGTTCGAGGCCATGATGTTCAAGTTCCAGGAGGATACGGTCCGGTTCCTCTTCCGGATGCAAATCCTGGGACCGGATGGGCAGCCGGTGAATGCCGCGCCCGAGGTCCGGCGGGAGATTCCGAAGGCTCCCCCAGTGGCAAGCGCGGCCAGACCGCCAGGGTCGGAGGGAGCGACTTTGACGGCTCCGACCGAGGAGATACCGATATCGACGCGACAGCCCTCCACGACTATCGATGCACTGGAGAAGGAGTTCGCTCGCAAGAAGCAACGGGAGTTGGCGGCGGCCAGCCAGTCGGGCGGCGGGGATGCGAGCCTGCCCGCGCAGCGCCGGACCGGAGAAAAGGTAGGACGGAACGATCCATGCCCCTGCGGATCGGGGAAGAAATACAAAAAATGCCATGGGGCAGAGAAGTGAGGGAAGCAGTGAACGGTTACCGACTGGCGATGAAGACCGTCAACGGGTGACCAATGAGAAAGACGATCAAGGCGCAGTCTGTGGGAAGACCAAGAGCGCTTACCCGAAGAAGCTGAACATCTTTTTCTTCTCGGGGACGGCGGACAGACCGCACGCTGTTCTGGCCATTTGACGGATCGCTCTTGAAATGGGCGAGTCACCCAGAGCAATGGGGGTGGCGGTGTTCTGGGTTCGGCGGGCAGTGGCGAAATCGTCGGGAATCTTCCACTGCGCGGGCTGGGTAAGGGCCTTGGTAATGTGCGTGTCGTCGAACAGCAGTGCGCTAGGGCTGTAACGGTTGATGACAATCTGGAGCCGGCGGCCGCGGGTGGGAAAAAATTGGGAGATGACGCGGTTTGCATTTCGCAGTTCGGAAACGCCAACCTGGGTAATGAGGTAGATGGTGGCGGATTCCTCAAACAGCGTCGTGCCCCTCAGGTCCACTCTCGATCCAATATCGACCACAACCCAATCGAAGTTAAGGCGGGCGACCGCGAGGAGCTTGTCGATGGCTTCGTTGGGGGTCTGAATCTGGGTGAATTCCCTTGGTGCGGCAAGCACAGATAGCCCCGAGCTATGTTTCGTGAGCAGGTTGTTGAGAAAAGTGGCATCGAGGCGCGCTGAATCCTGAAAAGCGTTGGCGGTGGAGAACTCCGGGATCAGGCCGAGGTTGAGCGCGGCGTCTCCCAGGGGTAGACCGAGGTCGATCAGCAGGGTGGGTTTTCTCGACTCCTGGGCCAGTGCGACGGCAAAATTGGAGGCAATCGTAGTGACGCCGCACCCGCCTTTTACGCCCAGAAACACGAACATGCTGCCGGAAGTTCTGGCGGGCCGTCGCACCTGGGGTTTGCGTACCGAAACGCGCGCCAGGGCATCGGCCATGTCGAGGACAGACAGGGGGAGAGTGAGGAACTCGCGGGCACCCGCGCGCATGGAGCGGATGAGCAGTTCCCGATCAGGCTTCGCGGAATAGACCATTACGGTGGTGTGGTCTGTGGCGGCGATCCTCTCCACCAGATTCAGCGCAAGGTCCGGATCGCTATCGAGGTCGAGGATGATGACATCGAATTGCTGGTCGAGCGCTTCCGGCAATTCACCCTGGGCTGGAGGATAGAACTGGAACTCCTCAATGACTGTCTTTCTGTCCGGAGCATTCCCATTGAGTTCACTCGCCTGGAACTGCCCGCCTTGCTGGCAACCAGCCAAAGCATCGGCTATGGCCGCGCGCCTGTGTTGGTCGGGGCCGATGAGCGCGATGGACAACTCGCCGCCAGCGGGTTCGTCGGGTTTCAGAGGAATGGCCGGCATGTGCAGTCGCTACTCCTACGTATTGGACACACAGCCCAAGTTTAACCTGAGACACTTGGGTAGTCCGAGCCTTTATTGAAAGATCGGCAATTCGCCCTGATAACGCTCTAGCTTCCTAAGATTTTGAGTGCTCGCCTGCCCTGGAGCAGGAGGAATGAGGGATCGGGTGGGCTACCCTGCGGCGGTTGCCTGTGCGACGGCGTCGAAAGTGAGGTCCTGGGCTGACGAAGCGTGCCGCTCGCGCCAAAGCTCGAAGAGCCGGCCGTAGCTGAGGGTAATGTAGTCGGCTGGGCCGATGGCCAGGCGGGCGGCCGCGTGGTCGATCCATTCAGCCGGACCTTCCAGCTCGGCGAAGTTGCCGATGGGCGTTTCGTCGACGACGCAGTGGCCCTCGCCTTGAGACCACTCGGTGCGCCATTTCTCGTACCGGAAGGCGGCCATCAGCCCAAGGGAATGAAAAACCTGCGCCAGCGCATTGCCGTCGGAGACCTCGGTTTCCGTCTCGATGCGGTGCTTGTGGGTATCTTCCCCGGGACCAATGTCGGGCAGGCGCTTATGGGTAAGTAGCCAGCGGCCGGCGTAACTGCGGATGCGAAGGATCTCGGTGCGGGCGCGCATCTGGCGGTCGGGTGTGTCGTAAAGAACGTTGCTCTCAAAGCTGCGGGGAGTTCGGAGCTGGAAGCCCGCGGACTCCAGGCGCGTGGCGATGGCGGCAAGGTCGTCGACGCGGAATTTGATTTCGGTCTCGACGGACATGACTAAGCAGTGAGTATACGGCAGTGGGCGCGGAGCAGGTTGAGGCCTGCGACGTTTCGGGAGACGAAACGCAGGACCGTCTGTGGCCGCTGGGCCAAAGAGGCGACAATAGGTATGTGAAGACCCTGCGATTGGTTGTCGATCCCGATCATCTTGACACGCCCCATGCCTCGAATGCGCTGGAGCGGGCGGCGGAGATTTTGCGTGGCGGGGGCCTCGTGGCGCTGCCTACCGAGACCGTCTATGGGCTTGGAGCGAATGCGCAGGACGCGACTGCGGTGGCGCGGATCTTCGAGGCGAAACAGCGGCCGGCGTGGGATCCGGTGATTGTGCATATTGCTGGGTTGGAGATGCTGGATGGGTTGGTTGAGGAGGTTCCGGAGGCGGCGCGACGGCTGATGGCCTCTTTCTGGCCGGGTCCGCTGACTCTGCTGATGAAGCGGACCGGGGCGGTTCCGGATGCTGTGACGGCGGGACGGGCTCTGGTGGGAGTGCGGATGCCGGCACATCCGGTGGCGCTGGAGCTGATTCGGCGGGCTGGGGTCCCGGTTGCGGCGCCGAGCGCGAATTTGTTTGGGCATACGAGTCCCACGACGGCTGCGCACGTGCTGGAAGATCTCGACGGGCGGATTGACGTTGTGGTGGACGCAGGGGCTACTGCGCATGGAGTCGAGTCAACGGTGCTCGACCCCAGCCAAAGTCCAATGGTCATCTATCGGCCAGGGGCAGTTACTGCGGAGCAGATTCTCGCGGTTGGCGGAGCAGTGGATTTTTTTCGGTCAACCGGGCTGCCAGGAAAGACGCCGCGCGAAGGACTCCCATCGCCAGGGGTGGGGCTGCGGCATTATGCGCCCAAGGCTCGGCTGGTGCTGGTCGGAGCGCCGTTGAACCGACTCTCCGACCTTTTTGCTGAGGCCGCCGAGAGCCTGAAAGGGGAACGTCTCGGACTGATGCTTCCTGTCGAGATTCGCTCGCCCATCAAGCGCGCTGAGGTGTACGACTGGGGCCGCTGGTCCGCTCCCGAAGAGATGGCCCGGAAGCTTTATGCGGGGCTGCGGGCATTGGATGCCGCGGGCTGTACTGTGATTCTGTGCCCAATACCGCCCGCCGTAGGAATTGGGGCGGCGATTCGAGACCGGCTTGCAAAGGCGGCTTCCTCTGCCGGCCAGGCGTAATTCCTACTGGCCGTTCTCGCCCACCTTGTACATGTATTTGATTGCGGATTTGTAGATCAGCGTCTTCGAGCGTCCGCGCACTTTGAGCGAGTAGCGGTCGTACCACTCGATGCAGCCCTCGATTTGTTCGCCGTCCTCAAGCACGATGACCATTGGAGTTTGCGACTGGATCTGCTTTTGCAGGTAGAAAAGCTCGGCGTGGTGTTGCCGGGGGGCTTCGTCTTCGGCAATATGCGCCGGGAATCGGTATGGAACGGGTAAAGGCAAGCCCTTGCGGGAGCGGGCTCGCGAGAGGGCAGGCTCGGAGCCGGTTTGGCGGCGGATGGTGGAAAGAGCGGTCTGACTGCCGACGATTGCCATGGGGAAAACTCGCCTCCCTGGTAAAAAGTAAATTCTGCGTTCGCCGCCGGTTCGATGCATACGAAGAATTAAGAACAGCACGACGGGCTAATTCCCGCTGACCGGGGGAATCACCCGTGGAGTAAGGATCTTTCTGGGCCTAACTGCATGATACGGCGGATTTGATTTTTATGACGGCGGAAAACGCCTGAAAGACGCCGCATGCGTGCAGTTGCTGGGAATTCTTGTTACCGAAATGATGCGATGGGGTGGGCGGAGGTTGCTTTTCATCGAATGGCGTGAGGAACGCGGGCGGAAACGGAATCAGTTGCGTACGAGACCAACCGCCATGGCGTCGAGCGAAAGAGAACGGAGAAGGTTGCGGCGCATGCCCTGCTCCACCTGGCCGAGGGCTCTCGCGGCGGCGTCGATCCAGTCCAGACTCCCGCCCTGCGCGCTGAGGCCTTGAGCCAGGCTGCCGAGCTCGGAGGCCAGATCGATGTTGCGGATGAGGCGGGGCGTGCCGGCAGCGATCAGTAGCAGGTCTTCGAGCAGGCTGCCCGTGGCGCGCAGAAGGTTGATGGTTTTTTCCTGGCCGTCCGCGCCGGCCCGGTAGCTCTCGGTAGCGTGGAAGAGCGCGGAATATTCGGGCTCACGGAGCGCGGTGCGGAGCAGAATCAAAGCGTCCTGCCGGCTGGTGAGGTATGCGCCCAGGTCAATGGTGAGCGCGCGGCCGACTGCGCCTTCGGCAAGGCGCGCGGCAAGGGCGCGGTCGGCCGGCTTGAGTTCGGGACGGCGCACAGCCAGCAGGGATTCCAGATCGGAGACGGGGATGGCGCCAAGCCTGTGGAGGACGGCGCGGGAGCGGATGGTCGGAAGCATCTCCTGAGGATTTTCGGTGAGCAGGATGAGCGAGGTGTGTTCCGGAGGCTCCTCCAGGACTTTGAGCAGGCTGTTGGCCGCCTCCTTCATAAAGGCCGACGAGGTGAAGATGGAGAACGATCGCCTGGACTCGACCGGCGGGCGATAGTAGGCGACGTGAATGACCTGGCGGACCTGGCCCAGCTTGATGAGCAACTGCGGAGGGTCTGGCGGGACAATCAGGACGTCAGGGTGGGTCTGGATAAGGATACGAGTCTCGCGCTTGTCGGTTTCGCGAAGGGCATCCCTGGCCTCGACCGCTTCGGCTACGAGGGTTTCGAGATTGGCGGAGCTGGCAATGCGGAGGCAGTTGGAACAATGGCCGCAGAAGTCGGGCAGGCCGTCGGATTCGGTGGGGCTGAGGCAGTTCACGGCTTTGGCCAGCATCAGGGCCAGGGTGTACTTGCCCGCTCCGCTGGGGCCGGCGAGGATGAGCGAGTGGGGAAAGCGCCCGGCGCGGATCGACTCGCGGAGATGGGTGACGGTTTGCGTGTTGCCGAGAAAGTCCTGGAAGCCCACGGATTGAGTCTAGAGCATCCGTGATGATGCTCAGGTACACAAATGCAAAAATGTGTCAATCAAACTTGACAGCACTGCACATGCCGTGTAAAGTTTACTTATCTTTAAGTAAAGGAAACCAACTATGGAATGCTCACCAACCAGGACAGGCTCACTGATCACACCTGCTGGCCGGCGCTTGATGTGGCGCTCTGCCGTAATATCCGTTTTCCTCATTTCGTTCGCGTTCTTCTCGATTTGGGCGTTTTTTCACTATCGCCCCACTGGCCCGATGGCCTGGCTGCTGGCCCTTCTCCCGTCGCTGGGAATCATTGGGCAAATGGCAGTCTTTGGTGTGTACCTGTCCGAAGAGAAGGATGAGCTCAATGTCGCGATACTTGTCAAGTCGATGCTTTGGAGCATCGGCGGAACGCTGTCGGTGACCACCGTCTGGGGCTATCTAGAGGCCTTCGCCCACATTCGGCGCCTGGAACTGCTCTGGGTTTACCCGATCTTCGTCGTCTTTCAGGTTATCTCTAGCTTGGTGGTCAGGTGGAGGTACCGATGAAAAACCGGCTGCGGGTACTGCGTGCTGAACGGAACTGGTCACAGGCCGATCTTGCCCAACGGCTGGAGGTGTCGCGCCAATCCGTCAACGCGATCGAGACGGGGAAGTTCGACCCCAGTCTTCCCCTGGCTTTCAAACTGGCCCGGCTGTTTGAGACCACGATCGAGCTGATTTTCACGGATGAGGCAAAGGGCTGAGGGTATGCGCACGCCGTCTGCTCGCGCGATGTAAGATGGCTGCCAGGATTTGTGCAGTACGAAGGGATGCCTGAAGATGAAGTTGACGCCGGTGGTTGTTCTGATAGTTGTGGGGGTTGCATGCGCAATTCAAGTGCAGGGGCTGGGCCAAGCAGGTGTTGCCACGCCGCGAGTGGAGGCTGCGCAGCCGCAGCCTGTGCCGGCTGTGCTGCCGGGCAACGGGCTGGCGCAGCACGACTTTATGTATGCGGGCGAGTCGCATAACAGGAACATCTACATTGTGCGCGGCGGCAAAATTGTTTGGAGCTACAGCGATCCCGCGGGCAAGGGCGAGATAAGCGACGCGGTGATGCTGTCGAACGGAAACATCCTGTTCACGCACCAGTATGGAGTTACCGAGATTACGCCGGAGAAGAAGGTGGTGTGGAGCTACGACGCTCCGGCCAACCACGAGGTTCACACCGCGGTCCCAATCGGAAAGGATCGCGTGCTGTACATCCAGAACGGCGACCCGGCCGTGCTGCGCGTGGTGAACATTGTGACCGGAGCGACGGAACGGGAGTTCCCGCTGAAGACCAAGCAGCCGCCAAGCACGCATGGGCAGTTCCGGCACGCACGGCTCACCGCGCAGGGCACGCTGCTGGTTGCGCACCACGACCTGAGCAAGGTGGTGGAGTACGATTCGAATGGCAACGAGCTATGGTCGTTTCCTGGGGACGGGTCATGGGGAGTAACTCCGCTGACCAATGGGAATGTGCTCATCACCGATCACCAGGGGGTGCGGGAAATTACGCGCCGGGGAGATGCAGTGTGGAGCTGGAAGCCGTCCGATTCGCCCGGCTTTCCCTTTGCCAGCCTGCAACAGGCCTGGCGGTTGCCGAATGGAAATACCGTGATCAACAACTGGGTGAACGAATGGGATGTCGCGCCAAAAGATATGGCGGGAACGCTGCAGGCGATCGAAGTGACTCCGGCAAAGCAGGTGGTTTGGGCGCTGGCGTCGTGGACGGGTGAGCAGAATCTGGGACCGGCGACAACCATCCAGTTTCTGGATGGGACCGCAGCGGAAGATGTGCATTTCGGCGAGTTCAAGTAGGCCGGCGGGAGAGTGGGAGCTATGGAAAACGACAAGGCGCTGCGGCAACATCTAGTCAAGCTGCTCAAGGGCGGCGACGCACACGCGGACTTCGAGAAGGCGGTGAAAGATTTTCCAGCGGATTTGCGAGGCAAGCGGCCCGAGGGCGCCGAGCATTCGCCGTGGGAGGTGCTGGAACATCTGCGCATTGCGCAGTGGGATATTCTGGATTTCTGTCGGAATGCGGAGTACA